>Ga0074193_1000602_pt1 | contig 56703 bp, 40 predicted proteins | sample EPASupsiteHSE605_FD_64523 | JGI IMG/M metagenome (GOLD analysis project Ga0074193, IMG submission 64523) | Bioremediated contaminated groundwater from EPA Superfund site, New Mexico - Sample HSE6-05 | ecosystem: Environmental > Aquatic > Deep subsurface > Groundwater > Contaminated ...
CAGCAAGCTACAATTCCATTTAATAATGTGTCTGCTTTCAGAAAAGCTGGAATTCAAACTTTTGACAGCAAGACCGTAACTTTCGATCCTTCCAAGATTATGGAGAGATTCAATGAAGATAATTCTATGACAATCCCCATTCATTTCAGAGCAATCCCATGGAATCAGACTTCTGGATCGACACAAAAAATTCAGAACGATAGCCAAATATCACATGAAATTCCAATTGAAAAGAACTCTATTAGCAAAAGAAAAAAGCCAAGGACAAAGCTCCTTCCACCACAGTAAAATGGAAACTCAATATTCAGCAAGCATGGAAATATGCTCACTTTTCATTTTTAAAAAATAAAAAAATTCAAAATTTTTGTAGTAGGTTTAAATTTTTGTAGTAGGGTAAAATCATGGCCTATATAATGTTAAATTATATTCATGGAACTGTTATCTCGGACAAATGATTCAATCCATTACAATTGATGTTTCTTCTAATTGAAAATTTATTTCAGTTTTAATCTTTTATTCTTTAAAAATTACCTCCTTGAGAATAGGCCATTTAACAACATCATTTTTCGTTGGATTTAATGGTTATATATAAAAAATCATTATATCAATTGGAATCACTTTTAAAATGTCACACATAATTATTGTTTAAATAGAACAATGCAAAATAACTCTGTTTTTGTAAATTGAAAAAAAAAATTGAAATAAAAATTTGAAATAAAAATTTGAAATAAAAATGGTGACAGTACCATTCTTAATGTCAATCAGTATGTTACTCATGAATCCATTATATATATGTTTTTGCTCATGTATTATATCTTTGCTTGCTAAATGGATTAAATCAAAGATCAATCAAATCTCTGATCAGCCAGTATCATTAACAACGCAAAAAAAACGAGAGAGACATGAAAACATTAAGTTGTTGGATCTAATAATCATATTCATTGTGGTTCCTTGCATCTATAAGGTTTTCAATTCTTCAAATTATATTCGAGAATCATTATTGATCATTAAATATCACAAACCATTTTTTGCAATCGAGGGTTTTTATTCTTTTCAAAGCTTGACATGTGAGAATGAGATTACCGAGACTGGAAGATCTTATGTGAATGTTAGTCTTAATATTAACGATTGCTTTTTTAAAAGAGTTTTAATGTTAAGTGGACATGGAGGAATTATTTGTATTAATGGGGGATCTCATTCTATGGCAGTGGAATCTTCCATGTTTTTTGAATGCAAAGCATCAAAAAATGGAGGTTCTATCTTTTTTTTTTCTAAAAATATGAAACTTTCGAGAATATGCGCCAATAATTGTACAGCAAGTGGAGACCATTTTATCTATTCAAATGCAAAAATCCAGAATTCATTTGAATATGTTTCCATCACATCTTGTTCATATTTAACACAAGGCTATTCTTCTTTTCGAATAAATCAAGGAATGCAAAATATAGATCATTTGAATAGTTCTTTGAATTATGTAATTGAATCATCTGGGTTTTTATGTGACTCTCCAAGCTCATTCTTGTGTGAGTATTGTACAATCAGCAATAATCGTGTATCAAATGCAGTATGCATTGATTTAAGCTATAATTCTGGGAAGATAATCAATGCTAATATTTTGGCTAATAATAGCCCAGCTTTTGGAGTCATAAGAATATATGGAGATTCACCAAAATTGGAGTATTGTATAATTATTGATAATAGAAATACACTCTTTTTTGTTGTTTCTGGTTCTATTTCAATATCCCATTGTTTTGTTTCTCATTCGACAAAATTCTTTTCTTCTGGTTCAGTAACAACCAACAAAAACAATAGTTTTTTTGTAGCTGAAACACACAGATTAATACATTATTATAGTTATTATTGTAATACTGATCATCCATCTCAAAGTGAATCAAATCATGCCACTTCAACAGCAGCTCGAACCTATGATTATCGATGCTCTTTACACAAAGGAAGCGGTATCTACATTGTTTCAACGTTTGCTTGGTCATTTTGCTATTATTAGTGATGAAGGATTCCAAAAATCATACATACCTCAAAATGTACATCATATTTAAATGGTAATTATTCTTCAGATATCATTATATTATAGTGCCATCCCTATTGATAATTTCTGATATATGTCCAATTTATCTCAATAAACAACTTTATCCCCAAAATCCAAATTTCATACATAATCACTGGGCCTAAATCAGAAAAATATGGAGAAAAATTAAAGAAAACATACCTCCATTTTTGATAATTTTAATTGTTGGTAGTAATGTTGGGAAGGGACTTTGAGTGGGCGAAGGTTGCTGAGTCGGTTCAATGATTAACTCATTAGTCCCCAAACATATTCCAGATCCATAGTGTTCAAGAGGATATGTTGATACAAAACCACTATTGTCTGAGAAACTCACACTACCAAGTGTATCTTGGTGATCAATAAAACATTTCGAAATAGAAAACTTGGTTCCTTGAACCAGAATAAAAAGTGTATTAAGATTATTATAGAATGTACAAAAGGATACTTCTGTTGTTGTGGCCCCACCAGTATAAAAAACTGCATAACCCTTTGGGCTGTTGTTACTTACTACATTGCTTTGTTGGAAGATATTGGTTCCTTTGTTATATCGATAACCAATAGATATATAATCATTTGCTGAATTTGAAAATATTGTAGAGAACTTGGTGATAGCATTTGCATGGTAGCTATAAACCCCAGAATATTGCCTCACAATATTGTTTGATGAATTTAAACTTGTGAAAACTTGGTTTCCATTATGGGCACATAATGTCTGAAACTGATTGCAATTACACTTAGCAACTGAAACATAATCAAAGACATTAATTTGAGTTGCTTCGGTGCTGGTGAAAGAAAAAATCCCTCCCGTATCCAGACCTGTTGTTTGACAATTCACATTATATCCACAAACCCTATTCAGAGCAATTCCTCCTTTGGTACATGAAAAAAACACAGCCCCTCCTCTATTGGATGTACCACAATCGCTAAAAATACAATACTCAATCACCGATTTTGTCACTGTTGTTGTTTGGGTATAAAAAACCCCACCATTTCCTTGGACTGTAATTCCCCAAAAACTGCACCCAAAAACATAGAAATTGCCGCTATTGATAGTTGTACTAGTAATTGGACAGACAATATCGTTTTTTGATGTGCTAGGAAAATAAGTCTCGTAGAGAAACAGTACAAATGGTAGCATAAACTGAAGTATCAGATATTCTCACAAAAATTGAATATTTAACAATTATTTAAAAAAAATGAAACAAAAGGAGATAAAAATAATTTGGCTTCTTAGACTCTTTGCTTATAACTTTGGTAATCGTTTTTAATCTTCCTTGTGATTGAATGAATATTCTTTATCCTATTCAAGACATCTTTGTTGTTAATGTTTTCATTCTCGGTATCATTGGTGGCATGGTGAATTATTCTTATACATTTATCGCACTTTTCTCGAACATTGCTCATTGAATCATCATATTCTCTCCATTTCTCTTGGTTGATTCTGCCCTTTGTCTTAAGATTTCGACATAGAGACAATAATTTGACAATCACATCAAGAACCCACTGTTGAGGAGACTGCTTTGATTTCTCAAATGTGAGATCGATTTCTTCACTAAATCTCAATTCATCTTGGATGTTTCTAATTGCCATATCCCATGATTTTAGTTCATTCTTGAGTTTGGAGATTTCTGAAACCAGAAATTTGTTTTCTGTTCTGGAATCATGGTTTTCTTCTTCGATTTGCCTCAGTCTTAGGGAAGAAGGATTCGATACGGTTTTCCATTCTTCATTTAAAGCATTTTTATGCCGGTATCTCAGTACTTTTTTAAGAGACTCGTTTTCAATTCGCAATGACTGTATTTCTTCTTCATACTCAGCCATTCGCTGAGTTTGCTCATATATTTGGGAATTGGCAATTTCAATCACCCTTGATGCATCATTGCTTTCCGATTTAAACTTGGAATTTTCAACCATTTGCGAAAGTAACTGTTTATACTGCTGTCTTGATTCTGCTAACATATTCTCTGTGCTTAATAATGTTTCGTTTTTCTTGGAAAGTTCTGTTTCAAGCACAAGAATTTGTGATTCAGCTTTGTTCAGCCTTTTAGTGAGAGCTTCAATATCCATTTAATTAATAAACGGTCAACCAAATAATCGTTTGAAAAGTGTCAAATAATGAGTTACCTTTTATTACTATATTTAGTGAGAGCGGACCAATGTGCCAATAGAATAATTATCAAACCGGGTGTAAAACATTTTTCTTTTGATACAAATGAGGGAGACGAGATTTGTATTAACACAACTCTATATCCAAGTTTTGTGGTATTTAGTACATTTGAAAAAGACACATTATTGTATAAATATACTTCTATGGTTCAATCAAGTAATCTTCGTGAGGATTTTCATACTTATTTGCGTTTCTTGCCATTTTATATGGTTATACCATCACCATTTAGCTCGTTCACTGTTCAGACACCTTCAAATACTTCTCTTTCTTTTACAACTGTATCTTTGCCTGGCATGTGTGCTAATGGTATTCTTTTTACTAATAAGATTTCTCATGAAATGGTATTTTCCAAATTTATATCTGGTTTTTATGGATTGAAAGTGTTTGATGATAAATGTCTAATATTTACCTCCCAAGGCCATCATAACATTTCTGTTGATATGATATCTGATGATTTTGAAGATCAGCTATATATATATCGGACTTTCAGCAATTTCTCATCAATTTCTGGTAACTCATCCTCAACAATATATGGGAAGAAAGATCGTCCTGTATTTTTGAGAATTGTTGCTGATGATCTTTCACCTCCTGACTATATTAATCTCACATTTCAATCAGATTCACCAGAACCACCAAAACCAGGATCAAGCTCATATGTATTCCAATATGATCCTCCAATATGCGATGAAATCCCTGTTTGGTATTCTGAAGAAATTACAGTATCAATGATTATATTGTTATCATTTTTAGTACTACTGACTGGAATTCTGTTTTCAATGAAGTGTGTATGTCCAGAAAGTCCATCAATGCAAATTAATTCAGCAGCAGATGGCGCATCAATAGCTTCATATAATGCAACACCTCTCTTGAGTACTTTTTCTATTCAATCATTGTACAGTATTGAAGCAAATAATCTAATTGAATAAACAATTGTTATTTAACATGAAAAAACACTTTAATTAGAAGTCTCTGTCGTAAAACATCCCATTAAGAGGTTCAAAAGCACTTTCCCCAAAGCTATCAAAAATTTGGGTGACTGTATCATCATGAATCTCTTCAATTTTTAGGACTTCTGGTGTCTTCAAATATGATGGATCATATCGAAGATCATTGAAAGGAATCTGCATTCCACAAACTGGACATGCCCAGTTTTGAGTTTGAATTGCTCTCTCCAAAAAGCTCTTCAAATCAAAGCATTGAAGATGCTGACAATTATCCCCTCTGGCTGGATTGTCGATTAATTTCTTAGATATTGGACATTTCTTAGTGATTGAACCAGAGAAATTGACATGATGAGCAATAGGAAATTGTTCAATCACTTGTTTCATTAGTACATCTGGATTCTGAAGATCAATTGTCCTTAGTTCAACACAAATAGAGTTAGACAACAAATACGCAGGGAAAACAATATAATTATTTCCTTGTACAACAGATGCCGAAACATCGATGGGAAGTGCAACATTGTTGTATAAAAACTTATTTAAGCTAAATGTCAAATACGGAACCGAAGACGGCCCGTATAGAGTGACATTTTGCTTTTCACTCATTGAAAGCATAAAACTAAATGAAGCTTCACAATTTTGGGGATATATTGTGAATGTAATCGAATTTGGGGTAACTCGGGGAGGAGGAATAAATGAATTCGGATTGTACATCATATGACTAAATAAAGGCTGAGAAATATTCAAAACAGAAGACTGTTTCAACGGAGTGTTCGTTGGAACAGGAAATGTTAAAAGACGTGCTTGTCGGGCACTCGACTTACGACGAACTCGATTATTATTTTGTGTGGATTCAACATTACTAGGAGGTGAAAGAGATCCGACTTCGGATTCGGCAGCACTCAAAGTACGTCTTCTCCTTTTTTCGCTCATAAATATAGTTGTGGGACCATTCTTTTGAAAAAAAAAGGTAAAAAATTGTGTTAAAAGCTTGAATTTTTGATAACGAAATAAACTATTTCATAAAGAAATTTGATTCATATTTTTATTTAATTTACGATGAGAGGTTTCAGTAAAGGTGAAAGAAATCCATAACCGACACCTGATTGGAGTGTAATGTCACAGCGAGAAATCTTGAGTCAGGAGACCATGATATACCATTAATGGGTGATTGTGATAAGAAAGAAACAAGAAGTTCTTTTTGTTCGATGCTGTAAATTTTGATGCAATCACAGGCTGAGGCTGTTACCAGGTACTTACCACTTGGCTGAATTGCAATGGATGTGATTGGATACTGTGGGCTATCTAGTTCTGTTGAATCTCCGGCAATAGTTAGTACCAATGATCCCTTTTTAGATCCTGTTGCTATAGTGTCTTTCAGCGCTGCTATTGAGTAAATTTCGGATGTGTGCAATTTTTCAGCAATCTGATTGGAAAATGGTGGATCCAGAGCTATGATTTCGCCTGAAGTTGTAGCAAGGACTAATTTATCATCAGAAAATACAATTTGGTTAATGTTATGTGTGTGACGCAAGAGCTGCTGAGGCTTACCATTTCTATTCAGTTTGTAAAGGAATTTCTCTGATGCAGCAAAAGCTTCTTCATTTTTATACCACAACACATCTACTAAATCATTGCCTTCTATTTGGAATTTAGATATTGGCATGTTTTGCCCGGAGTAAATTACAGTTCCATCTGCATTCCCAGATATTAGGAGATTCTTACTGTTGAATGAAAGGGAGACTACGGGAGAAAGCGATTCTGTCAATCTATACAGCTCTGTGCCTTTTTGATATACAATAATGGACCCACAAAATGTACCTACAGCTAAAAACTCTCCATTAAGCGACCATGCAAGGGATGTTATATCTTTTGGTCCGATTAATGCCTGAAGAGGGAAGAATTCCACGGGGTTATCATTGACATAACACAATTCATCCTTTGCTCGAAGGAATTCCCATAGTATAACTCGTCCATCAGTTGATCCTGTGGCTAAAAATTTGGAATCAGGAGACCATGCAGAAGCAGTTACAGGTCCTTGGTGTCCTTCCAAAAACAATGAAGATTGTGATGACAAATAATATTCATTTGGCTTTTCCCCTGGAGAAAAAATTTTAATTTTTTGTGTTTGCAACAGTAATTCCTCCGCTATTTCCATACTCTGTCGAACTCCAGATTTTAGATTATTTAAATGCTGCATAAACATTGATTCTTGCTGCATACTGGCTTCTTCAGCTGCTGCTTCCATTTGAGCATACATAATTCCCTTTTGGACAAGATAAACTAACGAGCCTGGAGGCACATCTCTCTCAGCTATAGGATTAGAGGGAATTTTTGATTCACATCCAAAAGAAAACGAGGTATGATCATAATTAAGCTCTTGAAGATAATTTTGTATCAGTAAATTGATCTCGTCACTAGAGATACACATTGCTCTTTGCTTTATTATCGTTGGAGGGCAAAAATTTAGTAATGGCTGAGGCTTTTCCTCCACGTGAGCAAATGATAGAGGCTATAAAAGCAATGAGGGTTCAACGTGTAAATATAAAGAAACGAATGGAATTTCTTACCATGAGGAGGGATGAGATATATGAGTCTTCATCAATTTTTGAAAATTTGGATCATTATCCTCGTACCCCTCCAAGTGCGAAATTTTTTATGAATTCGTGTAGAACTGAGTCTGATAATGAAGAAATGCTTATTAGGACAAATAGAGATAAGCTTTTTGCTGCAATAGCTAATAAGAAACTTTTTTTTCAAAAAATCGATAATGAAATGAGTTTTATCAATACTAAACAGATTTCTCAGTTTGTATCACAACAAGACTCCCTAAGAAATGAGAGATTAAGTTTGATTAATACAATGAGCCAAATTGTTAGTGCATTGACAGAATTACACCCTAATGAGAAGATTTTGGAAGAATTCAACGCCCAATTTACCAAATGCAAAGATAATATTAATATGTTGCATATGAAGCAAAATGAACTTCTTGGACACAGAGATGAGCTTAATACTCTCTGGAAAAAGAAAATACAACTCGGTGAATCTCTAAGAGAAAGCCAAGTATCTAAAAACATGATTTCAGAGTCAGAACATGTTCAACGAAGGACTTCTGATCTCATGCCTGAACCTTTTATGATGTTTGGGCACTAAAGTATTATCTAAAGACTTAATAGTTAATGATGCCTTCTTTTACTTGATTTAGAATGATGATGATGTCTATGATGGTGCCTTCTTTTGTTCTTTTCCTTGGTAGAATGATCAGAGCTGCTGCTACTGGAATCAGAATCACATTCATATACTTTTTTCGCCAGATCTGTTTTAATAGGCTCAATCTGCAAAATTTCAACCATTTTTGGAGCATCTGGTGTCTCTTTTTTATCACATCTCACAGCTGTCACAATTTTTCCTAATATATCCTGGCCATCAAGCTCTCTTATTGCCTTATTCACAGAAACCAAATCACCATAAATTACTTGGCAAGAGCTTCCGCCTTTTACAACAGAAAAATGCCTCACTGATCCAAAATGATCAAAAAATGAACGAAGATCATCGATTGATATATGGCCAATAGGCGTAACAAGAAGTCCGTAGTCTATTTGTAAAGATGGTTCTTGTTTTCTTTCTTGCTTATCAGGTATTTTCTGGTATTTCTTCTGGTTATTATGAAAAAGAGATTTGCAAAAACCTTCCTTATAGCATTTTTGTTGAGAATTTAACAATGGTTTTATTGATGGATGATATTCCACCTCCTGATTTGGGATTGAGTGTAATAACTGATAAAAAGGAAAGCTTTTCGTTTAAAATGGATCAAATTAGAGCATTAAAATTGTCTAATATGGAAGTTAGGATTAATATTAGTAGTGATTGTTATAAAGTACATTTTTGGATTATTCCAGATTATATGTGCGCTCAAGGCTCTTATAGGATTGTTTCGGATTATTCATTCCAGTTTGCTGCTCGGAGCACATCAGAAAAATCTAATGTTTGCGTGTTTTCGCAGACTAATGCTAAAGAACTATCCATGTTTATTCAAAGTACTTCCAAAAGCATCAACACCACATTTTATAATAGTTTAATGGAAAGAAAGAGTAATTTGAATGGTATCCAAAAGGATTTCCTTGGTTTTTCATTCACTGAGCCATTTTTCCTTATGCTAAATGGGGCATATCAATCTTCAATAACATATAGCATATCGAGCAAAACAGTTTCTTCTGAATGTGGAATCGAAATAATTCCTATGAATATAAATGGGGTTATTGCAATTCAACCAGGATCAATGTACATTTCTGATATTACGTGTCAGAGCTATGTTGAAGGAGTATTATCTATTGTCGTTTTGGGTCTCAGCTTTACTATTATAACTATCCTTTGTCTTTGTTTGGTTCAGGTTTCTGGGGTTTTCGATATATGTTTTTTGTGCCATCCAAAACAAGATGTAGAGTATATACAAATGCAAAAAACTAATGATGTTGAAGAAGAAGAATTTGACAATATTGAATAATAAAAGATATTATGTATTTAAATTTGTTTCATTGTGTGCAGAGATAGTTCAAATATGAACTTTTTAAAGTCTTCAAATGAATGTGTTTTGTACTCAACCATTTCTGGCATACTTTTAGACTGATAGATAAATGTATTTTTATGAGATGGATCAATAATCGGATAAAAAATGGTAATGTTAGAATAGTGGTACCGAACATTCTGAAACTTTTCGATTTCAATCATATTACCATTCAGTTTCCAAATTTGATTCATACTCATCAATGTACGAGGCTTTATTGTAGCTGAAAGTGTCTGTGGTTGAATATTAATGCTTTCTCTTTCCCATTCCGCTTTCATTTCCTTACATTTCTCAACAAAATCAATCAAATCATATGTCTCATATGTAAATATATATGCATACAATATCCTAGACAATCTATGAGTTCCCCATACTTCAATCACATCCGGTTTATCCATTTTGGTCGTACAAAGGCGGATCTCAATCATTCCGAGATGAAGAGCTGTAAATGGGCTTTCAACGCCCTCCCTTGCTATTTCCAAGAAAAAATCTTTGAATTCGAATCGAAATATTTTCCATTCTGGATTCTTTGGAGTTGAGCAAAACAGATGCATTTTCATGACAAATATAAATGTGGTTATAACCATAAATTTCTCAATACTGCCAAGGATTGATTATTGATGATGTAATCTGTTGAAAATTGGAAAGATAAGATCATTTATTATTAATGAAAATGGATTTTAGAATATTGATCAATTTTTGGATGATTTTTGGAAACAAATGATTTTGTGTTATCAGTTCATGATAAAACTGGGTTTCATTAGACCAAGGTGATTTATAACAAAGTTAGAAAACATGGAATGGTCTCTTTTCATGAAAAATCAAGTCTTGGACTGATAACTGTCAATAAATTGGTTTCTTCAAATGCAAAAAATGATATATTCAATCGGAATATTTGATATATGAATTAATTATAATGTGCCTTCGCATCTATTGATCTCTTCAATTTTATTCGATTTCTTGAGATTTTTGGATTGGGATATTTTCTTAATAAATATATGGGTTGACTCTTTATAATTGCTTCTCCAAATCGTTTCAAAGCATAAAGAATACCCAGTGAATACAAAAACAAAGAATAAAACCTTCCCAAATCTACTCGTAAAACATGTTTTCTCTGATGAATAAAAACTAGTTTGGAAATCTGGAATTGATACTTCTGTTACAAAAACCTTTTTACCTTCAAATAAATCATTGTTTTCCATTAATATACCCTTTTTCTCTTCGATTATCTCCATTGTCTCATCATCAAATTCACATTGAATGGAAAATTTGAATTGAGAAATTTTTGAACTTGGAATGATAGGATGGTTACCAATTTCTTCCCAAGATAAATAAGGAATTTTTTCATACACGACATTGGTTGATGGTTTTCTTGTCGACATTTTAAGTCTTATAACAGGAGGGCTATCATAATATTCCTCACATGTGTCTCTGAGTTCTTCAAATGACTTATAATCAGATATAATTGCATATAAAACGGTATCAATACTAAACTTTGGGTCACAAAAAATGCTTTCTTTGCATTCAAAAATTTTTAATGACAATATTATTACCACAGCCATTGATGCGAGTATAAATAACTGGATACATATAGCCAATAAAATTATAAACACAGTTACTAAAATGATAATAATCGCAATACCAGGTGAGTAATCACTATAATTAAATACAAGAGGGTTGCTTTGGGAGTAATCAGATAACTCTTTTCTCATGTTAAAATACACAACATACGACATCGTTAAATTCACCGAGATGCTAATAATAAAGGAGAGTAATGGGAACTTTTTATCTTTATAAATGGAATATATGACACTAATTATATTTGGCATACAAAGAATTGCGAAGATCCATTTAAAAAGTGTAGATGGATTTTCATAAAAAACTGGGCAGTCGAATCCGTTTGTGTTATCGATTTGGTTATCAATACTTATAACTGCTCCACTAATAAAACTTGAGTAGGCATATTGCTTTAAAATTACAATTGGAGATGTGTTGTTCTTGAAAATGGAATCCGATATTGTTAAGATAACTCTAGAAATTTCAATACATGTTCCAGTATTGTTAATAAACTCTGTGTTTGAAATCGAATAATCAATAATAGAAAAACTAGATATATAGATCATACAATTAATCGATACATGATTGGAATAGAATTTGGTAAACTTAATATTCAAAGATTTTGCAGAATATGAATTCAAGAAGCATTTGTTTCTCGAAAAGTTAAGTTGTGAGCAGAATAAATCCTCGCTGGTGATATAAACACAATAGTTTGGATTGATTTTATTCAGGATCATGGTAGAGCTATTCAAAGTTATTGATGTCCCATTGTATGAATACAAAAAATGCCCGGATTCAGAGAAACAACTCTCAATTGTGCATTTTTCTGTCAATGTACCATGAGAATTCAAATATATATAGATACATCCCCCAGATTTCCATGAACTACAATTAAAGAATTGACATGAAATAATCCGTAAAATCATATCATGATATATCAATTGTATAACTCCTCCAAAATCTGATGCTGTGTTCATTCTCTGAAAGTAACAATCATTGATATCAACCATGTTTCCTAACCCTGGGGGCCAAAAACCTTCACTATTATATGTAATATAGTTCATAGATTGACCAAGATTTGACAAATCCATACAAACAATCTTTAAGATGCTCATCAATATCCACATCTTAAAAAATGAAATAAATGTAATTGGTGTATATGAAATTCAATACTTTATCGTGTGTCAGATCCATTTTTAATCACTTTTGAGAACGATTCCATAAGTCACCCACTTCAAAAATACTTCATTATTATTCATTAGGACAATCAGACAGATTTTCTTAACTCCTTTATATTCTTTGGTTTCAATTCTTCACATCCAATGAAAATAATACTAATTTCGGTTAATCTGATCAATCTGGAGTTATCATCTAATGTACTATTATCTATGAGATTCTTCCAAGCATTAGCCCTTTTCATCTGATTAAGAACTCTATCACTCTCAATTCTCTTAAGTTGAGGTCCAATAACTTCAAATACACTAGAGTTTGAGTTCCTTAACACTTGTAAAGCTGTGAGTGCTAGTTTTTTCACTGCATCACACCAATGGGTCATTGCAACTTGATACATTGCGGGGATGACAATGCTCAAAGATGTAGCTCCATAATGAGATAAAACTCTTAAAAACTGCTCGCTTTCCCACATCATTAATGTTCTTTCAATTACCGCAAAACTAGAGTTTTGAAGACAGTAGGATATTAAACGACAGAGTCTTACAATGATATATGAAGCACTCTCAACCCTTATTCTCTCGATGAGATGCTGTATTTCGGAGATAAACAAGATTTGTTTTGATGGGGATATAACTGGCCACCGATTAATCAAATCAGATATTGTTTGTACAGCAAAACTCAGCTGCTTATCGCAGAAAACACAAACAATAGAAACCAATTGTTGATGGAAAAACTTTAAAAAAGTGTGTGAGTGCAAAGGTAATATATATTTCTTGTAAAAATCCTGATGTTCTTGAAGTAATGGCATTCTAAACCCAGAAACAACTGAACAATATGCGATTAGGATCTCAGAAATGCCAAATGGAAGCCTTGTTAGTTCAAGTGATGCTTGAAGAAAAGATGCAACAATATTTCTAATAATTCCCCTGTAATCGTTAAATGTTCTATACATGATGTGAAATAACTTCGATAGTTTGTCTCTTTCTCGAGAATCAGGCGATCTAAATAAACATAAAGCTGCATTGATTAGATTTCTGAGATCATTCACAGAACATAGCCTAATGGCAAATCTCCTGTTAGATAAAAACTCAATAATGATATCATACACCATTGATAAATGCGGCCATGATGCTTCTTCATACTGATCACTGGGACCATCCGTATCATTGTACAAAAAAGCAAAAGACTTAGGTAGAGGAGGAGACCTTTCAATATTTCTTAAAAAAAGATGAATGATAGACGAATATTCAGATTTTCCGAAATTAGAAACTTGATTCGAATATGATACAAACCCCATAATCTCGTTGAGAATTGCCGATTTATCATCAATTGCTTGTTTGTGATTCTTATCTAGAAAATTGCACATTGAATTGCACATTTTGCACTTCTTAATGAAAAGTTCGGATACATCAGCATCTTTGGCATCGGCGAGCAATGGGTGGATTTCAAACAAAAAACAGTTATCTTCGCTCATATTGACACTCGAATATGAATGCACTATTGATGATGTTGAATCTGTTTCTGATCTAGGAGTTTTAATCGGTTGATGCTCTTTGAATGATTGACCTACTGTTGATCCATTAATTGACAATAATGACAAATCAATCGGTTGAACTTTTGACAATGCTATAACATTACTAGATACCGCTTTTTTCCGTTTATTCGGTTGAATAATTTGAGGAGAGTGAGTTTGTCGTAGAAACTCTCTTTTAGTCATTTGCTCAATGTAAAAAAAATTGAATTGCTGTTTTACAAAACAAGGTCTCTCAAAATTTAGAACCGTTCATGATTGAGCAACAATGTTCAATTTTGTTTGAATGATATATACATTACTCTGTATTTGTTTTTGGCAATCATCGAATTCTTCCATTTTATCTATTATTTCGTTAGAAAAGGTGTAAAAATCAGTGGATTCTAAAAACTCGCGGATATCATATTGAGTAGATATTGAGCATATAATATCAACTGATGCAGTGATGAGCTCAGGATATCTCAGGGTTGGGTCATTGAGGATTGTATAGACTCTCTTCAATATTATGTGATAAAAATGTCTGAGGTTTGCCATATCGCACTTATCAAGTAAGCGTAGAGCCATTGTAATCATTACTGGCCCTTGGTCTGGTTGGAGTAGTGGCATGATTGCACTTTGGAGATAGTGTTCTTGCACAATGTTGGGTGAGTTCGAAATCAATATTGATAATGTGAACAATATATCAGATTTGTGTCTCGATGCGCTGGTTAGATCCTGCATTAAACTGGACACGATTAAAGATAGCTGAGGAATTGTAACATTATTTCTGGAAATATTGCGTAAAATTGTGAGCGATGTCATTAAGTCTGATGATTCTGGTGATAAAAATATTTGAGAAAAAATTGATACCAGGCTAGTCTGCGATATAAGTAAGCATCCAGAAGAATGTGTTGATAAAGCTGCTATCATTTTTAGACAACATTTAGTATGCAATTTATCGGAAAACGAACTCACTAATAATTGGAGCATTTTTTCAATACCTGTCGAATCTTCTACGAATCTTGATGAAAGGCAAAGATTGGTAAAAATTTGGAGTTTGGGTGATATAAAACCATTTAATTCTAATATTGAACTCATCAATGGATGACTAGCAATTTCACTAGGAATACCATCGATGATGGTGAGGAGGTGTAATATATATAAAGCGGCCTTTACGCACTTTTTCTCTTTAATTAACAAATTGAGGCGATTGAATAGCCCCTCTTTAGATACTAATGTAAAAAAAGCAGATTCGTCGAATAATTCAATAGCCTGAATCAATTCATCGTTAATGTCAACTATTAATGCCGTTGTAAGCATTGAGAAAACCAAATCAGGAAGATTTTGCCATTCAAAAATTTTGATTATTTGTTGAACAAAACTTTTTGGTTTTTCAAAACGAGTTTCAAAAATCGGCAACAATTGCTTAACTGTTTCCAAAGAGTTAACAACATATGGGAAGACACTTATAATAGCATTTGTGGACTGTTGATCACTGATATTATGAAAATTGGTAGTTCGGTAGAATTTAATAATTGGATCAAGGAGGTCATCTGGAATCGGATTAACCCTAGCAATAACTTGAATCATAATAAATCCAACGCTATCATCATTTAAAAATCCAATCATTTTTCTTATAAAACATAAGCATTGGTCAAAAATCTTGGTTGGAGACTTGAGTAAAAAATACATAATTGAGGATATTATGTTGGGATCTTCAGAATCAATAATTGAATCAATAATTTTTGAGCCTGATTTTTCAAAAAAAGAATTATATTCATTGGAAGATAACAATTCAGATGATAATAATAATATCTTGTCCCCATTAGGAGAACTTGCTCCATATTTGGACATGATTTGAGATTCTTTCAAATGCTTAATCAATGAATCAAATTTATTCTTCATTAAATAATCCACAATACTCCTAAAATGAGGACTTGAAGAATTAGATAATTCTCGGGAAATATATTCTGTATTAAGAGCAGGACTATCAGATGGTGCTTCCAGTACATCTTTCGATATATTAGTGCTGCATGGGGTAAAATATACAAGACCTTTGGAAAAAAGTTCAGAAATCTCATCAAAAGAAGGTCTATCATTTGGGTTTGTGCTCCAACAACGTAGTATCATATCTCTAAGACCTTGCTGAGCTGAATTAGGTATATTAAGCCGCCATCCTTTTTTAACAACATGATCATAAATTTCGGCTGTAGATTTATCTCGAAATGGTATTTGTTTAGTCAACATTTCCCATAATACAATGCCATATGAGTATGTGTCAACTTTATTTCCATATGTTTTCCTGCCTAAAACTTCTGGAGCAGAATAATGAGGTGTGCCAACTCCACCATTTAATTCCTTTTTATCCTTCATAACACCACATAGTCCAAAATCAGCAATTCGAGCTGCTCCTGATCCATCTAGTAAAATATTCATTGTTTTAAGGTCTCTATGAACAATACCTTTTGAGTGCAGGAACTTCATTCCTTCAGCAACTTGATATGCCAAAGCAGTAAGCTGCAATGGAGTTAGAGAATTTGGATTTCTATGAAGCTTGTCAAATAATGACAATCCAGGACAAAACCGAGTAATAATTCGATAAGGTTTTCGGATATGAACACCTATTAATTCTAGAGTATATCGATGATGGGATGATTTCATATTAATTATTTCCGTATATAAACTTGCCCATACATTCATTGGCATTTTGTCTTGTTTAACTTCTTTAACTGCAAGTATTTCACCTGTTGTAAGTCTTGTAGCTTTATAAACTGTCCCAAAACCACCAGAACCAAGAGACTCGTGTATTTCTAATTCATTAACAGGAATATCAATCGATTGGAATTCTATTAAAGCACTCTCTATTTTTTCTTGAATTTGTCTCAAATTAATTAGTTCGGTATTTGGAGAGGCTGGATCTTCCCTTGTTTCATTTTTTGGTAAATGGTTTTTAATAGACTTCAGACGAGCATTAATAAGCTGCATTAGATCAACGCTATTGTTATGATTCAATGTTTCTTTTTGGTATAGTGTCATATCTACATGAAGTTGCTTCAACTCAGCAACTTTATTTAGACTATCTTGGGCTGTGTTAAAATCAATAATATCATCGGAATTCATGTTCATTTCGTCGCATATCTCCTTCAAAGCCGCTCTAGAATTATCAATAATATCATAAACATGAGTTGATCCCCGTTTCAAAACCAATCCTTTCCAATCATCAGCTAATACTGTCAATATCTCATCAAAATTGTTCATCAAACCAATGAACCTATCAACAATTTGAGACTTTATTGGGTCATTCAATTTTTTGTACTTTTTTAAATCTTGAACCAAATTCTTGATCGAAACTAGAAAATATGCAATTGAATTTCTATAAGCAAAAATATCATGAGCATGTTTAACAATTTTGTTCGCAGTAAGAATAGCTTTTGAGATCTTAGAGTGCAAACCTTCTTCTTCCATATCAGTAGAATTAATCGTAAAGCAATTTATAATACAAAGGTTAAATAAAAACAGAATCAAAGGTGTATTCTGATGATTCTGATTCGGATGACCTGCACTTCGAGACCATTTTCATTCCAGCGAAAATAACAAGAGATGATACCACAATCAGCCCGGAAATAGTGAAAATTGTGTTATTTTTGATCAAATCTTCTAGACTATTCAATAGATTGGATGGGGCTGGTGACCTAGATAATAAAGGTGTCTGAAATGGAGTGAAAGCTGGCGATTGGTCAATAGAAAAAACATGGGAAGGGGTTCGTGTGTTTGATGGAATGAAAGTTGATTCTGGGGAGAGATTTTGTGTTTGATCAAATGTGATGATTGGAGTGGTTTCATCTGTTGGTTGGAGAGTTTCATCATGGGTAGAATATGGTGTGAGATCATGTGTTTGATCAAATGTGACGATTGGAGTCATTTCATCTGTTGGTTGGAGAGTTTCATCATGGGTAGAATATGGTGTGAGATCATGTGTTTGATCAAATGTGATGATTGGAGTCATTTCATTTGTTGATTGGAGAGTTTTGTCGTGTGTAGAATATGGTGTGAGATCATGTGTTTGATCAAATGTGATGATTGGAGTCATTTCTGGAGTAATTTGAAAAGTAGGCAATTTTGTTTGTTTCTTGGTTTTTCGAACTGTCCTTGCAATCGTCTGATCTAACCTGGAATCTAAGGTGGTATCAATTGTCAAATCAATAGTTAGATATGGTGTATTATCAATTGTAAACATATTAGATGGGGTTGGGCAAAATGATGAGTCTGGGGTTTCGCAAAAAGCAGAAGAAAAATGATCTATTATTAATGTTGTGTATTGATTGTTTTCACTCATGTCACTGTTAAGAATAACTAACCCTTGAAAAATCTTGAGGCTTTCATGATAGAGATAAGACTTTTGGATAGTAAGGCTGAAATTATCCGCTACAAAGAGATAATTCGAATTCTTTAAAAAAACACAATACTCAAGAGTACCACCCATTGACGAATAAATTATTCCCATTTCGTTTTTTTGGGTATTTTCAACAAAATTAGTATATGAGATATAAAATCCAGAAACAAATAACCCACAAGCCGAAAAATCGAAAGCCTTATTACTATATATTGTGTTATACTTGGCTTCAAGACTTTGACCATCCTGAAAAGCGAATGAAGAATAGGTTGTAAGTTGATTCTTACTAGAATTCACATTCTGCATTGTCTGTGTTCCTTGTGTAACCAATAATGAACAATGACGCTGATTGGCATTTCCAATTGCGCACATCGTAATCGAAGCATATGATACCGAAAATGATCCATTTTGTCCCATAATACTCAATAAAAACTGTCCATAATTACCATTATCAGCAGTATAGCACTTACTAGCACAAACTTTCTCAACCATTAACTTTCCTGCTTGTTCTGCTTTGAAATATATGGCTCCTCCATCAAATAAACTCATACAACACCTGAAAACGCATAGGGAAATTTTCAGCTTTAGCTCACTATTCACCATATAAATAGAGCCTCCATTACCAAAATATGGTAATACTCGATAAAAAACGCAGTTTTCGACAGAATATGCCTTATCTTCGCTAGCATCTACCCTCTGGTTGTCAAAAAAGCATGATTCTTCCGATAAAACACGATGATTTTGCTCTCTGCTCGATATATAAGAAAAAAAAAGAAAAAAATAAAATAAGCCATGGGCCATTAAAATTACAAACCTTCAATATTTCTGATGGAGATAAAAAGTAATTTTTTATAAAAATTAATTTCAATTATTTTTATAAGAAAATTATGTCAAAAATTGATTTTTGATTGAACTATATCAAATTTTTGATAGTAAAAATGTATAAATTATTCAAAAGTTGTTCGCCTTTAGCACAAATTAGGGGATGATTTTCGATTATTTTTTACACCACGGTTGATAATTCCGGTTGATGATGGTCACAATTTATGGATTGTACAAAATACAGCATAGATCTTATTTTATCATTGTTTCAAGAAACAAAGATCCTTGATGATGGTCGTTATGGTCCTGTATTCTTTGCCCCTGGGCATAGGCCTGTTTCGTTGAAAAAGAAGCCAGCTGTAATTATTGAACAAAGCACTAGTGTTCCTCAGCATAATATCAGTAAAGTTGTGGAAGCCCCTGTTATAGTTGAGTGGGATTCAAAAATTACTCAAAGTCAGAATGATTCTGATCAAATTTCTCAAGAACATTCAATTGGAAACGCTGAATCCAAGCCAATTGTGACATTTTCGACTCCTGAGGAGCCAAACAGTGTTGATATGGAAGATATTAGGGCCAGAATCATAGAAAGGCCTCCAACTCCCCAATTTAATTCAAAATTTGAAGCATCTGATGTGTTTTCAGGTTCTAATGATATCCCTGTAACTAGTGAAAATAATGAAAAATTTGAGCAGTCTATATCGCCAATGAAAGAGGTTGAAATAACAGACATATCTCAAAAATCCGAGTTAGTTAAAAACAGTGAGGAAGAATCAAAGAATGATGAAAAGCAAACCAAATCTTTTCCAAAAACAAAAGGTCAATTTGATCCATATGTTCCACTCACGAAAGATACAACACCATTTAATCCTACCAAGATGGCCGATTTCTCAAAGATCATTGAAGAAGAGTCAAAGAATGATGAAAAACAAGACAAATCATTCCCAAATACAATTGGTATATATGAGCCATATGTTCAACCAGTGAAAGAAACAGCCTCAACTATTCCGACAACCAAAACCGATTTCTCAAAAATTATTCATGAAGAGTCAAAGAATGATGAAAAACAAGATAAATCTTTTCCGCAAACGAAAGGCAAATTTGAACCGTATGTTCAACCAGTGAAAGAAATAGCACCATCTATTCCGACAAACAAACCCGATTTCTCAAAAATTATTCAAGAAGAGTCAAAGAATGATGAAAAACAAGATAGATCTTTTCCGAAAACGAAAGGCAAATTTGAACCATATGTTCCTCCTAAAAAGGAAGAGCCTAAAAGGGTTATCTCTCCATCAGTAAAGATGGATCAGGTTTTTGCAGAAGAAATCAACAAAGATAAGAAAGAACAAAAAGCAGCTCCTAAAACGAAAGGCAAATTTGAACCATATGTGCAGCCAGTGAAAGAAACAGCACCATCTATTCCGACAAACAAAACCGATTTCTCAAAAATTATTCAAGAAGAGTCAAAGAATGGTGAAAAACAAGATAGATCTTTTCCGAAAACGAAAGGCAAATTTGAACCATATGTTCCTCCTAAAAAGGAAGAGCCTAAAAGGGTTATCTCTCCATCAGTAAAGATGGATCAGGTTTTTGCAGAAGAAATCAACAAAGATAAGAAAGAACAAAAAGTAGCTCCCAAGGCAAAAGGGAAATTTGTTCCTTATGTTGAACCCAAAAAAGAAGATATTCCAATGAAAACTATCAAACAGCCTGTTGTTTCAATGAATGAAGTTTTTACCGAGGCCCAAAATTTGGATAATAATCATTCATTGATGAAAAATCAACCTGAAGTCAAGAAAACAGTAATTTCTTCAAAAAAGAAAAAGTTTGTACCAATTGAAGATACAGATTTTACTCAAAAAAATACAATGTCTCCGAAAACTTTGTCCGAAAAACAAAACTTCGATGAGCTATTGACTCGGGCTCAATTAGAAAATACTGGAAGAACCAAAGACTGGGGCCCAATTAACTTATCCAACTTGAATGTTAAGACTCCCAAAAAAGAGATCCAAAATACTTATGATAACAAAAAATCTTTTGAGTCATTATTAAGAGAAGAATCTGCAAAAATGTTTAGAGCTGAACCAGTCAAGGAACAAATCCCATCAAAACCAACAAAACCATCAAAAACTGCAGAACCAAAAACAAACGATCAGTTCTGGGAATTATGATATTCATGAATAAAATAATCATTCAATCAGAGTTTTGTTGAATCCATCACTTTTGAAAAACCATCGATTTGCTTCAGAATCAGTTCCCATTATTCCATTAAATTCTTCTTCTTTCTCAATAATATAAAGGCTGATATCTCCAAATCCAAGGCTCAGTGAGTATTGCCTGATCATATTAACAACATCCGTCGATGGTTTAGGAAAAACAACTAATTTTGTGGTTGTCCAAAGAAGATAATAGTTTTGCCCGCTATTGGATAGAATGAATGGATAAACAGAAAAATCAAATCTTTCAACACTTGCACTTTGAATGAAAAAAATATCTTGTGTATAGCCTGTATGTATGAACTTTGGCATCTTGGAATTAGACGAACAATACTGTCTGAGGATTGCGAGATTTTCCAAAAATATTGACTCGTTCTTGACAAATGATCTCTTTCTCAGATAATAAAGAGCAATTGATGCATCGTCAAGAGGAGTGGGAAGAAAATCAGCAACATTCATTTTTCCATTCACAACACGAATAAGCCTCTTTTCATTATTATCAGTAAATCGAAAAGCAAACTGAAAAAACATGATCTGGATTTGATGATCCATTATAGATAATGAGTAAGTTATGGATTGTGTTTCATCAACAACTGGATGAATCACCGTTCCATTTTCCAGAGTTGAACAATTGCCATAAACTCCACTACATTCAATACCATTGTTAACTCTTAGGTATGTTGCAGAATCCCAACCCGAATTCAAACTAAATAAGTTCTGCATCGTTACAATATTGCTGATGGGAGCAACATATCCACCTGTTTTCATGCACAATGACTCGATTTCTGGATTAGGAAATATCTTGAAGTAAGATAATGAAATCATTCTCTTTTGAAAATTCGGGAAATGATCAAAATAATCATCAGATGCTCTCCCTGTTGATAATAAAATGACCCTTCCTCCGTACCCATTCAATATCTCACTTGCCCAATTTAAAGCCCCGTTCAATGCAGAATATGAATGCATTTGAGAGTTTTTTGCAGATTTGAGGCATAAAAGAAAAGACTCAAAATGAATTTTTGAAGAAACTAAAAAATTTTGACCTTTTCTTAACTGACTAGGATCGTATTCGCAATATGAATTGCACGTGCGATTAGATATATCATAAATTGCAACACTTCCTCTGTAGGTAATCAACCCAACCATGTCGTTGTTTTTAATAAGGGGTTCCAGTGAGCTAATCGTTTCTAAAATCATGTCAAAATACGCTGTTTTGGTGCTAAGAAGTTCTTCCTCTATAATAAAGAGATAGATTCTGGAATTACCAGTAATAGAAGTAAATTTTTGAGGAGGAACCACGTCATAAACTAGATGATGCAATTCCGGGCGGTCAACAACGTCAACCCTCATATCATAGAGGGAAGTAAAGTGTATTGTGGAATTTAAATGTCCACATAATGAGCATCTCCATGTTTTATGTTCAGCTTTGACTTGAACAAACGGACTTAAGTATGCCTGACATGTTGAGCATCTTGGGAAATCACCTCTTCGACAATCTATCATCTCAGGTTTGATTCCAGGTGGTAATGGTCTAAAATGCAAAAATGGTTCAATAAGTGGTTTTTTGTTATTGGAGAAATTTTTTATCATGTAAGGCGATGCTGTCCTGACAAAAGAAGTGGGAATACATGAGCCTTCAAGATTTCCATAATTCTCAGGAGTCCGAGAAAACTCCATTAATCAATTTATCGGGATCTCGTACCAATAACAATGAGAAACCCCGAAGTGTTGTTGGGTTGTTTCCAACGTCAGATTTCATATTTATTTTGTACTTTGAGATAATTTTAATATGAACCAAGTGAAAGCGATGCTTTTTAGGAGGTATAAATCAGTTATAAGATCGTTTTCTGCAACAATGGTTGCTTTTTTTACTGCAATTTTTGCGAGTTTGCTTTCATTATTAATATTGGTCCTTATGAAGTTATATATTGAGGATTTGTCGATACCAATAACATTTAATTCTATTCATCCGTATTCTCGTTCTATCGGTTTTATATCTAATCCCTCTGATAAATGGACTTCAGATTATTATGATATAATGATGAAAACATATCTGTCTGATACCGGATACTCCCCTAAATCTGTCAATTTTAATAATGTATCTGAGTTTAATAACTACACATATGATGTTTTAAATAAGAGGGAATACTTAAATACAATAATAATGGGGTTTCATTTATGGAATAGGAATCCATACAAAGGAACCGTATTTTATAATGATTCGTTTCAAAAAGATATTTTTAAAACTGTTTCTTATGGAACCTATCAGATTGCCGGAGAAGTTCTCCTCACAAGAATGATTTGGAAACTTGAGTTTGGGATGAATTCTGATTTCAAAATCAGTCAAACAAATCTTAATCGAAGAACCATTGAATTACTTTTTGGGATTGTAGCTCCTATGATTTTAACTGGTGGCTTAATGTCTATTTTAATGTTGATAATGATTCAACCCATAAGTGATATTCATGGAGAATCAAGAAACTATATGGTTAATTCGACCCTGAAACTCTTTCCATATTGGTTTTCTGAATTTATTATTGATATGTTAATTTGGACACTTTTATCTTTTATTGTATGGGCTGTTCTGCTTATCTGTGGAATAGTTGCATTTGTAGATAATTCCTTAGTCACAATTTACATATTTGTAATGACAGGTCCTTCATTTCTATTAATGTCGTATTGCCTAACATTTGTATTTCAATCAAAAGAATCTGCTCCAAGGCAACTTTTTACATTTCTAATTATTATTATGGTGTTTCCTTTTGTTGCTCAAGTAGTTTACAATGATAAAGAAACCCCGATGATCATTGAGTGGTTTTTCTCCCTAATTCCTCATATTAGTTGTCTAAGGCTACTTAGCGCAACAATGATTAATGTTGGTGTATTTAAGCATCCTCTATCATATTATTGGAAATATGATCACACTTTCCCGTATTTATTGATGCAAATAGTTTTGTTTTTCGCGTTTATGTTGATAATGTTTATAATTGAACATAATCGTAAACAATTACAATCTATCTCAACAAATAGACAGTATAGGAAGCATCGGAGCCTTTTTGAAAAATTAAGATTCAAAAATAGAATTATCCAAGAGTTTGATGATATAGACTCAGAAATGGTAATTTCAATTAAAAATTTATCAAGGATCTTTTTTGATTCAACAGGAACTCCCATCCCAGCACTCAATAATGTTTCAATTGATATTAAGAAAGGATGCACTTATGGATTTCTTGGGGGAAATGGTGCAGGCAAATCAACAATGTTCAAAATACTTACTTCAACAATTCCGCCATCTTTTGGAATTGCTTTGGTTAACGGACACCAAGTTGGAGTTTTGGTTAAACAAAATAGGCTTTCGTTATGTCCTCAGTTTAATGATCATCTTTTTCCTGAGATGACACCTGATGAACATTTTTATTTTTATTATCTACTGTATGAGCTCTCTTTAGAAGAATATATCAGCAAAAAAAACTATCTCGTAAGTACCCTTTCCATGGAGGAATATATCGACAAACCTGTTAGAGAACTTAGTGGCGGTCAGCAAAGAAAACTAGCTGTAGCATTATCATTTTTTGATCCCTCCCAAATAGTACTCCTTGATGAGCCAACGTCATCTCTCGATCCTTATTCGAGACATAGTGTTCATGAATTGATTAATCTATTTAAAGGGGTTAAAACCATCATATTATGTACCCATCTTCTTACTGAAGCTGAGTCGCTTTGTGATTATGTGAGCATAATGGTCAAGGGACAGATATATACAATGGGATCTCCACAGTATCTTTCTACCGCTTTTCGAAAAGAATTCCGGATAGATATTTTGCTTGATGATACATCTGAAGAAACCGAAATGAAGTTGAATTCTTTTATATCTCTTAACATTCCAAATGCAGAGATCATTCTATCAAAGCCAAAAAATCGCCTTTATACTGTGAAATCGACCGAGTATTGTTTATCTGACCTTTTTGAAATATTTCAACGAGGAAAACTCGAAGGTAATGGCTATTCATATTATACATGCACTACGCTCACCCTTGAGAGTGTATTCTTGGAAACCATTAAAAACTCTGAGGAGATTATTCCTCATGAAGAATCAAGCGACAGCGAAATGTTAAACAAAATATAATACTGATTTTATTTCTTCCTTAAAACCAATCTTAATTCAACGTTATATCCATCTGTATCAACACATGCAAAATCTAGATACTTATTTATTTCTCTTTCAGTAAGTTCCAAATCTAGAAATTTTGGTCTTCTATCTTTTTGATGATATCTTTTTCTCGATTCATCATATGAACTTTCAGTTTCGTTATTTTTATTATCATTCATAACTTCCCTTTTGTTTTGAATTATTTCATCAAGAGACATATTAAGCTTTTTATCTTTGCTAAACTCTTCAACTGGTTTATCATCTTTCATGCCAATCTCTGATGGAGTAAACTCAAACATTAAAAAAAATGACCAAAAAAACAAATCAGTCCTAAATAGGAGAAAAAATGGTACAATAACACTTATTTGTTGGGATTTCATGTTTACAGGACCGTTATTATATGAAAGAGAAAAATCGCATTATTGAAGCCTCTAGACAAACAGTGAAAGAAATATTTGAAGATAGTGGGATAACATTTGATATTTATGCTAATTATTTGGAAAAGGCCTCGAAAGTCATTGTTGATTCTGGGATACAGCATTTGAAACCGGTAATTAACATGCCTAAAAGCATTTCAAATGATATTGCTATGGGGATAGTGATTGAATATTTTGAGAAAATGAAGTTTCGCCATACATTAGCTTCAATACAAAATGAATCACATGGTGAAATAAGGCACAAAGAGGGATTAGTAATGGCAGCGGACTTGCTATGCATTGGAAATAATGATATGATTAAAGAAATGATAATGTCGAGAGATATTCTTCAAATAATTAAGGATGAAGGTACTTATATCCAAGTCGACGAAGAGAAGCAAACATCGGATGATGATATAGTTATTCCATCAACTTTTATTGCAGAAAGATCTATTGATATTAATCATCAAGAATGGGTACTGGATAACAAAGTCAATCCCAACAGAGTTCCAATTAAAAGAGGAGGGTTTTTAAAGCCTCCTGAAAATAAGAAGAATATCGAAGAGAACAAGCGCGACTCAAACCAAACAAGCATAATGGATATTGACTCTAAGGAGATAATAATTGCGAAAGGTCTTAAAAAGAAAGATAATGCAAATATAGCGAGAGAGAACATTTCAACCGGTACCGAGACCCCCATTGACGGTAAATTTGTGAATCATGGAAAATCAAACATGATTATAAGTGTTGCTGACTCTTTACACAATGAATTAAGTGCATCTTCAGAAAAGCCTAAATCGCAATCATCGCGAAAGCGTAAAATATCTCGCAAATCTCATAAGAAACAAACTGATAATGAATATTCTAATAATACGTCTGGAATAGAAAAAATAGATACTCAAGTTTGTATTATGAAAAATAATCAATCAGACAATATGATTAATGTTGATCCTACTCCTGAGAAAACAATTCGTCAGATTGATAAATTATTAATTAAAAATGCCCCGGCAATAGAATCGATTGGGACAATGAATCCAACAAGATCTGGGAGTATGAATGATAATGATGGAAATGACTCAAAAATAGATAAAATAAATAAGTCTTTAAATGGACTGGTGAATACACCAAAACTTATTCCCATTCAAGAGAAAAATGATAAAAAACTTAGATCTAATGAAGATGTGGCTGTAGCACAAAATATTATTAATATCAATGAACAACAAAAGCCTAAAGATGTTATACACCCCACACGCCATCGCATCATTCTTGATTCAAATGATGGTGAATTTCTTGATAATCTGGATGAAGATTTAGGAAAATCAATAAGAAATAAAACTTCTCAAGATGTTAGGCAAAAACCACAAAGCAATGGTCTAAACTCAAACTCAAAAATTGCAACAGAAAAATCTTCAAAAAATCACTCACCAAGAAAAAGGCTAGACCCGATTCCAATCAGACCTGATTCAAGATTCTTTGCTCCTCCTCCTGCTGATGAAAGAGATACATTTACAGGTGAAGAAAATGATTTTATTAACAAAAAACAAGCAGATCAGAACAGAATGAAATAGAATCTATAAATAAAAATCTTCCGGATCATATTAGTAAATATTCTCAATAACAATCGAATCAACAAATGTTTGTTTGGGGATATGTGATCTCTTTATTTGTAACATTGATTTTCTAAGTCCCTTTTTATTGGATAAATTTACAAGTCCTTTTTGAATATGCAAAAAGGAAGAGGATACGGGTAAAATCCTAGCATTGCTATTAGTTGGATTGATTTGATTTGGGAAAAAGTCATCAATAATTGATGAAATTTCCCTTGCATGAGGTCTGTGAACCGGAAGAGTTCTTAGTATAGCTGTTAAGAAGCACTTATAATCTTTCGAGAGTTCATTAGGATAATATAATAGTCCTTCTGTTATTGATTGAATTATGTCATTCCTATTTCTACTGGTAAATGGAAGTACCCCTGTAGCAGCAAAGAATAATGTTATTCCTAGAGACCATATATCTGATTTATATGGGTCAAATAATTTTTTGCTCAATTGTTCTGGGGCTGCAAATGCTACTGAACATTGATAATTCATAACCAAATCATATGATGACATTTGGATACTAATTCCAAAATCTGCAAGCTTTGGACGACCAAATTGATCAAAAAGGATATTTTGTGGCTTTAAATCATGGTGTGCAATACATGAGCTATGTGAATAACTTAAAGCATTAACAATCTGCCTTGTAAAACTTATCAACTTTGCATCTGTAAATGGACCATTAGCTAATACCTGATCTTGTAATGATCCTCCAGAGCAAAACTCAAGAATCAGAACAAAATACCTATCATATTGAAAATGGTTATATAAACGAATAATATTGGGATGATCTAATACCTTTAGCGCATTTACCTCAGAGTTGAAGGACTTCCATGATGCTGCAATAGTCTCTGGAGGAACTCTGATTACTTTTGCCGCAAAATCCATATCATGAGCTACACTATGTACTAAATATATATCTGCAAATCCCCCTCCCCCTATTTTTTTAATGATTATATATCCATTAATATTTGCACCCGGTGAAAAAGAAATTTCGACACCACTTCCTTCCATTTTTTGAGAATAAAGCTTTTGAAAGATAATTATTTGGGTTTCAATATGCCAAAAACTTTCGATTTAAATTTGTTAATGTTATTCATATTGTTTTTATGCTTTTTATTGTTTACTTTTGTTTAGTTTACTTGGATGTGGTTCAAATAATATTATTCAATATTAACGATTATTCAAAATATTCTATGATGAGTTATTTTCCTGTGATCGTGTCACCTTTATTTGGATTGGTATCAATAATGATGGATTTAAAATTAAATAACCAAATTGCTTTTTCAACTTGTGATAAGAACCACAAATTTCGTTATTATTACATATGATCTACAATAAATGATTTTTTCCCAAGAGAATTCTTTAGATTTACAGGTTTGAGGGTTTAATTTAAATTGATTTTTTGATCCCAAAATCCCTATCATCCATCACAAACTTTACAATGGCCGTTCAAGAAAAACTATTGGGAAATCGTCAGATAAATAATAGAGAACATAAAGATTACACTGATCTCTCTCTTATTGTTCATTCGATTAGAGCACAGCATTCCATTATATGATCTTGGTATTGTCTCTTTTAACATTTCTCTTGTGGTTTGATCAATGGTATTGGTTGGGGATTTTTCAAAAGTTGTCATTGGTGTTCCATTTGGTGTATTGGAATGGGTTTCTATTATTGTTTGATCAATTGTTCTCTCCAATGACATTCTCAAAGTGACTTCATTTGTTCTACTTATTGTTTCCGATAAAGATCCCATTAAATATGGATCTGTGGTTCTATCTGGGTTGTCAATGTTACAGAATAATGAATTGAAGAATTTCATTTGGTAAGTGGAGCTTTTAAAAAAAGAATTGTTTTCCTCAGTTGTTACTGCTATATTGGTAGAGAATAATGAAGATAAATGATCTATAATTGAATGGGAAACTTCAATGAAACCTGAATTAATATAGAATAGATAGTTTTGGTTGTTTTGGAATATACAATACATCAACTTTTTTTGTCCTGCTCCATCTCCATATACAACTCCAAGAGATGGACTGTTATTATGAACAATGTTAGTATAATACATTGGTATTGTTGTTGAGAGAGAGGAGAAGAATATGCATATGTTATATAGAACTTTGTTGTTTGAGAAAGTGCAATGTGAGCTTGTGAATGAGGATGGAGACTGTATATGAATACCAGAATACTGATTAACATTGTTCATTGAACTATTTGTGTTGTCGACTCTCTGATTACCTGATTCAATACCTATTGAACGATATCCAGATGTAGTATGAGAGCAGCTTGATATTGAAAGATACTCCACTTGATTCAACAGATTTGCTTTCAAATATGCAAAATGACAATAATGGCTGGGCTCACAAGAGCATCTATTGGCACATATCATTCTTATATTTGAATTTGAAGATGAAAAGTATATTGCTCCTCCCCATAATGAACATATACAGTTATAGAACATTGAGTAATCAACACTCATTATGAATGTCCCACCACTCACATATATCACCCCACCATTTCCTGTGTATGTCAAAGATCTTGAGAAGAAACAGTGAGAAATATTGATAGTTTTATCAGTATGAGACCTGCCTTGAGTTATATTCTCCATTTCACATCCCAAACTAATCCTCAAAAAAAGAGTTTTGTTGAACAATTGAGATTTAGTTCTGTTAGTTTGGTCATTTATAATGAACTGAGATAAATGTCTTACTACAGAATAAGGTTGGTTTTGAACCAAAAAATATTCATAACATAATAGAATTAAGAATAATTTGGTTATTATCTTCGATATCATCGAAATATCTAATGAAATACTTATATGTTTCGTTTTTATGCTATCAAATTCTAAGAAAACCTCAAATGAAATAATTTTCATTAAATTAATAATAAACTGAAGAATTTGGATTACAGTCTCATAAGAGCGAGAATTCCCAAAAAAATTAATAATATCCAGAACAAATAATATAATGAAATCACAAGGAAAGATATTCATAAATGAATCACAAAGGTTTTGGGTTGCAAAGTCTTTTAATTTGAAGTGTAACACCAATGTAACAAAACACAATGATATAATCTCACTATTTGTCATTATTTTAATACTTGATAGATATTGCGACATTTTACCTTTGATGAAGAAATGAGAAATACTTATTGAATCATATTTAGAAATTTGTTGACCCTATTCGAATATTGAAATGTAAATTTCATCAGTTTGAAACAATCTGTATTGAATCTAAATTGATTGCGGGAGGTTTTTTCTGACAATAAGAAACAATAGTGAATTCTACCTTTACACACATTTTCCTAATCTGAGGCATAATAATAATTACAAAGGCCCACATCATAACTCAAACATTTGGAAGTGAATAATCCACTTAGATCCCATAATAGGTTGATGGGGGTAAGTGACTCATTCTTGAATTAGGTGGTTATCCCTATTTTTCATAGTTAATGCAGGATTTCACAAATATTTGGTTATTTAATACAAGCCACCAATACCCAAGATTCGATGATATTTAGTGGTTGGTAATTATTGACAGCCATATTTGATGTTTTCCATATTAAATCGTTTTTTATTGAGACTCATTTTCCTCACTACATGATAATCAATTGTATTTGAAATAAAACTTGAGTTATCTACCTTTTAATTTTGTGAAGAGATTTCCGAAATTGAAGCAACATTTGAACCAGTTCTTAAGAAAAATGTTTAATTTTTCTGAGTGGAAGCTGTTTTTCACAAAACTTTAATTGAATTAGAATTTCAAATGTTCAATGTTCATAATAAAAAATCAACTTTCCTTGAGATTGGATCTGTTTTGAATGGGTATAGAGTTGTTGATTATTTAGACAAAGGAGGATTTTCTCAAGTATATATAGTGGAAAGCATGAGGTTTAATTCATTATTTGCGGCAAAAATTATAAATATTCCAAATAAATCCAACAAAATGAGGGAAGCTTTCAATAATGAAGTTGAAGCACTTATGAAGCTTGACCATCCTAATATTATTCGACTTTATGAATATTTTGAATATTTTTCATACTATGTTTTAATTCTTGAGTATTGTTCAGGTGGGTCTTTAGCTGATGAAATCGATATGGGCGGACCAATTTCAATAAATAGACTCAAACAAATATCTCGATATATTCTCAGCGCATTGTGCTATTCTCATTCACAGAACATTGCCCATCATGATATTAAGCCAAAAAACATTCTTTTTGATTCATTTGGAAGGCCAAAGCTTGCCGATTTCGGAATTTGCATTTGCTCTGAGTATGATGAAGAATGTTCGAATTTTCATTGTTCTTTGGCATTTGCCCCACCTGAGATTGTTCAAAAAAAAACTTTCAATCCCTTTCTGGCGGATATTTGGTCACTTGGTATTACATTGGCCTATGCTGTTAATGGTTTTTTTCCTTTATCTGACCGCAATGAAGAAGCCCTATCAATGTCAATAATACATGGGATGTTCATATTTAGTAAGAATCTATCTGAACAAGAAATATATTTCATAAAAAAATTGTTGAAAATAGATCCAGAACAACGACCAAGTGCGCTTTCACTTTTAAAGGATCCTTTCCTTGAACAATTTGAGTTAATAACAATTCGAACAAAGAATCCGAGTATGATCAGGAATAGAACACTTAAAATAATAGTGAGTCAAAGGAGAAATTCACATCATTCATGGAAATCACATCCATATTCCATATTTGATGACATACATAAATTATAATGTTTGATTTTATTTTTCCTCGTCGGCAATTAACCTTAATAAAACATGTTCCAGCGCTTCTGCTGTAACATTAATGGACTCAATCCTGAATTGATCCAGCCTTGTTACCAGGTCTTCTAAAATATCTACTACCCTATCATCAACTTGAATGAGTACACTGTCCTTTCTTTCACTGTCACGGCTTGCTTCGGGAATTGTCCTCTGAACATAACTGAGAAGAGCATCTATATCGGCATCCTTTCCAAGAGCTGCAATCCTGTAGCCACAATTATATGCCCTTCGGAGTTCACTTGAGGTTCCAGTAAACACCAAATCTCCAGATTTCATAACAAAGATTCTACTACTGACTGATTCTGCTTCTTCTAAAGAATGGGATGATACAATAACGGTTGTATCTTTATACTGACTCAGAGATTTCCATATGGTTTGTCTTGTTGATACATCAATACCTGCTGTTGGTTCATCAAGAATCACAATGGCCGGATTTCCAATAAAGGCTATAGATATGCAGAGTTTTCTCTTTTGTCCTCCTGAAAGAGAACCTGCCAATGAGGTCAATGAGGAAGAAAAGTCTAGGGATGATGTTAATGATTGAATTTGATTCTCGAGTACTTCTCCATTAACACCCCTTATTCTTCCAAAGAATCGAAGATGATCAATAACTGACAGGGTGGGGAAAAATACATTGTCTTGAAATGTGATTCCAATATGGTTTTGTAACTCTGAAAAACCAGTATCAATATATTGGCCTGAAAGGTATAAATTGCCAGAATCGGCTTCAATAGATCCTGTCATTGAATTGAGTAATGTGGATTTTCCACTTCCATTTGGTCCAATCAATACTATTACCTCTCCATTTTTAATATCAAAACTGATTTCATTTAGGGCGCGGGTTAAAAATGTTCCTTTATAAGTTTTTGTTATTTTATCAATCCTAATTAAAGGTTCATCTTTAGATACAATGGATGAATCTATTTGCTTTGATGAGAAACTGAAAAGTTTTTTCCAATATTGAGATTTGAATATATTAGCCCATCCAATAGGAGGTACTCCACTTGACCTGGGGTTCATTAGCAGACAAACCAAAAACAAAAACACATAAATTAACATGGTGTACAAGCCAAAACTCATTACAGTTCCTGTCTCAATGATTAAACCTGTGCTCAATGTATCCCATGTTAATGTTCGATTTAAATATTTTGCATATTCAACATTTTGATAAAAAAGGAATGGGCAGAATTGGGGAAACAAAATTGATAGTGTTCGGATTGTCAATTTATTGGTTGTAGGTTTAAATGCGAAAATTTGAGAAACCGGGATAAAAATTGCTGCGACAAAACAGATTATTGACACATATTTAAAAAATGATGTTCTTGGAATCAAAGATATGAAGAATACTAAAAAGAAATAAACAGCCAAATTATTAATAAGAGAATACGCCATTACAAGAGTTAAAGATGTTTGATATGTGGCTTTACACTGATTAATCATTATTGCTATTGCTAATGAATGTGGGATTATAAAGAATAAGTCAATCAAAAATAAGGAAAGCCATAGCACAATTTCTCGTGCACCTGATATTGTTAGTAATAAGAAGAGTTTCAATTCTCTTAATTCAATCATTTGAAGGGCAGATCTCAGAATCAAACATATGATTGAAAGGCCTAATAGTGATGCATAATTTGCTTCATTCCCATCATTAAATAGGTCCTTCTTTCCTGTTTCAGAATAATCGGCATATTCAGAGGAGAAAGCAACAGAATGTCCATTATACTCAAGTGTACCATCCATAAGAAATCCACTAATCATATTGGCAGAGAAACCAGGAATATTATCAATCCTTAATTCAACAGAGAGTTTTTTGAGATTGTTGAGGACATCTTCAGGGAAAACAAAAGAAAAATATCCATTCTTTTTTGAACTGAAATACTTGTTCATCTCAGAACTATCTTTGAAATAATTAATTGTTCTATTAACTGGATACGAGAGAAATTGTTCTGCAAGGTATTGTGTGTATGCATTTTTTGGCATCATTCCGAATGAATTATTCAACATTGCAAAGAAATAGTCTTTTGGATCAATATCAATGGATGGTTCCAAAGCAGATATATTATATGGTGTAATTTCCAAAACCGGACCCCGGCTGAATAACCTTATAAAATATATCCAGGCCAATGATAAAACAATATAAACCCAAAAACCAATTGTCTTAACCCTAAGTTTAAGTACAACTTTTAGAAAATTCCAGAATATCGCGCTTTGGCTTCTTCCACGTCCCTCGCGAATTTCTCTTTCCACTGATAGATCTTCCAGCTTCATTGATTAAAATGAAGTCACAGTCATATCAAAATATCGTTGATTGAAAGCAAAGTTATTCTATTCGATAATTTAATACATTATTCAGAATTGTTTATGATTCCTCTGAAAATTATAATCATATTTTATTTACCACAGTTACTTTGGTTTCTTAGCCCTCGAAACTGGTTTTGGCGGGGGTTTTTTGGTGGCATCTTTTTTATCTGCCTTTGTTGGCTTAACCTCGATAACACCTTCCTCTGGTGTTAATGTTGCAAGGAGTTTGTAAACGTACTGTTTTCCGTCTTCTTGAGCACCAACTAGATAAAAAACCTCACCAGCGGATAAAAATGAGGTTGCATATGCTGTGAGATTTGATCTAAGTAGTTTGACATTACCATCTTTATCACAGAAATCCAAAATCAAACTAGGATCAAGATTTGCACACTTTCTAATATGCTCTATTATTACTCCACACTTGCAATTGATATTAATCGGTTTATTGACATCGGCATAACGAATGTTGATTTGCATTAAAAAACTAAAAACGGAAAAGTGACAGTATTTACAAATCAGAAAGCTGGACCGGGTAGCACTTTGAAGAAAATGCCCTTATTGATCTAGTCTTTTTCGCCTGATATATTGCTGGTTCTGGGGGTTCATTGGATTCTTCCTCTAGGTCGCATGGATTTTGGGATGAACACTGGAGTGTATCACTTCTTGTTCTTGAGTGGTTAAGGCTTTCACTTAATTCATTGAGAATTTCACTTCGCCATCGGATTCGATATGTGGTTGTGATATGATCTAGTTCACGGTGGAATAATTTTGGTTTAAGGGTGGATATATCGATTCCGAGATTCATCATTTGTGATGCAATTGTAGGAGAAAATGAAAAATCTGGGGCAGATCGGGAAATGGCTTGGAGTAAAGAATTGTAATCGCGAGGAGAAAACCATTGGTGTTCTTTAATTCCTTGGAGCGTTATCCTCTGATCTTGGGATTTTGTGAGCATCCTACTGATTAGATCTCTTAGCATAATAGGTACAGAAGATGGAAAGGATGGCTGGGCAAAGAGGATTTTTTGAAGAGTTTGTTGAAAATCTGAGCCTTGAAATGGTAACTGTCCAACACATAAATAATACATAAGGACCCCAAAACTCCAAATATCCGCCGCATTAGAATATGGAAGGCCTTTGATTATCTCTGGCGGAAAATAGTCTGGTGTTAGTACAAATAATACCAGTATTTCTGGTAAAAAAAACATACATAGTGACCCACATGTTGAATCAAATGTGGGATTTTCTTGTGAAAATGAGCTACTAAAGCCAAAATCAATAACTTTTATATTATTGAAGGAATCAATTAAAATGTTTTCGGCTTTTATATCCCTATGTGCGATGTGAGCAGTCTGGTGGAGATATTCCAGGACGCAAAAAATTTGAGTAAAATATTTTCGAACATTTTGTTCTGTAAAAGATCCAAATTTCTCGAGTTTTTCCCCTAAACTACCATTGACAGCAAATTCAGAAATTAGATAAAAAAAATCTTTAACCTCAATGACTTGGTAGAGTTGTATAATCAATGGATGATATATAGACTTCATTATATTAATCTCGCGAAATAATCTATTTAATCTACTCTCGACATCTACAAATGTTTTGGAAATTACTTTAATAGCAACTTTTGATCCTGAATTTGCGTGTAAACACTCAAGAACAACTGATGACATACCGGATCCAATAACTTTGCTAAGAGAATATCCCTCTAAATAAAATTTGCTGGAATCAAAAAAGTAAATATTCATTCTCAAGTTTTTAAAAAATCTTATTCAGGAGAAATTATATGTCAAGTTTCTCATCATCTGAGTTAAAAGGCTCATCCATTTTCCCCTTCAAAAAGTATGATACTCCGAATGCAATCATTGAGACTGTAAGAATTGTACCAATTGTAATTGAAAGCGAATAGAGAACACTATTTGATGTGTTTTGGTTGTTAAATGAATTCACTGGGGTTTCTTCAAGTGTTTTCATTGGAGTTTCTTCAAGTGTTTCCATTGGAGTCTCTTCGAATGTTTTTATTGGTGTCTCTTCAAATGATTTCATTGGTGTCTCTTCGAATGTTTTGACTGGAGTTTCTTCGAATGTTTGCATTGGAGTCTCTTCGAATGATTTCATTGGAGTCTCTTCAAATGTTTTCATTGGAGTCTCTTCGAATGTTTTAACTGGAGTCTCTTCGAATGTTTTAACTGGAGTCTCTTCGAATGTTTTCATTGGAGTCTCTTCGAATGTTTTCACTGGAGTCTCTTCGAATGTTTTTATTGGAGTCTCTTCGAATGTTTTTATTGGTGTCTCTTCAAATGATTTCATTGGAGTCTCTTCGAATGTTTGCATTGGAGTCTCTTCGAATGTTTTCATTGGAGTCTCTTCGAATGTTTTCATTGGAGTCTCTTCGAATGTTTTTATTGGTGTCTCTTCAAATGATTTCATTGGAGTCTCTTCGAATGTTTTGACTGGAGTTTCTTCGAATGTTTGCATTGGAGTCTCTTCGAATGATTTCATTGGTGTCTCTTCGAATGATTTCATTGGAGTCTCTTCGAATGTTTTTATTGGTGTCTCTTCAAATGATTTCATTGGAGTCTCTTCGAATGTTTTGACTGGAGTTTCTTCGAATGTTTGCATTGGAGTCTCTTCGAATGATTTCATTGGTGTCTCTTCGAATGATTTCATTGGAGTCTCTTCGAATGTTTTTATTGGTGTCTCTTCAAATGATTTCATTGGAGTTTCTTCGAATGTTTTAACTGGAGTCTCTTCGAATGTTTTAACTGGAGTCTCTTCGAATGTTTTTATTGGTGTCTCTTCAAATGATTTCATTGGAGTCTCTTCGAATGATTTCATTGGAGTCTCTTCGAATGTTTTAACTGGAGTCTCTTCGAATGATTTCATTGGTGTTTCTTCAAATGATTTCATTGGAGTCTCTTTGAATGTTTGCATTGGAGTCTCTTCGAATGTTTTGTCTGGAATCTGCTGGTCACCTATTTGACACCCATTCTTATAATAATGACTTATACTTAATAATGTTGGATTCCCACTTATACAATTAATTGTCTCGAAAACACCATTAGCTATTGCTGTTCCAATGTTTCCAAAATGACCATTATGAATCTGTAGATTGAATTCAGCATTCAAATAAAACAAAAGACCAACTGTATCCAAGACAACAATATTGTTAATCAAATATCCTCCTATGTCTAAAACTCTTCCATTACTTGATTTTTCCAACATCAATGGTCCTGGATCAAAAAAGATTTTATCAAAACAAATCAACCCGAAAGTCAAAGTTTTTTCAGAATTGTTCACAAAGTTTATATAGGATAAATCATTGGAAGTATACTCAAATACTGTGAAAATTGTCCCTTCAGCATAGTTGTGTATCATTGTAACATAACTCATAAAGAGGCTTTGAGCGTTATTTACAAATCCAAATGGATTTGCTCCATTGATTGTTTTCGATCCATTCACATACTCTAATGAAATATCATTATATGAAAGGCTTAATGTATGATATGACTGGATCGTTTTAGAACACTCCATGAAACTCAAATGCTCTATAATTAGGGATGCTTTCACAGTTATATATGCCAGAGCCCCATCTGCAGAGTATACTGCACAAGATGAAGCACAACATCTTGAAATCACACAGTTTCCATTATTGACTTTTATTGCTCCACCATCATCACTGGCAGAACAATTTACAAATGTTGAGTCTAAGAGGCTTAAATCATAGTTTGATATAAAAATGACACCCCCTTCACCATTATAAATCGTTGTTCTAAAAAAACTACAACTATCAACTGTGAGATCACTATTCGAAATAGAGTATGACCTTCCAGCACCATCTTCATTGATACAGCCGACCGACCTCATTCTGGCGTTTCTAATCATGATCAGGTAATTCAACATTATCATTATTATTTTGTTTATTTTTATTCTAAAAAGTACTCAATGACAAAAAATTTGAGAGGCATTATATCAATTTGTTTGAATAATAATTAATTGATATGTTTATTGTTTTGAATTAATTGAAAGTTAAAATTGAATTGTGATTAACGTCGTTAATCGTTGTAAACTAACGATATCAAAAAAGGGATGAGTTAAAACAACAGATACTGATTGGAGTTTGGGAGATTTTGTTCTGAGACTAATTAATCAATATGGGATAATATTTAGATTTTCTATGTAAGAATTCTAATCTTTGAAAAATAATTACCAAAATGATATTTGGATTACTGAAGCAAACAAAGAAAATGTGTTTCAATATTGAACGATATTTAATCCATTTGATGCACAATTCTTGGTTATAGAATAAATGGAAGGGAAACTTAAGATAATCTACCAAATCGCTTTTTTGAATTTGAAAAATGAGCTATAGCTCCAAATAAGTCATTAAATTGAGTTGGTATTTTTATATGTCAAGATTATTATCATCTGAGTTAAAAGGCTCATCCATTTTCCCCTTCAAAAAGTATGATACTCCGAATGCAATCATTGAGACTGTAAGTATTGTACCAATTGTAATTGAAAGCGAATAGAGAACACTATTTGATGTGTTTTGATTGTTAAACGAATTCGCTGGAGTTTCTTCTATTGTTATCATTGGGGTTTCTTCAAACGTTTTCATTGGTGTCTCTTTAAATGATTTCATTGGTGTCTCTTCGAATGTTTTAACTGGAGTCTCTTCAAATGTCTTCACTGGAGTCTCTTCGAATGTCTTCACTGGAGTCTCTTCAAATGATTTCATTGGTGTCTCTTCGAATGTTTGCATTGGAGTCTCTTCAAATGTTTGCATTGGTGTCTCTTCAAATGTTCGCATTGGAGTCTCTTCAAATGTTTTGACTGGAGTCTCTTCAAATGTTTGCATTGGAGTCTCTTCAAATGTTTGCATTGGTGTCTCTTCGAATGTTTTGACTGGAGTCTCTTCAAATGTTTGCATTGGAGTCTCTTCAAATGATTTCATTGGTGTCTCTTCAAATGTTTTGACTGGAGTCTCTTCGAATGTTTGCATTGGAGTCTCTTCAAATGTTTGCATTGGTGTCTCTTCAAATGTTTGCATTGGAGTCTCTTCAAATGTTTTGACTGGAGTTTCTTCAAATGTTTTGACTGGAGTCTCTTCAAATGTTTGAATTGGTGTCTCTTCGAATGTTTGCATTGGAGTCTCTTCAAATGTTTGCATTGGTGTCTCTTCAAATGTTTGCATTGGAGTCTCTTCAAATGTTTTGACTGGTGTCTCTTCAAATGATTTCATTGGTGTCTCTTTGAATGTTTTGACTGGAGTCTCTTCAAATGTCTTCACCGGAGTTTCTTCAAATGATTTCATTGGTGTCTCTTCGAATGTTTTGACTGGAGTTTCTTCATATGTTTTAACTGGAGTTACTTCGAGTGTTTTATCTGGAAGCTGTTGGTCACCTATTTGACATCCATTCTTATAATAATGACTTATACTTAATAATGTTGGATTCCCGCTTATACAATTAATTGTCTCGAAAACACCATTAGCTGTTGCTGTTCCAATGTTTCCAAAATGACCATTATGAATCTGTAGATTGAATTCAGCATTCAAATAAAACAAAAGACCAACTGTATCCAAGACAACAATATTGTTAATCAAATATCCTCCTATGTCTAAAATTCTTCCATTACTTGTTTTTTCCAACATCCCTGGTCCAGGATCAAAAAAGATTTTATCAAAACAGATTAAACCATGTGTCACAGTTAACTCGGTATTGTTCACGAAATTAATATAAGAAATATCATGGGCAGTATATTCCATTATTGTGACTATTTTCCCATCAACCATATTATGCATTATAGAAACAAACATTAATGTGAGAGCCTGAAGGTTAGAAAAGAAACCAAAAGCATTGACTCCATTAATTGTTTTTGACCCATTCACATTAGTTAATGAGACACTTCCAGATGAAATGGACAGTGTATGATATGACTGAAAAGATCTTGAACACTCCATAAAACTCAAATGCTCTGTAGTCATTGAAGATTTCACATAAACATATGCCACTGAACCGCTTGAAGTGTATACTGCACAAAATGCAGCACAACACCGAAAAAACTTAAAATTGCCATTTGTGAGTTTGATCGCTCCTCCATCTTTGTTGGCAGAACAATTCACAAATGTCGAGTCTGAAATGTTTAAGTTATTGTTTGCAACCAAGATTACACCCCCATCTTCGTTAAAAATTGTATTTCTAAAAAAATTACACCCATCAATAATAAGATCATTACCCATTTCATAATATGATCTCCCTGTGCCGTCTTCATTAACACAAATCTTTAATGTAATCAGGTTGTTTTTTACCATGTTCAGGTAACTCATCAGAAAAGCTATCATTTTAATATTGTTTTCTAAAGGAACTTTTCAAATCAATTGCGTTTATTCAAAAATAGAGAGTTAATTTCTTCTATTTGATTGAATAATGATATATTTTTGAAAACATTAAAAGATAATTAATATTTTTTGGTGGCTTAATAAAGTCATATATAAGTTGTAATTGGAAACTTAACAGTGTTTTTTGGCTGGTTGTGGCACTATGAAAGTGATGTTTAATGACAAAACAATCTGATCTATTCTGGGAGAAGACCGTGCATAGAATTAATATGGCTCTTAACATGATTTATTGTGATTTAATCCCACCCCACACAATCACTTTCACATAAAGTCACACTTCCACAAAGAAAAAGTAAATGAGTATGCACGACCAGCCTAAAAACAACTTAATTGGATACTGATTTTTTCATGAGGAACCATAAATAAGGAGAATTTCTAGTTGAACTATAGCAATAAGTATGAGCAAATTTATGTGTTAATCATTGACTACTTACAAATTTTTGGTTTATAAATGTGCATTCGCAAATTTGATCTCTCACCAACACAATTTTTTGGAGATAGAAACAGAAAATCAAGATAATACTATGTTGAATAAAACAAAATCATTACAAAATTCATATTAAACCAATTCTCCTTGTTTAAAAAATTTAATTTTTTTATGGAGCAGTATTCTGTTATAGCTGATCAGTTTGTAAATTTTTATTATAACCAAAATAACTCTAAAGCTGCTTCTCTTATTAATTCTTATTCTGATGATGCGATTCTTCATCATGATGGGAAATTCTATGTTGGATTATCAGAAATTAAGGCAGCCCTTCAATCTGAGAAGTTTTCTAAATGTAAGTATATGCCAATTTTGGTCAACACTCAACCATCAATATACTCTAGTATTTTAATTTGTGTACAAGGAATATTAGTTATGGATCCCGATAATCCTCAAGAGGTTCCTTTCGTGGAAACCTTTTTTATTACTCAAAACCCAGAAACTAATGCTTGTTTCATTAAAAACCATTTTTTTGCAATTGAAAGCGATGATTAATAAAAAACAATTTTTAGTGACTTAAATAATGTTCATCTAGGCTGATTGTTTTATGCTTTGTAAGGACATAAAACAAAGCTAATATATTCCCTATCATAAAAATGGTAAGCAAAGTAGATACTATATAAACAGTTAACATTCCGGAATTTGGGGAGAGAGTGGTTGGCACTGTAGTATTGCTTTTTTCAACAAGAATATCTTCATTAATGTGACACTTCCCAGAAATATCTAATGAATATGGATAAGTCTTGCTATCACCAAGAGTAAAATGAATTGGGGTTAACAATGAATTACATTCATTTGGATATTTTGATGCAATTGGACTCATTATTATTACTGTGTTCTTAGATTTGCTAACATCCTCTACGGTAAACAATGAAGTTTCCCATAAAAAAGGTGTGGTTATGGACATAAGCCTTTGATTAGAGTCGTAGTTGTATAAAGAAATAATGTACAAAGATGATTCTCCGTATTCAAAAACGGAGGTGGTGTTATGAGCGACATATAGAGATAGTGTTGTTGAACTTATCACTTCAGTATGCTGTTTCTGATATGGTTTGGGCAATATTACTTCATTGTCGTTGAAATTAATAATACCAAATTGAAGAACTGCCATCTCCTGGAACTCTTCAAATAAAAAAACAATGGAAAATTCTTCTGATGATCTATATGCACATGGTAGAAAGAAACCCTTTTCGGTTTCGTTATGAAGATTTACATTGCCAATACAAAACATCCTTTTGCTTGTTTGATTCATAATAAAAACCGGGACTATACCAGAATTCTCACTTAATTCTGGCCCCGTCCAAGAAAATGTGAACCCGATTTTTTTACCACATACCATTGAATAAAACTGAGAATTCACTTTAAGAAACTTATTCTTATATTCTTTGAAAAAATTTTCAGATTCATGCCCATTTCGCTTCTGCACATAAGGTAACAAAGGAAACTCCTTGATTCCCAAAAACTCGATACCACAAAAAAGTATTTGATTTTGAACGATATAGGAACTATCCATAATAGAAACTCTCCATTTACCAGTTATATTCTCTCCAAAAAAACCTCTCATTAGAATTCTAAAAGGATTATCATTATATGTGCTAAACCCAAACCTGTTGTTTTGGGATATTATTGTGGGGTTATAGACACAAAACCTTGTTCCTGATGGGGATTCCACAAATATTCGAAGCATCGTGATGTCAGGAATCTTAAGATCAAAGAGTAAATATGCATATTCACATAAAAGTGTTGATTCTTTCACTTCAATAATAATATCAATTTTCTCTTGATATACATGTGCCAACTTAGATATTGTGGTATTAATAATCTTTAAACTATGCATTCTTGGAAGAATAGGCCATTTTTTAGATAAATTAAGAGCTTTGTCTGCATCAATTCTCCCAAAACCATAATATGGGTTGTAATCATATCCAGCTGAATTCCTTGTCCAAAAATCATGGTTTGGATCATTTTTTGTTGCTGAATGCAATAGTACCCACTGAATATCTCTATATGTAAGCTCTGGGTTGGCTTCAATTAGAATAGCAATAACACCCGCAACAATACTTGCAGCAGGGGAATAGTGATACTCTTGAGTGAGAATTTCAGTATTCCATCCATTGACGGATGGAACTCTCGGGAAAGATGATGTCTCTCCATAATAAAATGATCCATAACCTGGTGCATTGATTAATATCTCACAACTTGGAAGTGAATTATAACATGCTGAACCATAATGATTTGTTGAAGCCACACATATAACTTGGCCACAATGAGAAAACAAAGATTGCCACAATATTCCATTTATATCATATTGTTGTATTAAAGATGGGATAACATAAATGATCCCTTTCCTTTTCCTTCCTCTATATAATGCATCCTCGAGATGTTCTTCGACCAAAGGAGAGTAGCGAAACGAATTAATTGATGCATGTCTAGATTGTGATTTAGTATTAAATGAAATATAATCAACACGTATATCATAATCCAAATAGTTGTAAAAAAGTTGCTGAACGTAGAAGGAAAAAGACTCCGTGGACTTATAAAACGGGACGAGAACGGAAAAATTTGCATCATAGGCAACTCCAATCATCCCAATTCCATTTTTGCTTGCCACAGCGAATCCAATTATAGTATTTCCATTAACAAGGCTTTCTGGGCTCACAAAACTCACATCCCGTGAATTGGTAATATAATTATACGACGAGGTCGAATTAAACCTATCAATTAAATCGGGATTATTATAAAAACACCCATCAATAATAAAATTAATATGAACATTTTTCCCTGTGTACCCCTTTTCCCAAACAGGCTCAACATTGATGTCCTCGCCTGGAATTCCATGAAACTGGCCTGTGTTCTTCAAATGATAAGATAATTTATAACCAGGATCAGTAACTTCAACTATGCTTGTCACTAAGCCAATAAGGAGAAACATTAAAAAGAATACCACGTTAAATTGAATTAAAAACCATCAGGTATTAACGAAAACTGTGTTTAGTCCTGGTGTGGGCTCTTTAGCCTGTTAGGCATTGTCATTGCTGGCATTGAGTATCCGAAGAACCTATTTAGGGCGTCCTTGAAAATAGTAGTTCCAATCCAGTAGATGAATTGGTAGTTGGCATCGGAAATGTCATCAGTTTCAAGTCCGCTATGGGTGATCTTAGTTAGTAGGCCGAATGGAGCGAATGGGATTTTTGCTACAACTACTCCTTCAAACACTGCTTTCAGGGTTCTGTTGATCACAAAAAGTAGAATGTTTAGCACCATAGTGAATCTAAATGTCTTTGTTGTGATTTGGGTTGAAATATTATTGATTTCGTCTTCAATTCTTTTGATTTTCTTTTGTTGTTTCTTGTCGCCATCATCGGTCTGTACTGCTTTCGCTTCCTCTAGTTCTTTCTTCCGCTTTTCCAAATTGGCTGTTTGAACTTCAAACGATTTATGTCTGAAAATAAAGAACCACGATAATGCGAAGTTTAACAACGATGCGAATACAGATGAGGCAAGGGCCAGTAATGTCCAGCTCAGTGATACTGATGTCATAGTATTTGGCCCAATGTTTTTACAAAACCGTCCATTTTTATTTGCTGAATAGATGGAATAAGGAGATATGGAGAGAATAAGCAACATTTTTAATGCTCAATGAAAAACTTTTATCTTTTTTAAATGCCGAAGCCAAAGTGGGTTGTCCTGATGAGAAAAAGAACATTCAGAATGTGATCAAGAGCATCAAAAAATGTCCGATCGAAATTACTTATGAGGATTCGCTGGATTTGATTGGAGTTACTAAATATATTGAAGGGATTCTAAAGAGCTTTTTCGATGGGAAGACACATATTGAAATTCCTGAGAGCAAAATAGAGAGAAAGATTATATTGAAAATGTTTTCATCGAGCAAACCATTATTATCGAAATCGGAAATTATTTCTATGTGCGACTTGGCGCAGAAAAACATTAATAAATTTAGGCCTAAAAAGATTTATAGTGATAAGTGGAAGTATTTCAAAAAACTTGAGGTCAAAGGTTGTGTTGAAAGATCTGGGCATCCACCTTTGTTTTCTCTCACAGAACTTGGCATCAATATTGCTAAAATATTGCAAGGAGAACCACATGAAGTCGTGGATAACGACATTGATCTACCAGATATTGAAATGGTAGTATCTCAGAGTGATATTCATGAACGAACCTCTGTGGATGTTATTGATTCAGTGAGAAGAACTGGTATTAAATGGTCAGAGAAAGATATTCCAATCGGATCGATTTGGATTGTAAGAAAGAATCAAGTTTTCGACTATATTATCCAGTTTTCTTCTTTCTCAACACTTACCAACAGTTCTTTATTACGAAATTTAAACTCAACCTCTTTTAGCAAGAAAATAGTCATCGTTCCTTCGAAGGAATCAAGTAATCACACTGCTTTTAAGATTAGAGCTAGCTTCGATTATTATGTTGATATTCATTTTCTTGAAACAACGGCATTTATTGCAAGGTTTTTGGTTGATCTTATTACTACAATTAGTATAAAGGGGAAACCAATTGGAATGGTAGATGATATTGTAGCATTAAATCAAAGCGGAAACATAACAACAACTATTGGTGATATTTGGAAATTACAATTACTGAGAATTCCTGGATGTGGTCCTCAAATGGTTTCAAGCATTGTAAGTGTTTTTAGAACACCAAATTCTCTTTATCAATTTGTAAAAGATGCCACAAACCCTATTGAAGATTTTTGCAACTCAGTTGCAATAAATGGTGGTAGAAAACCACCACCATATACAGCTTCCATCTTGATAAAACTTTTCGGATGCCAAGATTGTGTTTAGTAATAAATTATATATACACATACATTTGTTTAATTCTATTTCTTCGATTTTCTCCTTTTTGATGTTTTTTTCTTGGAACCATTTGAGTTTTCTCCGACGCTTTTAAGATCAAAGTCGCTTCTACTATCCTCAATGGTAATGAATTGTGGAAGTTCATCAAATCTGGACAATTCCTCGGGGTTATTTGACAATTCAAATAATTCATCTGCTGCTTTGGAAAGGACCTCAATTTCCTTGTTTCTTAACTGCCTTTCATGCTCAAAATCATCAATTGTTTTTTGCAAAATAGCCTTTTTCTCTTCAATTTTAATCCTTGTATCAGCAGTGGATCTTTGCTGTGATTCTAATAAGGATTTCAAACTCTCTTTTTTGGCCTTCTGTTCTGACAACATTGTCTCCAATTTTTGTTTTTTCTCTTTAAACTCATGTTTTTCAAGCTCAATAAATTGTTCTCTTTCAACAATATTTTTTGTGAGAATATTTTTGGTTGAATCTTCATCATTTTGATTCACTCGTATTTCAGAATTTATCTCATCTATTTGGAGCTGTAATTGTCTTGTTTTATCACTAAGTTCCCTTAAAATCCGATTCTTTATATCAAGCTCGGTTTTAATGAACTTTAACTTCAAAAACTTACTTCTTAATGGCCTTTTTTCTTCTTTTTTAATGATAGCCATATTACGAGCGCAAATTTCATTGAGTGCTTGGTATGAGAAATGATTGATTTGTGTCCCACTTACATTGATTTTCAGAATATTCTTATTCTTTTTATAGATTTTTTCCATTATTCTCCCTGTTTCTTCAGAAAAAAAGTTATCACTCATATCAATTGATACCAATGATTCGCAAAAATCGGCAGCCATTGAAAGCTGAATTCCTCCATTACTTGTCATTGAAATTGAAGCAAGATTCAAATTTGTCATTGATGAGTTCTTCTTAAGTGTTTCAGAAAATGCAAGAGCAGTTTCGTCACCAAGTTTATTTTTTGATAAGTTCACAGAAATTAGTGTACAATTAGTTAATAAAGCTTTTGCTATCATAACTCCACTCTTTTGAGATAATTTGCAATCACTTAGATGCAACTCTACGAGACTGGTATTTGTTGACAATGAATTTGCAATCGCAAGAGCCCCTTCATCTTCAATGATGTTCATACTTAAATCCAGATAACCTAGACAATGATGGGTTGACAAAGCAGAAGAAAGCAAAACTGCTACTTCAGAATTAAAACAATTATTACTCATATCAATATAAAACAATCTAGGGTAAGCATGTTCGGACGTATTCATCACTGGTTCGTTCAAATATTCGGCAATCTTCACACCAACATCAGGCTGTAAATTATTACCAGATATTGACAATCTCTTAAGAGTAGAGTTATTCTTTAACCCATCTGAAATGAAAGAAAGAAACCTCTCATTATCAAAGCCACATCTATTAATTGCAAGATGAAGAAGTTGTTTGTTTTCTTTGATTATCTTGGCCAAAGAAACCTCTGCAAAAGGAACATGAGGTGCTGGAATCTTCTCAAACGATGAACCAGATAGTCCTAATGACTTAAGACAATTCGGCTTTTGTAGTATATCAGAAATAACAAAGAGAGTGAGTGGTGTTATATTATTTGGATGGATTGGCTTGCCCAGAACTCCAAGTTGTATAGAAGTTACATGGTTAGACTCAATCAAACCCAATATTTGTGGAGCAGATTTATCAGTCAAATCATTACAACCGATGTTGAAAACCTTAATATTTTTGTTAAGCTGAACAAAATGAGACAGAACATGAAAACCCTGGTCTTTAACACTATTGCAATACAAATCCAGTTTGATTAAATCATCTCTATTTCTAAAATATTTTGATAGTGTATTCGATGCAGATACTCCAAAATGTTGGTTTCTCATTACACAGCTTGGTCCAGTGACTTTTGACTTCAATCTAGAATTAAATCGCAAAAACTCTTCCCTCATAGGCTTTTCAAGTGTATCCTTGCACTTAGAAACATAGAGTTCTTCTAAGAAAAACAGTATCTCTTCATTAGACTCAGTAGAAAGGCTCATAAAATCTTTTAGATCTTTAACCGTTATATTGTCTGAAGAGAAAGGGAGAAATGTGCTTTAAATATAGTTTTTATTATGCTATTATATCGCTTTAGTGTATTTTATGGGATTTCAACTGGTTTTTGGTGGTACTTTTTTCTAATATCAATTAATTGTTTCTTGATAAGTGATTTATTAAAAAAACTGGATGTGGTAAATGATTTTAACATCAGAGTATTTAAAATAGTGAAATTATTTAGTATTTTGGGTGTTTTATATAAACTGTTTTGATTTTGGAGATGTTTTTTGATTCATTCTTTGCATTTGCTAAGAATGAATATTATTAACCCAATCATATTAGTAAATTTGAATCATGGCTTTGAAAGGGGAAAATGGTTTTTGTCTAAAATCTAACAATATCTTGACTATTTTATAAACAATTTGGATTTATGAGCACTAAACCATCTGTAATTCTTGATATTGGATCGTATTCTATCAAAGCTGGTCTTTCAACATCATATATTCCTGACTTTGTATTACCTAATGCGGTTGGCCGGGCACACAGAAGAATCAGTCCAGTTTTTTATGATCATAGAACGAAGGATATTATGATTTCGGATGAGATTAAAGATTTTAGGGCATATCTTGATGTTTCATATCCAATGAATCATGGATTTTTTGAGAATATTGATGATGAGTCAATTGTTCTTGATTATATTTTCCGGAATAAGCTTTGTATTGATAATAATGACCACCCAATACTCATTGCTGAGCCTTTCCCTTGTGTTTCTATTGAATCTCGCAAAAGGCTCACTGAGGTTCTATTTGAAACTTTCAATTTTCCGATGATTCAAATTGTTCCACAACCTTTACTTGTTCTTTATGCACAGGGTTTGGTGACTGGAATTGTTGTAGATTCTGGTCATAGTTATACAAGTGTGGTACCTATTGCAGAAAGCAATTTATTGAATCACCTTGTTGGAACATTGGATATTTCTGGTAATGATATTACAGAGCGTTTAATACAACTACTTGCATATAAAGGATATGTTTTTCGAGAAGCTTCTATGTTGCCAATTTCCACAAGAAACCAAAAAAAATATTTCAAAACAATAGATCGGGAATTTGCTAGAGAGATGAAAGAAAAAGTGTGTTTTGTGTCAGTAGATTTGGAAAATGATCGCCAAATTGCTAATGAGACAACGTATTATGCAGAACCTTTTGTCCTTCCTGACAAGCAAAAGATCAACATATCTGATGAACGCTTTGAAGCTCCAGAAATATTGTTTAACCCAAAATTAATTGGTCTTGATCAGAAGGGCTTGTCTGATCTTCTCTACGACACAATTATGAAGTCAGATATTAACCTTAGACATAAATTTTTCGAAAGAATAGTTCTATCTGGTGGAAATACTATGTTTCCAGGTTTGCCCTCACGTTTATCGAATGATTTGGAGAATATGGTTTTGAATAGGAATAATGAAGGTGAAAAGTATACAATTATTGTTGATATTCCACATACAAGGTTTTTAAGCTTTGAAGGGGCAACTGTTCTTGCTAAACTTATTGAGCAAAGGGCTAATTCGTGGGTACATAGGATGGAATATGATGATTTTGGTGTAGATAACATCATCCGTCGCTGGCAAAGTCTAGAATAAAATTTTAATTTTTTTATGACTCTACAAGAAAGACGTAACAAATTAGTTGAAGAAACCCTTATGGAAGCGAAAGAATCGCTTCAAGAGATAATGAAAATTAAGAATCCTGAAAGAATGATGGAGTTTTGTTTTAAGTTTGGGAACGAAAGTCATTGTTCATTTAACGTATCTGGTGGCACCGTGATATCTGGTGTTATAAGCATCAAAATAGGGATGCAACCCCCTATATCATATAGTATTTCGTCTTTTCCTATCATTTTTCTCCATTATGTTAGCCATCATTCCCAGATGCTGATGAGTGAGATTGAATATCTTGCTTCAAATAGTTCAAGAATATCTCTTTCTATTATTGATTCATTTATCACTAAGCTTAATTCCATTTTGTCAGTAATTTCAGATCCCAGATTTACTGATATTGACATATCCTCCTTCATTAATACATTTCCATTATCTGCAAGCTGTCATCTAGTGTTCAAGAACGGTAACTGCCTCCTGAAAATCAAGGACTACCCTGGTTTTGAGGAAAAAATTATGAATAATATTGAAGATCCAACACTGCTTCGTGCTGTTGAACATCTTCTTAAAAGAGTGATCAAGAACCTTAAATATCTAAGATGTGATGCTTCAACCTGGGATATCCCATCCCAATGATGTCAAAACCGTTAGTAATATGTTTTCGGAGCTTCTCACATTGTTTAACAGAAATTGGTTCACTATGCCTCTTATCTCTTCTGGCGTTGCCTCTCTAATTCATTTACTTGCAATGGTTATTGCAACAATTAGAATTGGGAGATGGAGTGCAATTGTTTTTTGCATCGTTTTTCCATTGTATACATTTATATCAGCATTTTTCTACACAATTTTGCTTTCGTTTTCTGTTATTCTAACATATTCCGTTTCAAAAAATACACTTACAGATCAGGATGTTTTTTATTGGGGACTCGGACTGGGTGTCTTATATGTGATACTAAAGGCTGTAATATCAGGAATACTTAAGTAAAAATATGTTTATACGATAAAATAAAGTATATGGAAATAGAGAGCGATTTCAGTCATTGCCTTGAGTACTCTGTGACTGAGCTTATTGATCGTGGACTTTATAAGGATGCTTTAAAGTTGATTGATTCGACACATCATGAAAAAACACCCCAAATTATTCTGAATGAAGCCAGATGTTATTTTTATCTTAAAAAATCTCTTCATGCTCTTGAAGTTTTGAAACAAGCAGAAGAAAAGGGATGGGATTTAAATCCTTTTTTTGATCTAAAAGGCAAATGCCTGTATCAACTTCATGAATGGGAAAGAGCTTTATCTGCGTTTGAGGCAGCTGCTGAAGCTTTATCATCTCCTAGTATTAGGCAATGGATTACAAGATGTCAAGCTCATATTGTTGTAGAAAATAACCCAGAATCTGAGCATATTATTCATTTTGAGCCGCCTATTATTATAGATGTCAGAAGAGAGTGGTATCAGACATCTCTCACTGTTGCTGTTGTAATTTATGTCAGAGAAGTCTTAGAAACTGATCTTAAAGTGCAATATTCTCCCAAACATGTAGATATTGATATTTCTCAAGCGAAGCCCATATCTTTGCATTTGTCCTTATCCAAAGAAATTGTCCCTGAGCAGTCTTCTTCATACATTACTCCCTCCAAAATAGAACTTAAAATGAAGAAGGCAGTGCCTGGGACATGGAGTCACTTTGAAGAAGATTAGATATGTTATAATAAATAATTATTTACTATTTCGTCATTTTCTTCATTTCATCTAGTTGTTTCTGAAGTTCATTCATATTCCTCCTCATTTTACCTAATTCATTTGACAAATAGTTTTCTCTGTTAACATTTTCGGATTTTTCAATCATTTTTTTATATAAATCTCCCTTTCTTGCCCCTAATATTGATCTAGACCTCTGATAATCACTAAAGACAGAATCTGGTAACTGGTTTTTGGTCTTTTTCTGTGATAATAATTGAGATTCTATATCATCCGTTTTGCAATCTAATAATTTAGCTATGTGGTTTAACCTTTTTGATGTTCCGGAGACTTCTTGAGACTGGTATAATTCAATAGCCTGCGAAGTAATCTGTGAAACCATGAAATCTAAAAAAGATGATAGTCTTTCTGTACTATTTTCGATTTTATATATCGAATCAATAATTTTGTGAGTATTTGTCTCTGTTGGCAATGTAATCGCTTTTAATTGGGATATTCTCGATGATAACAAACTATCGAAAGCAACCTTTCCAATACTGTTCGGTGAATTATCCATATAATACTGCGTTTTTACCATAAATTCTGGTGGTAGTTTGCGACTCATTAATTATTAAACGTTCGTTTTTTACAACTGGTAAGGTACATTCTTATAATCAATGGAAACATTGCTTCCTGGCTTCAAATTTGGGCTAATGCGGTTCTTTTTTAGACTCTCCTTTATAACTGTGTCCTCCATCTCATGAAAATCGTTTCCAATTGATACCCCATTTGTCCACACTGTAACCTTAATTACTTCTTGAGATGCTTTTCTTCTTGGTAAGACTGAATCATCTATCTGAGGCGTGATAATCTCCTCTTCGTCTTTATTTTCTATGGCTTTGACAATTATGCTCTGCTTATTGCTTACAGAACATGTATTCAAACTTTGACCACTGTTAATTAAAACATCGTTTGGTTTATGGAATGCGTTGGGAATTGAAGCCTTTTTGGTTTTATTTGATATCACTGGCGGGGTTTCAACAGGCTTCACTTCTTTTGGTGTTTCTATAGTTTCAACTTGATAACTGGAAGGAACACCAGATTCTCCCCCCTGTGAAAAATATTCAAGAACAGCCGCATCCAAACTTCTATTGTATTTTTGACAAAAATATGATGCTGCTCTCAGAGAAGCACTTGTAACTTCTATAAATTGTGCCAATTTTTCATCCATGTTAATACAATTACCCTTTATTTACCCTTTATTATTGTTGTACCTCCCAGTATGAGAGTTGACCTTTATCTCCAGCAAGATAAAGACTAATTTTTCCATCATTAGATAGATTCACGTGAGATGCATTGATACAATCTTTGTGAGCATTTGGTATCTGAGCAAATAGCTGAACACCAACTTCTGAACAAAGGCTTATTGTCACACCACCTTCACTGTCTCCACCAGTCAACATAATCCATTCTCCACACCAATGTACATCAATTGGATAAACAAATGGCTTCTCAAGATAGTTTCTTGTGTCATCAAATACGACATCTTGAGTGGGATCCATAATATTCCATATTCTCATTCCTGCCGTACGCCGGAGAGTAAACACTTTGTCCACTCCGCAAAATCCGCATTGGAAAACTGGATTATCATCATTTGAGTAAAACAAAATTGAATCTTCGGTATTGCTTGCATCGAGGTCATATAATAATATGTTACCACTATCATCTCCAGAAAGAATAGTTGAATGCGCAAATGGATGGAATTGCAAACTAGCGATAGTATCTGGCTGAATATTGACATGCTTAAAAATGGCCTCTGGTTTCCTCACGTCCCAAGTTAAAACGCCCTCATTAGTGCCAACAGCAAAGATGCAGCCATCTTTTGATATAGCGAGAGATTCGCAGAGCTCAATATCTTGGAAATATGTATCTGGATAAAAAGTGGTGATCTTTTTGTATCCTCTTAAATCCCACAACGAAAACTCATTTCCTTGACCATTATCACCATCAGAGCAACATGAAGCAAGTATATATGATTGTTCATTCATTGCAATTCCAGTAATATCTGCAGTATGCGCATGAAAGCTATTTATTGTCTTCGCCTCTTTGAGATCAAATATGTAAATCTTTCTATCTGAAGTTGACGATGCTCCAATATTAATGGAATCAGAAGCGCATATATATACAAAAGATGGGACATCATCGCCATCGAGTAATATCTCATGCTGCTTCGAAAACCTGTGTTCAGACATTATTGGTGGCACTTTTAGACCTGCATTCCATATAGAAATAGATAGCAGGCACAAATACAGGTGAATAAAAAAATCGACAAAAGTCTTTTACATGACCTATTCTTCAGTTCTTATGCTTTGGGTCTCTTGGGCTGGAGGTTGATATGGCATTGTTTTGAATGCTTTGATCATATAGATTGCTAAACCGTAGCCTATTACTACCATTAGAGTGAGTTTAAGTGGGATAATTGATATGATGGAAAGTGACGAATAGCAAAACTGAAAAACGAAAGATATGATCCAATCAACTAAAAAACTGCTATGAGGATATCTCATCAAGAATAAGCAAACCCCGATCTGAAATAGGCACATAGAGTGGTGGGATATTGATAAATCAAGAGAATTTGGGAATAATGGAGGATGATTTGAATCAAAATCCATAGAATATGGTTGATCAAATAGAATTGGCACGTATAATGTCAATACATGGGAGAGAGAATAACCAATTCCACATGCAAATCCAATAGTGGCCTTAGATTTGGGAGATTGAAGAAATGGCTTCTTAATTGCATATCTTTGAAGAATTACTTTCCCTAATGTATCAAAAGGAATGCTAAACAATAATATTATCCATGAATTCTTGGTAAATAATGCTGTCATCGAACAAATGATAAGAAAAACTGTAGAAACAAAAGAACAAAACCATGAAAGCAAAATATATCTAACCTGACTAGAAAGAATAAAATGTCCGGCAACAATAGGAGAAATAGACAAAATACCACAGCCAAAGTTGATAAGAGCTGTATCACTCATTAAAAAATTTGTGCTTTTTATTAGGGGATAAGAGAGTGAGTATGGAGCTAATAGTTTCATTATTGGTTAATATTTATGAATATGTTTCGAATTTTTATTTCCTTGGAGGAGGGAGATTTTCAACCCCCTATTGTGTCAAATAAAACAACACATTGAGACTCTTCAAATACATTTCATGATTAATTATCACCATAATATCCATATTTCGTGCATATATATATAACAATTACATATATGAACCCATAAACATCAATGAACAAATGGGTTTTAAACATATTTGTACCTGATGCTATCTTTATTTTTGTACACAAATATGTGTGTACATGCTTAGTATTTTCCGGTCTAGGTAATACAAATCAACATTTTTAGATGTTGTCAAGAGACAAAAATTTATTACAAACACAGTCATGAATGTGAAAGATGAACAGTGTCAGAATACAATGAAAATGGAATGTTGGTAAGTGAGTAACAATGAAAAACAAGTTTGTTCTCAATAACTGTGGAAATATTGAAAAATATTGAGCGAACCAAGGAAAGAGATGGATATACACATCATTTCAATAGGAATAACCAAAAATTTAATATTCTGTAATTGTATCCGCTAAAAAATCACCTATTACTTATAATTTATCGAATCCTATCCCTCTCTTCTGTTTATACTCCAATTCTCTCTAAAGAAGATTTAAACTTTTATCGCTCGTGTTCTCTATGGTACCACACATTGAATTCATAACTTGAGTTAATAAAAAATTCAAAAGTTAATTAATGATAGTTGTTTCAAATCCCCTTTTGCCTTATTGGCCTCCTTTACTCTTGAGGAATTTAATAATACTTGATTTTGCTACTCACAATGGTGTTTCTCCAAATTTATTTTTTGCATTTATATCAGCTTTTTGATTAACTAGATATTCAACAACACTAAGATGACCACCATCAGCAGCAAAATGAAGAGGGGTCCTATTAAATATAGAAACTCATCATCTTTGTTTTTTGCATTTATATCTGCCTTTTGATTAACTAGAAATTCAACAACACTGAGATGCCCTTCTTTAGCAGCTTCGTGAAGAGGTGTTTCATTAAATATGAAAACCCAACATATCCACCTTTAGAATTTATATCAGCTTTTTGATTAACTAGATATTCAACAACACTAAGTTGACCAAATTGAGCAGAATAATGAAGAGGAGTCGAATCAAAAATTAAAGTATCAACCAATTATTCTTAGCATTTATATAAGCTTTTTGATTAATTAGATATTCAACAACACTAAGATGTCCTTCTTGAGAAGCAAAATGGAGAGGGGTTTGATTGGATATAAAAACTCAACAAATTCATCTTTTGCATTTATATCAGCTTTTTGGTTAATTAGATATTTAACTACACTAAGGCAACCATTGGTAGCAGCAAAATGAAGAGGAGTCCAATTAAATATCCAACCCCAATACTACTATTTTTTGCATTTATATCAGCTTTTTGATTAACAAGATATTCAACAATACTAAGATGTCCTTCTTGGGAAGCATAATGCAGAGGTATTAGATTAAATTCAAAATTTCATCAAATTCATCTTTTATATTAATTTCAGCTTTTTGATTAATTAGACATTCAACTACACTAAGATTGCCATTATGGGCTGCTAAATGAAGAGGAGTCCGAAATTTTTCACCTTTTGTATTCATATCAGCTCCATTTTCTACCATATATTCTAACATTGACTGATGGCAAAACTCAGATGCTTTGCAAATACTCTCAGCTGTTAAAAACTTTTGAACTTGACATAAATGGAATAGATCTAAACAACCACTACATACAACCATTGATAAAACTGATTCATTGATCTCAAATCCTTTCATCAATAAATGTTTAAAACAATTGATAGAACCAAAAAAGCCAGAGAATGATAACAA
>Ga0074193_1000603_pt1 | contig 56678 bp, 46 predicted proteins | sample EPASupsiteHSE605_FD_64523 | JGI IMG/M metagenome (GOLD analysis project Ga0074193, IMG submission 64523) | Bioremediated contaminated groundwater from EPA Superfund site, New Mexico - Sample HSE6-05 | ecosystem: Environmental > Aquatic > Deep subsurface > Groundwater > Contaminated ...
TATAGCTTCACTAGTAACTCCAGCAAAACGATGGTTGTGTGGATCTTCGTTTTCTTCTGCTATCCTTGTGCTACCTAAATATTCGTGTACATGAGTTTGACCATTTATAAAATCAGCTTCTAAATCATTTTGCAAATTTGTTTGTGTTTCCTGCATAGTAAACCTCCTTAAAATTGACAAGCTAATGCTTGTCCTACTGTATAATATGCAGGTTTACTATAAAGGGTACAAAAAAACTAATTTACTAGCTTTTTAAACTCATTGCTATTTTTAACCTTATCAAAGTCCTTTTCATTTTTAGCTTCATTCTTAACGTTGCTATCCATTTCAATGGCTATTTTTAAATACTTTACTGTATTTTCTACATCACCACGTCGTCCATAAATGCTAGCTTTACCATAATAGCTCCACACATAATTCTCCACTTCTAGAGCTTTATCGTACCATTTTAAAGACTCATCATAATGACCATATAATTCATAGGCTAATGCCTTATTAAACCTTCCATAACCATAGTTTGGATTAATACTGAGACACTTATCAATATTATTAATTCCCTCATCAAAGCTATGGGAGAAGCACAAAGCTATTCCTTTTATATTGTAAGCTTTATAAAAGTTTACATCTTTTTTTATTATTTCATCTGCTATTTTGATTGCATTTTGATACTCACTATTAAAGAATGCTCCAAGAGCTTTATTATAATCTGCTTCTAGAGAAGTTTTTAATTTATCATTAGCTGTGACTTCTTTTTTTTCATAAGAACTTTCCTGAGGTTCTGATGGCTTATCTCCATTTGTTATAACAGATTTTTCAGTAGATTCCTTTACATTTGAATCTTTAGGAGAGTTATTGCAGGAGGTAGCAGCTAATGCAAAGGCTATTAGCAAAAGAGCAATTTTAATATTTTTGTATAGTATTTTCATCATATACCTCCATATTATTTATTATAATCAGGAGTGCTTATTCTAAGTTTAAAGTTATCTAAATCAGAAAAACCGCTAATGTGAACCCTATCTAAGGTTAAAATTCCATCCGATTTATCTGACCAGGTCCCTTTAGTAGTTACAGCTAATTTATAGCCTGAAGCCTGTGTAGCTCTCACTACACTATCATCATATTTTCCATAAGGATAAGCAATATATTTTACTTCCTTATTTAATAGCTTTTCTAGAGTTTCTTTGGATGCTTTAAGTATAGAAAGCTTATTTTCATATGAAAGAGTATTTAGCTTTTCGTGATTTACAGTATGGCTTTCAATGTCAATTCCATTTTGCTGAAGCTCCTTTAATTGTTCTAAAGTTAAATATTCTCCAGTGCCTATGCAACTGGTTATCATAAATATTGTAGCCTTAAAGCCATATTCTTTCAAAATTGGATAAGCATTTTCGTAATTATCCTTATATCCATCGTCAAAGGTAAGTACAACAGATTTTTTGGGAATTGGATTGTTATTCTCTAAAAAGTCATATAGCTCGTCCAATGATAGAGTTGTATATCCATTATCTTTTAAATATTTCATCTGTTCTTTAAATTTTTCTTTAGGAATTCTTACAGGATTATCTTTTTCATATTTAACAGAATGGTACATCAATACTGGTACTCCTTCAGTATTATATTTCATATCCTCTGCCTTTGTTTCAGTGTTAATGTTACTAGATATATTTGAACTAGTAGAAACTTTATTAGAAGACTCACTACGAGATTTATTTTCAGTAGCAGTTACTACATTTGGATTTGTGTTAACTGGAGCAGTAGTATTTTTACATCCAACTGAAAATAATGACAATGAAACAATAATAAGTGGAATTAATATTTTTTTCATTTGCAATAACCTCCATAGGGTATATATATAAGCTTAAAAATAAACACTTGCCTATTAAATGGGCTTATGTAATAAAGTATACAAATAATAATATTTAAATGCAATGTCATAAAAGAATGCTTAAAATCAAATAAACACAATTCAGCAGTAAATGATATAATAATCTGCAGTGGACTTAATAATTTGAATGGAGGATTTTAAATGCCGTATATATTAGCTAGAGACAATACAAAAATATATTACGAAGATGAAGGAAGGGGACAGACTATACTATTAATACATGGATGGGCAACTAATAGAAATAGTTTTGCAGTTCCCAAAAAATATTTAAGCAAGAAATTTAGAGTAATTACCTATGATCTAAGAGGTCATGGATTATCTGAGGTAACTAGAAATGGTCTTACTATGGAAAGCTTTGCAGCGGATTTAGAAGATTTAATCTGTAAAATAGGCTTAGATAATTTAATACTCATGGGTTGGTCCATGGGAGCACAAGTTTTATTTAAATATGTAGAAATATATGGGTGCAAAAGACTAAAGGGAATTGGGATAGTAGATATGACACCTAAGCTAATTAACGATGATTCATGGAAATTGGGACTATATAATGGAAACTTTTCTCACGAAGATAATTTATCATATTTGACAGGAATGTGTGATCATTGGATGAACTTTATGGAAGATTTTTATAAAACAGTGTCTCAAAATTTAACGGAAGATCAGCTGAAATATATAAGGAAAGATAATGCTCGAAATACACCACATGTTGCTATAGCTTTATGGATTGCCATGGCAAAGGGAGATTATAGAGAGGTAGTTACAAAAATTAATGTACCTACAATTATTATGTATGGAGATAAGCACACATTATATTCAAAAGATACATTTAATTACTTAAATTCAAAAATACCTAATGCTCAGTTAGTTAAATTTGAAGGCTGTTCTCATATTTTAGTAGTTGAAAATCCTGTTAAATTTTGTAATGCAGTAGAAGAATTTATTGAAAACATTAGTAATTAGAAAGTATTAAAAAAATTTAATGTAATCCAAACCATTTTTAGAAATCCAATCATATACTATATAAGGTATAAGTGATATATTATATAAAATAAAAAAGGATATAATATATCCTATTGACAAAATCATATAATATTGGTATAACTAATATGGAGTTATGGAACGGGACAATAATGTACCAGCTATCTAAATATATACCAATAAGCCTATATAAATGTTAATAGAGGGGGATTTTTTAATGGCTATTAAAGTTGCAGTTAATGGATTTGGAAGAATAGGTAGGACATTCCTTAGAATTGCCCAAGAAAGATTAAGTAAGGATATTGAGATTGTAGCAATCAATGCTAGAGCTGAAGATGAAACATTAGCACATTTATTTAAATATGATTCTTGTTTTGGAAAATTTAACGGAACAGTAGAAGTTAAAAAAAATACTTTAATAGTAAATGGAAAAGAAATTAAAATAATTAGAGAAGGTGAACCTAAGAACTTACCTTGGAAGGAACTTGAAGTAGATATTGTTGTTGAATCAACAGGTAAGTTCAAAACAAGGGAAAAACTAATGGAACATATAGAAGCAGGAGCAAAAAAGGTTATACTTACAGCTCCAGCAAAGGGTGAAGATGCAACAATAGTTATAGGAGTTAATGAAGAAGCATATGATCCAATAAATCATAATATTATTTCTAATGCTTCTTGTACAACTAATTGTCTTGCACCAGTAGCAAAAGTAATAGATGAGAAGTTTGGAATAGTAAAGGGACTTATCACTACTATTCATTCATATACAAATGATCAAAATATATTAGATAAAACTCATAAGGATTTAAGACGTGCAAGAGCAGCTGCAGAATCAATAATTCCTACTACAACAGGAGCTGCTAAGGCTGTTGCAAAAGTTCTTCCTCAATTAGAGGGCAAGCTTAATGGATTTGCTTTAAGAGTTCCAACCCCTACAGTATCTGTAACTGATTTAGTTTGTGAGTTAAGCAAAAATGTTACTGTAGAGGAAATAAATCAAGCATTAAAGGAAGCATCAGAAGGTAAGCTTGCTGGGATTCTTGGATATTCAGAGGAGCCACTTGTATCTGTAGATTATAAAGGAGATGACAGATCTTCAATAATAGATGCCCTTTCTACAATGGTTATAGATGGAAATATGGCAAAAATTATAGCTTGGTATGATAATGAGTGGGGATATTCAGTAAGAGTTGTTGACATAGTAAATTTTGTAGCAGAAAAATTGAAATAATTTAATATATAAGTAATATATATAAATAAAAGCTCATGTGGTTCACATGAGTTTTTATTTTTGGTATTATTAATAAGTATATGTTATAATTAATAGGAAAAATTATACAAAATCACTTTATATAGAAGGGGTTTATAAAGAGAGTAAAATGAAAAATAAATTGATTATATTAGGTGCTATAATAATTGGCATATTTATGTTTATATATATTGAAAATAATTTTCTTGAAATAAATAAGCTAGAGGTAGTGTCAAATAGGCTGCCGGCTAGCTTTAATGGATATAAAATTGTCCATTTATCAGATTTGCATAACAAGACCTTTGGTAAAAATCAAAAAGAGTTAGTAGATAAAGTTCAGAAACTAAAACCAGATATAATAGTATTTACAGGGGATATTGTGGATAAAAGAAGGTATAATGAAGAACCTAGTGTACTTTTAATAGAAAGATTATGTAAGATAGCTCCAGTTTATTATGTACCAGGAAATCATGAGATAGGTTCTGGAAAACTAAAAAATTTGCAATTACGTCTAGAAAAAGCAGGAGCTATAGTTCTTAGAAATGAAAGTGTAAGCATAACTAAAGACAAGGAACAAATCATAATTTCCGGTATTGATGATCCTAATTCAGTAAAAGGAAATATAAATGAAAATGAAAAAGTTCAAATGGAAATAAAGTTGACATATAAAGAGGAATTTAACAATAAATACAGAATACTATTATCGCATAGACCTGAAAAGCTTTCTGTGTATGCAAAGAATAAATTTGATTTAGTATTTTCAGGTCATGCTCATGGAGGTCAGATAAGAATACCTTTTATAGGAGGTTTAATCGCACCACAGCAAGGTTTTTTCCCAAAGTATACTTCAGGGAAATATATAAAAGAAGGTACAGCAATGATTGTAAGTAGAGGTCTTGGAAACAGTAAAGCTCCCGTAAGAGTATTTAATAGACCAGAAATAATTTTAACTACTTTAAATAGAACTAATTAATTTATAAAAAAAGTATATTCATAATATAATAATGGGAATATTAAAGAAGTAATATGAATATGTTAAATAAAGTTTAATTTACTGGAGGGCGAGTAAATGTCTATAGGGGTAGATATATCAAAGGCAAAACCTCATGTGACTTGCCAGGAAATTGATGAATTTCAATCTATGGTGGAGGAAAAACATAAATTATTACATAATGAAAAAGCTTCTAAGGATGAGTTTTTAGGTTGGGTGGATTTGCCTATAAATTATGATAGAGAAGAGTTAAAAAGAATAAAAATGTGCTCGAAAAAAATACAGGAAACCTCCCAGATCCTTGTGGTTATAGGCATTGGTGGTTCATATCTAGGTGCTAGAGCAGCTATAGAAATGCTAAGAGGCAGTTTTAGCAACTATGTTTTGAATAAAGACAAAAATAACGTTAGGATACTTTATGCTGGAAATAATATAAGCTCTACGTATTTGGCAGATTTAATGGAGCTACTTGAAGGAACTGATTTTTCGGTAAACGTTATATCAAAGTCAGGAACTACTACAGAGCCAGCTATAGCCTTTAGACTTTTGAAAAAAATGTTAGAAAAAAAATATGGAGCTTTAGAGGCAAAGGAAAGGATATTTGTAACAACCGACAAAGAAAAGGGTGCCTTAAGAACTCTATCAGAAGCAGAAGGATATGAGACCTTTATAATACCTAATAATATAGGAGGAAGATACTCAGTTCTTACTGCTGTAGGCTTGCTTCCTATAGCCTCAGCAGGAATAGATGTGGATGAAATTTTAAAGGGAGCTGCTGATGCTAGAGAAGAATATAGTGAAGTAAATTTGAAAAAGAATACTGCTTATAGATACGCAGTTGCAAGAAATATTTTATATAATAAAGGAAAGACAATAGAAATACTAGCTAATTTTGAACCTTCACTTCACTTTATGGGTGAATGGTGGAAACAATTATTTGGTGAGAGCGAAGGAAAAGACAATAAAGGTATATTCCCTGCTACAGCAGATTTTTCAACAGAACTGCATTCTATGGGCCAATATATTCAAGAAGGTATGCGTAACTTAATTGAAACTCACTTGAATATTGAAAAACATCAAAAATCAATTATTATTGGGGAATGTAAAGACAACTTAGATGGTCTAAATTTTCTTGCAGGTAAGGATATAAATTATATTAACGAAAAAGCATTTATGGGTACAGTAATTGCTCATAAGGATGGTGGAGTTCCTAATATAATTATAGATATACCAGAAATTTCTCCATATTATTTTGGGTATTTAGTATATTTTTTTGAAAAGGCTTGTGCCATGAGTGGATATATTCTTGGAGTAAATCCATTTAATCAACCGGGAGTAGAAGCTTATAAAAATAATATGTTTGCACTTCTAGGAAAGCCTGGTTATGAAATTCTAAAGTCTAAAATAGAATTGAAACTTCAACAAGATTAATTTAAAGCAAAGAGCTACGCATCAAATGCATAGCTCTTTATCTATTTAGTTCTTATAAAGTGGGAAAGGGTAGCGATTATTATTTACTTGTTTTAATTGTAGAGCTTTAAATATTCCTAATGCTAAATCTTCATTTGTAATTATCTTTGTAGGTTTCAAATTATTATCTCCATCTAAGGTTACTAAGTTTAAACCTTTTGCTAGAGCTACATACCCTATATTATCCTTTGAAACATCTTTAGAATCCTTAAAATTTAATGTAAACATATCTGAAGCTTGAGCGATGTTATCATATTGCAGGAATTTAATAAGTGCCTTACACATTTCCTCTTTTGAAACCTGTGCATCACCTTTAAAGTCTTCAATATTATCTACTACTATACCATAGTATTTTGCCATCTTAACATAGTCCTCGTCTGATAGGGGGGTAGTGTTTAGACTGCCAACACCATCGCCCTTTGTATCAGCAGTACTATCTAAAGAACTCTTTTCAGATACTATATAAGGAGTATAACCTAATGCATCTACAAGGGTTTTTATTAAATTAATGTTCTTTACTTCAGCGTTTAGTTTAAAGCTGTTTGTGTCAATTAGACCTTTGTAAGCTAATATCTTAATTTCTTTTTCAAATTTACTATTTTTTATTTCATTTAAAAAGTCAGCTATATCAAATTTAATTTCTTCTCCGTCATAGGAATTTAATATCTTGCCATCAAAGGCATCAACATAAATGCTGTTATATGGGAAAATATAAACTAAATCTAATTCTGCTTTAGAAGGAGAAGTTGAATTAGTAATATCATTCTTTAAAGTATAATTTAATGTAGGAACATATTTTGAAGAATAGGAATCCTTAGATTTTTCTACTCCAATATTTGTTTCAGGGCTTTGGAAAGAAATATTTTCATCCCATAAGCAGTGCACACTTGATATTTCTCCAGTTTTAGCATTAAACTCAATATAAATATTGTTATCTTCAAAAGGTATATTATTTACTTTTCTAGAAAATACATATCTATAAAATCTTTCAGGTTCTTGTTGGTATTTAGCGTACTGTATTTGTTCATTTATTAAGGTTAAGTTTATATCTTTTATTTTATCTGAATAGTAATTTCCAAGTGCATCAATGGCTTTAGTATAGCCTTCTTTCCAAGTATATTTAGGAATAAACTTTTCAGTGTAATCGTATGGTGAGTAATTATTAATATATATTATTTGTCCATTTAAGGCGTTTATTGATATTGAACCATCTTGAGTTATCTTATCATCAATCTTCTTAGTAAAATAAGCTGTCCAAATTTTTTTAGTATCTTCAGAATATCTAATATTATTTATAGAATATCCAGGTCCATAAATTGAATTTACAATGCTTTTTATAGAGGCTAAGGCTTCTGCTTCACTTAAAGGTGCTGCAGAGTCTTGAAGACTTTTATACTTTTCATAGAAGGCGGCCGTTTCCTTTTCATTTAAAGAAACAGTTTCTGTATTTTTAGTATAATCATAGGTTATAAATTTACCATTAACCGCATCTATAACTGTTCCACTAGCTAGCTTTGGTTCATATACAAGCTTCACATTTTTCTTATCATCTATATTTTGGTATTCATATTTATTTGTAAAAAGTTTATATTTTAAGACCATACCCATGTCATTTTTAAATATAGCTTGTGCATCTATTAGATCAATATATTTTTCTTTTTCGGGAATAGATAGATTGTAATCCCAATTGCAATTGTAAGCAGTTACTTTACCAGTTGTTCCGTCAACATTTATATATATATTATTATTTTCGTAACTAGCTCCATTTATAACTCTAACATAACTGAAGTTGTAATTAGAAGAGTTACCTCTGTTAGAAAACCATCTGTCTTCACTTAACTTTGAATTTTTATATTCCTCAGGATTAATCTTATTTATAGTTTTTTCAGCTATTTTTTTAGCTTCTTCTGAGGAAATAGTAGGTATTGAGGAGGTGGTATTAACTCCGTATTCACTTTTATTCATATATATTAATTTGCCATCATTAGCATCTAAGGAAATACTAATGTTAATTTCCTTTTGGTACGCTCTGTAAAACCAGCTTATATTCCAAACCCTTCGGTCGCTAGAAGATTCACTGTAATATAATGAATCTAAGGTAGTAGTACATTTAAAGTCTTTGTCGTTAACTAATATATCGAAGTAGTTTTCAAGTAATGATTTACTTTGCTGAACTGCGTTTTCTTTGGTTAGTTTAACCTTACTTTCGCTAAGTGCAATTATTTTATAAGAATCTAAACTTGGAGCAGCTTTGTAAGGAGTAGTTTTATCTAAAGCAACAGCTGTAAGTGTTGGATAGGTTACTAATAAACACGTTAGTAATAAGGAAATTATTTTTTTCTTATTCATACCATGACCTCCATAATTTATTAAAAAAAAAATTTAATCTCAAACTGTTATCAATAATATATACGATAAAAAAATATATAAGTTATGAAGTTCTATAAATTTTTCTAATTTTTACATTTATAATTTTGTATAGTATTATTTATTTATAATAGTAAATTATAAATCGGGAGGAAAATTAATTGAAAATCATAGTAGATGCTGATGCTTGTCCTGGAAGAGAAATTATTGAAAAGGCTGCTAAGGAAAATGGAATAAGTGTTATCATGTTTACAGATATAAATCACAATATAATTAGTGATTATAGTGAAGTTAGAATTGTTGATAAAGGGTTTCAAAGTGTAGATATGAAAATTGCAAATGAAGGTAAAAAGGGGGATATTATAGTTACTCAGGATTATGGAGTAGCGGCTATGGTTTTAGGCAAAAAATGCTATGCCATAAGTCCAAAAGGATATATTTATGATAATGGGAATATTGATAGACTATTATTTGAAAGACATCTATCAGCTAAAGCGAGAAGAGGGGGAAAGAAAACCAGTAACCCTAAAAAGAGAACTGAAGAGGATGATGAAAGATTGTATATAAATATTTTGAAACTTATTGAGAAAAGAGAGCATGAAGATAATTAAATGTGTTTCGTGTATGAATTGTATTACAGAAAACTCCCAATTTTTATTGTAGCTTGGTAGATCATAATAAAAATTAGGAGTATTTTTTAGTCTAAATAAAGCATGGTCATAGAAATACCATCCACAGTTATTCTATCTGAAATCAAAGTACTTAAGGGTATTAATGAAGATGAAAATTTATTTGCCACTATGTGCCATTTACCATAGGGAATCTTCAGGGTTACTTGAATTTTATTGGCGTTATAAATCACAAGGATTTGACTCCAAGGGTCTTTGCTTGAATGATTTTTTATAATAAAGGCAATGGAGTTTTCAAGTGAAGTTTCTATAAATTCTAGGTTTTTCTCAATATATTTTACATTATACATTCTAAAGGAAGGATGATTTTTTCTTATATCGATTAAACCCTTAATATAAGAAAATACGTCTAAAAACTGAAATTTTCTACTATAATCTATACAATTAATACAATCAGGTGAAGAAAAACTATTTTCAATACCAGATTTTGTTCTGCAAAATTCAGCTCCAGAATGAAGAAAGGGAATTCCTTGACTGGTTAATATAATTGCATTAGCAAGTTTAAGCATACTTTTTCTATTCTCTAGTGTATCTTCTCTATTGCTAAAAGAGAGCTTATCCCATAGGGTATGGTTATCGTGACAGGAAACATAGTTTATGGATTGCTCCGGTGAAGAGTAAATTTTTTTAAAGCCTTTATAGGAAATTGAACAAGCGGTAAGGCAGTACTTTATGGCATCTTCTAAGTTTTTCTTACCACTTACAAAGCCTTTATCCATAGGAGAAAATATGCTACCTTTAATAGAATCTCGTGTAAAATCATTGAAAAAACCTATATTAGGAAGTTTTTGCGCATTTTCTTGAATTGCCTTTATGGGTCTTGGAATAGGAGTGTCTAAGTTCCAGCCTTCCCCGTAGAGCATTATGTTTCTGCCTGTATATTTTAATTTATCCTGAACAGCCTTCATTGTAAGTATGTCATGGATTCCCATTAGATCAAATCTAAATCCATCAATATGGTATTCCTTTGCCCAATAAAAAATTGAATCAACAATAAATTTTCTCATCATAACCCGTTCTGAAGCTGTATCATTGGTGCATCCAGTTCCATTAGAAAAGCTTCCATCCCTATTAATCCTAAAATAATAACCAGGAAATATTTTTTCGAAATTGTTATTATTTTTGTGGAACATATGATTATAAACTACATCCATGTTAACTGAAATATTGTTTTTATGGAAATGCTGAATCATTTTTTTTACTTCAATAATTCTTTCCCTAGGCTCATAAGGATTTAATGAATAGCTCCCTTCAGGAGTATTGAAGTTTTCTGGGTCATATCCCCAATTATATTTTATAGGATTTTTTTCATCTACACTATTGAGACTAAAATCAAAGAAAGGCATTAACTGTACGTGGGTTACCCCTAATTCCTTTATATGATTGAAGCCCGTAGATACCTTTAAGCTTGAAAAAGTATTCTCTTCTGTTAGACCTAAATAGGTACCTTTATTCTTAATATTACTATCAGGATGCATTGATATATCTCTAATACTTGCTTCATAAATTATAGCATCTGTATAATGGTCTAGCTTAGGGTTCGCATCCGTATGCCAATATAAAGGATTAGTAGACTCCATGTCTATTATGGCTCCCCTATTACCATTTACTCCTAGAGCTTTAGCATAAGGGTCAACTGCTTCATTTGAAGAATTATATACTATTATCTTAAAGGTATAAAAATAATTATAAAGATTACTATTTATAGTTACACTCCAAACACCGTTACTTTTTTCAAACATTTCTACTTCAGTAGGTTCTTCGTAATAATTTATATCTCCACTCTTGTATAAAAGTAGAGAAACATTAGAAGCAACAGGAGACCAGACCTTAAAACATAAGGAATTATTACAGTATGTTAATCCTAATTCTCCTTTATAATAATACTTATTATTAAATTCAGAACTATTAAATAAATAGTTATAACTTGCCGTAGCTTTTAAATTGTTTATATATACAACACAATACTCCTTTATATTTATTTCATCATTTAGAAATATTAATAAAGCATCGCTGTTAGTAATTTTTGAACTGTCAATATTTAATGTTTTATTACCGTTTATTACAAACAAACTATTAATTTTTAGGGAGCTAATATAAGGAAGCACAATTAAAATTTTTTTAAAACCTATTACAAAGCTTTGAAATATACTCATATTTATCCTCCTAAGTAAAGCTAATGATGGATATATTATAGTATATGTTTTTTTAAATATAGTGAAACATAATGAAATATTTTGCCGATAAAGAATAAATGAATATATCTTTTACAAAATATGGAATTGTGATAAAATATACATTAAAGAAATAAAAAGGCTAGGAGATGAAGGGGAATGAATGAAATTATTATTGGGTGTAATATAGAATCTCCCCAAGATAAAAATTCAGAAATAAAAGTTTTTATATTAAATGAGCCTAGTGAAAAACTTTTATATAAATTTATAGTTGGAATGGACGGCTCTTGGGAAACCTTAAAGGATTTTGGAGAAGAAAAGAGTATTCAATGGAAACCTGAAAAGTGCGGAAAATATATATTAATGGTACAAGCTAAAAATGAAGATAGCACAAAAGCTTTTGATTATGTTTCAAGAAGACACTTTACTATAGGTGAATTAAATGAAAAACTAATAAAGAATGTATATTTAGATAAAGATAATATAAAAGTAGGAGAAAAAATAACTGCTACAGTAGAAAAAGAAAATGAAGGTTTTATGTATAGATACTTCTTGAAGGAAAAGGAAAACTGGGTACTAGCTAAAGACTATAGTCCAAGTAATTCTTTTACTTGGACAGGCAATGCTTCTGGTAAAGGGGAACTATTAGTTCAATGCAAGTTTTTAGATTCTGAGAAAGCATTTGAAGATGCTGTAAAGGTTTATTTTAATGTAGAGAATGTGGAAAAGGTAGAAATAATAGACTTCAAGTGCCTAACTTCCCCCATAATAGTAAATGAAGAATTGGTTTTTTCTATAGAAGCTAAATGTGATGATATTAGAACTACCTTATATAAGTTTATTAGAATTAACAATGATGGACAAGCTAAATGCTTGCAGGATTATTCTACTAAGAAGCTTTTAAGCTACAATGAATCTTCAAGCGGAGAATATCGATTACTTTGTCTTGCAAAGGATATGTACTCTGATAAAGAATATGATGACAGAGCCATTTTACACTATAATGTTATTCCATATGAGCCTATAAGAATAGAAAGCTTTACTAGTGATTTAGCCTCACCTCAAGTAATCGCACAAAATATTACTTTAAAAGCTATTATTAAGGGAGGAAGAGATTTAAGATATAGATACATAATAGAGGGTACTAAAAATGAGGATTCAGGATATATAAGAAATAGCTTCTCTCAATGGGAACCAAAAGAATCGGGAGATTATAAGATTACCCTCTGGGTAAAAGATATATCCTCAAAAGAGAAATACGAAGCTTATAAAACATTAGATTTTACCATTGATGATATTCTAAGAGAACCAATTAAAATTAATGAAGTAATAATAAATAAGACTGAAGCAGTTTTAACTGGAGAAGAAATATTAGTTAATACAATAGCTGAAGGGGGAATAAAGCTGTTATATAGCTTTATAGTTAATAAAGATGGACAAGATTATTGTAAAGAAAGTTATCAGGAAAATGGAGATTTTTCTTTTACACCTAAGGAAGCTGGGAGATTTCAAATAGAAGTAAGGGTAAAAGATAAATATTCTGAAAAGAACTTTGATGCACATTATATTGTTTGTATTAATGTTTATGATTATATACCAGCTAGTATAGATTATATACTAACTGAGCCTCGTGAGTATTATTTAGTAGGCGATCAGATGGTTGTAGATGTTATTATGAGGGATACAAAAAATACCCTTTTAAAATATGTACTAAGTATTAATGGACATAAGGTTGAAGAGACAGAATTTGTTAGGAGTAAAAGATATATTATTACTCCTAAGTGCAGTGGCAGATATAGCATAAAGGTATATTGTAAAAACGAAAAAAGTAATAAGGAATTTGATGCTCTAAAAGAAGTAAATCTTATGGTAAAGGATGCACCGCCAATTATGAACACCTTACTTAGTTGTGATAAAGTAAATTTTTATTGTAATGAGCCTATAAATGTAACTGCTCAATGTAATGGTGGTAAAGACGTAGTATATGAATTTTATCTTATGGAAAAGGGTGAATGGATTTTAGTTCAAAGCTATAGTAAAAAGGACTTTTATACTTTCATTCCTTTTATTAAAGGTAAGTACAAGATACTTGTGTTAACAAAGAGTGGCTATAAGAAAAAGTCCTATGAAGATTATTGCATGATTGAAATTAAAGTAGCAGATAAATTTTTACTCAATAAAGATGTACTTATGAACTTCAATATTACAGAAGAAGAAATTAAAATATTAAGCTTTTAGAAATTTAGGACCAGTAACCAGTTACTAGTAATTGGTTGCTGGTCACTTATTTTACTTCGCAAAATTCTTTATTTTAGGATATAATACTGATAGAATAGTCAAGTAGTATAGATTAAGTATACGAGGAGTGAAACTATGGAAAGATTGGATAAAATCCTGTCAAATTTAGGATATGGAACAAGAAAAGAAATAAAAACCATGATGAAAAAGGGCGAAGTAGAAGTAGACGGACAAATTGTAAAGGATAATAGCTTAAAGATAGATCCATTTAAAACAATAGTTAAGATATCTGGTGAAGTTATAAATTACAGAGAATTTATATATTTAATGATGAATAAACCTCAAGGGGTAGTTTCAGCTACCTTCGATAACTACGATGAAACTGTTATAGATTTATTAGATCCTGAACATGCGACTTTTAGTCCTTTCCCAGTAGGAAGATTAGATAAGGATACAGAAGGACTATTACTAATTACAAATGATGGAGAGTTAAATCATAGGCTTACTTCACCAAAGTGGCATGTGGATAAGTTATACTATGCAGAAATAGATAGGCAAGTAGATGAGAAGGACATAGAAGCTTTCCAAAAGGGAATAACTCTAGATGATCAGTATAAGTGTCTCCCTGCTAAACTAGAAGTTATTTCATCAAATGAAAATGGTTCAGAGGTTTACGTTACTATTCAAGAAGGAAAATTTCATCAAGTTAAAAGGATGTTTGAAGCACTAGATAAGAATGTAGTTTATTTAAAGAGAATCAGAATGGGAAGTCTAGTTTTAGATGAGGCACTAGAAGAAGGAACATATAGAGAATTAACGGAAAATGAATTGGAAGCTTTGAAAGGGCATAAAATACAATAATTGAGCTATGTTTCTTTGAGTATCAACAAATTATGAAGGATATAGGTTAATGCAACAGTTTGTTTACAATTAATTTTGCAAACTCACTTGCATTTTATAAAGTTTTTATATATAATAGCTTTTGTAAGGGAAAATAAAAAGAATGAATAGCCCCCTTTTTATTAAGATAGTCCCGCCCCAGGACGAGTCTTACCCTATATAATACTAAAACACTATCACCGGAGATAGTGTTTTTTTCATTTTAAAAATTATATAGTATATTAAAATTGAAATTCTTGCATTTTTTGCAAGAATTAATTCTTAAATTGATAAAAATGATAGTATTTATTAATGATTCAGAAAAGTGTAAATCTTTAAAGGCTTTTTCACAAGGAAAATATATAATTGCTTAATAAATTAAATAAAAAGCATCTTTCGGGGAAAAGATGCTTTTTCAGAAGTTATATGGTAATTTATTGAATTTACTAGTTTAATTGTAGGTTTCATTTTTATTAATCAAATTGTAGGTAGGTTTTATTATATTTAATTTTATAAAATTGTAGGTTAATTGATTATAAGTCAAGTACGTGTCTAGAAATAACTATCTTTTGAACTTCTGAGGTACCTTCATAAATAGAAGTTATTTTAGCATCTCTAAACATTCTTTCTATGGCATAATCTTTAGTATATCCATACCCTCCATGCATTTGGAGAGCTTTAATAGCAACCTCCATAGCTAATTCTGAATTATAAAATTTAGCCATAGCAGCTTCTTTACCATAAGGAAGACCAGCTTGCTTTAGCCAAGCAGCCTTGTATAGTAAAGCTCTTCCAGCTTCGATTTTAGTAGCACATTCTGCAATGTACCATTGCAATCCTTGATTTTTACCGATAGGCTTTCCAAATTGCTTTCTTTCTTTAACATATTTTATAGCTTCTTCTAGTGCACCTTCGGCTAATCCAAGAGCTTGAGTAGCTATACTTATTCTACCACCGTCAAGTCCTGCCATTGCTATATTGAAGCCTTTGCCTTCTTTTCCTAGAAGATTTTCTTTTGGAACTTTAACATCTTCAAATATAAGTTCTCCAGTAGATGAAGCTCTGACACCACATTTTTCTTCTATTTTTCCTATAGAGAAACCATCCATATCTTTTTCAACTAGGAAAGCGGAAATCCCTTTTACTCCTTTACTCTTATCAGTCATAGCCATAACTATATAGACAGAGGAGTAACCAGCATTAGTAATAAAGGTTTTACTACCATTTAATAAATAATAATCTCCCATGTCCTTTGCAACGGTTTGTTGAGCAGAAGCGTCACTTCCTGCATTTGCTTCAGTTAAAGCAAAGGCACCAATAGATGTACCTGCCAGTAGTCCTGGAAGATATTTTTCCTTCTGCTGCTCATTCCCAAATTTCTCAATCATAGCGGCAACAAGACCAGTACTAACAGCATATATGCAAGCTGTTGAAGCGCAAGCTTTAGCAAGTTCCTCAACAGCTATTACGTAGCTTATATAGTCTGTATTAGAACCGCCATATTGTGAAGAAAAAGACATACCCTTTATGCCGTATTTTGACATCTTCGCAATGGTTTCTAGAGGGAATCTCTCAGTTTCATCAATTTCAGCCGCAATAGGTCTTACTTCGTTATCCACAAATTGTTTCATCAATTGCTTAACCAATTCATGCTCCCTTGTAAACGAAAAGTCCATAAACATTCCTCCTTAAGTATATTTTATTTGAAGTTTTAAATGCTATATAAAGAATTGAGAAATCATAAATAGTGTTTTGGGCAAGTATGATTTCGTTAACCATTTATACGCAACTAAATTAATACATCAGCATAAAATGTGCCAACTGTGATAAATAAATAACTAGCTATTAAACTCATATCGAATGTATTAAAAAATAGACACTATAGAAGCTAGAATTGTTTATTACAAAGATTTTAGTAGGTTCTAAATGATGTCTTAAAAAATAGACATGTATACAAATAGAAAATTATAAAATAGAACTATCAAAATAGATCGCTAAACTTACCATAATAAATTTATCTTTCTAGCTTGGAAAGTAAGCTTTTCCCTAAATTTAGGGTGAGCAATGTTTATTAATTCTCTAGCTCTTTCTCTTGTAGATTTACCTTTTAGTTTAGCAATACCATACTCAGTGGCAATATAGTCAACTTCGTTACGGGAAGTAGTTACTATGGAGCCTTCAGTTAAGGTTAATTTTATTTTGGAGATGGTTTCATTTTTGGCAGTAGATAGCATAGAAATAATGGATTTACCCCCCTTTGAATTATTTGCACCTCTCACATAGTCCACTTGACCTCCTACACCACTATAATGTTTTGTGCCTATGGATTCAGAGCAAACTTGACCGAATAAATCTACTTCAATGCAAGAGTTTATAGATACAAAATTATCATGCATACCTATAATATTTGGGTCGTTAACATAATCTACAGGATGAAATTCAAAACCTACATTATCATCTAGGAAGTCATACATTTTTTTTGTACCTAGTGCTAATGTGGTAACACTTTTGCCTGTATGTATATTTTTCTTTGCATTAGTAACTACACCAGCCTCTATTAAATCAATCATACTTTCGGTAAAAAGTTCTGTATGTATTCCTAAATCTTTTTTATTTAATAAAGCTTGAGCAGCAGCATTAGGTATGCCACCAATACCCAACTGAAGTGTAGCTTCATTAGGAACTAACTCAGCAATATAGTTACCGATAGTCCTTTCTTCTTTTGATATTTCTCCAACTGGTAATTCCGGTAAAGATCTGGTATATTCACAAATAGCATCTACTTCTGAAATGTGAATAAAGCTATTTCCATGAGTTCTAGGCATATCTTCATTAACTTCTAGGTAAATTCGGTTTGCTTGTTTTTTTAAAGTAATGCAAGTACTTACACTTAAACCGAAGCTGAAATATCCATGCTCATCCATTGGAGAAACTACAGCGTAAAAAACATCAGGGTTAATATATTCCTCCCAGATTCGTGGTATTTGATAATAAAAACTTGGCACAAATTCTGCACGTTTTTCCCAAAGAGCTTTTCTAGGATTGTTCGAGGATATATAAAGAGTTAAATGGTTGAATTTTCCGTTTAGAGCAGGATCCCATATTTTCTTTGGGACTAAAGAAAGTAAAGAACAATGTTTAATACCACTTAGATTTTCTTTAAGGGCTCTTTCGGCGATAGCTTCAGGTATAGCAAAAGCTTCCCCTGCAGCTATAGGACTAGCACATATAGTATTTGATTGAATTTTTTCTGCAATTTTTTCAGGAGAGGTTAATTTTTCTTTGTACATTTCTTGCCACTTATTCATAACGTTTCACTCCTTAAACAATAATGATAAATTTGAAATATACAATTAGCAATTAGTATTCCAAATGCAAGTATTGGCATAATAGTTGCATATTTAGAGATTATAGTTAAAAAAATATAATAAATGGAGGTAGTGTAAATGAATAGAGATGTGTCATTAGACGGATTAACACTTGATGAAATGGAGATTGGAGATAAAGCCTACCATCAAAAGACTATTACAGAGTATGATGTTTACACATTTGCCGGAATTACAGGAGACTTTAATGTAGCACATATTAATGCAGTTGAAGCATCAAAAAATATGTTTGGAGAAAGAATTGCACATGGGGCATTGACTGAAGGACTTATATCAGCAGTATTAGGAATGAAGCTTCCAGGAGCTGGCTGCTTGTATTTAGGACAAACTCTTAAATTCACGAAGCCTGTAAAAATAGGAGATACAGTGAAAGTGGAAGCAGAAGTAATTGATAAAATACCAGAGAAAAATAGAGTTATTATCAAAACAACTGCTACAAATCAAAAGGGTGAAGTTGTTGTTGTTGGCGAAGCTACAATTATGCCAAGGAAGAAATAGTATATTAATTTTGAATATTGTAAGAGAAATATGATCTTTACTATGGTAGGGGTCATATTTTTATTTGCAAGAAAGTAAACGATTTCTTATAAAATAAACATGTATAAAAAATAAGACAGTTGATTCATCATTAAGAATATCAATATATCTAAAAAAAAACGACAATAATATGTCTTAAAAATTCTACAAAACACACTAAAAATCCTAAAGAAGTATATAGTTTTTATAAAGAATTTTAAATTTTTAAAATATTATAATTAATTCTGAGCCTAAGCAAATTGATGACTAGAACAGTTTTATAAGTGCTTTGAAACAATTTAAGAATGAGAAATTTCAATTAACTTTTTTATTGGCATGATGATTGCAATATTACTCAATGAAAATAAAAAATCGGAGGTGTTGTATTAATGCAAGTACTTGCAATTGTTATTTCATTATTACTCTTAACTTATGTTGCGTATCGTGGGTATTCAGTTATTGTTTTTGCACCAATATGTGCAATCTTAGCAACATTATTATCAGGTGGGCATTTACTTCCAACCTATACTCAGGTATTCCTAGTTAAAGGTTTGGCATTTGCTACAAGTTACTTCCCAGTATTCTTACTTGGAGCAATCTTTGGTAAAGTAATGGAAGCTGGTGGACTTGCTCTAGCTATAGCAGACTGGATTATGCATAAGTTAGGCGCAAAAGCAACTATTATTGGTATAGTACTTTCAACTGGTATATTAGGTTATGGTGGTGTAAGTGTTTTCGTTATAGGTTTTGCAGTTTATCCACTTGGAGCTGCATTATTTAAAGAAGCAGATATCCCTAAAAGATTATTACCAGGTACATTAGCACTTGGATTATTCACTTTCTCAATGACTTGTTTCCCAGGAACTCCACAAATACAAAACATAATACCAACTAAATATTTTGGTACAGATTCTTTTGCAGCTCCTGTTTTAGGTACGATCGCTGGATTAATAATTATTATAGTTGGAGTTATTTATCTTGAAATTAGAGTAAAGAATGCAAAAGCTAAAGGCGAAGGTTACGGAGAAGGACATATAAATGAACCAGAGGCAGTTTCGTCAGATCACAAGCATATTAATCCTGCATTAGCAGCTATTCCATTAATAGTAGTATTAGTTTTGAACTATGTAATGACAAAAGCAATTAAAAATTGGGATCCTGAAATTGTTTCAAAATTTAAGGGAGTAACACTTGCAGGTGTAGCACCAATTTGGGCATTAATTACTTCATTAGTAGCAGGCGTAATTATTGCCATAATTGTTGGATGGAAAAATATTAAAACAGAGAAGAACCTTCAAGCAGCTTTAAATGGCGGTGCAGCTGGTTCACTCCTTGCAATAATGAATACATCTTCAGAAGTTGGATATGGAAGTGTTGTTTCATCTTTGCCAGGATTTGCAGTTGTTTCTAAATTTTTAATGGGAATATTCCCAAGTAATCCACTTGTATCAGAAGCTATAACAATTAACGTACTTGCAGGTGTTACAGGTTCAGCATCAGGTGGTATGAGTATAGCACTTGAAGCAATGGGGGCACATTACCTTCAAGCGGGGGTTGCAGCAGGTATAAGTCCAGAAATACTTCACAAAATTGCTTCACTATCATCAGGTGGATTTGACTCTCTTCCTCATAATGGAGCAGTAATTACATTACTCGCAATATGTGGATTGACTCATAAACAGTCATATAGAGATATTGGAGTAATTTCAGTAGTAATTCCATTTGCAACCACTTTTGTATTGATAATTGCAATGTCACTATTCAGTTAATTGCACAATTATCTTTTAAATATATAAAATTATTGAAAGGAGAAATTATAAATGGGAAGAGTTAAATTTGTTTCAACAAAAGAAGCTGCAGCAATGATTCCCGATGGAGCACGTATAGGAACAGTTGGATTTATGCTAATTGGTGCCCCAGAAGAAATATGGCTAGAAACTGAAAAAAGATTTCTAGAAACCGGAAGCCCAAAAAACTTAAGTTTATTATGGGCATCAGGTCCTGGAGATGGGAGAGAGGTAAGAGGCTTTAATCATCTCTGCCATGAAGGACTTTTAGCAAAAGCTGTCGGAGGACATTTTGGATTATTCCCTAAAATGGCTCCATTGATAAACAATAATAAAATGCAGGCTTATAATTTCCCTCAAGGCGTGCTAACAGGAATGTTTAGGGAAATGGCCGCACGAAGACCAGGAGTAATTACTCATGTTGGTTTAGGTACTTTTGTAGATCCAGAGTTTGGAGGAGGAAAATTAAACTCCATTACTACTGAAGAGATAGTTGAAAAAATTCAATTAGATGGCAAGCCATATTTGTTCTATAAAGCTCAAGAAATTGACGTTGCAGTAGTAAGAGGAACAGAAGCAGATGAAAACGGTAATATTGGAATAAGCAAGGAGTCTTTAAGACTAGAGGGCTTATCTGCGGCTCAAGCAGCTAAAAACAATGGCGGATTAGTTATAGTCCAAGTAGAGAGATTGGTAAAAAACGGTACAATAGATCCTAAAAATGTATTAATTCCTGGACCGCTTGTAGATGTAGTTGCTTTAGTTTCAGATAAGAAAAATCATATGCAGACTTCTGGAACAGACTTTAATATCGAGTATATATCAGGGACTGGAGTTGTAAAACAAGAAGAAAAAAAGAGCACGCCTCTAGATGTTAGAAAGGTAATTGGAAGAAGAGCAGCAATGGAGCTTCAAGACTCTATGACAGTATTAAATTATGGCATAGGTGTGCCAGAACAGGTTGCTATAGTACTTCAGGAAGAAGGTCTTGAAGATCACTTCATAGCTACAGTGGAGCCTGGTATTTATGGAGGAACAGCTCAAGGAGGATTAAATTTTGGTGCTGCAATTGCTCCACAAGCAATAATAGACCATCCATATCAATTTGACTTCTATGATGGAGGGGGAGTTGACATGACCTTCTTAGGAATGGCTGAATGTAATGCAGCAGGAAGCTTAAATGTTTCTAAATTTGGTCCTAAAATTGCAGGCTGCGGTGGATTTATAGATATATCTCAAAATGCAAAAGCTTGTGTATTCTGCGGAACCTTTACAGCAGGTGGGCTAAAAGTAGATATAGCTGATGGTAAGATTAAAATAGTAAATGAAGGAAAAGTTAAAAAATTTATTAATAACATAGAACAAATAACATTGAATGGAGAATACGAAAGCAAAAAGAATAAAAAGATAATATTGGTAACTGAAAGAGCAGTATTTGAATATAGAAAAGAAGGGTTAACACTAATTGAAATAGCCCCAGGAGTAGAGCTTGAAAAGGATGTACTTGCACAAATGGAATTCAAACCAGTACTTGCTGATGAAATCAAGCTTATGGACGAGAGAATATTCAAAGATGAGCCAATGGGTCTTACCCTAAAATAAGAACTTACTAATAAGATTCTTTAATATATCAATAATCTATAGTTTATTAGGTTGCTAAGAAAATTTAGCAGCCTAATAAATCAATTGTTTATTTCTATGGTAATGGTATTAGCAATATTAAGAAAGTAAAATACTAAGAAAGTTAGTATATTACTTATAAAATTTTAGTTAGGAGGATGAAAAATGAGAGAAGTAGTAATAGTAAGTGTTGCAAGAACACCTATTGGTAAAATAGGTGGAGCATTAAAAGGATTTAAAGCAACTGAACTTGGTGGAATTGCAATTAAGGAAGCAGTTAAGAGAGCTAACATAGATCCTAGCACTGTGGATTATGCTTATGTTGGACATGTTTTGCAGGGGGGATGTGGACAAATACCTTCTAGGCAGGCGACAGTAAAGGGAGGACTTCCTTATGAAGTACCTTCAATCACAATTGGAAAGGTTTGTTCATCAGGTATAAATGCAATAAATCTTGCTAATATAAAAATACTATCAGGACAAGCAGATATAGTAGTTGCTGCAGGTATGGAAAGTATGAGTAATGCACCATATTTTTTACCTAATATGCGTTGGGGAAATAAAATGGGAGATGTAAAAGCTAAAGACTTAATGATGCATGATGGTCTATGGTGTTCATTCTATGACAGACATATGGCTGTACATGGCTCAGAGGTGGCAGCTGAATTTGGTATAAGTAGACAAGCACAAGATGAATGGGCATTAAGAAGCCAAGAGCGTGCTATCGATGCAATAAAGAAAGGAAGATTAAAAGAAGAAATAGTTCCAGTAGAAATTAAATCTAAAAAAGGTGTTACCGTTTTTGATACAGATGAAGGACCAAGAGAAGGAACTACCTTAGAAGATCTTGCAAAATTACCGCCTGTATTTACTAAGGATGGTTCAGTTACAGCAGGAAATGCTCCAGGGGTTAACGATGGTGGAGCAGCATTAGTTTTGATGTCCAAGGAAAAAGCTATGTCACTTGGGTTAAAACCCTTAGCAACAATCATAGATTATGCAGAAGTTTCACAAGATCCAAAATATATAGCTACAGTTCCAGGACTTTCAACAGTTAAACTACTTAATAAAAATAACTTAACAATAGATCAAATCAAATTATTTGAAGTAAATGAAGCGTTCGCAGCAGTTGCTTTAGTAAGTGGACAAATAGCTAAATGGGATCCAAACAGAGTAAATGTAGACGGAGGAGCAATTGCCTTTGGTCATCCAATTGGAGCGTCTGGGGCTAGAATAGTAATGCACCTTGTTTATGCATTACGTGCACAGGGTGGTGGCTATGGTGTTGCTGCTATCTGCAGTGGAGCAGCTCAAGGAGATGCAATCTTAATCAAAGTGGATTAATTTTATTTAAATTAGGCAGAAAAATTACAATTTTACTAAGGGAGGATGAAAATTATGGCAATCAATAAGGTTTTAGTAATAGGTGCAGGGCAGATGGGCGGAGGAATAGCTCAAGTTATGGCAACAGCTGGGTTAACAACCTACTTACACGATGTAGATATAAGTATAGTTAATAAGAGGATTGAATTTATAACAAGCTTACTTTCAAAAGATGTTGCAAAGAATAAAATTACAGAGGAAAAAAAGACAGAAATATTAATAAATCTTATCCCTTCAGACTCGTTAAATAACGCCGCTGACTGTGATTTGGTTGTAGAAGCTATAGTTGAAAACATGAAGGTTAAAGAAAGTGTATTTGGAGAACTTGATAAAATTACAAAACCTAGCTGTATTTTAGCAACAAATACATCATCACTTCCAATAACAGAAATTGCAGCAGCTACAAAGAGGGCTGACAAGGTAATAGGAATGCACTTCATGAACCCAGTTCCTGTTATGAAGCTTGTTGAAGTTATTAGAGGAATTGCAACAACTGATGAAACCTATGCAGCAATTAAAGAGTTAAGCTTAAGACTTGGAAAATCTCCTGTTGAAGTAAAAGACTTCCCAGGATTCGTTTCAAACAGGGTATTACAAATGATGATCAACGAAGCAATTTACTGTGTATATGAAGGAATTGCAACTCCAGAAGATATAGACACAGTTATGAAGCTTGGAATGAATCATCCTATGGGACCATTGCAACTTGCTGACTTTATAGGCTTAGACACAATATTATCAATAATGAATATCATGCATGAAGGATATGGTGATTCAAAATACAGACCTTGCCCGTTATTACGTCAATATGTTAAAGCAGGATGGGTTGGTAAAAAAGCTGGTAAAGGCTTTTATGATTATAAATAAAAATTTAAAGGGGGGGTTAGTAGGTGCAGAACAATGTGGTCTTATATGAACAAAATGGAAATGTGGCTTATGTTACAATTAACCGTCCAGAAGCTTTAAATGCTTTGAATGGACGAGTATTAAAATCTTTGAATAGTGTACTTGATTTAATAAAGGAATCTGATGAAATTAGCACTGTAATTATTAAGGGAGCTGGGAATAAAGCTTTTGTAGCCGGAGCTGATATTAAGGAAATGAGCGATATGAGCTGCATGGAAGCCAGAGACTTTAGCAAGCTTGGGCAAGAAGTATTTAATAAAATTGAAAATCTTCCTAAGGCAGTAATTGCTGCGGTTAATGGATTTGCCCTTGGTGGCGGTTGTGAACTTGCCATGGCATGTGATATAAGAATTGCAACTAAGAAAAGTAAATTTGCTCTTCCAGAGCTTGGACTTGGAGTAATACCAGGCTTTGCAGGGACTCAAAGGCTACCAAGGCTTGTAGGAAAAGGAATAGCAAAGGAAATGATGTTCACATCAAAACAGGTTACTGCAGAAGAGGCATATAGAATAGGCCTTGTAAATGAAGTGGTAGAGGAAGAGAATTTACTAAATTATTGCAATGAAATGGCAAAGACCATTGGAACAAAAAGTAAAGCTGCCATTGGGATATGTAAATCATCAGTGAATGAGGGAATGGAGCTTGACATTGACAAAGCAATGCTGCATGAAGCAGATTTATTTGGACTTTGTTTTTCTACAGAAGATCAAAGGGAGGGCATGGGCGCATTCATAGAAAAAAGGAAACCAAATTTCAAATAATGAAAATATTAGGAGGTAATCGTATGGGTAAAGTTGTTTCACCTGAATTTGCTGCATCTTTAGTTAAAGATGGTATGACAATAGGTGTAGGTGGATTTGTAGGTTTTGGAGCACCAGAAGAATTACTTATTGCTTTGCAGGAAAGATATAAGGAAACCAAATTTCCTAAAGGATTAACTATTTTTCATTGTGCAGGACTTGGAGATGGAGCTGAAAGAGGTGTAAATCATCTTGCAGAAGAAGGGTTAGCTAAAAAAATTATTTGTGGACATATTGGATTGGAACCTAAGATAAGTAAACTCCTTGTACAAAATAAAATGATCGGATTTTGTCTTCCTCAAGGTGTAACAAGCCAAATTTTAAGAGCAACAGCCGGTAAAAAACCAGGAGTATTAACTCATGTTGGTTTAAACACATTTGCTGACCCGAGAGTTGAAGGCTGCAAAGTAAATAAAGCGGCTATAGATTCAGGTGAAGAAGTAGTATCCTTGGTAAAAATAGAAGGTAAAGATTATCTATTGTATAAATCAGTACCACTAGATATATGTTTTATTAAAGGTACTCTCGGCGATGAAGATGGAAATATTTCACTTGAAAAGGAAGCGCTTATTTCTGATCAACTTGAAATGGCAGCTGCTACCCATAATTCTGGAGGTATTGTTATTGTTCAGGTTGAAAATGTTGTTAAGAAAGGTACAATTAAAGCACATGATGTTAAAATACATGGCTTCTTAGTTAATTATATAGTAAAAGGAAAACCTGAAAATAGTTATCAAGGATTTGCAGATAATTATTATAGACCTGAGTTATCAGGAGAAATAACATTACCTTTAAGTGCAATGGAGCCAATGGAATTAGGTAATAGAAAGATTTGTGGAAGAAGAGGAGCATTAGAGCTTAAAAAAGGTTCTCTTGTAAACCTTGGAATCGGAGTTCCAGAAGCTGTAGCAGCAGTAGCTGGAGAGGAAGGAATTTCAGGAGATATTACCCTTTCAATAGAATCAGGTGTACTTGGAGGAGTTCCTACAGGCGGTTTAGGAATAGGTGGAACTGTTAACCCAGAAGCAATAATAAAACAGCCTGATATTTTTGATATTTATGATGGTGGAGGACTTGACGTATCATTTCTTGGAGCTGCTGAGATTGATGAAAAAGGAAATGTAAATGTATCTAAATTCGGAGGAAGAGTCGTAGGTCCAGGTGGATTCATCAATATCTCTCAAAATGCTAAGAAGGTTTGCTTTACAGGAACATTTACCGCAGGAAAATTAGTAACAAAGATCGAGGATGGAAAACTTAGAATTATTGAAGAAGGTAAGGGCATTAAATTTAAAAAGTCTGTAGAGCAGATAACTTTCTCAGCTGATTATGCAAATGAGTCAGGACAAGAAATATATTATATTACAGAAAGAGCAGTTTTCAAGCTAACAGATAAAGGTGTTAAACTTATGGAAATAGCTCCTGGAGTAGACCTTAAGAAAGATATTTTTGCTAATATGGAATTTGAACCATTAATTGCTGAAGATTTAAAACTAATGGATGAGAGAATATTCAAGAATGAAAAGATGGGGATCTTTTTCTAAATAATTTATATAACTTAATTTGAATACAAAATAATAAAGAAATAGATATGTATCGGATATGAAAATAGACGATACATATTTTTGTTTTTATTATAAGAAAATATAAAAAATTACCATGGCAACTTTTATGATGTTTTCTGATATAATTAATACATAAGATTAAATAGAAGATGTTGTACCTAAGTAGCCTTAAAGGCCAAAAATTGCAGGTAATGGAGGAATATGAGATTATGGAACAAGAAAAAATATTAGAAAACTATACAGAAGAACAAAAAAATCTTATCTGCGAAAAAATGCTTGAGATATCAGAAGATGGATTTGTAATTATGGATACTGATAATAATATTGCATATATTAATCCTGCTTATTGTAACCATTTACAGGTAGAGATGAAAGATGCTATAGGTAAACCAATCTTAGACATCATTCTAAATTCTAAACTGCCTGAGATAATACATAATAAAGAATTTATTGAGAAGGAAGTATTTCACCTAGCTGCAAAAGGGCAGCCTAATATTCATGATAAGTATTTTATTGTAACTAGAGCAAGCGTTATAGAAGGCAATAAAGCTATTGCTGCAATAGGACAAGTAAAATTTGAAAAAAATACTATGAAACTAGCTGAATCCCTTAAAGATTTAAATGAAGAATTAAAATACTACAAAGATGAATTACATCGTCTAGCTAAAGATAGATTTTCTTTGAAGAGTATTAAGGGGAAATCAAATGAAATGATCGAAATAAAAAAAATTGCACAAAAGGCTGCTGAAAATGACTTTACAGTACTTCTAACAGGAGAAACCGGTACTGGTAAAGAGGTATTTGCTAACGCAATACATTATTCAAGCAAAAGAAAATATAAACCTTTAATACGTGTTAATTGTGCCGCTATACCTCCAGAACTATTTGAATCAGAGTTTTTTGGGTATTCAGATGGAGCTTTTACCGGTGCTAAAAAAGGTGGTAAAAAGGGTAAGTTTGAGCTAGCAAACGGCGGTACCCTATTTTTAGATGAAATTGGAGATATGCCTCTATTCATGCAGGTTAAGCTGTTAAGGGTTTTGCAGGAAAAAGAGATTGAAAAGGTGGGAAGCGAAAAAACTATACCAATTGATATACGTGTAATAGCCGCTACGAATAAAAATCTTCAAGAGGAAATTTCCAAAAATAGATTTAGAGAGGATTTGTATTATAGATTAAATGTTATAGGAATAGAACTTCCACCACTTAGAAAGAGAAAAGAAGATATCCCGTTATTTATAGATAGCTTTTTAGAAGAAATAAACGAAAAATATAATACTAATATAAAAGTATCAAAAGAGATTAAAGATATCTTGATTAATTACTCTTGGCCTGGCAATGTAAGAGAACTAAAAAATACTATTGAAAGATGCTATACAATGGCAGACAATAATATAATAACAAATGCAAGTCTTCCAGTTAATATACTAACTAAATCAAAGCTTCAAAATTATGATAAAAGCAAAACACTAAATGAAATTATGGACAGTATTGAAAAGGAGATAATTTTGCAAGTAATTGAAAAAAATAATAACAATATTCAGAAGACAGCGATAGATTTAGGTGTTCATAGAAGTACATTATATAAAAAAATGGGTGATTATGACATAAAAAGATGTGATATAGATGCTATAAAAGAATAATGTTTACAGATAAATAGTTCTAAGTTTTAAAAGTTTTATAAAAACTCTAAAGCTTAGAATTTTATTATATAAAGTATGATCTTTACTTATGTAGAGATCATTTTTATTTGTGAATAAGTAAACGATTTCTCAATAAGTAAACATGTATCAAAAATGAGATAAATATTTCAATATAGGGATTATCAATATATTTAAAAAGTATTCTAATAATATGTCTCAATAAAGGTACAAAAATATTGAGTATCTTTAATTATATTTTAACAAACATACATTATTTACAGTATATTACATATTGCTAGCAAAAAAAATATGCATTTTAGAAAATTATTAATAATTTTTTATATATTAAAATAAAGCTTAAGTTCAAGTAAATTAAGGATTAGGATGACTTCTTCCAAAAAGTTATGAAGAGAATAATTAAAAATTTCAAATTACTTTTTACTATTGGCATGAGGATTGCAATAGTAATCTGCGAGTGATCTAAACGTTATCATATATATGATTTAAGATTCAAAAGTTGAAGGGAGGTAAATATAAACAATTTTATATTTTTAATATGGTGATATAAGGGTAGGAAAATAAATTTGGAGGTGTTTTATTAATGCAAGTATTTGCAATCGTATTATCTTTATTACTATTAACTTATGTGGCTTATCGTGGATATTCTGTTATTGTTTTTGCTCCAATATGTGCAATATTAGCAACCTTATTATCAGGTGGACATTTACTTCCAACCTATACTCAAGTATTCCTAGTTAAAGGTTTGGCCTTTGCTACTAATTACTTCCCAGTATTCTTGCTTGGAGCACTGTTTGGCAAAGTAATGGAAGCTGGTGGACTTGCTCTAGCTATAGCAGATTGGATTATGCATAGGCTAGGAGCAAAAGCAACTATTATTGGTGTAGTACTTTCAACTGGTATTTTAGGCTATGGTGGTGTTAGTGTTTTCGTTATAGGTTTTGCAGTATATCCACTTGGTGCAGCATTATTTAAAGAAGCAGATATTCCTAAAAGGTTATTACCTGGTACGTTAGCTCTTGGATTGTTTACTTTCTCAATGACTTGTTTCCCAGGAACTCCACAAATACAAAACATAATACCAACTAAATATTTTGGTACAGATTCTTTCGCAGCTCCTGTTTTAGGTACAATAGCTGGATTGATAATTATTATAGTTGGAGTTATTTATCTTGAAATTAGAGTAAAGAATGCAAAAACTAAAGGTGAAGGATATGGAGAAGGACATATTAATGAACCAGATGGAAGAGCTGATGATCATAAGATGGTAAACCCAGCATTAGCAGCTATTCCTTTAATAGCAGTGTTAGTATTGAATTACTTTATGACAAAAGCTATAAAAAATTGGGATCCTGAAATGGTTTCAAAATTTAAGGGTGTAACACTTGCAGGTGTAGCGCCAATATGGGCATTAATTGTTTCACTAGTAGTGGGTGTAATTTTAGCTATAATCATTGGATGGAAGAATATAAAGACAGAAAAAAATCTTCAATCAGCTTTAAATGGTGGCGCTTCAGGTTCACTTCTTGCAATAATGAATACATCCTCAGAAGTTGGATATGGAAGTGTTGTTTCATCATTACCAGGATTTGCAGTTGTATCTAATTTCTTAATGGGGATATTCCCAAGTAATCCACTTGTTTCAGAAGCTATTACAATCAACGTATTAGCGGGTGTTACAGGCTCAGCATCAGGTGGTATGAGTATAGCACTTGAAGCAATGGGAGCACATTACCTTCAAGCAGGTGTTGCAGCAGGTATAAGCCCTGAAATACTTCACAAAATAGCTTCTTTAGCATCAGGTGGATTTGACTCCCTTCCACATAATGGAGCAGTAATTACATTGCTAACTATATGCGGATTAACTCATAAACAATCTTACAGGGATATTGGAGTACTTACAGTTGCACTACCATTTGCAACTACTGCCTTCTTAATAATTGCAATGACAATATTCGGTATATAAAATAATAAAACAAATAATTTAAGTAGTTTGCTATAACTAAGCAAACTACTTAAAACTTCTCCAACATATATAAAAAGAATATTCATGTGATGAATCGAATATTATGATTCATTTAATTAGAATAGAATAAAATAATAACATGGGGGTATTGGTATATGAGTAAAGTTGTTTCAGCTGAATTTGCAGCATCTTTAGTTAAAGATGATATGACAGTAGGTGTAGGTGGTTTTGTAGGTTTTGGTTCACCAGAAGAATTACTTATTGCTTTACAAGAAAGATATAAACAAACTAAATCTCCTAAAGACATAACTATTTTTCATTGTGCAGGACTTGGAGATGGAGCTGAAAAAGGAGCAAACCATCTTGCAGAAGAAGGTTTAGCTAAAAAGATTATCTGTGCGCATCTTGGACTAGAACCTAAAATTAGTAAGCTTCTTGTTAAAAATAAAATGATTGGATTTTGTATTCCACAAGGTGTAACAAGCCAAATTTTAAGAGCAACAGCAGGAAAGAAACCTGGAGTGTTAACTCATGTTGGTTTAAATACATTTGCTGATCCTAGAGTTGAAGGTTGCAAAGTAAATAAAGCAACCATAGATTCAGGGGAAGAAGTAGTATCAGTATTACAAGTTGCAGGAAAGGACTACTTATTCTATAAAGCAGTACCACTTGATATATGCTTTATAAAAGGTTCTTTCTGCGATGAGGATGGCAATACTTCCCTTGAGAAGGAAGCCGTTATTTCAGATCAGTTAGAAATGGCAGCAGCTACACATAATTCAGGTGGTATTGTAGTGCTTCAAGTTGAGAATGTTGTAAAGAAGGGGACAATTAAAGCCCACGATGTTAAAATTCATGGTTTCTTAGTTGACTACATAGTTAAAGGCTCACCAGAAAATAGTGTACAAACTTTTGCATATGATCACTATAGACCTGAATTATCTGGCGAAATAACAATACCTTTAAATTCAGTGGAACCAATGGAATTAGGAAATAGAAAAGTATGCGGAAGAAGAGGGGCACTAGAGCTTAAAAAAGGTTCTCTTGTAAACCTTGGAATTGGTGTTCCAGAAGCTGTAGCAGCTGTTGCTGGAGAAGAGGGAATATCTGGAGATATTACTCTTTCAATAGAGTCAGGTGTACTTGGCGGTGTCCCTACAGGAGGATTAGGAATAGGTGGGACTGTTAACCCAGAAGCAATAATAAAACAGCCTGATATCTTTGATATTTATGATGGTGGAGGACTTGATGTATCTTTCCTTGGAGCTGCTGAGATTGATGAAAAAGGCAATGTAAATGTATCTAAATTCGGTGGAAGAGTTGTAGGTCCAGGTGGATTCATAAATATCTCTCAAAATGCTAAGAAGGTTTGTTTTACAGGTACATTTACTGCAGGAAAGTTAGTAACAAAGATTGAGGATGGAAAGCTTACAATTATTGAAGAAGGTAAGGGTATTAAATTTAAGAAATCTGTAGAGCAGATAACTTTCTCAGCTGATTATGCTAATGAATCAGGGCAAGAAATATTATATATTACTGAAAGGGCTGTATTTAAACTTACAGATAAGGGAGTTATGCTTGTTGAAATAGCTCCAGATGTTGATTTAGAAAAGGATATACTTGCTAATATGGAGTTTAAGCCGGTAATAGCAGAAAATCTAAAACTAATGGATGAAAGAATATTTAAAGATGAGAAAATGGGCCTCTCTTTTTAAATTATTTATGATTGTTTAAATTAGTATAAAGGATTAAAATAAAAATATGTATTCACTATGTAAATGGAGGATACATATTTTTTATTTGCCAATGAATGGTTCTAAGTATTAGATAAGTTTTTACTATGTCTAAAGCTTAGAACTTTATTATATTTTTCAAAAAAATTAAGCTAATAAAATAAGTATGGAGAAAAATACAGTTAAATGTTAAAATTTAAATGTGATTTAAAAAACTTGTAGTATATTCATATATATTATTTATTAAGGAATGGGAGTGATTCTATGTCTGAATACAAATCAAAATTAGAAAGTCCTGAATTAGATTATCTATGCGAAGCTATTTTATCTTTAGAAACAAAAGAGGAATGCTATAAATTTTTTGAAGATATATTTACAATTAACGAATTAAAATCTGTGGAGCAAAGACTGCAGGTGGCAAAAATGCTTAAACAAAAGAATACTTATAGCGAAATTGCAAGTAGTACTGGTGCAAGTACAGCTACAATAAGTAGGGTAAATAGATGCTTGAATTATGGAAGTGACGGCTATAATCTTGTATTAGAAAGAATAAAATGGGAATAATACTAACAAAAGGGTAGTAGGAGGATTTAGATGGATTTAAAAGCGCTATTAAATAAAGAACAATACGAGGCAGCTGTGACCATTCAGGGGCCATTACTAGTTCTAGCAGGTGCTGGCTCTGGTAAAACTAGAGTTCTTACTTATAGGATAGCCCATATGATAGAGGACTTAGGAATTCCTTTTTATAATATATTAGCTATAACCTTTACCAATAAAGCAGCTGGTGAAATGAAGGATAGAATTAAAAAGCTAGTAGATACAGACATTGAAAATATGTGGGTTTCTACTTTCCATTCCTGTTGTGTAAGAATTTTAAGAAGAGAAATAGATAAGCTTGGATATAATAAGAATTTTGCAATTTACGATAGCTCTGACCAAAAAACTTTAGTAAAGCAATGCATGAAAGAGTTGAACATAAATGATAAAGAAATAGATGAAAAAGAGATAATAAGCAAAATTGGAAAGCAAAAGGACAACTTAGTTTCTCCTGAGGAATTCAAAAAGATAAATGAAAAAGACTTTAGAAAAAACAAAATAGCAGACGTTTATCTTTTGTACCAGAAAAGATTAAAAAATAGTAATGCTCTTGATTTTGACGATTTAATCTTTAAAACCGTTGAACTGTTTAAGAAGGAGCCTGAGGTTCTAAGGTTCTATCAAAATAAATTTAAATACATAATGGTGGATGAATATCAGGACACCAATAAAGCACAGTATCAGCTAGTTAAGATGCTGGCAGCTGGGCATAGAAACATATTTGTAGTGGGGGACGATGACCAGTGCGTGTACGAGTGGAGAGGGGCAGACATCAGGAACATACTGGATTTTGAGAAGGACTACCCAGAGGCTAAGGTAATAAAACTTGAAGAAAATTATAGGTCTAAGGGAAATATTCTTAATGCTGCAAACTCTGTTATTAAAAATAATTCACAAAGAAAAAACAAAGTCCTAAGAACCGAAAACCCTTTAGGTGAAAAAATTAAAATCTATAGGGCTTATTCTGATATGGACGAAGGTAGTTTTATAGCAAATGAAATAAAAAGACTTATGGAAAAGGAAAGTAGAAGTTTTAGAGATTTTGCTATTCTTTATAGAACGAATGCCCAATCAAGAGTATTTGAAGATGTGTTTATGAAAAGAGACATTCCATATAGAATAATTGGAGGATTAAAGTTTTATGATAGAAAAGAAATTAAGGATATAACCGCTTATTTAAAATTTATTAATAATCTCCAAGATGATATCAGCCTTAGAAGAATAATTAATGTTCCTAAAAGAGCTATTGGAAATTCTACTGTAGAAAAGATTCAGGACTTTGCAAGCTATATGGATGAATGTATGTATAGTGTTTTATTGGATATAGAAAATATACCGGGACTTTCTAAAAAAGCTATTGCATCCATAAATAAGTTTACAAGTTTAATAAATAGTTTTAATAGAAATAAAGATAAGGTAAGTGTTTCTACATTAATAGAGGAAATATTAGAGAGTACAGGATATTTAAAAGAGCTTAAGGACTCTAATGAAATTGAAGACATTAGTAGAATTGAAAATATTAAAGAACTAGTATCTGCTGCAGTAGAATTTGAAAACTCCAGTGAGGATAAATCTCTTTCAGCATTTTTAGAAAAAGTAGCTCTAGTTTCAGATATAGATAATTATGATGGAGAGACAGATACCGCTGTAATGATGACAATGCACAGTGCAAAAGGACTAGAGTTTCCAACAGTTTTTATGGCTGGTATGGAAAATGGGATTTTCCCAGGAACTCAATCCTTGGACAATTTTTCTGAGATGGAAGAGTCTAGAAGACTTTGTTATGTAGGGATAACTAGAGCTAAAGAGAAGCTCTATTTGACCTCTGCAAGTATAAGAAGAGTTTTTGGAAGAACCGTAAGCTATGCAGAGTCGGATTTTATAAACGAAATATTGCCAGAGCTAAAGGAAGTTATTAGAGAAAATAGACCTTCAGTTAATGGCGTAGGTAATAGAAGTATTGCTAGCGAAGGATATTCAAATGCTAATTTAAACTCTCACTCCATATCTAGTTTTAGCAATAGAAAAGCTGAAAAAGCGATTAATTCTATCTTAAGTAGCGGGAATTTTTCTACTTCAGATAGTGAAAATGTGCAGAATAATGTAAACTTAGAAGAAGTATCTGTAGGAAGAAAGGTAAAACATGATAAATTTGGAGTGGGGACTATAGTTAGTGCTGCAAAAAATGGAGATGACATAAAGGTTACTATTGCTTTTGATAATATGGGAATAAAACAACTTATGTTTAGTATGGCACCATTAAAGTTAATATAGGAAAATGAGGGCAAAGGTTATGGAAGATAAAAAGCAAAGGATTTTTCATCTAGTAGAAGAGCTAAATAAATTAGCTTATGAATATTATACTTTAGATAATCCTAGTGTATCAGATAAAGAATACGATGAAAATTATGATGAGCTTGTAAGGCTTGAAGAGGAAACAAAAATGGTTCTTCCCTATTCCCCAACCCAAAGAGTAGGCGGAATGGTTTTAGCTGAATTTAAAAAATATAGGCATAAAGGCAAACTATTAAGCCTTGGGAAAGCACAAAATATTGGAGAGTTAAGGGATTGGCATAACAAAAATTTGAAAGCTGTGGAAGCATATAATTTAAATAACAATGATAAATTGCCTCAAATAAGATATATAGTTACTAAAAAATTTGATGGACTTACTATTAACTGTACGTACGATAATGAAGGTATATTGATAAAAGGTGCTTCAAGAGGAACAGGTGAAATTGGTGAAGACATAACAGCACAGGTTAAAACTATAAAAACACTGCCACTTAAAATAGATAATAATGCTGTAGTCGAAGTTCATGGGGAGGCTATAATGACAAAAGAGGCCTTTGATGAATATAATGAAGTAGCATCAACTCCTTTGAAAAATTTGAGAAATGGGGCAGCGGGAGCCCTTAGAAATTTAAACATTAAAGAAACAGCAAGAAGAAAACTCTCAGCGTTTTTTTATGATATAGGATATAATGAAGGAGAGCCTTTTGAAACTTATTTTGACATGCTTAATTTTATTAAAGATAAAGGACTTCCTATAGATGATTATTACAAGATTTGTTATACATCAGAAGAAATAGAAAAGGAAATTGAGTATATAAATTCTATAAGATATGATTTAAACTATGATATTGATGGAGTGGTTATTGCAATTGACCATATAAATACAAGAGAAATAATTGGGTACACAGTAAAGTTTCCTAAGTGGGCAATAGCCTATAAATTTGAAGCTCAGGAGGCAACTACAAAGCTATTAGACGTAGAATGGAATGTTGGAAGAAGTGGTAGAGTTAGTCCTACAGCTTTACTTGAACCTGTAGATATAGGTGGGGTTACAGTAAAAAGAGCTACATTAAATAATATGGATGATATTAATAGAAAAGGCGTAAAAATAGGAAGTACAGTTTTTCTAAGGCGTTCTAACGATGTAATACCAGAAATTATGGGAGTAGTAGAAAATGTAGAAGGAATTAGAGAAATTTGTCCTCCAAAAAACTGCCCATATTGTGGAAGTGAAGTAATACAAGAAGGAGTTCATTATTTTTGTGAAAATTCGCTTTCCTGCAAACCTCAGCTTGTTAAATCCATTGTGCATTTTGCAAGTCGTGAGGCAATGAATATATCAGGTTTTAGTGAAAAAACTGCAGAACAGTTATTTGAAGAACTAAATATTAAAGCAATTTCTGATTTATATAGAATTCAAAAAGAAGATTTGCTTAAATTAGAGAGGTTTGGAGAAAAAAAAGCAAGCAACCTCTTGGAGGCAATAGAAAAAAGTAAACAGTGCGATTTACCTTCATTTATATATGCCTTAGGTATTCCTAATGTAGGGAAAAAAACAAGTGTAGATTTGGTGAAGAAATTTAAAACTTTAGAAAATATAATAAATGCAGATTTTGATGAACTTATTTCTGTTGAAGAAGTTGGAGAGATAATTGCTAAAAGTATAATTGAATTTTTAAAAGATTCTAAAATATTAGCAAGTATAAATGAATTGCTAGAACAGGGAGTGGAGCCTTACTTTAAAGAAGAAAAGGTAGAAGAAAATGTATTCAATGGAAAAACCGTAGTGGTTACAGGTTCTCTCGAAACTTATTCAAGGAATGAAATAAAAGAAAAGCTTCAGGCACTTGGAGCTAAGGTATCTGGTAGCGTTAGTAAAAATACTGATTACGTATTAGTTGGAAAAGAGCCAGGGTCAAAATATGATAAAGCTTTAGAGTTAAATATTAAAATTATAAGTGAAGAGGATTTTCAAAGAATGATAAATTAAAACTAATAGATGTAAAGTTGAGGGATGCAAAATGAAAAAGATAATAAGTATATCAGCATGGGTCTTTGTAATAATAACTATACTATGCCTATTGCTAACTATGCTTTCATCTTATAATTTCGTAAATATAAAATACTTTCATAATTATTATATATTTCAATTAAGTATAATTGTAACCATGTTTCTTTGGAGCATTAAGCAATTGCAAATTAGGAATGGTCAATGGGTAAATTCTATTTTCTGTATGCTTTTAGGTTTTGGAGCTATGTTTTTTGCTATTTTGAAGGTATATTAAATAAACGGACGTGAAAAGGTGATTCTAAAAGAGTCACCTTTTTACATTATATATTCTAAAAAGTAAGATTAGATTGGAGTAATAGCTAATGAAAAGATTTAAAAAATTTTATATTGAGATTACAAATGTATGTAACCTTTCCTGCAGTTTTTGTCCTGAAACTAGGAGAAAAGGTGAATTCATGAATATAGAAACCTTTATTAAAATATTAGAACAAATTAAACCCTATACAGAATATATATATTTTCATGTAAAGGGAGAACCACTTTTACATCCTGAAATTGATAAATTTTTAGATTTCGCTTGGGAAAAAGGATTTAAAGTTAACATAACCACAAATGGTATTCGCATAAATCAGGTTAAGGATAAAATAATTAATAAACCAGCACTGAGGCAGGTTAATTTCTCTCTTCATAGCTTCGATGGAAATGATTTAGCCATAGATAAAAAAGAATATATTAATAGCATAATTTCCTTTACAAAAGAAGCCTTAAGCAGTACTAAAGTTTTAATATCCTTAAGGCTGTGGAATCTAGATAAAGACAATGAAGTAAATATTAATAGAAGTAGAAATCGTGCTCTTCTTCAGATAATTGAAGAGGAATTTAATTTGGACTATATAATTGAAGAAAAAATAATTCCAGGAAGGGGAATTAAGATTTCTAATAGACTTTATTTAAATCAAGACCATGAATTTCAATGGCCAGATTTAAAAGAGGAAGAAGATGAAGGCAAGGGCTTTTGCTATGGACTTAGAAATCAGATAGCAATATTGGTAGATGGAACTGTAGTACCTTGTTGTCTTGATGGAGAGGGAATAATTAATTTAGGCAATATAAAGGATACTGATTTTTCAGAAATAGTTGAAGGAGATAGAGCTAAGAGAATAATAGAGGGTTTTTCGAAGAGATATGCAGTTGAGGAACTATGCAGGAAATGTGGATATAGAAAAAAGTTTAGTATATAATATATAGTTTATTGGTAATAATTCAAGGTAAAGTATAAAAAATGGTGAGTGATATTATGAAAATAAAAAAAGCCATATCCTTGGTAATCATTTTAGTTATGATTTTTAGTGGATGTGTAGAAAGAAAAACCTTTACCAGCCAAAATAGAAACTATATTGTATATAACGTAGAAAAACTTCCAAAAGATTTATTCGAATTTAGTGATATAGATATATCACAAGAGGATTTAGTTCTTTCTATTTTTGAGGGACTAGTTTCAACTGACTCAGAAGGGAATATTACACCAGGACTTGCTGATAGCTTTTCATTAAGTGAAGATAAGCTTACGTATACCTTTCATCTAAGAGACAATATTAAATGGAGTGATGGAAGTGAAATTACAAACAATGACTTTTTAAATTTTTTCTCTGAGCTTTTAAAGGAAGATAAAGATAGCGGGAAACTACTTAAATGCATTTTCGGAGTCAGCGACTATTTAGAAAATAAGATAAAATTTGATGGAGTTGCTATAAGAGCTAAGGACAATAAAATTATAGAAATGAGATTAAATTATCCTTGTGATTATTTTTTAAATATATTAAGTCAGACAAGTTTTTTTCTAAGAAAAGATTTTAATAGCTTGAAAAATTGGAAGAATGAGTTTGAAAATATAAAATATTCAGGTGCTTATATTATTGAAAATATTTATCCGAATGGGGAACTTTCTTTAAAAAAGAATACAAATTATTGGGATGAAAAAAATGTATTTACTGACAAAATTCATATTAGCAATGAAGAAACTAGTGCTTTTGCCTTAGCAAAGTATAATTCAGATGAAATAGATATAACTTCAAATTTACCTAATAAAGAGCTTACAGAACTTCAGGAAAAGGAAAAGTTAATTAATGGAACTACCTTAAAGGGATATAGTCTAAATTTTAATCTTAAAAAAAATAATCTTTTGAATAATATAAACTTCCGAAAAGCTATTGCTATGGGAATTGAAAAAAATCTATTAGAAAAAGAATTGAATGGAATTCTTAAAATAAGTTCTTGGTATGTGCCAGGGAATACTCAAGGAACAGAAATTAGAGGGAATTATGCAGATACAAATAAAAAGGTGGATACCTTGGAAAAATTGTTATCTTCATGTGGATATAAAGGAGAAGAATTAAAGATTTTATATAAAAGTAGTGACATAAATGATTTAATAGTAGACCTTATTATTAAAGATTTAAAGAAATCAAATATAAATTTTTATGCAGAAGGTGTAAATGAAGAAAAGTATAAGCTGAACTTAGAGAATAGTGAGTATGATATAGTATTATCAGAATATCTTGGAAAATACGATAATTCAATTTCATTTTTAGAAGAGTGGCTTTCAACATCAACTTCAAACGTTTATGGATATAAAAATTCAGAATTTGAAAGTAATATTTTAAAAGGTAAAATATCTAAAAACTCTAAAGAAGCGGAAAACTATTTTATAAATGCAGAAAAGATTTTAATAAACGATATGCCGTTTATAACTTTAGGCTTTTACAATAGAATTATTTCTGCAAAACCATTTATAAACGGCATTAAGATAAACAAAAGAGGAAATGTACTTTTAAAAAATATTTATATTGAAAAATCTATCTATTAATTTCCTAGTTCTTAAAAAGTTTGATCATTAAGGAAATGTAATATGAAGAAAAATAGATTTAAATTTTTTCTGCTGTCAAAAATTACTTTACCTTGTTTAAAAGTTCGTTTATCTTTATTATAAGTTATATTTTTTAGAAAAATTGCAGCAAGTTCACTACTTTCAGGGGTGGCTATAGTAGACATTTTAAAATATTGCTCTTCAAGCAAATTTTCAGGAAGTGATTTAAAATCCTTATAGTGTTCTATATCATCCAAATTTGGTGCATCAGGCCAACTTAGAATTATTCCAGAATCTACTAGTTGTGCTCTAAAGACTTCTGAAATAATATCTTCAGAGGCTTCTTCACCTAATTTTTGATGGTACAGCATTGAAATAAGATAAAGAATAATATCTTCAGAGGAAAATTTAATTTCTTTATCTTCTCCAGGCTTTACAAATATAGATAGGTCTTCGTTATAGTGCTTAATTAATAGTTCCATAAGATTAATGCATATCTTTTTAAATCTAAATAAATTTGTATGTTTATAAAGAAGAGCTGCATTAAGATACAAAATACAAATATCTTGTATTTTGTCGTTGTTATTTGATTTATTATATTCTTCATATAACAAATCAAAAATATCTAATGAAAGAATTTTAGCCTCATCCATATTTGAGTAGGAATAAAAAATATTTAAATTTAGACACAGTAAAGCTTTATCACTAGAAGGTATTTCATACATCTCTTCTTTAAAGTCAATAAACATTTTTAAAATATCTAATGAAAAATCTTTAAATGAATCCTTTGAATTTCCATCTAAATAGTTAGAACATTTATAAAAGGCATTCATAAGTAGACCTTGTTCAGAAAACTTAAATTCTTTATTAGAGTCTTTCAATTTTATTTTGCCCATTATTGGGTCTGTGCAGTCTTTCTTATCAATAAAGACACCTTCAGCATTTCTTAAGAAAGATGCATAAAAATCCAATTGTTTTTTTGCAAGTTCAGTATAGATAATACTTAGGGAATATTTTGTTGAGTCTAGATTTTTAAAACCTCTATAGTATTCAATGAGTTCTAAGATGCATAAAGTCATATAGGCATTACTAGATATATTTATATCTTTTTTATGTTTATCCTCTATCCAAGAATATGAATTGTTTTGAAGCTTTAACTTTGGATTTCCTTTCTTATAAATACATAAAAGTGGAGAATTTAGGTTTAATGTGTTAATATCAGAACTAGAAATATGTTTTAAATTTAAATCTTTAAGGTTTAAAGTAATTCCACATTTTGAATGTAAAACTATGTTCTTCAAGGATTCTTTAGATAAATGAAACAATTGATTTTCTACCTGTTTTAAATTCAATTTATTCATTCGTAAAAAGGGCCCTATATATCTTAACATTATTACACCACCATTAATTAATCCTTATATAAATAATATGAGTATAAATTACAAATGATGATTAGTTTTTTATTTCTAAAGAGGTGATTTTTATGAAAATTGGAAAGTTAAGCTGGGACGATTTAAGTAAAATTATAGATAACAATAAAGGTAACCTAAGGGATGAAGTGAGGATTAGAAGTGGAATAGGAGAAGACTGCAGTGTAGTTGGTTTTGGAGAGTATGAATGTGTATTGTCTACTGATCCAATAACTGCTGCAGAAAATAATATTGGAAGGCTAGCAGTTCATATAAATGCTAATGATATTGCTTCCTGTGGAGCTGAGCCTATAGGAATACTTGTAACAGTGCTTGCACCGCCAAGCTGTCAATTAGAAGATATATATAAGGTTATGAGAGAAATTAATGAAGAAGCTAAAAAGCTAAATATGGAGATACTGGGTGGTCATACAGAGGTAACAGACTCAGTAAATAGAATAGTAGTATCTTGTACTGTTATTGGGAAAGCTAAAGCAGGAAAAGCTGTAGCAACTTCCGGGGCTAAAGCTAAAGACCATATTATTGTTACTAAGAAGCTTTGTTTAGAGGGTACAGCTATTCTAGTAAATGATTATTATGATTTAGTAAAAGAAGCATTAACCCCTGAAGAAATTAAAGAAGCTAAAAGCTATATGGACAGACTCAGTGTATTTGATGAAGGAAAAATTGCAGGAGAATTTGGAGTAAACTCTATGCACGATATTACTGAAGGGGGAGTCCTAGGGGCATTATGGGAAGTAGCAGAAGGAAGTAATTTAGGATTTAAAATTTATAAAGATAGACTTCCTATAAGCGAAATTACTAAAAAACTATGTGATTTATTTAATATTGACCCACTAAAATTTATATCATCAGGAAGCATGATTATAACTTGTTCTGATGGTTATGGCTTAGTAGATAAACTAAAGAATAGAGGAATCGAAGCAACCGTAGTAGGTGAAGTTATTGAGATTGCGAAAATATTGGTTGATGATAATAAAGAGATTAATATCCTTCCACCAGAAAGGGATGAAATTTTTAATATTTGTATCGAAAATGTAATGAAGAATTTGCAAAATAGAAAATAAATATATGGAGGAACAAAAGTGAAGAAGCTGATTGTAGCAAGTAATAATAAACATAAAATAAGCGAGATAAAGCAAATACTTAGGGACTTTCCTTTTCAGATTCTTTCAATGCAGGAGGCAGGTATTAATACAGATGTTGATGAAAATGGAAGTACCTTTGAAGAAAATGCTCATATAAAGGCTATAGAAATATATAAAGCTTTAGGAAAGAAGTATGCAGTTCTTGCAGATGATTCAGGACTAATAGTAGATATATTGAATGGGGAACCAGGAGTATTTTCTGCTAGATATTCTGGAGTACATGGAAATGATAAAAAAAATAATGAAAAATTACTATATAACCTTAAAGGGATAGAATTTGAAAAAAGGAAAGCACACTTTATTTGCGCAATAGAATTAATTTTTGATGAAAATAATATTATTGATGTGCAAGGCTCTGTAGAAGGATATATAATTGAAGAAGAGAGAGGCATAGATGGCTTCGGTTATGATCCCTTATTCTATGTTCCTAAGTTTAACAAAACTTTTGCAGAAATCACATCTGAAGAAAAAAACTCCATAAGCCATAGAGGTGAAGCCTTAAAAAAATTAAAGAAAAAGGTGAAAGACTATTTACAGGAGGTGAAATAGTGCTTTTAGGAGTAGTCAGCGATACTCATAGAGATGAGTACACCATAAAGAAAGTAATTGAAGAGTTTAAAGATTTTGATATGATTATACATCTAGGAGATAATGTAGAGGATGCAGAAGTTCTTAGTGAGAATTTAAAAGGGAAAGTTATATTTGTAAGAGGTAATTGTGATATAGGCTCTAAAGAACCATTGGAACTAATAGAAATAGTTGAAGGAATTAAAATATTTATTACTCATGGGCATAGATATAATGTTAAAAATACTTTGGCAAATCTGTTTTATAGAGCACAAGAATTAGATGCACAAATTGTTCTCTTTGGTCATACCCATGTTTCAGAAATAGAACTTGAACAGGGAATATGGATGATAAATCCAGGAAGTGCAGCATTACCAAGAGATATGAATTCTAGTGTAGCAATAATTGAAGTTCAGCACGAAAATATCAATGCAAGTATAAAATTAATATAAAAATCATAAAAAGGTATTGACGTATAAAAAAAATTAGTGTAGAATAATCAATGTCGCTAAGGCACAGAGTTGCTTTAGAACAAACTTCCACATGAGTATCGGGGTATAGCGCAGATGGTAGCGCGCGTGGTTTGGGACCATGAGGCCGCGGGTTCGAGCCCTGCTACCCCGACCACAAAAATAGTGGGCGGGAGTGGCTCAGTGGTAGAGCGTCACCTTGCCAAGGTGAACGTCGCGAGTTCGAATCTCGTCTTCCGCTCCAATAATATAATATGCGGGTATGGTTCAATGGTAGAACGTCAGCCTTCCAAGCTGAACACAAGGGTTCGATTCCCTTTACCCGCTCCATTTAAAATATGCGTCTTTAGCTCAGTTGGATAGAGCAACGCCCTTCTAAGGCGTGGGCCAGGAGTTCGAATCTCTTAAGACGCACCATATGGTGGGCATAGTTCAGTTGGTAGAGCGCCAGATTGTGGTTCTGGTTGTCAAGGGTTCGAGTCCCTTTGTTCACCCCATTTTTATTGGGATGTCGCCAAGCGGTAAGGCATAGCACTTTGACTGCTACATGCGTAGGTTCAAATCCTGCCATCCCAGCCATTTGTGATTCACTAGCTCAGTCGGTAGAGCACATGACTTTTAATCATGTTGTCCGGGGTTCGATTCCCCGGTGGATCACCATTTTGCATTTTTTGTTATTTTGCGCTCATAGCTCAGTTGGATAGAGTTACGGACTTCGAATCCGGAGGTCGCAGGTTCGACTCCTGTTGAGCGCACCACAAACGTTAATGGTAGAGGGTTTGCAGAAGTGTAAACTCTCTTATTTTTTATATTCCCACACTATTCCCATACTAAAAAGTAAAAAAATAAAATTTCCATTAGAATCCCTTCCGACGGACACGGTAACCCTAAAATACTCATTCCCATTTTTAGTGTAATTTATTTTACGAACCATTGTATAATTTCCTTTTAAATAGTTCTATAAATTAGCAAATTGCTTTAAAGTTTTTTCTTAATTTTTAATTTTACCAGTACACTAATTAGATTTTTATTAAATGCAATCTAATATTATATGCGTGTGCAATAAAGAGTGACCCAGCTTATTGTCTAATGTAAATTTTTCATAATGGTGCAGAGGAGAGCTGAATATGAATGAGATTCAGGAAGCACTATAATATATTTACAACAAATGCCTCTAGCTAGAACATTCAAAGAAGAAGCACTTGAAATGCACAAAGAGTTGCAGCATAAGAAGAAAGTTAGAGAGAAAAAACAAAAACAAGACTTTGATAATTATAAAGTTGGCGTAGTGGCTAGAGCTCTTAAGATGATTATTTAGGCGAAATATTAGTAAATCATCAAAAAACTTAGAACCAGGAAGTAAGTAATACTCCCTGGTAACAGATCAGTGAATGTATGGAGATTGTAAAGCTATTTTCGGTCTAACCTCAAATAATCATCTACTATATCTTTTTCCATTGCGTATCACCTCTCAAGCATATTATATGGAGATTAAAAGTTAATATACTGGAATATGGTGGTGATTTATGAATTGAAAGAAAAATAAGTTACAAAATTACTATAAAGAGAGGCAAGTATTAATAACGAAAGCATGAATTATGTTCTTTGAAAATTGAATAATACGGTGTTTTTGCATCATAATATACACAATCTCACTAATGATAATAAATGAAAATCGAAGGAGGAATTAAAAAATAAGAACTAAAGAAAATAACTATAGCAATTTTTGGAAAACAATAACTTGGCACTATTTTGGCACGATATTTTCACTTATGTGTAGTAAAATTGTTGTATTGTAAAAAAATATAAACAACATATTGTAAAAGAAAGCACTTGAAGACTACCAAGGAGGTTACCAAGTGCTTTTTCAACCCCATTAAGCATAGAAAGATTTGCATATACATATATGTATAGGGGAGGGGTCAATATGAGAGTTAATAAAATATTAGAAATAAACAAATATACTGAACAAAGAAATTTGGATGAAGTTGAGTTTAAAGAAAAGAAGAAAAATATTAATAAAGATAATATAAAATTTTCTGAAGTTCTTAAGGGTATACAGAAAAATAAGCATGTATACAGATTATAAAGAGCACTTGGATAAGTTCCAGGTGTTTTTTATTACAATTTTGGAGGTGCGACATGAATGAACAAATTAAAATGATTTTTAATATATTAAATGAGATAAGGAATTCAGTTGTAGGCATAATTGTAGGATTAATTTTTAAAAAATAAGGAGGAAGATATTATGAAGATAGCAATTCGAGGAGGTCATAACAATGGAGTCACAGGAGCTTCAGGAATATTAGATGAGGTTACAGAAGATAGAAAAATTTATATAAAAGTTATAGAGTACCTAAAACAGTTAGGACATCAGGTTTTAGATGCTACATCAAGTAATACTTCAACAACAGTTCAGGACTTAAGTTATGGAGTAACAAAAGCTAATGATTGGGGTGCTGATTACTTTTTTTCTATACACTTAAATTCTGGAGGAGGAAAAGGTACAGAAGTTTTATATTACAACGGAAGCTCTAAAGGTAAGGATATGGCAATAAAAATAGTCAATAAGATATCAGCATTAGGATTTGTTAATAGAGGAGCTAAGATTGACACTAGAGGGTTGTACGAGTTAAGAAATACTGGTATGGCTGCAAATATAGTTGAAGTTTGTTTTGTAGATAGCAAAGAAGATGCTGAACTATATAAGAAAGTTGGCATAGATAGAATTGCAAAAGCTATAGCTGAAGGAATTACAGGACAAGAAATAGAGGAGAAAGCTAAAAGTAAATTTCCTTTACCATTAAAAGTTACTAATAATGTAGTTTCTATAGGATTCAAAAATGGACAGCCATACCCAGTGAAAGAATTTAGAATAGGTGACTTAATTACTGCTATAGGTGAAATAAACAAACTTTATGAACTAAATGTAAATGGTGAAAAGGCTTATATACCTGTTGGGTATACAGCTAATAGATAGGGAGAGATACTAATGATATTTGAAGACTTTTTAACTATAGATTATGTAAAACATTAAAAATATAAAGATAAATAAAGATACAAAAGTAATTCCTGAAAAGGTTATAGATCCGAAAGAAGAAACTACAGAAATAAGATAATTATGCAACTGGAATGAATATTGCCAGCGTTACAGTAGATAAGAATGGAAATCCCGTTACGAAGCCAAGTTCTTATACAAAATTCTGCATGGATTTTACTCATTCAACTAAAAAAGGTGATGATAGGTGTGCTGAATCTCATAAGAAGGGTGGAGAGGAAGCTGCAAAAGAAATTGGAGTAGATGAAGAAGAATGTGTTAATTCAGTAAAAAAAAGTATATATGACAAAGGATCAGAAGTTTGTCTGAAAAATTAAATGAAATGGCCAAACGTAAATAACTACATCTCGAAAGAGCATACTTAATCGTAAGTATGCTCTTTTGAATTTCGGAAAGAATATATAATGAATATCTTAAATAAAGACGAGGAGTGGTTCATATGTCACATAAAAATAATAAAAATAGTAAAGATAATAAAAAAGCTGGTCAAAAAACGAAAAAAGAATTAATAGAAATGGAAGTGGAAATGTCAAAAGAAATAGGTGTTTCTAATGAAACAAAAAAATTAGGCAAAAATAAAGATAGTAAAAACAATTAAAAAATAATAATTATTTATTCTATATATTTTTAAGTTCACAAATTATATATATTATTGTATAATTAGAATGAATTAAAGTGAAAAATCATATATTATGTAAAATGACTTGAAATTTATTTAAATTGCAACTGGTAAGAATATAATAAATATTGTATATCTTAGATTAGTTAAATAGACTATTAAGTCTATTTTTTTGCGGAAAATTATTGCGATAATAATTTAATTAAAGAAAGATAACTTCTAGCATTTTTGCTTTTAAGCGTAAATAAAATTAATCTTGCTTTTTGTACAAGTTTCATATAATATAAAAATATAGATTAATGTGTCGAATGATATTAAGAAAACAATGAATAATGTTCGTATCTCGTATATGTTTGGAAATTTGGTCTGAACGTTTCTACCGAACAGCCTTAAACTGTTTGACTACGGGTGTTTATTTTATACATAGTTTTTACTAACCGGATGAAATATATTTAAAATATATTTGTTTTAAATTTGTAGTTTTATAGAATCTATGGGTTTAAGCTCTGGTGAAATTACGGTATATAAACTCCCTTGTGTTTACTTGGGAGTCTTATTTTTTTGCACTAATATACAAATTAGGAGATGGATACTTAATGGAGCTATTAAAAAATAAGATTTTAGAAGAAGGTAGAGTATTAGGAAAAGATGTACTTAAAGTAGATAGTTTTTTAAATCATCAGATAGATGTAGAATTATTTAATGAAATTGGGAAAGAATTTAAAAAGAGATTTCAAAATAAAGTAGTAACTAAGATATTAACTATAGAAGCATCAGGTATTGGTATAGCTTGTATAACTGCACAATATTTCAATGTTCCTGTGGTTTTTGCTAAAAAACATGAAGCAACCAATATGGATAAAGGTAATTATGAGGCAGAAGTTTTTTCCTATACAAAAAACAAGTCTTATACAATAAAGGTATCTAAAAAATATATATCACCTGAAGACAAAGTACTAATTATAGATGACTTTCTAGCAAATGCTAGTGCAGCATCTGCATTGATCAGTGTAGTAGAGCAGGCTAAAGCAGAAGTTGTGGGCGTTGGCATAGTAATTGAGAAAGGCTTCCAAAATGGAAGAAAATTAATTGAAGAAAAGAGTATTCAATTAGAATCCTTAGCTATTTTAGAATCTATGGAAGATGGGAAAGTAATTTTTAAAAAATTAACATAAGTAAAAAAATAGGAGGGAATATCAATGAAAAAAATAACTGCATTTCTATTAGTTCTAGTTTTATCTTTAGGTACACTTCTGACAGGTTGTGGCTCTAAAGAGACTAAAGACACTACAGACAACAAGGCAAATACAGGTGAGGCTGGTAAGAAATTAACAAACAAGGACATTAAAGTAGGATTTTTATATGTTGGACCAGTTGGTGATGAAGGTTGGACATTTTCACATGACCAAGGAAGAAAATTCATGGAGAAGGAATTAGGACTTCAACCATCATTAGTTAAGGAATCTGTAAAAGAGGATGACGCAGAAGTTCAGAGCGTTATTGATGACATGGTTGATAAAGGTGCAAATGTTATAATTGGAACAAGTTTTGGATTTATGAATGGTATGTTAAAGGCAGCAAAAGCTCATCCTACAGTTAAATTCTTACACTGTTCAGGTTATGAATTAAACGAAAATATGTCAAATTATTTTGGAAGAATATATCAAGCTAGATATTTATCAGGTATAGTTGCTGGAATGAAAACTAAGAGTAATGTAATTGGATATGTAGCAGCTCATGAAATTCCAGAAGTTGTTAGAGGAATAAATGCATTTACATTAGGAGTACGTTCTGTAAATCCTAAAGCTGTAGTAAAAGTTAAATGGACTAATACTTGGTATGATCCTGCAAAAGAAAAAGAAGCTGGAAAAGCACTTATAGATGAAGGTGCAGACGTAATTACACAACATCAAGACACTGCAGGACCACAACAGGCAGCAGAAGAAAAAGGAGTTTTCTCTATAGGATATAACACAAACATGGAAAGCAAAGCACCAAAAGCATATATGACAGCACCAGTATGGAATTGGGGACCTTTTTATGTAGAACAAATAAAAGCTATAATGGATGGAACATGGAAGAGTGAAAGCTATTGGAAGGGATTAGAAGTTGGAATCGTTGATTTAGCACCTCTTACTAAAAATGCACCAGCAGGAGCAGAAGAAAAAGTTAAACAAGTAAAACAAGACATTATTGATGGAAAGAATAAAGTATTTGTTGGACCTATTAAAGATAACAAGGGAGTAGAAAAAGTAGCAAAAGATCAAGTTATGTCAGATGCAGACATGTTAAAATTTGATTGGTTCGTAGAGGGAGTTCAAAATGCTGGAAAATAAAATTCCATTTATTCAAATGAAGAGCATAACTAAATGTTTTGGAAAAGTTGTAGCAAATAATAATATAAACCTAGAAGTGCATGGTGGAGAAATCCATGCACTTCTAGGAGAAAATGGGGCTGGGAAGAGTACGCTTATGAACATGCTATCAGGGGTTTATACACCTGATAGCGGTTCTATTTTTATTCATGGAGTTGAAAAAAAATTTACCTCTCCTAAGGATGCAATAAATTCTGGAATAGGTATGATTTATCAACACTTTAAGTTAGTAGAAACTATGACAGCAGTAGAAAATATAATGCTTGGACAAAAAGGAAAGTTATTTTTAGATAAAAAGAAAAATGTTAAAAAAATAAAAGAAATTATAGAAAAATTTGGACTTGAAGTTAATTTGGATAAAAATGTATATGAGATGTCTGTAGGAGAGAAGCAAAATCTAGAAATACTAAAGGTTTTGTATAGAGGGGCCAATATATTAATACTTGATGAGCCAACGGCAGTATTTACACCTCAAGAAAGTGAAAAATTATTTAGAATAATGGATAAAATGAGAACTCAAGGCTGTGGAGTAATATTCATAACTCATAAGATGGATGAGGTTATGGCTATGGCAGATAGAATTACAGTCTTAAGAAAAGGGGAAACTATTAAAACTGTAAATAAGAAGGATTCTTCTCCAAAAGAGCTTACAGAACTTATGGTAGGACGTTCAGTTGATTTATCTATTAGAAATGTTGAAAGCGATAAAGGAGAAAAAATTCTTGAAATAGAGAAATTAAAAGTACTAAATGAAGAAAAGCTTGAAGTAATAAAGGATATTAGCTTCAGCATATACTCGGGGGAAATACTGGGTGTAGCGGGAATAGCTGGTAGCGGTCAAAAGGAATTATGTGAAGCAATAGCAGGAATTCAAAAGGTTGAAGCTGGAGAGATATATTTTCAAGGAGAAAACATAGTTGGAAAAACTGCCAGAGAAATTATAACCAAGGGTATAAGTATGAGCTTTATACCAGAAGATAGACTTGGAATGGGATTGGTAGGTTCCATGGATATGGTAGACAATCTTTTATTGAAAGCTTATCAAAATCAAAAAGGACTTTTCGTAAATAGAAAACCGGTTGCAGAAAAAGCAGAAAAGATGGTTGAAAAGCTTGAAATAAAGACTCCGAGTATTAATTATCCAATTAGATATTTATCGGGTGGTAATATTCAAAAAATTCTTCTTGGAAGAGAACTTAGTTTATATCCTAAACTTTTAATAATGGCTTATCCCGTAAGGGGTCTAGATATAAACACTTGTTATACAATATATGATCTAATAAATGAAGAAAAAGAAAAAGGCAATTCTGTTATTTATATTGGAGAAGATTTAGATGTTTTAATTGAATTGTGCGATAGAATAATGGTTATGTACAATGGAGAAGTAACAGGAATTGTAGATACTAAGAATATTACAAAAGAAGAAATAGGAATGCTTATGGTAGGAAATAAATTAGAGGGGGATGTAGCTAATGCTTAGGATAGTAAAAAAAAGCGAAATAAGTAGAAGAAATAGTATAATAATAAGAACAACAGCTATTATCTTTGCTCTATTAATAGTAGGCATTTTTATATTTAGCCTTGGATTAAATCCACTTAAGGTTTATACTTCCATGATTGAAGGTGCTTTCGGATCTGATTTAAAATTTAAGAAAACCATAATCAAAGCTATTCCATTACTAATTACCTCTCTTGGTATAGCAGTTGCTTTTAAAATGCAATTTTGGAATATAGGTGGAGAAGGACAAATAATCATGGGAGCTTTTTCAGCTGCTTTTGTAGCTTTAACTTTCCCGGATATGCCAAAACCTGTTTTATTATTGCTTATGGCAATTGCGTCAGTTATAGGTGGAGGACTTTGGGCTTTTCTTCCGGCATTTTTTAAATCTAAATGGGGAACAAACGAAACTATTGTTACCTTAATGATGAACTACATAGCAATAAATTGGGTTACTTATCTGCAATATGATTTATGGAAAGATCCTAAAGCAATGGGATTCCCTAAAATTCCAATGTTTTCTGATAATGCAATTCTTCCTAAGGTTTTAGGTGTTCATATTGGTTGGATAATTGCATTAATATTAGTAGTGGTAGTCTATGTATTTATGAATTTTACTAAAAAAGGATATGAAATAAGTGTTCTTGGAGAAAGTGAGAAAACTGCTCAATATGCAGGTATAAATATTAAAAGTACAATAATAAGTGCGATATTTATCAGTGGTGGCTTATGTGGTCTTGCTGGAATGATTCAAGCTTCAGCTATTGCAAATACTCTTTCAGTTGAAGTATCAGGAGGAGTAGGTTTTACTGCAATTATTGTAACTTGGCTTGCATCTTTAAGTGCTCCTATAATTTTAGTTGTTTCTGTGCTTTTTGCTGGATTGCTTCAAGGAGGTTCATATATTCAAACTGTTTTCGGAATTCCGGAAGCTGCAGCACAAGTATTACAAGGTACTATACTATTCTTCGTTTTAGGAAGCGAGTTTTTTGTAAAATATAGAATTTCCTTTAATGAAGATAAGGTTGAAACAACTAAGAATATAAAGGAGGGTCAATAATGAATTCTATAACCGTTTTTTTAGCTGCTGCAGTTGTTGCGGGGACACCTCTTTTATTTGCTACACTAGGAGAGATACTTACAGAAAAGGTAGGTAACTTAAATCTAGGAGTAGAAGGCATGATGCTTATGGGAGCAGTAATTGGATTTACCGTAGGTCTAAGAACAGCTAATCCTATTCTTGCAATAGTTTCAGCAGCTCTTGCTGGTTCTTTTGGAGCCTTAATATATGCCTTCTTAACTATAAGTCTAAGGGCAAATCAAGTAGTATCTGGACTTACTCTAACTATTTTCGGTACTGGCTTTTCAAGCTTGCTTGGGAAAGGTTTGGGATTAATTGGACAGAGAACTCCGGATGCTGTGAAAGAATTTTTTCAAGTTTATCCTATTCCTATATTAAATAAAATCCCGGTTTTGGGGAAAATATTTTTCACACAAGATCCATTCATATATTTAGGGTATATTTTAGCTATAATTTTAGGTATTTACATTTATAACACCAACAAGGGGTTAAATTTAAGAGCAGTTGGAGAAAATCCAGCTTGTGCTGATGCGGCAAGTATTAATGTAAGCTTGTATAAATATATAAATGTACTTATAGGCGGTGCTCTTTGTGGCCTTGGAGGAGGATATTTATCATTAGTATATATACCTGCATGGCAGGAAAATGTTACAGCGGGAAGAGGATGGATTGCGGTTGCCTTAGTAATTTTCGCTGCATGGAATCCTTATAAAGCAATATTTGGTGCTTATCTTTTTGGAGGACTTGGAATTGTAGCCTTTAGATTTGAAGCATTAACAGCTCATGTTTCTCAATATTTAATTGATATGCTTCCTTATCTAGTAACTGTAACTGTTCTAGTAATGGTTTCTATGAAAAAGAGTAAGAAAAATGCTCCACCTAGTGGACTTGGAAACGCATACTTTAGAGAAGAACGATAAGTAGAGAGCACGAATTTTTAATTTGTTGCGAATCACTTACTCAGCGGAGTACTCATTCGAGGAATGAGAAGGAGTTTCATTAAATATTTAACACATCCCCGAAATTTTATTTTTTACTAATATTTCATGTTTAGAATTATAGTGGTATAATTAAAATACAAGTTATTGTAATTATAACTTGGTATAGAACTTGCTATATAAATTAACGAGTTTACTTTTTAAAAAAGTAACAAAAATATTACATAAGGTGGGTGTTTTTAAATGATTGGAAAAACAATAGAACAAATTCAATTAGGAGACAAAGCTTCTTTCACTAAAACTATGTCAGAAACTGATGTATACTTATTTGCAGGTATTTCAGGAGACTTAAACCCTGCACATGTTAATCAAGTAGATTCTGAAAAAACAATGTTTAAAGGCAGAATTTGTCACGGAATGTTAGTTTCAAGTTTAATTTCAACAGTTCTTGGAATGTACCTTCCAGGACCAGGAACAATATATATGAGCCAAGAAGTAAGATTCTTAGCACCAGTTAAAATGGGGGATACAGTTACTGCTGAAGCAGAAGTTATTGAAAGAAACGCAGAAAAGAACAGATTAGTTCTTAAGACAACTGTAACAAATCAAGATGGGAAAGTAGTTATAGAAGGTCAAGCAAAAGTAATGCCTCCTAAAGCTGCAAAATAATATTTCTGATAATTATTAGTAATTTATAAAGATAACCTTCTAAAACTTACCATAAGCTTTAGAAGGTTATTTTTTTATTTATTATTAAATACTAAATATGACTCTTCTACAACTTAAAAAGATGAATTAATGATAAAAATCTGATACAATATTATATAAGGTTATACTTACTATAAAGGAGTAATTATATTGAAAAATAGACTGATTGATTGTGAGTATGAGAAAGTTCAAGCATTATTAAGTAATATTAATGTAGGGATTATTACCATTAATACAGAAGGTATAGTAACGGGAATAAATAAGGCTTCAAAGAAGATTTTTGGCTTAAAATCTAAAGAAGTTGAGGGACGATTCATTGAAGATGTTCTACCAAAATTAGAGTTATTAAATGTTGTAGAATCAGGAAATGAGAGTAGAAATATTAATGTTAACTATAAAAACAAAAATCTTTCTGTTGACAAAGTTCTTATTAGAAATGAAACTGAAATCCTTGGAGCTATCGCTATAGTATATGACGAAACTGCTGTAATGAATTTAACTAAGCAATTAGAGGAGGAAAGGCATCTAGGGGAAGTTTTAAATACTGTTCTAGAAATAGTGTATGATGGTATAGTAGTAGTAGATAAAAATGGATATATAACTATGTTGAGTAAAGCGTATATGGAGTTTTTAGAGTTAGATAAAGAAGATGTAATAGGAAAGCATGTTACAGAAGTAATAGAGAACTCTAGAATGCATATAGTAGCAAGAAAGGGTATTCCGGAAACGGCTCAACTTCAAAAGATTAAGGGAAGATATATGATAGCCACAAGAATTCCAATAATCAAGGATGGTAAAGTAGAAGGAGCTGTAGGGAAAGTATTATTTAGAAATATAAAGGATTTTAACTCCTTATATAATAAAATTAGCAAGATTGAAAAAGAAGTACACCACTATAAGGGTGATGCAAAGGAAACTAACAGTGCAATATATTCTTTTGATAATATTATAGGAAATAGTTCTAAATTAGAAGTGGCTAAAGCCATTGGAAGAAAGGCTGCTCTTACCAATTCCAACGTTTTGTTAATAGGTGAAAGCGGAACCGGTAAGGAACTTTTTGCTCATGCAATACATTTAGCTAGTGATAGAACCTACGGAAATTTTGTTAAAGTTAATTGTGCAGCTATCCCAACGGATTTACTTGAATCAGAATTATTTGGATATGAAAGAGGTTCGTTTACTGGAGCTAAAAAGGAAGGTAAAATAGGTAAATTTGAATTAGCAGATGGAGGAACTATATTTCTTGATGAGATAGGGGATATGCCTCTACATATGCAAGCTAAGCTTTTGAGGGTATTGCAAGAAAAAGAAGTAGAGAGAATTGGAGCCATTGTCACAAAAAATGTTGATATAAGGGTTATTGCTGCAACTAATAGAAATTTAGAAGAAATGATAAAAGCAGGAGAATTTAGAGAAGATTTATATTACAGATTAAATGTAGTTACGATAAATATACCTCCTTTAAGAGAAAGACCAGAAGATGTAGTAACTCTTTCTTCATACCTTATAGATAAAATCTGTAAGAAGCTTGATAAAAGTGTAAAGGGAATTGATAATAAGGCTATGGAATATATGAAAAACTATAAATGGGAAGGTAATGTAAGACAACTAGAGAATGTTATTGAAAGAGCAATAAATCTTGTGGAATATGGAAAAGAAATAAAATCAGAACATTTGCCTCATAATATTATTGGAAAAGGAATTATACATAATGTAGAGAAATTAGATGAGGTGCTAAATAAGGCTGAAAAAGAAGCTATAATTAGTGCTTTAAATGCTTTCAATGGAAATAAGAGTAAGGTAGCAAAGGCTCTTGAGATAAGTAGAACAACTCTTTATGAAAAGATGACAAAGCATAATATTACAGATTAAATATATTGAAAAATAGAAAGTGTAAAGTTTAATGAACAAAAAATATGGTTTATAAAAGTATATTGTACGATAAACTTTACACTTTTATAGTTAATATTCGAGTAGTGTACGAAAACATTTACAAAAATAATTTTTTGAATATTTAGAATTGGAAAAAAATGTAATAATATATTATAGAACTATTTAAATTTTGCTTAATATCATGGTTTTTAAGGGAATTTTAATGGTTATTTTTTTTGGCATAATAGTTGCTATATAAATATGTGGCTATAAAATGTTTTATTATATAATATGGAATGATAAATAAATGGTAAAAGGAGGGAAACAAATGGCTTCAAAAGTAAAAACAATAGACGAAGCTATTGCAATGATCAAAGATGGTGATACTGTCGCTATATCTGGCTTCTTAGGAGCTGTGCATCCAGAAGGAATTACAGCAGCTATTGAACAAAAATTCTTAAATGGCGAAGCAACACCTAAAAATTTGACTTTGGTTTATGCAGCAGGACAAGGAGATTCCAAGAACAAAGGTTTAAACCACTTAGGATATGAAGGACTAGTAGGAAAAGTAATAGGTGGACACTGGGGATTGGCTCCAAAGCTACAAAAATTAGCATTAGAAAATAAGATAGAAGCTTACAATTTACCACAAGGAACAATTTCTCACTTAATGAGAGATATTGCTGGTGGAAAAATTGGTACAATCACTCATGTAGGCTTGAAAACGTTTGTTGATCCACGTGTTGAAGGTGGAAAATTAAATGAAAAGACGACAGAAGATATAGTTAAGGTTGTTAATATAGAAGGACAAGAAAGATTGTTATATAAAGCTTTTCCAGTAAACGTTGCTTTACTTAGAGGAAGCTATGCAGATGAAAGAGGAAACATTTCCTTAGAAA
>Ga0074193_1000604_pt1 | contig 56640 bp, 51 predicted proteins | sample EPASupsiteHSE605_FD_64523 | JGI IMG/M metagenome (GOLD analysis project Ga0074193, IMG submission 64523) | Bioremediated contaminated groundwater from EPA Superfund site, New Mexico - Sample HSE6-05 | ecosystem: Environmental > Aquatic > Deep subsurface > Groundwater > Contaminated ...
TCGGAAAAGCTTTTTGCGAATCCGCTTCATCCTTATACGAAATCACTTTTATCTGCTATACCAACACCAAATCCAAGGGTAGAAAGAAATAAGAAAATTGTAATATACGACCCTCGTTGTCATAATTATGAAAATGACCCACCAAAATGGGTGGAAATTGAACCTGAACATTTTGTTTTAGCTAATGAAAGTGAATTAGAATGCTACAGAAAAGAAATTAGAAATAACATGTCTATAGTAAAGTAAAATATTTAATTTACTAAAGCCATATTATATTATATTAACACTAGGAGGATTACATGAAAAGATTATTATCATTATTGCTTGTAGTTATGCTAATTTTAACTGCATGCGGAGGTAACACCAGTACGACACCAAGTACCACAGCACTGTCAGACACAGGAAAAGCAATGAAAGAATATACTACTGTATATGATACAGAAGTAGAATCTCTGGATTATCTTGTATCATCATTAAGCGAAACAAGAGAAATAGTGTATAACTTAGTTGATGGATTAGTTGATTTTGATAAGTATGGCGGAGTACAACCATGTATAGCAGATAGTTGGGAAATTTCTGAAGATGGGCTAACATATACATTCAAACTTAAAGAAGGCCTCTACTGGTACACAAACACGGGTGAACAATATACTGAAGTAACATCTCAAGATTTTGTTGATGCTGCAAAATACGTATTAGATGTAAACAATGAATCATCAATGAGCAATATTGTTTTTGATGTAATTAAAAATGCTAAACCTTATTTTGATAAAACAAATACAGATTTTAATGAAGTTGGTATAAAAGCAATAGACAAATACACAATTGAATATACTCTTGAAAATCCAACACCATACTTTTTAAGAATGGTTTCTTATGTATGCTTCCTACCTGCAAATGGACCATTTTTAGAAGAAGTAGGAGATCAATTTGCAACAAGTGCTGAAACTATGCTGTATAATGGTGCATACATAATGGAAACTTTTGAACCTCAAAGTGAAAAAGTTCTAGTACTTAATGAAAATTATTGGGATAAGGATGCTATGAGCATTTCTAAAATCACATATAAATATAATAAAGAAGCAGCAGCTCTTTCTTCTGAATTATTCCTTAGAGGAGATGTAACTGAAGCTGACATTACTTTGGATATTATGGAAAGCTGGATGAAAGATGATGTAAAGAAAAATTATGTACAACCAAAACCATCAACTTCTTTCTCAACATATTATGGTTTTAACTTTGATCCATTGTATGATGATGAATTTAATCCTGATAACTGGAGAACAGCTGTGAACAATGTAAACTTCAGAAAATCTCTATTCCATGGATTAGATAAAAATGCTGCAATTTTAACAATAGAGCCATACAATCCACAAAATGTTTTATTAGGAACAATAATTCCTAAAAACTTTGTCAATTATGATGGAGTAGATTATACAGAACTAGAACCATTAAAAGAGTTTTCAAGTAAAGATTCTTTTAATAAAGATAAAGCATTAGAATACAAAAAACTAGCTATGGAAGAGTTGAAAGGCAAAGTTACTTTCCCAGTAACGGTAGTATTGCCATATAACACTTCTAGTGATGATTGGGCTAAGAGAACACAAGTTGTAAAACAACAATTGGAAAGCTTATTAGGTACAGATTATATAAAAGTAGAAATAGTTGCACATGCACCATCAGGATTTAACAGCAGTGTAAGAGGAGATGGACAATATTCAATAATGGAAATGACTTGGGGAGCAGATTATCCAGATCCAGCAACTTTTACAGATATATTTATTAGAGGTACTGATATAGGATGGAGTTACAATAAAGCATTTATGGCTCTTGAATATTTACAGGACTTTGAATATTCTAAAGAACAACAAGCTATTTATGATGAACCAGGTGTTGATGAAGATGGAGTTCCAACATTATCAAAAAATGAAGAATATCCACAATTAAAAAATAAAAAAGCTACATATGATATAATGGTTGAAGAAGCAAAAGCTGAACTTTTAGATCTAGGAAAAAGATATAATTTATTTGCAGAGGCAGAAGCATTCTTAATAGACAACGCAATAGTTATACCTTTCTTTAATTCAAGAGGAGGATACATAGCTTCTTACTGCGATCCTTTTTCAGCTTACGCTACACAATTTGGGCGTGATGCTGGAAAAATTAAAGGAAAAGTTATTTTAGATCAACCTATGACACCTGAAGAATATAAAGCAGCTGAAACTCAATACAATTTAGAACGTGAAGAATCATTAAAAGAAAAATAGCAAATTGTCCACCGACTATTCGGTGGACTTTTTTAGATTTATTAGAATTTTTACAATATTGTTGTATATATTTTAATTATATTATATAGGAGGTTGTTAAAGTGAATATGATAAAATCAAAAATAATAATATTATTTATTATTCTGGTTTTTCTTTTGAGCATTTCTTCATGCACCGCTGAAATTGAACCAAATGAAATAGTAACAGAAGAAAAGGATAATGATAAAGAAGCATCACCACCAATTGAAACAGAAGTAACAAATAAGGAAAATTATGAATTTGATACAATTGAAAACACATACGTATCTCTTGACAAAATAGGTGGAAGGTTGATTGGAACTGATTCTAATTACTTATTTGCAAAAGAGCTTAAAAATTACATGAATAAAAATTATAAAGATGCAGAATTAAATTCTCAGCCATACAAAATAAATTTAACAAAAAAATATGAAGTAAATATTTCAACTGAAGAAAATATTATAACTTTTAATGAGAAAAACTCAATATGTAAATATATTAATAAAAGTAAATTAAATGAAAAAGACTTATTAGTAACAAACTCTCTTGAAAATTTAAAAAGAAACTCGAATTATATTTATTTTACTGAAGATGAAAGTTCAATAGAAGAATCTAAAAACTATGATAATGTATATATTTCTTTGCTAGTAGTAGATGAAATATTTCTAGGTCAAAATACAATAAAGGTAAAAACAGAAATCCCTACAATTATGAATATTGATATAAATATTTCAGAACAATTAAAAGAACTATTAAATAAGAGCGTAGAATTAAACATTGATATAGAAAATGAAGAATTAGAACTTGAAAATATTTTTGCTGTTGTAAAAGGGAAAGAAAGTAGAAATGCGGTAGTAATAACTTCTCATTATGATTCAACAACTGCAAAGGGTAACAATTATTCAAAGGGAGCCATTGATAATGGTTCTGGTGTATCTTTAAATTTATCGCTGTTAAAAAAATTTTATGATAATGCAAAAATATATAATTATGATGTAATTTTTGCATTTGTTAATTCCGAAGAAGGTTTTTTATTGAAATCAACAAGTGGTAGTATGCAGCTAAATAACTATTTAACTGAAAAATATGAAAAAGTTCTTAATGTTAACCTTGATTGCCTCGGTGAAAAAAACATAAAAGTTTTAAATTACGGAATGGATGGAAACTTAAATGTATCAGAATTAGATAATATTATTTTAACGGAAACAAAAGAAATGTTTAGTAGTGAAAAAGTAGACTATTACACATCAGACAATATTAGTTTTGAAAACAACATATATTTTTATAATTTTGACTATCATGGTGAAAGCAGAGCAATACATACTGAAAGAGATAACTTAGCTATTGTAGATATTGATATGTTGGAAAAACTCAGCAATGTTATATATGAAATTTTAGTACAAATATTAAATACAGATGCCTCTTTAATATTTAAATAAAATTATATTGACAAGCTATATAGCTTAGTATATAATTTTATTGCTGTACTACGTGTATTAATACACATGTGCAATCGACTTTATAAATGGAGAGCATGTATGAAAGAAATAAGCATTGTTTTAACACAAACAAATACTATAATATCTAAAACATTAAAAGCTTTTTCTAAAAAGCCATATAATCATATATCTATATCTTTAACTGATGACTGTTCAGCAATGTATAGTTTTGGAAGAAAAATAATGTGGTTTCCTCTTATTGGGGGATTTGTTAAAGAGGACATCAATAGTGGTGTATTTAAAATGCATCCTGAAACTAAATGTAAAATTTACAAACTTGAAGTTACAGATTCTGAGTATAATATAATAATGAAAAGGTTAAGTAAATTTATTGAATCTCCAAATAGTTTCAAATATGGAATTTTAAATGTTTTTTTAATGTATTTCAATGTGCCTCCTAAGAGGGAATATTGTTATGTATGTTCAAGCTTTGTTTCTTATTTGTTGTGGGGTATTATTCCTTTAAAGAAAGAAGTATCATTAATTACACCTGATGATTATAATTCTATGGAGCTTGAAACAATATATGAAGGAAAACTGCATGATTTTGTAAATAACAATGTTGCTTACGAAAATATTTAGTAGGAGGTGCCAATTTGGTAAAAATTGATTATACTAGTTCCAAAGCTATATATGAACAAATTTACGATGAAATAACAAGATTGATATTATCAAAAGCACTTAAACCTGATGAGAAACTTCCATCTGTAAGGGAACTTGCTGCAATGACTAAAATCAACCCAAATACTATTCAAAAAGCATATAAGTATTTAGAACTTGATAATTATATTTATTCAGTTAAGGGGAGAGGAAATTTTGTAAAGAGTTCAGATGATTTGAGAAGTTTACATATTGAAAAGATGGGTGAAGAATTACTTAAGACTATTAAAACATTAAGAGAACTTGGTTTAAGTAAAGATGAAATCCTTAAAATGATAAATAATATGCTAATGTCAAAGTAACTGTAATGGAGGATTTATGCTAAAGGTAAATGATTTAAGCAAGAAATTCAGAGACTTTAAAGCTCTAAACAATGTTAATTTAAGTGCGGAATTAGGCCAAATCTATGGTCTAGTAGGCTCAAATGGATGTGGAAAAACAACACTTCTAAAACATATTATGAATATATATAAAATGGACAGTGGTTACATTTTTTTTAATGGAGATGCAGTTGATGAAGATTCTGAAGTATTAAAAGAATTTTATTATGTTCAAGATAATTTGTTTTTCCCAAATCAATTTACTTTAAATAAAATGTTCGAATATGAAAAGTTAATTTATAAAAATATTTCCCAGGAAAAATTTGAACATCTTGTTGAATTTTTTAATATTGATAAAAATAAAAATTTAAATAAAATGTCTAAGGGTCAAAGAAAACAAGCTGCATTTGTAATGGCAATTTCAACTCAGCCAAAAGTCCTACTTCTAGATGAAATAGTAGATGGATTGGATGCTGTAGTTAAAAGAAAATTTTGGAGTGTATTAATTCAAGAAGTTATGGATAACGAAATGGTTGTAATAATATCATCTCATGATTTAAAGGAACTTGATAACATATGCGACAAAGTAGGTATAATGCATGAAGGTAAAATATTAAAAGAAGAAAATTTGGAGAAATTGAAAAATGAAATAAAAAGGGTTCAATTTGCTATTGAAGGTGATTTGGAGAAAATTGATGGTGCGGATTTTGACATAGTAAAAACAGTTAAAATAGGAAGTATTTACTTATGCACTTTAACTGGTAATGTTGATGATTTTAAACAGTATTTAGAAAACAAATACAATGTTCTTATATTTGATGAACTTTCTATGAGCCTTGAAGAAATTTTCATTACAGAATTAGGAGGTGTTGGATATGGAACTGAAGACTTTGAAATCAAATAACTTTGTGAAACTTTTAATTAATTCACTGAAAAACAAGAAAAACTGGTTTCTTATATCAACTGTCATACTATTTGTTACTACTTTATTAATACCATATATTTTAAAGTCTACAGAAGACTTTTTTATTGCATTTGGTATTGTAGAAATATTTGTAATAGTTTATTTAAATTGTATAATTGATAATAGCTTCCTTCACAGTGATTCAAAGCTTACTTATTATAAATCAAAGCCTATCTCATTTGGAAAACAAATATCAATTAGCATTCTATCAAATGTAATTTTTACTATATTTTTAATAATACTGTTATTTATATCAATTGCATTTCATGATGTTTCATATGAATTTGTGAAAATATTTAAGTTTTTAATACCGTGGCTTGGAATAGGTATTATGGTAACAGCATTATCTTCTATATTAACTGGTAACTCTATAATGGCAGGACTTATGACTATTTTTAATTTTGCATTACCTGCACTTTTTTACTTAATTATAATGTTTGTTTTCACAATATTAGAAGACATAGTTGTTGGGTTTAGCGCTAATGTTTTAATGGACACTTTAACAAATAAATTTCTAAAGTTAGAATATATATACTTTTATGAATATATAGATAAACCTATTGATTTTATATATGTATTATTATTTGGAAGCATTTTAATAATATTATCTGTTGTAATAAATATTTGTTTAAAAAGAAGAAAAAATGAAAATACAGGTGATTTCATTGTATACGATGGATTTAAATACTTTGTTTCCGTACTTGCAAGCATAATAATTCCTGCTACATTTTCCATGTTATTATATGATGAAGGAGTTGCAAGTAAAATAATTGTTTTTATAGTGTTGTCAATATTAGCATATTATATAATAATTGCAATTTTGGAAAAGTCATTTAAAATTTCAAGGTATTCCGTAAAATTATATATATGTTGCATGGCAATCTTTATTGTTTTAAATGGTGGTTCAATTTTAATTGCTAACCAATTTAAAAGTGATATTCCAAAAACTGAAGATATAAAAATGGCTTATGTAGGAAATGACACAAGGGTTTTTAACAACTATATTAACAACAGCAATGATTATAAAACTGATAATTATGAAAATATTTTAAAGTGGGCTAGAGAATACGATATAACTCTTTTTACAGATAAGGAAAGTATAAATTATGTTACTGAGCTGCATCATGAAATGTTAATAGATCAGAATTATAATGCTGGAGAGAATTACTATGTAAACAATGTTATTATTTCATATTGGATGAATGATGGCAGCGTTATAACAAGAGATTATAAATTTAAAAATGATGAAAATGTAAAAGGAATAGGAAATAAAAGAAAAGATGATATAGCTAATAAGCTCATAAATTCAAAAGAATTAAAAGAAAAAAAATATTATTATTTATATGATCAAAGTTATTATAATGGTAAAAGCATTTATTGTAATATTAGAAATTCATATAATGACAATATAGAAATAAAAAACTTGAATTTTGACAATCTTCGCGCTAATCTTATTAAGGACATCGATAAAATGTTGTTAGAAAGTGAAAATTCATTTGAATATTTGTTTTTTCACGGTGACTTTTATCCTTATTTAAAGGATGAAAATGGTAATAAAAATTACTATTTAGAAATCATTGAAAAAGGAAAAGGCGTTGAAGACCGCACAATAGATGAAATTTTAATAAATGACGATTTCCAAAATACAATGGAGTTTTTGCAGCTTAAGGACTAGATTTGTTTGGATACAAACGGTAGTATAAAAAATGAGAGAACTATAGTTCTCTCATTTTTTATTGTATTATTGTGTTTTTAATTTGTATGTTAGTTCCGTTTTTCACTACTGATGCATCTGCTGATAATTTCACATTATCAATATAAATATTATCATTGCATGTTATTTTTACAGAAGAGTCATTACCATTTACATTTCTAGCTTTCACATCAGTTAAAACAACAGAATTGACATTTTCAGCTAAAATGTTGATATCACCTAAAACTGTTACATTATTTATGTATACATTCCCTGAACCTACGGAATTAAGAATGTTTAAATCTCCTACAACTACAGCATCATAATATAATTCATCATAATTAGTTATATTAAAGCCAAGTTCAATATTCTCATTATCTAAAATTTCGTAAATTATTTTTACAGCTTCAGCTCTTGTTAATGCTTTTGTTGGCTTGTACAATTTTTCTGGATAACCCATTATATAACTTTTGTTATATGCAACATTTACGCTTATTTTTGCCCATTCTTGAATTGAGCTGTAATCGCTTAAAAGGGTTGCTCCTTCACCGTCAATGTTACCTGTAGTAATTGTACTGCTAATAACTTTAGCTACTTCTTGTCTAGTAATAGGGTTGTTTGGTCTAAATGTATTGTCGTCATATCCTGAAAAAAATCCTACAGCTACTGCTTTTTGGATTTGCTTGTAGTACCAATCACTTTCTTTGATATCTTTTAGTTTAATTTCGGCAGTACTTTGATTTTTCATTGCATTATTTAACAAAGTAGCAAATTCAGCTCTAGTTACTGTTGCATTAGGCTTAAAAGTGCCATCTTGATAACCCGTAACAAAACCAATTTTTACTGCTTCCTTTATTCTGCTTTCAGCCCAATGTCCACTGATGTCAGAAAATACTGTTTCACTTGCATTTACAATTGTCTTTATTTCGTTAGATGTTGATTCTACTGATGTATCTTTTTCTGTTTCAGTATTAGAAACTGGGTTTTCTGTTTCTGTATCATTACCTTCAGTGATAACATTAAGTACCCCAGCATATGCAATCGTATTAAACACTAAGTTAAAACAAATCCCAAATATTGCAATCTTTTTAATTATATTATTCAATATTCGCCCTCCTTTTAAATAGGTATGGAAAATCCATCCTTATGTTTATTATAGGGCTAATCGTTAATAATGTAAATAGGTAATAAAAGTCATTATAAATTATTATATATTGACGTATGCATTGAAAATGATTTATAATTAATTAAATAATAAATTAAGGAACGATTATGGACAAAAAGTTTATGCAAGAAGCTATAAATGAAGCATTGAAGGCATATGGATTAAGAGAAATACCTATTGGTGCGGTTATAGTTAGGAATGGAGAAATAGTAGGAAGGGGTTACAATTTAAAAGAAACTTTAAAAGATGCAACTCTTCATGCAGAAATTTCAGCCATTAGGGATGCTTGTAAAAATTTGGGAGGTTGGAGGTTGCCAGGTTGCACTATGTATGTAACTTTAGAGCCATGTGCTATGTGTGCTGGAGCATTGGTTAATGCACGTGTAGAAAGGCTTGTAATAGGTACAAAGGATTATAAAACAGGTGCTTGTGGATCAGTTCTTAATATTGTACAGATGGAAAATTTAAATCATCAGATAGAAGTTGAATTTGGTGTTTTGGAAAATGAATGTACAAATATGTTAAAAGAGTTTTTTGTTGAGTTGAGGAAATTTAAAAAGTAATTTAATTTTTATTGAAAACGTTTAAATGGAGGATGGAATGGAAAAGTACCCAATACTTGAAATGAATTTGAATATGCTGAACAACAATACTAAAATAGTAACAGGATTATGCAATAAAGAAGGTATTGATGTTGCAGGTATAATAAAAGGCTTTGGAGGAATAGTTGAAGGAGCCAAAGAAATGGTGAAAGGTGGATGTGTTCAAATAGGAAGTTCTAGAATTGATCAACTTAAGGAATTAAAAGAAAGTGGTGTTAGCGTTCCTTTGCTTCTTGTTAGAATACCTATGGAATGTGAAATAGAAGATGTAGTAAAATACAGCGATATTAGCCTTGTATCTGAAAAAGATACACTGACTCTTTTAAATAAAGAAGCGAAACTTCAAAATAAAATTTATAAAGCAATATTAATGTATGATTTAGGAGATTTAAGAGAAGGCGTTTTTACAAGAGAAGAACTTTTAGAACTTGCATTTTATGTTGAAAATGAATTGGATAATGTTCAACTTGAAGGTATAGGATCTAATTTAAGCTGTTATGGTTCTGTTGCTCCTACAACAGAAAATTTAAGTGAATTATCAGATGCAGCAGAATTTATAGAAGAAAAAATCAATAGAAAACTCGATATTGTTTCAGGTGGTGGCACTACAACATTACCACTTTTGGTTGATGGTGGAGTTCCTAAAAAAATAAACCACCTTAGACTTGGTGAATCAATTAATAATACTCAAGATTTACCATTGTATTGGAATTGTAATATTGAAGGTCTTAACCCAGATATATTTGTTTTAAAAGCTCAAATAATAGAACTTAATGAAAAACCAACTTATCCTATTGGCAAGTTGATGGTAAATGCTTTTGGTGAATATGCTCAATATGAAGATAGAGGGATAAGAAAAAGGGCAATTGTTGCTCTTGGTAATCAGGATGTTGGAGATTGTTCTAAACTAGTACCTAAAGATAAAGATATTAAAGTGTTAGGCGCCAGCAGTGATCACACTATATTGGATATACAAGATAGTAAGAAAAACTATAAACTTGGTGATATTATAGAATTTAATGTACTGTATCAAGCTATGCTTTTTACTTCACTATCTAAATATGTACATAAAAAAATAATTAAATAAAGGAAGGTAAACTATGCCAATTATTCAAGTTGAATTGTTAAAAGGAAGAACTGTTGAACAAAAAAGAGCTATGATTGAAAAGATGACTCAAGTAATGGTAGATACTGTAGATTGTAAAAAGGAAGCTGTTAGAATAATAATTAGAGAAATGGAACCTGAAAATTTTGCAATAGCAGGCGTTTTAAAGTGTGATAATAAATAGTATAATGAAATCGTGTGGTAGACACACGATTTTATTTATATCTTACTAACTTCACCTTTAATTAAGGTTCTTTATGATCAACATATTAAAATTTAATAAAAATTTTCAAAAAATATTTAAAATATAAAGGTTTGTTTATGATTAATTATATAAAATATATATTAACAAAATGGACAAAATAGTATTAATTTTTAATGTGGAGGATATAATGACTAGAATTGCTTTTGTATTGATGTCAATGGTCTTGTTTACAGGTGTTGTGACGGGATGCAATGAAAAAATATATAATATAGATGGCAACAAAGATAATGATGAGCAAATAATATTTAGTAACAATGAAGCGATAAATGAAATTGCAAAAGGGTACATAAGTGAAAATGATGTGGAAAAAGAAGTTGTAATTCCTGAAGGTATTAAAGAAATAGAAATTGACTTAATAAATTCAGAGGATAATAAGCTTCCAGGTACTTTGACTTTACCAAAAGAAGGCAGCAATTTTCCATGTATTATACTAGTTCAAGGCTCAGGACCAAGTGATAGAGATGAAACAATATATGAAAACAAGCCATTTAGAGATATTGCATGGAGTCTAGCTAAAAAAGGTATAGCAACATATAGATATGATAAAAGGACAATGGTTTATCAAGATGAACTAAAAAATGATTATAAATTAACTATAGATGATGAAACAGTTGATGATGCTGTAGATGCAGTAAATATGCTGTTAAATTTAAAAAATATCAACAATGAAAAAATATATGTATTAGGTCATAGCCTTGGCGGATATGTGATACCTAGAATAGCTGACAAGTTAACTAATGCTGCAGGTTACATAATAATGGCTGGAAATGTAAGAGGCATAGAAGAAATTATTAAAGAACAATATGTGTATATTACTGAATTTGATGGAAATATATCTGATGATGAACAATTGCAAATTGATGCATTGGAACAAGAATTAGATAAATTAAGCAATGTAAATAATTTAGATTCAAAAACTTCAGTTTTAGGAGCTTATAAAGAATATTGGAAAGATTTAAAAGCATATAATCCAATAGAAACGGCAAGAAAAATTAATAAACCTGTGCTTGTTCTGCAAGGAGAAAGAGATTATCAGGTTACAACAACTGAATTTAATCTATGGAAAGGTGCATTTGGAATAAATGATAACTGGTCATTTATAACATATCCTAAGCTTAATCATTTGATGATTAAGGGTGAAGGCAAATCAAGTCCAATAGAATATTTAACGCAGGGTAATGTTGATGAAGCTGTTATTGATGATATTGAAAATTGGATACAAAGCTATTAATTAAATCATTATGTTTAAAAACTGCTTGTTTTGGTATATAATATATAAAGATAACATAAAAAGGAGATATTTATGAAGTTAATATCATGGAATGTAAATGGATTAAGAGCATGTGTTACTAAAGGATTCATTGATACATTCAAAGAATATGATGCAGATGTATTTTGTCTTCAAGAAACGAAATTGCAAGAAGGACAAATAGAATTAAATTTAGATGGATATTATGATTATTGGAATTATGCAGAGAAAAAAGGATATTCTGGAACAGCTATATTCACTAAAATAAAACCGATGTCAGTTAAATATGGTATTGATATAGAAGAACATGATAAAGAAGGAAGAGTTATAACTCTTGAATTTGAAAATTTTTATCTTGTAAATGTTTATACTCCAAATTCTAAAAGAGAACTTTTAAGATTAGATTACAGAATGAATTGGGAAGATGATTTTAGAAAATATTTGAAATGTTTAGATGAAAACAAACCTGTTGTCATGTGTGGCGATTTGAATGTAGCACACAAAGAAATAGATTTGAAAAATCCTAAAACAAACAGAAAAAATGCTGGATTTACAGATGAAGAAAGAGAAAAAATGACAGAACTGCTGTCAGAAGGATTTACAGATACATTTAGATATTTTTATCCTGATAAAGAAGAAGCATATTCATGGTGGTCATATATGGGACGCGCTCGTGAAAAAAATGTAGGGTGGAGAATTGATTATTTCATTACTTCAAAACGATTCGAAGAAGAACTCAAAGATTCATTCATACATCCAGAAATCCAAGGAAGCGACCATTGCCCAGTAGGGATTATAATTAAATAAAAAATATAAAGACCAGCTATGCAAATGCTGGCCTTATTGTTAATACAACAAGGTTCCCGGGACCCATCAGCAATCTTTGATTGCGTTGATGGGTGGGGTTCTTATTAATATAGTATATATAGAAATTATTAAAATATAATGTATAAAAGAAGGCTTTAAACAAAAACTACGAAAAAATAGGAGGTTTTAAGGTTTAATGATTTTAAAAAAAAGATATTTATTTATATTTTTAATATTTTCAATAATTACAATTGTAAGCTGTGGTATTAATACGTCAGACATTTCTGAAATTGAAATAGTAAATACAATTAGTGGTGAGAAAAATACTATAACAAATAACAATGAAACGGCAAAAGATATTATCGAAGCAATAAATAAAAAAGAAAAAGTAAATTTTGATACACCATCTTTATTTGCATATGAAATATATGTTAAACAAGATTCTAAAAGCGATGGCTACATAATGAATTTCGATATAGAAAACCAAAATGTATATTTGTCAAAAGATGATAAAGTGTATAAAGTAAAGGATAGCATAGCAAAGGACTTATTACTAGATGAAAGCTTTTCTTATGCATATGTTTATAATACTATAAACAAAATATATTTGTATAATAATGGTGAAACAAAGATTCCAAATATTCAATATGAATGGAATTATAAAAATATAAATGACGAATTAAAAAGTGGAACTGGAACGCTGTCTGATGGAAATGAAAATATAACAATAAAGAAAAATGATAAATTTGTTATTAAATTTGATGTTGAACCTGACACTCAAATTTCAAGAGTTTATTTAGATGGAAATGTAATATATACAGGTAAAAATATTACAGATGCTATAAATTCAATTCAAAACGATGGAGAATACTATATTGAATCTGAATTTAGATGGAATCAAAAAAATGGATCAGCATATGGAAAACAAACTATGAATTTCATGGCAAACATAGATAATCCAGCTGATTTTACTATAATATCTAAGGAGAATTACCCAGGAAATATATTAATTATTTCAGTTGATAATTTAAATAAAGATGAAACTGTAAATCTTAAAACGGACGCAGTAAAAACAGAAATTGACATTTATCCATATAATGAAAAATTTATGTCGATTTTACCACTTGATTTAAATTTAACTCCTAATGATTATGAAATCAGTGCTGTTTTTAATGAGGGTACTGCAACAGAATATGTTCAAACTAAAACCTTAAGTGTTAAAAAAAAGGAATTCAAAACTCAATATCTCACTGTTTCAGAGGAACTTAATGACAGCAATAATGATTATAAATCTATTCAAGAATTTGCACAATACGTGAAGCCTGCAAGGACTGTGTCTGTTCCAAAAAAATTATGGGAAGGTCAATTTATAATGCCAATTGAAGGTAGATTGACAACTGATTTTGCTGAAATAAGATATGTCAACAATGAATTATCATCATCCAGACATTCTGGGATAGATTTAGCTGCACCAACTGGAACAGAAGTAAAGGCTCCTAACAACGGTAAAGTAACACTTGCAATGAAAGATCTTTTATCAACTGGAAACACGTTAGTAATAGACCACGGTATGGGATTATTTACATCATATTATCATTTAGATACCATCGCAGTAAAGGTAGGAGATGTAATAGAAAAAGGAAGTATAATTGGAACAGTTGGTACAACAGGTTTTTCAACAGGACCTCACCTTCACTATGCTGTTAGCATATACAATTCTTATGTCAATACATATCAAATTTTAAATGGTATTTTTGATTAATAAAAATTATTATTTGTTAGTAGTCATATAATTTAATATATTATGAATAAAGAAAAGAAAAGTGTTTATTTTTTAACATTCTGGGTATATAATTAAAGATAAGCAAACTTTTAGGAGGTATCTATGGATTATATTGGATGGGCTTGGCTAGGCATAATGGTAGTATGTATTATTATAGAAGCTTTAACTATGGGATTAACTACTACTTGGTTTGCCATAGGGGCTATTATAGCATGGATAGCAAATGGTTTAGGATTTAAACTAGAAGTGCAAATAGCAGTATTTTTAGTAGTTTCTATTATATGTCTAATTTTTACAAGACCTATAGCAGTAAAAAAACTGCATGTAGGTAAAACTAGAACAAATGCAGATAGCATAATTGGTGAGTGTGTAAAGGTTATATCAACCATTAATAACATCAACAACGAAGGAACAGTAAAAGCAAGAGGTCAGATTTGGTCGGCTCGAACATTTAATGATGAAGATATAATTGAAAAAGACGAAATAGTTTGTGTAAGAGAAATAAAAGGTGTAAGATTAATTGTAGAAAGAAAAAAAGATTAATGGAGGCAAAAAATGTTTAATGGATTTACTATTTTACTTATAATTTTAATAATACTCATAGCTACAAATATAAGAGTTGTTCCACAGGCTCACGCATATGTAATAGAGCGTCTTGGAGCTTACCAAACTACATGGGGTGTTGGTATTCATATTAAGTTTCCGTTGATAGACAAAATAGCAAAAAAGATTCTATTAAAGGAGCAAGTTGTCGATTTTCCGCCTCAAGGGGTAATAACTGCCGATAATGTTACCATGCAAATTGACACAGTTATCTTTTTTCAAATAACAGACCCAAAATTGTATGCATATGGCGTTGAGCGTCCTATGTCAGCTATTGATTATCTAACAGCGACAACATTAAGAAATATAATAGGTGAATTGGAGCTTGACCAAACATTGACTTCAAGAGAAATAATCAATACAAGAATGAGAGAAATTTTAGATGAAGCTACTGACCCTTGGGGAATTAAAATCAATCGAGTTGAGGTAAAAAATATTTTACCACCTAAAGAAATTCAAGATGCTATGGAAAAGCAAATGAAAGCAGAAAGAGAAAAAAGAGAATCCATACTAAGAGCAGAAGGTCAAAAAAGTGCTGCCATATTGGTATCTCAAGGTAAAAAAGAATCTTCCATCCTTGAAGCAGAAGGTGAAAAACAATCTGCAATACTTAGAGCTGAAGCAAATAAAGAAGCTTCTATTAGAGAAGCTGAAGGTCAAGCAGAAGCTATTATAAGTGTTCAAAGAGCTACAGCAGAAGGTATAAAAATGCTTAGAGAATCTGAACCTGACAATGCAGTTTTGACACTTAAAAGCCTTGAAGCATTTGCTAAAGCTGCCGATGGAAAAGCAACAAAAATTATCATACCATCACAAATACAAGGATTAGCAGGGCTTGCAACAACATTAGTGGAAACTATAAAAGAAACTGAATAATAATTAAAAAACAAAACAGACTTTATAGCGAGTCTGTTTTGTTTTTTATTAATTATTTAAACATTTTTTTTGAAAAAGTAATTTTACTTTTGTTACGCATATATTTGTCAGAAACAATTGATTGAATTACTAATACAATTCCTATTGAAATTATTATATCACCAATGCTGATAACTTTATATTTGTTTATATAAATTACATTACCTAGAAAACTTAATACAGCATTGTCAGCTGGGATGTAAAATTTGATTTTTCCATTAATTAAAAGGTCGTACATTTCTGTTCCATATAATTCAGAAACAGCAAAAGATGAAAGCGGAAACTTAAATCCATTGACGATGAAACATAATAAATTTGTAAATAATCCTATTAAAGGTACAAACATAAATTTAATTTCAATATTAAAAATTAAGAATATACCTATTAATATGTAGGATATTATTAAAAATGCAGTATAAAGAAATGAACTGTAATCAAGAAGCCCCAAATTCATTACTATAATAGATATATAAAGTGTAGCTGATATGTAAATAAGGAAAGACATATTAAAATTCATATACGATAATCTAGAAACTTTACCATGTCTTATTAAACCTATGATTATGCCTAATATAACCGCTTCAATAAACATATTTACATCCTCCAAAAGAATCAATTTAATATTTATAATGATATTAAATTATTTTACAACATAACAACAATTATATCAACCTTATTTTAATATATGTTCTATATAAAGTCTTATTCAACAATATCATTATTTTGTAAAACAATATAAAATTTTGTTGAATTTTGAACTGTTCAATAAATAAAAAAACTTTGCATAAATTCAGCAAAGCAAGTCAATATTAGAAATGTACTTTGTTTGTACAGTAACTGGCTGTCGTACCAATATGGCTTAGACCCTATAGCTTTGCGTCATTTTCTTTAGAAAATTTTGCCTATTTATTTAAATTCACAATATCACTTATAAATTAAGTTGTCAATAAAAAAAGGTATAAAAAATTAATTTTTATTAAGGGCATATTATAAAAATCTAAGAAAATTTTAATAATTATGTAAAAAAAGCTGGAATTATAACGTTCAAAAGCTCTGCCATCATGTTTCTATGTTGACTAAAGGTAAATTATGTGCTATTATTTTTTAATAATTAATAATAATGTAACAACTAGGAGGTTACTTAATTGCTAGACGAAGACCCTATATGGGGCCCAATATTTTTACAAATATTTTTGATTTTACTTAATGCGATTTTTGCTTGTGCAGAAATTGCGGTTATATCTATGAATGACAATAAATTGGCTAAACTTACTGCATCTGGAGATAAACGTGCCATGAGGCTTTCTAAGTTAACAGATCAGCCATCTCAATTCCTTTCTATTATACAAGTTGGTATTACATTGGCAGGTTTCTTTGGAAGTGCTTTTGCTGCTGATAACTTTTCGGGAAAATTAGTAGATACTTTGTTGAAAGTTGGAGTTAATTTACCGGATTCCACACTTAATACAATATCTGTCATAACTATAACATTAATTTTATCATATTTCACACTAGTATTTGGAGAGCTTGTTCCTAAACGAATTGCTATGAAAAATGCTCAAACACTTGCCCTTGCTATGTCTGGTCTGTTGTATTTCATATCTAAAGTATTTGCACCTTTAGTATGGTTTTTAACTGCATCTACGAATGCAATTTTACGACTTATTGGTATTGATCCTAATTCTGATGATGAAGATGTTACTGAAGAAGATATACGCATGATGGTTGATGTAGGAAGCGAAAATGGGTCGATAAATATTAATGAAAAAGAAATGATTCAAAATGTATTTGAATTTGATAATAAAACTGCAGAAGAAGTTATGACACATAGAACAGAAGTTGTAATTTTGTGGCTTGATGAAACTGATGAAGAATGGGAAAAGAAAATTACAAAACACAGGCATTCAAGATATCCATTATGTGATGGAAGTGCTGATAATATAATAGGTGTTTTAAATGCAAAAGATTATTTTAGGCTCAAGGATAAAACACGTGAAAACATTTTGAAAGAAGCTGTTAATACTGCTTATTTTGTACCTGAAACTGTTCGTACAGATGTATTGTTCCAAAATATGAAAAAAAGCAGAAATCATTTTGCCGTTGTATTTGATGAATATGGTGGTATGAGCGGTGTTATTACAATGAATGATTTACTTGAACAAATTGTTGGTAACTTAGATGATGATTATTCAAATCCTAAAAAACCGCCTCTTGTAGAATCAATTGATTCTAACACTTGGCAAATAAAAGGAGCTGCTCCTTTGGATATGGTATCAAAACATATTGGAGTATTATTGCCTGATGATGACTTTGATACATTTGGCGGATTGGTTTTTGGTTTGTTAGGCACAATTCCGGAAGATGGAAGCACCCTTGAATTAGAAGAATATGGTCTTAAAATTAAAATAACAGAAATAAAAGGTCGTAGACTTGAAACAGCCTTAGTTATTTTAAATGAAGACACTGATGATAATATAGATTAATATAATAATAAATTAAGTGAGGCAGTTATGTAACTGCCTCGTACTATTCAACAACCATTAATATTTAAGATAGCTTTAAGCTGTCAAAAGTATTATATAGTAAAGAAGAAAATAGGAGGACTTATGTCGTATATATTAGATAAATTAATTATGCTTCCTGGAATTTTATTGGCTATATCTATTCATGAATTTTCACATGGATTTGTTGCGGTAAAACTTGGAGATGATACACCTAGAATGCAAGGCCGGATGACATTAAATCCATTGAAACACATTGATCCATTGGGCTTCATGTGTCTTTTATTAGTAGGATTTGGTTGGGCCAAGCCTGTTATGATAAATTCAAGGAATTTTAAAAACCCTAGGAGAGATGATTTTTTAGTATCCATTGCTGGACCAGCATCTAATTTAATTATGGCTTTTATTTTTGTTATACTTATGAAATTAGCTGATATGTTTTTACCTGTTACTATGACTACACAGGTAATATGGGCAGTATTAAGTGGAACTGTACAAATAAACTTAGTTCTTATGGTGTTTAATTTACTCCCTATTCCACCACTTGATGGTCATCATATATTAGGAAATATAGGTGGAGCTCCGGTATGGAATTTTTATTACAAGTATTTTGATCAACTTAGATTTGTTATGCTTCTTTTGATAGTATTTAATGTTACAAGCAAAATAATAGGACCTATTGTATCATTTTTATATAGATTTCTAATAGGAATATTTTTTTAAGAGGTAATTATGAAAACTAAAAGTGAAATAAGAAAAATAATCTTAAATATTAGAAACAATATGACAAAGGAACAGGTTTTAGAAAAAAGCAGCATAATAATGAATAAGATAATTTCAAGTGAAGAATATAAAAAAAGTCAAACTGTATTTATTTATATGGATTTTAAAAATGAAGTTATGACATCAAAACTTATAAAAACCATGCTTGATGAAGGCAAGAAAGTTGTTATTCCTTATACAGATACCGTTAATACTGTAATAATACCTGTTGAACTTCATGATATGGAAAATGACTTAAAAATTAGTCCTTTTGGTTATATGGAACCTAAAATAGAAAATATAAATCCAGTGAATACTAAAGAATTTGATTTAATAATTGTTCCAGGTGTTGTTTTTGACAAGAACTTAAACCGCATTGGATTTGGTAAAGGTTACTATGACAGGATACTCATAAATAAAAGAAGTGATGTTAAAGCTGTGGCAGTAGCTTATGAGCTTCAAGTGTTGGAGGAAATACCATCTGAAGAGCATGATGTAAAAATGGATATGATAATTACGGAAGAGAATATCTATAATTAAGAATGCAGAAATGCAGAATTAATTGTTATTTTAATTCTGCATTATTGTGGATACAACAAGGTTCCCGGGACCCATCAGCAATATTTGATTGCGTTGATGGGTGGGGTTCTTATTTATTACCTTGCTATTGTTATTACGTAAACTTTACCGACACCATAATTTAATAGAACTTTAGAACATTCATTAGCAGTGGCACCTGTAGTATAAACATCATCTACAAGGAGTACTCTGCTATTTTTTATTATACTAATATTTTTGGTGCTTTTCGTGTCAAAAGCATTTTTTAAATTTTTATTTCGCTCTTCTTTTGATTGGGAGCTTTGTTTACTTGTGTTTTTAACCCTTATTAAAGCATCAATATACGGCATGTTAAGTTTATTTGAAATGTATCTGCCAATTAATTCAGATTGATTATAACCTCTGCTTTTCATTTTCTTACTATGCAATGGAACAGACAAAATGAAGTCAAAGTTATTATAATCAATGGAATTCATATACTTAATTAATGAGTTGCCAAAAAATCTATAATAATAAGGTTTGTTGTAATATTTGAAATTGTATATACTTTTTTTAATTAGTCCTTCATATGAAAAAGGTGCTCTTGCTGATTCGAAACATTTATCAAGAATTAAACAATCAGGGCACAAATCAACAGATAAACTGTAGTTAATAGGTTTGCCACATTTGACACAAAAAGGAGGAACAATTTTTTTAATAGATTGTTCACAATTAATACATATATAGTTTTCTCCTATGGTTTCATCATAGGTATCACATATACAGCATATATTTTTTTCTGGATAAATTAATTCCAAAAATGATTCTGCATAAGGGTTCATATGATCACTTCCTATTAACTATCTAAGCTTAACAATTGTTCATAAGCACTCATCACAGATGATAACCTGTAATCTAGGGCTGAATATCGATTATCTATTTTGTTGTTATCAATCATTACCTTAACAAATCTTTCAAAACCAACTAAAACTACAAGTTGTTTTGCTCTTGTAATTGCTGTATAAAATAAATTCCTAGTAAGAAGCATTTGTGGTCCCCAAACTATTGGCATAATTATAACAGGAAATTCACTTCCTTGACTTTTATGTACTGTTGTTGCATAAGCGAGCATAAGTTCATCTAATTGATTATAAGGATATGCAACTTCTTTTTGATCTTCAAATTGAACAAATAGCTGTTGTTCAATATCATCTATAAATACAATGTATCCAATGTCGCCATTATACACACCTTCACCCTTTATTTCTTTTCCATTGTCACAAACCATAGTCCATTCAGCTTGATAATTGTTTTTAGTCTGCATAACTTTATCTCCAACACGGAAAATGTATTTGCCAAATACTTTTTCTTTTTTAAGCTTTGAAGGAGGATTAATAGAAGATTGCAACCTTTTATTAAGTTCAATAACACCTGCTTCTCCTTTTTTCATTGGAGATAAAACTTGTATTTCCTTAATTGGATCTAAATTATATTTGGATGGAAGGCGGTTTTGGTATAAATCAACAATTAATTCTAAAACTTCCACATTGCTAGTTTGTCTCATAAAGAAAAAATCTGTATCTTTCTTATTATATATAGGAAGTTCACCTTTGTTTATCATATGGGCATTTTGAACAATCATGCTTCCCATAGATTGACGAAAGATTTTATCAAGCTTTATAGTTTTAATAGCATTACTTTTTATTATATCTCTTAAAACATTCCCGGCTCCAACTGAAGGAAGCTGATCTACATCGCCTACCAGAACAAGCCTTGTTCCGTTTTTAATTGCTTTTAAAAGATTGCTCATAAGTAAAATATCAACCATTGACATTTCATCAACTATAATAACATCACAATCTAATAGAGATTCTTCATTTTTATTAAAACATAAGTTGCTGTCATCTTCACCATAAGCATACTCCAGCAATCGGTGAATTGTTTTTGCTTCTCTGTCCGTGGATTCTGTGATGCGTTTAGCTGCTCTGCCAGTAGGTGCACATAAAAATATTTTTTTATTCATTTTTTCAAAGATGCGAATTATAGAACGGATGATTGTAGTTTTACCTGTTCCAGGACCACCTGTAATAACTGTAACACCATTTAAAATGGATTGCACTACAGCTTCTTTTTGCATTTCTGTAAGTTCTAAATCGGATTCATTTTCTATAATGTTTAAATAAGGCATAATTTCGCTTTCTAAAAGAGAAAAATCCGCATTTCCCAAGTTGATCAGGTTTTTACATACATTTACTTCGGCATTGTGATATGGAATGTAATAAACTACTTTTTCGTCTTTTATATTTTCTATATGAACTTTACCTTGAAATGCCATATTTTTTAGTTCATCTTCTATAATATCTCTATTTATTTCAAGTAAATTGCATACACTATCTAAGAGCATTTCATAAGGAGCATAAGAATGCCCATTTGCAGCATATTCTAATAAAGAATACTTAACTCCGGAAGCTGTTCTAAATGGAGAAGCTTTTTCAACACCTAATGAATATGCTATTTTATCAGCAAGTTTAAATCCAATTCCATATATATCATCTGTAAGCCTGTAAGGATTTTTAGAAATATTTTCTATTGTCTTCTTACCATATTGTTTATAAATTTTAACCCCATAAGTTGTGCTGATACCATGACTTTGTAAAAACATCATGATTTCCTTTATATCTATTTGCTCGACAAAACTTTTTGTTATCATTTCTAACTTTTTTTCGCCAATACCTTCAATTTCAAGTAATCTTTCAGGAAAGTTTTGAATAATATTAAATGTATCTTCTTTAAACAATTCAACAATTTTCTTTGCTGTAAAGTTTCCAATACCTTTAATCAAACCAGATGATAAATAATTTTCTATTTGAATGAGACTTGAAGGAAGAACGGAATTGTACATTTCAACAGTAAATTGTTCACCATACTTTGGGTGTTTTACTCGATTTCCAAAAATTTCTATCGTTTCATTTGTTACATCAGTTCCAAAAACACCAGTTACTGTCATGACTTCATTTTCAGTTTCCATTAAAGCTACAGTATATCCATTATCGTTATTTCGGAAAATGGTATCAACGATTGTTCCTTTGTGAGATTCCATATTGCATTTTCTCCTTAAAACATTTAAATATTTAAAATTTCTAATATATATTTTCCAATAATCATAGTTTAGTATACATTATTCATAGTTTATAGTGTTATTAAAAATTATATCACAAATACATGCAATAAAGTAATATATTTCAACGGTTGCACAAAATTTTTCTTTAAAAAAAACATAAAATATGATAAAGTAGGTATCAAGTAATGTTTTAACATTAAAATTTAGCAAAGATAAATAATTAGATGTTAATATTTATTATAAATAGCATTAGAAAGGAATTAATTATGTCCAAGGAAAGTTTCATAAAAAGTGCTGCTATTTTAAGCATAGCAGGATTCATAGTAAAAATATTAGGGGCAGTTTACAGAATACCATTAACGAATTTAATTGGAACAGAAGGTATAGGCTATTATCAACCAGCTTATAACATATACAATCTGTTGTTAGTTGTATCATTATCAGGATTTCCAACTGCAATTGCAAAGCTTGTTTCAGAACGAAGGGCATTGAATAACTATGAGGGTGCATATCAAGTATATAAGATTTCTCAATGGGGATTGTTTATCATAGGACTTGTATCTTCTATATTTGTTTTAATATTTGCCCGTCAAATTATGACTATATTAGGTTATCCTGGTTCATATTATTCAATGATGGCATTAGTACCTGCATTATTTGCTGTACCTTTATTATCAGCATACAGAGGTTTCTTTCAAGGAACACAAAACATGACTCCAATAGCTGTATCACAAATTGTTGAGCAAGTATTCAGAGTTTTAGCAGGATTATATTTTGCATATTATCTAATTAATTATGGACTCGAAGAGGCTGCAGCTGGAGCGACATTTGGTGCTTCTGTAGGTGGAATTGCTGCATTGGTAATTATATCAATAATGTTTTTCTTAAGCAGAAGAAAAATAAAAGAAGAAATAAAATTATCTAATGCTAATAAAACAGAAAATACTTGGGATATAGTAAAGAGTCTTTTATACATAGCAATACCTATCACTATAGGAGCTGCTATAGCACCACTTATGGGATTGGTAGATTCTTATTTGGTATCAAGCAGACTTTCGGTCATTGGTTATACAGATGTTCAAATAGCAGATATGTTTGGAGAATTAAGTGGAACTGCACAAACTTTAATTAACTTCCCGCAAGTTTTTTCAACGGCAGTTGCAATGAGCCTAGTTCCAGCTATAACGGATGCTTATACGAAAAAACAAAGAAATAAGTTAAATAATACATGCAATGCAGGAATTAGAATATCTCTTATTATAGGGTTACCATGTGGTATTGGACTTTATATGTTAGCAGAACCTATAATAGCATTGTTGTTTGCATCATTAGGACCAGAAAAGCATGCAAGTGCAGGCGCATTGTTGGAAATAATGGCTATAAGCGTTATTTTCTTAACTCTTGTTCAATCATTTACTGCTATACTTCAATCTGTTAATAAACAATTTTTACCTGTTAAAAATTTAGTAGCAGGGTTGATAGTTAAAGTTATATTATCATACTTTTTAATAAGCATACCTACAATAAATATAAAAGGTGCTGCTATTAGTACAACAGGAGCATATTTAGTAGTTGCATTGTTAAACTGGTATGATATAAATACTAAAACACCAATAAAAGTAGGATTGATAAAGTTAGCATTTAAACCGATTTTATCAACTGCAGCTTTGGCTGTAGCAGTTTGGATATCATTTAAATTATGCAGAACAGTTGTAAGTCAAAATCTCTCTACATTAATTTCTATAGCATTTGGTGTATTAGTTTATGTGTTAAGTTTATTTATAACTGGAGCAATAACTGAAGAAGATTTGGATTTAATTCCAAAAGGTGAAAAACTGAAAAAATTTGTGAGGAAAAAATAATGAATACGATTCAAATAGTAGGTATGGGTGCTGGCAAAGTTGAAGATTTAACAATTAAAGCATACAATGCTTTAATTGAAAATATTCCCACATACTTAAGAACAGAAAGACATCCAATTGTTAAAGAACTAAGGGAAAAGAATATAAAAATTGAAACATTTGATGATTATTTTTTGAAATATGAAACATTTGATGAAGTTTATGATAAAATAACTGAAAAAATTGTTGAATTATCCGATATATATGGTAGAATAAATTATTGCACTGCAGGAAGCCCATTTTATGGTGACATAGTAACAAAAAAGTTAATTAATGAATATAAAGATAAAATAAATATAATAATAATAGATGGAATGAGTTTTCTTGATAAGTGTATTAAGCTTTCTGGTTATTCTGATTATAAAAGTATTTGTGTTTTAGATAGTTTAGAAGCTGATGAATTTTCATTTGATATTAATTCTATTAACATTATCACACAGGTATATGATAATGAAATAGCGTCACAACTTAAGATAAAGCTGATGGAAACATATTCTGATGATACAGAAGTTCTAAAAATTGATGTTTTGGAAGAAAAAGTAAAAAAAATACCCTTATTTTTGTTAGATCAAGAAAAAAAATATGGATTTTCAACATATTTTTGTATTAAGCCTATTGAAATATTTGAAAATTCGGTGTATAATGTAAATAATCTTTGTAGGACTATAAAAATACTCAGAGGTCCAGATGGATGTCCGTGGGATAAAAAACAATCTCATGAATCCATTAGGCAATGTGTAATTGAAGAAGCTTATGAAGTTGTTGATGCTATAGACAATAAGGATGTAGACAATCTTATTGAAGAACTTGGTGATTTGTTATTTCAAGTAGTATTTCATGCTGAAATAGGTAGCGAAGAAGGGTATTTCAATTTTAAAGATATCGTTACAAATGTTTGTAATAAAATGTATTCAAGACATCCACATGTTTTTGGAGATATTAAGGCAAACAACATTGACGAGGCTCTCAGTAGTTGGGAATCAGCAAAGCAAAAAGAAAAAAACATAAATACATATACAGAAAACTTAAAAAATGTTCCAAAATCTTTATCACCTCTTAGCAGAAGTTATAAAATTCAAAAAAGAGCAGCAGATGTCGGCTTTGACTGGCCAGATGAAAGAGGGACTATAACTAAAATTAAAGAAGAACTCTTTGAATTTATTGAAGAATATAATAAATTAGACTTCGATAAAATGGAAGGAGAATTTGGGGATTTACTTTTTGCAATGGTTAACTTTGCTAGGTTTATGAAAATAAATCCAGATGTTGCATTAAATAGGACTATAAATAAATTCATCAACAGATTTGAGTTTATCGAAAAAAACGCCCCAAAGGATTTAAAGCAGATGACTCTGGAAGAAATGGATGAGTTATGGGAAAAATCAAAGATTCCTTATGGAATTTAGATAAAATAAAATAAATAATATTTTTATTAAGGAGGTATTTTTGTGAATAAAGCTGAATTAATTGCTAGTGTTGCAGAAAAAACTGGTTTTACAAAGAAAGATGCAGAGAAGGCATTAAACGGATTCATGGAAACAATAAAAGACGAATTAGTAGCAGGTGGTAAAGTTCAATTAGTTGGTTTTGGAACTTTCGAAGTAAGAGACAGAAAAGAAAGACAAGGAAGAAACCCAAGAAATCCGGGTGAAACAATTGACATTCCAGCTTCAAAAGCACCAGTATTCAAAGCAGGAAAATCTTTAAAAGAAGCAGTAAATTAATTTTAAATCTTTAATTTTTAATGAGAGAGTATTATATAATATAGTACTCTCTTTTGTTTATTTTACGACTTCAATTTATAATTAAATTTACAAAAGTGTATAAACTATATATATTAAATTAATATTATAACTTGAAAATTAAATTTAAAATTATAAAGGAGGAATATCATTGCAACTTGAAAAAATAAAGAATTTACCGAAAAAAGCAATTGAGAATTTAGATGGAGATATAGGTCATCTCACTGTATATCTTGTTCAAGACTACAGCAATCAATTCTTAAGAAGGATGGTTGAATTTGGCATAGATTTATTTGGAGAATTGGGTATGGATGAATGGGGACTTGTTCCTCAAATAAGACATGGAAATGTTTTTGTCCTTAAGGAAGAAGATAAAAAGAAATTAATAGGTTTAGCTATATTAATGAGAGATTGGGAAGATAGTGAAAAAGTATACCTTTTTGATTATGCCATTGCAGAGGAATTACAAGGACAAGGATTAGGATATCATTTTTTAAAAGTAATTATAAAGAATCTTGATGAACAAGGCTTTAAAAGGGTAGGATTAACGGTGGATACAGAAAATGCATCAGCTATTAAATTATATAAAGATAAAATTGGATTTAAAATACTAGAAATGAATGCAGATGAGTACGGAAAGTCTCATGACAGATATATTATGGAGTTAGAAATTAATAAATAAATTTAAAATAATATAAAATGAAATAATACGAAGACTTAACATCCTCGTATTATTTTTTTATTGTGAATACAACAAGGTTCCCGGGACCCATCAGCAATCTTTGATTGCGTTGATGGGTGGGGTTCTTATTTAATATTACTTTAAATTTTTGTATATAAGCAATAAACTTAATAATATTATACCTGCAGCAATCATCCATAAAGTAGATACTGAAATATAATTTATCACTATACTATTAATTAAAGAACCGGATAATGCGCCAAATTGAAATATTAAAGAACTTGTAGACAATACAGAAGCTCTGATTTCATTTGGAATCTCACTGTTTATAATAACACTTTCCGGAATGTTTGCCATTCCGAAAAATAAATAAGTAATTGTATAAAGTGCTATAAAAGAAGGAATTCTTGTTTGAATTGCCATTAAGAACAATGAAATTGCTAAAAGAAGACGAAGACACAAGTATAATTTTATATTATCGAATTTAAATTTATCCATAACCTTTTCAGATGCTATACTTCCTATCATTCCAGCACCTAAATATAAGAATGCTAATATACCAAGAAGCCATAATAAACTGTTATCTGGCAATATAGATTTAAAATGTGGTTGCCAATAAGTTTCTAATGCTGAAAGGAAAAATCCAGTTGATAAAACAGATACAAATATATACAATATGCTTTTGTTTTTCAAAATAAAAGTTGAACTGTTTTGAATATGCTCTTTAACAGAAATACGTTCTGTTTTTTTAGTTACAGAAGTTTCCGTTATAAAAATAAATGAGAATGCTGCAGAAGCTAAAGTTAATAATATTTTTACGATTAAATTTAAATCATATTCACCAAGCATAGGAAGATAGTTTCCTGATATTATAGGAAATATCCCGCCAGTAATAGCTCCCAAAGATAATCCTAGTGCATCTAATACTGATAACCTTGTTGTAATTTTATGTAATTTATCTTTACCAAAATTGTCTATGTACCAATCAATGAACAAAGCATCAAATGAGCCTGAAGATAATGCTCTGCTTAATCCATGAAACATCATACCAATACATAAAACTAACATGCCACGACCAAATAATACAATTGTAAAGCTTATTACAGATACTAATAATGATAAACAAAAAACTTTTTTTCTTCCTAGAATATCTGCTGCAATACCCGTTGGTAGTTCCAAAACTACAACTGTTAAAGCATATAAACCTAGAACTATTGATAAATTACTTAAAGTTATACCCTTGCTAAGTAAAATTAAACTCATTACAGGTATAAGTATCCCATGTGCATAAGAGTTAAGTAATGTTATTAATGAATATATTTTTAGTTTTATAGGTCTTAACTCGGCATTATTTATGGAATTAATTTCATTTTCGCTCATTAAAATCCTCCTAGAATAACGTTACCATAATTGTAGCATAAAAATTAGTGCAATGCAATTATATTAATATTAAAAAATATTTTAAACTTTAAAAATAAATTATTTTTACTCTCATTAAATAAACAAACAAAAATTTAATTTATACAAACATATATATAAATGTTGAAATATAGCTAATGTAAAGAAATAATAAAATTTATTACATTAAATAAAGTTAGAAAAATATTTATTTCATATTTAAAATAACTTACGAAAATAAAGAAAAGTAAAGTATAAAAATACTTTTTTATACAATTTTAACAAAAAACATCATTTAAAATGATATTTAGAAATATTTAGAAATTTATCTTGAAACAAAATATTTTTAGGAGTAATATGTGAAGGTTATTATAAATCAATAAGTGAGGGATATTAAAATGGAGAATGGATCAAATTTCATATTAGATTTAATACTAATATTAGTAGTAACAAATATAGGTGGTCTATTGTCTGCTAAGTTAAAACAACCTTCAGTATTAGGTCAAATATTAGCTGGGTTAGTAATTGGACCAGCAATATTTAATCTGGTGGAGCCAAGTAGTTTTATATCAAATTTTGCAGAAATAGGTGTCATACTTTTAATGTTTATGGCAGGAATGGAAACAAATATAGATGAAATGAAAGAGTCAGCTGGGAGTTCTTCAGTTATAGCACTAGTTGGAATGGCAGTACCATTTGTGCTTGGATTTTTAGCAATTAAATTAATGTTTAATAATGAAGGAATATATCAAGCCATATATTCAGGTGTAATTTTGACTGCAACAAGCATTAGCATAACAGTTCAAACATTAAGAGAATTAGGAAAATTAAAGGAAAAAACAGGTGTTAATATAATTGGAGCTGCAATCGTAGATGATATAGGAGGAATAATTTTATTGACTGTAGTTGTGGGGTTATCAGATCCTACAAAGGGCTCAAATCCACTTTTTGTAATATTAAAAGTAGCAGCATTTTTTGTTCTTACTTTAATAGCTGCAAAATTTATTAAATCTTTTATGGCAAAATATTCAAATAAGTTATCTGCATATATTACACCTTCAAGCATAGCTTTAATATGCTGCTTAATATTTGCATATTCAGCAGAAATGTTTGAAATAGCATCAATTATTGGGGCGTATGCTGCAGGATTAATATTTTCAATAATACCTAACAATCGAAAGATTGAACAAGAATTAAATTCTATTTGTTATATGGTATTTACTCCTATATTTTTTGCAAATATAGGTCTTGCTGTAAGTTTTGAAAATATAGGAGCAGTAATATTACCTGCAACAGTTATAATTATTGTTGCAATAATCAGTAAGGTTGTTGGTGCAGGGCTTGGAGCTAAATTGTTAAGATTTACAAATAAAGAATCACTTCAAATTGGTATTGGTATGATACCAAGGGGGGAAGTTGCAATAATTACTGCAAATTTAGGTAAAAATGCCGGTATGATAAATGATACAATATTTACATCTATAGTAATTATGTCTATTGTAACATCAATAGTCACACCTGTATTGCTTAAAAAGGCTTATGGTCTAAAAACTAATACAATAGAAAATACAAAAGCAAATGAAACTATAAAGTTAAATAAAAAACCAAATACAAAAGTAAAAGCTAATGCTAATACTTAGGAAAAGGAAATCACAGATAAAATTTTATTAATAACACTTACCCCCTTGACATTAGAAACTTTTAAATGTATAATTTCTAAATGCAAATGACTTGCAACTTGGATAACTGGAGGATAATATGTGGGAGATTTTAACTGAAACAATTGTTGATTTGTTTAAAATGCTGCCTTTTTTATTTGCAGCATATTTATTTATAGAGTACATAGAACATAAATCATCAAAAAAACTGGAAAGTGGGTTAAGAAAGTTTGGCGTGTTTGGAGGAGCTTTATTAGGATGTTTTCCTCAATGCGGATTTTCTGTTGCAGCATCAAATTTATTTGCGGGCAAAATTATAACAACAGGAACTTTAATAGCTGTATTTATATCAACATCTGATGAAGCTATACCTGTTTTGCTATCTAATCCTGGAAATTTTAATATAGTTTTAAAGATAATCGCAATAAAGGTTCTTATTGCAATTATTGCAGGTGTATTAGCTGATATGGTTTTCAACAAAAAATTTATAGATGAAAATAAAGAAGAAGAAAATATAATAGATGCTATTCACCATATGTGTCATGAATGTGGTTGTGATCATGGAATTTTAAAACCAGCATTAAAACATACTTTTAATGTATTTGTTTTTATGGCGATTACTACATTTATATTAAGTATAGCAATTGAATTAATTGGGGAAGACAGATTATCTATGCTTCTTTTATCAAATAGTATGTTGCAGCCAGCAATTGCAGCAGTTATAGGTTTTATACCAAATTGTTCAGCTTCTGTAATTTTAACTCAGCTATATCTATCAGGTAATATTAGTTTTGGCTCCATAATAGCTGGCTTAAGCACAGGTGCAGGAATTGGTCTTATTGTTTTATTTAAAGTAAATAATAATATTAAAGAAAATCTTAAAATTATTTTATTCATATATATTGTATCTACTTTAGCTGGTATTTTAATACAGCTTATAGGTTAAAGGGGTGGATATCTTGATTGAAAACTTACTCAAGGGTGCATCGTTAAAAAATACAAAGCAGAGATATTTTATTTTATCTATAATTGAATTATCAAAAGAGCCAATAACAGCAGAGGAAATATATAAAATTCTTCAAGATGAAAATAAGGATATAAATTTATCCACAGTTTATAGAACATTAAACACTTTAAGTGAAAAAAATGTACTTTTAAAAATTTTAAAAACTGATGGAACTGCGGCATATCAATTAAATGATTCTTTTCATAATCATTATATAACTTGTTATATGTGTCATAATTCAGTACTAATAGACAAATGTCCAATAAAAGATTTAAGTGAAAGAATTAGTGTTAATACTGGATATGTAGTAACAGGCCATAGTTTACAATTAATAGGAATATGTCCTAAATGTTTAGAACAAGAGAAACAACATAATTAATACTTTATGTTGTTTTTTTATTGTGAATACAACAAGGTTCCCGGGACAATCAGCAATCTTTGATTGATGGGTGGGGTTCTTATTTTATTTTTTAATTAATAATATTAGTATAACAGTTGAAATATCTATGTATTTGAAGTAGTATTAAAATAGCATAATAGCTACAGGGAGGACAAAATTTTGTTAAAAATGTTCCAAAAGTTTTTTTTAATCGAATACATGATTAAACCTGAACAAAAACTGGGGGATATACCAACATCAAAAGAGGTTTATAAAACGGCTGTTGAAATAGCATGGCCATCAGCATTAGAGGCAGTATTAGTTCAACTTATTGCATCTGTTGACTTAATAATGGTTGGTGGTTTAGGAGCAGTAGCTATAGCAGCAGTAGGATTAACTAATCAACCCAAATTTATACTATTGGCAATTATTCTATCTCTTAATATTGGAGTAACAGCTGTAATTGCACGTAGAAGAGGTGAAGATGACAGAGAAGGTGCCAATAGAACTTTAAGACAATCAATATTAATTTGTGGAGTATTATCATTTTTCTTATCAATATTAGGATTTTATTCTGCAAGGCCCCTATTATTGTTTGCAGGTGCAAAAAGCGATGTAATTAATAGTGCTGTGACATATTTTAGAATAATTTGTATAGGTAATTTTTTTACGTCAATGAGCTTAACTATAAATGCTGCTCAAAGAGGAATAGGAAATACAAAAATTTCAATGAAAACTAACATTGCAGCAAATGTAGTAAATTTAATTTTAAACTATCTTTTAATAGAAGGTCATTTCGGATTTCCGGCACTAGGAGTAGAAGGTGCGGCTATCGCAACAGCTATAGGTAATTTTGTTGGTTTTGTAATGTCAGTGAAGTCAATTACATATGCCCATGGATTTTTGGATATATCAACGAAAGAGAGTTGGAAATTAGACAAAAATACTGTTGCAAGTATATTTAATATAAGCAGCAGTGCATTAATAGAACAAGTTTTTATGCGTGTAGGTTTTTTTATGACAACAAAGTTAATAGCAGACTTAGGTACAGTTGCTTTTGCAACACATCAAATTTGTATGAACATACTTAATATTTCATTTGCTTTTGGTGATGGATTAGGAATAGCATCATCTGCCCTAATAGGGCAAAGCCTTGGTGCTAAGAGACCTGATATGGCGACAATTTATGGTAAAACTCTTCAAAGAATATCAATGTCAGTAGGTTGCATTTTCGTATTTGTATTTATTATAGGTAAAAGCTTTTTTGTTTCTTTATTTTCAACTGATCCTGCGATAATAGCTATGGGGGCGCAAATTTTAATAATTGTTGCAATTACATCTCCTATTCAAACATCACAAGTTGTAGTAACAGGGTGTTTAAGAGGTGCAGGAGATACAAAATTTGTTGCGGTAACATCATTTTTAAGTATAGGAATTGTAAGACCAGGAGTAACATGGTTATTTTGTTACCCATTGGGATTTGGAGTACTGGGAGCATGGTTTGCATTTGGAACAGATCAAACTTTAAGACTAATTATTAACTGGTCAAGGTTTTTAAAAGGGGAATGGACTAAGATTAAAGTTTAATTTTAAATTTATATATTAAAAAAATATAGCAGCTATTATTAAGCTGCTATATTTTTTTATACTGTTTCTATTGTTTTTGATTTATTTTTAGAAGTTCCAAGGTATGCATCTTTAATTCGCTGATCTTGTAAAAGTTCTTTACCTGGACCTTGTATTGTAATAGTACCAGTTTCAAGCACATATCCCATATCAGCTATCTTTAATGCTTTATTAGCATTTTGCTCAATTAAAAGTATTGTAGTACCTTGCTTATTTATTTCTTTAATTATATCAAATATACCATTTACTATAAGAGGTGCAAGTCCAAGGGAAGGTTCATCCATCATTATTAGCTTAGGTTTAGACATTAATGCTCTGCCTACTGCCAACATTTGTTGCTCTCCACCTGATAGAGTTCCTGCTAGTTGCCATGAACGTTCTTGCAACCTAGGAAATAAATAATAAACTAATTTAATGCTTTCATCTATACCTGATTTTTGAAGATATGCACCAATTTTCAGGTTTTCTAAAACACTTAAATTTTCAAATACTCTTCTTCCTTCTGGAACTAAAGTAATGCCCTTTGATACTATTTCAGTAGTTTCCATGCCAGTTATATTTTCACCTAAAAAGTTTATTTCTCCTTGGCTAGCTTTAACGAGGCCAACAATACTTCTTAAAGTTGTACTTTTTCCTGCTCCATTTGCACCTATAAGTGTTACGATTGATTTTTCAGGAACATCCAAACTAATACCTTTTACAGCAGATATTCCACCATAGTTTACATTTAAATCTCGTATTTTAAGCATCCTCTTCAACTCCTAAATAAGCTTCAATTACCCTTTGGTTGTTCTTAACATCATCAGCTGTCCCTTCTGCTATTAACTGGCCAAAGTCTAAAACATAAATTTTTTCAGAAATTTCCATTACCAAGTCCATATGATGCTCTATCATAAATATTGTTAAGTCAAATTCATCTCTAACATTTCTAATAAACTTAGTTAACTCGTCAGTTTCATGAGGATTCATTCCAGCAGCTGGTTCATCTAATAAAAGCAATTTAGCATCAGTAGCAAGAGCTCTGGCTATTTCTAACTTTCTTTGTTCTCCATAAGGAAGTGAACTTGAAATTTCATTTTTTATTCCTAATAAACCAAGTTTGCCTAGAAGCATCTCGGATTTTTCTCTCATTTTCTTTTCTTCTTTTACAGACCACGGCATGCGAATTGCACTTGAAAGAAAATTGCTTTTTACATGTAGATGAGTTGCTATAAGTATGTTATCCATAACTGTTAAATTTTTAAACAATCTAATATTTTGAAAAGTTCTTGCAATACCCATCTTTGTTATTTTGTCAGGGCTTAAACTTGTAATCTTTTCATCATTTAAATAAACATCACCACTTGTAGGAGTATATACGCCGGTAATTACATTAAAAGCTGTAGTTTTACCAGCACCGTTTGGTCCTATAAGAGCAACTATTTTTCCTTTTTCAACTTCAATATTTAAGTTGTTGACTGCTACAACGCCGCCAAACTGCATTTTAACATTATCAAGTTTTAATACGCTCATTATATTGTACCTCCTTCATCTTTCTTTCTTTTACTATGGAGGTTTTTATGCGGTTTAAACCAGCCTTCGACCATCGACCATGATAATTCTTTTTGTCCCATAATTCCTTTTCTAAAGAAAAGTACTAATATCATTAGCAATAAAGAGAAAATAACCATTCTAAATCCTGGACGGAAAATTGGAATATTAACACCGAACAAAATTAATGAGTCATCAAAGAATCTTAAAAATTCAAGACCTGCAGTAACTACAAATGACGCAATTACTGTGCCAGAAACACTTCCCATGCCACCGAGAACAATAATTAACAAGAAGTTGTAAGTCATCGTAAAGTAAAATTGTTTAGGGTCAACTGTTCCTAAAAGTGAAGCGAGTAGTCCGCCTCCAATGCCAGCAAAGAATGCACCAATAGCAAATGATAATACTTTATGTTTAAATAAGTTAATACCCATAGCTTCTGCAGCAATATCATCTTCACGTATTGCTTTAAATGCTCTTCCGTAACTAGAGTTAATAAGTAAAACTATGAAGCCAATAGATACTATTGCAACTCCAAATGTTACCCACATTGTAGGAATGCCAGGGATACGGTTTATACCTAAAGCGCCGTTCGTAATAGTATCCATATTTGTAAAGATAATACGAATAATTTCAGAAAAACCTAATGTAGCAATTGCTAAATAATCACTTTTTAATCGAAGTACAGGCATTCCTATTAAAATAGAAACTAAAGCAGCTAAAAGACCTCCTATAATCAATGCTACGAAAAAGGGCAGCTCTACATTAGCAACTAAAGGACTTTGTGGTACAATATAAAATATTGCTTCACGAAGTTCAACAGGAACTGTAAAAACAGCAACAGTAAATGCTCCAATTGCCATAAATCCAGCCTGTCCTAATGAAAATAAGCCTGTAAAACCATTTACAAGGTTCATAGAAACACTTACAATAGCATAAATTGCTCCAAGGTTTAATATACGCCTTACATAGTCATCACCTATTGTTTCAGTATCAAGGAGGATTATTATAATTGCAAAAGCTATTATTAAAAATCCAGTTAAACTTCTTCTCATAAATTTTTTATTTTTTATCATCATACTTTATCCGTCACCTTCTCACCTAAAAGTCCAGTTGGCTTCACAATTAACACGATAATTAATACGATAAACGCAAAAGCATCACGATATCCTGTCAAAGCCGGCAAAAATGAAACTAACATTATTTCACCCATGCCCAAGATGAATCCGCCAATTACAGCTCCAGTAGTATTTCCTATACCCCCTAGAACCGCTGCAACAAAGCACTTCAACCCTGGCATAACTCCCATTAAAGGCATTACTGATGGGTATTTAGAACCCCATAACACAGCACCGACAGCAGCAAGTCCAGAGCCTATAACAAATGTTGTTGATATAACTCTATTAATTTTGATACCCATTAAACGGGCTGTTTCATAATCCTTAGACACAGCTCTCATGGCCATACCTATTTTAGTTTTATTAGTAATAAATAATACACAAAGAAGCAATAGAATTGTAACTACTGGAGTTATAATAGTAGCTACAGATAAGGAAATTCCGCCTAAAGTAACAGCTCTTGTTAAAAACTCAATATCAGGGAACCCTTTAGGAACTCCTGTGAATAAGTAAGTTGCCAAGTTTTCTAATAAAAATGATACGCCTATTGCAGATATCATAATAGACATACGAGGAGCATCACGAAGTGGTTTGTACGCTACCTTTTCAATTATAACACCTAAAGCAACGGTAGCTATAAATACAAATAAAATTGCTATATACCATGGCAAATTAAAGTTTATCATGCTGAATACCATGAAATATGCTGCCATCATGAAAATATCTCCATGTGCAAAATTAATTAAACGTAAAATTCCATAAACCATAGTATAGCCTATTGCAATAAGTGCATAAAGGCTTCCTATAGAAATACCATTTGCAAGTTGTTGCATGAATGTTTCAAAAGACATAATTTATTCCTCCATTAAGGATTACTAAAACTTTAAACCCAATACTATAAATAGTAAGGTAAGTTCTACATAAAAAGTGAAAAGAGAGCGAACGTGCGTCCGCCCTCGCAATTTAGTTAATTTTATTATTTTACTTCTACTGTATCTATGTATACAAATTGACCATCTTTAACTGTTTTAATAACAGCTATATTTTTGTCAGCATCGCCTTCTTCTGTGAAGTTGATAACTCCTGTAACGCCTTCAAAATCTTTAGTAGCAGCTATAGCATCACGAATTGCAGTGCCATCAGTAGAACCTGCTCGCTCGATAGCGTCAAGTACTAATAAGTAAGCATCATATCCTAATGCTGCAACAGCTGGGATTATTGGCTCTGAATCACCAAGCTCTTTTTTATAACCCTCTACAAATTTCTTAGCTTCTTCTGTAGCTGGATCATTTTCATCAAAGAATGTTGATAAAACAATACCTTCTGCATCTTTTCCAGCTACTTCGATAACTGCTGGGTTTTCCCAAGTATCTCCGCCCATTATAGGACAAGTGATTCCAAGTGCTCTAGCTTGTTTAATTATAAGTGGAGCAGTTGTTGCTGAACTTGGAGCAAATATTACATCAGGATTTTTTGATTTAATATTAGTTAATATAGCATTGAAATCTGTATCATTAACTTGGAATTCAGAAACATCAATTACACTGTTTTCATCTCCAGTTAGTTCTTTAAAAGATTTAATAAAGAAGTTGCCAAGACCTACAGAATAGTCATCTCCATTTTGCATAATAACAGCAGCTGTTTTAGCGCCACTGTTTAATGCGTATGTAGCCATAACATTACCTTGGAATGGGTCTAAGAAACATGCACGGAAATAATATTCATTTCCTTGTGTTACCATAGGGTTTGTACAAGATGCTCCCATTGCAGGAATTTTACTTTGTTTAATTATGTCTCCAGCTGCTATTGAAACTCCAGAACCATAAGAACCTATAATTGCAACAACTTTTTCTTTTTCGATCAGACGTGAAACAGCAGTTGTAGCTTCACCTTTATCGCTTTTGTTATCAACTATTACTAATTCAACTTTTTTTCCTAAAACAGTATTATACATTTTATTAGCATACTTAATTCCACCAACTTCTTGTGAACCACCGCCGCCGTTTTCTCCTGTTAGAGGTTCAAATACACCTATCTTGATTACATCTGAATCACCGGAAGCAGTATCGCCTGTAGTTGCTGAATCTTTGTTCCCGCATGCAGTAAATAATGAAAGAATCATAGTAGAACATAAAAGTAGTGATATAAATTTTTTCATATTTAATCTCCTTGTTTTATAAAATTTCTATGATTATATCATTGATACTTCTGAAGTGCAAGCGTTTTTTTCCGCGCAAAAAATACAACTTTGTCGTATCTGCGAACAAAATTCGTAAACTGTTTTCGATTTTTATACTGATTAAAAATTTTTTATAACCCATATGAAAGTTCTCACCGAAATTTGTTTTATATAAAGAACTTTCCGTATATGGGTTTCAAAAAAAGCTACATTATAATGCTTTGATAAAAGCTTTTTTTATAAGCTGCTTACTATTATATAAAATAAGACAAAAAAAATATGTCAAATAAAATTAATTATTTGGCATATTTAAAAATTTCGTTATTTAAATCTAGAAGTCAAACCTAGAACTTTTTTAGCTAATGTAGTTTCATCTTCTTTTTTGCTAAGCGCAAGGTCTATAATTTCTGCTAGTTCAACCATTTCAGCTTCTTTCATACCCTTAGTAGTTACAGCAGGAGTTCCTATTCTAAGTCCACTTGTTACAAATGGGCTTTCAGGATCATATGGTATAGTATTTTTATTAGTAGTTATGTGTATTGCATCAAGCATCTTTTCTGCTTCTTTTCCAGTTAATCCTTTGTTTCTTACATCTACTAACATTAAATGATTATCAGTTCCGCCAGATACAATTCTAAAACCTTTGTTCATAAGTTCATTTGACAATGTTTTTGCATTGCTGATTATTTGACGTTGATAAACAAGAAAGTCATCTTCCATAGCTTCTTTAAAACAAGCAGCTTTAGCAGCTATTACATGCATTAAAGGTCCACCTTGAATTCCCGGGAATATTGCTTTGTCAATTTTTTGAGCATGTTCTTTTTTGCAAAGTATCATACCACCTCTAGGGCCTCTTAAAGTCTTATGTGTAGTAGTAGTCACAAAATCTGCATATTCAACAGGGTTTGGATGTAATCCAGCTGCTACAAGACCAGCAATATGAGCCATGTCGACCATTAAATAAGCTCCAACTTCATCAGCAATTTCCTTAAATGTTTTGAAGTCGATAAATCTTGAATAAGCACTTGCTCCAGCAATAATAAGTTTTGGTCTTTCACGTTTTGCAATTTCTCTTACTTGATCGTAGTCAATAGTTTCTGTTTCTTTGTTAACTCCATAAAAAACGATGTCAAAATATTTACCTGACATATTAACTGGGCTTCCATGTGTTAAGTGTCCGCCATGTGATAAATCCATACCAAGAATTTTATCACCAGGTTCTAATATAGAAAAATAAACCCCAAAGTTAGCATTTGATCCTGAGTGAGGTTGAACATTAGCATGTTCAGCATTAAATATCTTTTTAGCTCTATCTCTTGCGAGGTTTTCTACTTTATCAACAAATTCACATCCACCATAATATCTTTTACCTGGGTATCCTTCAGCATATTTGTTTGTTAAATGGCTTCCCATTGCTTCAAGAACTCTTTCAGAAACAAAGTTTTCTGATGCAATAAGTTCAATGTTGATATTTTGTCTTTCTTTTTCTTCCATTATTGCGCTATAAAGATCTTGGTCATAATCTTTAATTAAATCGAAGTTCATACTTACCTCCATGTAGTTTATTTTAGTTATATTTTAACTCATTTTACATAATTTGTCCATAAAATAAAGTATTTTTTACTATAAATTATTATAACTGCGGACATTATACATATTTTCTTGGAAGCCTTTTGCTTAAGTTTGTCAATACTTCATATGATATAGTTTTTCTTGTGTTAGCTGCATCATCAAAAGTCATAGCACCGTCAGTTCCATCACCATAAATTATTGCTTCATCACCAATTTTAGGGTTTTTAACATCAGTTAAATTAACCATAAATTGATCCATACAAACTTTTCCGAGTATAGGACATTTTACACCCTTTACTACTATGTAACCATTGTTAGAAAACAATCTAGAATACCCATCTGCATATCCTAGTGGAATAGTTCCTACAACAGTTTTTCCTGTTGTATTATATAAATGTCCATATCCAATTCCTTCTCCAGCTTCAATTGTTTTTACATTTGCTACTCTTGCTTTTAGTGTTACACAAGGCTTGAAAATATATTCATTCATATTTACTTCATCTGAAGGATAATATCCTGATAAAATTATGCCAGGGCGCACCATATCAAAGTAGTATTCAGGCAAATCTATTATTGCAGCACTGTTAGCAATGTGTTTAATTGGGATTGTCACATTTCTCTTTGACAGCATGTCAATAAAATCAGTATATCTTTTTGCTTGTTTATGAGCAGCAGTTTTGTCTTTTTCATCTGCTCTTGCAAAGTGTGAGTAAGCACCTTGAATTTTTATATTGTCCATTTTAGAGATTTCTAATACTATATCAGCATTTTCTTCTGTAGGTAAAAATCCTAGTCTATTCATTCCAGTTTCCACTTTAATATGAACGTTTACAACTTTATTTAAATTCTTAGCAACTTGATTTAATGCTGCTGCATGTTCGTAATTATAAATAGTTAGGGTAATATTATTGTTGATTGCTTCATCAAAATATTCATCATTAGTGTAGCCTAAAACTAATATATCTTTTTCTTTAATTTCTTGTCTTAATTCTAAAGCTTCACCAATTACTGCAACAGCAAACATATCTACTCCATGTTCCAGATACATTTTAGAAAGTGCTATTGATCCCATGCCATAGCTATCAGCTTTTACTACTGCGCATATTTTTCTATTAACACCTACTGCTCTTCTAACCTCATTAAAGTTATGAATGGCTTTTTCCTTGTTAATTTCAACCCAAGCAGGTCTCATTTTTTCGTTCATTTCAACATATCCTCCTAATGTTAATTTTATACAATAATTATATCAAACCAAATTGATTAAATCAATGAATACTATAAAATATAGTTTAAAATATAAAGTGAAACAAAATTATAATTATTTTTATTTAAAGCATGAAAATTTATATTTTAATTAAAAAACCATTTACATTTGTAATTATTTTTATTATTATATTAAGGATTGTAATTTTGAAATATAACCACAAGGGGAGTAATATAAATGAGTGTTTTAGATGTAAGAAATGTAACACATGGGTTTGGAGCCCGTGCAATTTTAGAAAATGTATCATTTAGGTTATTAAAAGGTGAACATGTAGCCTTAATAGGCGCAAACGGCGAAGGTAAATCTACCTTTTTAAATATTATAATAGGAAGCTTAATGCCTGATGAAGGAACAGTGGAATGGTCAAAACGTGTAACAGTTGGATATCTTGATCAGCATTCAGCACTTAAAGCAGGCACAACTATAAGAGAAAATCTTAGATTAGCATTTGATTCTTTATTTAACATGGAGCTAGAGATGCTAAAATTATATGAAGACATGGCTGAAGCTGATGAAAGCGAAGTAAATCGCATGATGGATGATGCTGCAGAAATCCAAACCATATTAGACAGCAGTGGATTTTACGTTATAGATTCAAAAATAGAGGAAGTTGCTAATGGTTTAGGCCTTGGTGACATAGGGCTTGATAGAAAAGTTGATGAACTGAGCGGGGGTCAACGTACTAAAGTATTATTGACAAAATTATTGCTTCAAAATCCTACGATTTTATTGCTTGATGAGCCTACTAACTATTTAGATGAAAATCACATACAATGGCTTACAAATTATTTGCAAAATTATGAAAATGCTTTTATCTTAATTTCCCATGATATTCCATTTACAAACAGTGTTTGTAATTTAATTTATCACGTTGAAAATTGTAATTTAACTAGATATGTAGGAAATTATGATGAATTTAGAAGGATATATGATATTAATAAGCAAAAAGCTGAAAAAGAATATGAAAAACAACAAAAAGAAATAGATAAACTTGAAGATTTCATAGCAAGAAATAAAGCGCGTGTTGCAACAAGAGGTATGGCAAACAGCCGTATGAAACAATTAGATAAAATGGAAGTGCTTGAAAGACCTCGAGACAAGCCAAAGCCTTCTTTTAGATTTAAAGAAACTAAAGCTCCTAGCAGATTCTTAATAGAAGCAAAAGATTTAGTTATAGGTTATGATGAACCATTGACAAGCCCAATGAACTTCGAAGTTGAAAGGAATAAAAAAATTGCTATCTGTGGTGTAAATGGTCTTGGAAAATCTACACTTTTAAAAACTTTATTAGGAATTATACCTCCAGTTAGCGGAACTGTGGAATTTGGTGAAAATGTAGTTTATGGTTATTTTGAACAAGAAGATTCAAAAGATAATTCAAATACAGCACTTGAAGAAGTTTGGAACACTTATCCTTCATTGACAAATCATGAAGTGAGATTAGAACTTGCAAGATGTGGACTTACAACAGATAATATAACAAGCATGATGAAGGTTTTATCAGGTGGAGAAAATGCTAAGGTTAGATTGTGTAAAATTCTTCTTAAAGAATTAAACTTTTTAATACTTGATGAGCCTACAAATCATTTAGATGTAGAAGCTAAGGATGAGCTTGAGAAGGCTATTAGAGAATTTAAGGGAACTGTATTGTTAGTAAGTCACGAACCATACTTTTATAATAGTTTCATAACAGATGTATGGAATATTGAGGACTTTACTACAAAGATAATTTAACTATGAGAGAACAATAAACAATGCAGAATGCAGTAAAAACATGTGTAATAGTTGAATGTAGATAAATAAAAAAGGGCATTGCCCTTTTTTTCGTTAATTCTGCATTCTGCATTATTTAAAGCATTATTTAAAGATTAAAACCACATCTATTATCCCATCAAACCAACCGTACAAATCATACAGCTGAGCAGTAGTGCCAGGCTGAATACTAGATACTGAACCTGTTTTTACACTTGATATATTTCCTGATGAATTAATAGTACATATATAAACTTTTAAACTAGAAGAATATTCTATATATGTTATTCCATCTATTTGCAATTGATTTGAATATATTGCACTAATTTTTATTTTATCTGTTTCAGGTGTTACTTTTTCTACACTAGTTATATAATTATCAACAATAACAACTTTAACATATGTATTCATAACTGATGTGAGTTTTTTACCAGCTACAGAAGTATTTGAAACATAAAATACATTTCCATTATTGAAAAGTGTTACTTTACTTGAATTTTCATTTATTTTTGCAATACTTCCTATTATTCCATACACAGTACCATCAAAATTTTGAGGTACAGCAGGTTCACTTGGAGTAACAACAACATTATTTGATTTCAACCCCTTGCTTAAATATAAAGCATCAATATGACCATTGTAAGCAATGCAACCCTTTCCTTCTAAATAACTATCTAGTTGATAAGGTTTAAGAAGTTGATATTTTCCACCAGCTTCATAAACAACAAATGAATCATTTGTAAGTTTATTGCCATTTGAAATTGATTGTGAATCTTCATTATAATAACTTGCAATAACTTTAGCTGGCTTTAATTCTATATTTTTTAAAGCACCTTGCGCTACAGGGTCAAATCTAACAATATCATTCTTTTTCAAGCTTGTAATGTATTGAACATTAAAACCTGAGTCAACTCTTGTTACAACACTTGCATTTGCTGCTAAAGAATATGTTTTTACAACTCCATATTCATTTAAAATTCTTACAGTTGCAAAGCTGTTTGTTCCGTTTGTGGAACTTAAAACTAAGCCATAAGTTGCAGGAGCCTTCCCATAACTTAATACAAATAATTTAACAATATCATTGTTTTTATCAAGTACAAATTTTACATTATCTTTAATTGAAGCATTTTCAGTAAATATATAATTTTCACCAGTTTTATATACTTTGTTGTTTATTGTATAGTAACTTGTATTGTTTTTTGTTTCTAAGTTAGTTACTGTACCTTGAACTTGTGATCTAAAAACTTCTATTGTTAAAGTAGATTTCTTTGTTTCAGTTTCTTCTGTTTCATAAAAATAAACTAAATCATTCTCTTTAATTCCTTCTAATGAAGTTGCATCACCATAAATATGTAGTTTATTATAATTTAATTGAGAATCTGACTTAGTAGGCAGATATATTCCTGCAAAAGTTTTGCTTCCAGACTTATATAATTTACTATGGTCTATTAAAACTACATCAGTAGGACTGTAAGCAATAACACCAATTACATTTCCATTATATGAATCATCCTCATAAACTACTTTTATCTTTGAATTTTCCAAAGATTCAAAACTTCCAACAGCTCCATTGAATACTATAGGTATGTTTGGCAACTGAAAAGCTCTAACATTTCCAGAATTATCAGTTACAAATATTACTCTGTTTGGCAATAAGCTTGTTACATTTCCTGAAAATTCATTGTAGTGAGGGTTGTTCATGTACACAGCATTTCCAGCAATATCATAATAAACATCCCATTTATTAAACAAATAATCAGTATAATTAAATCCATCATTAATTTTTAAATTATCAAGTTTTATTTCCTTTGTTGACATTGTTCCCAATAATGATAAAAGTTTTTTGCCTGTATTATATGTATCGTTGTTTTCTTTAATTTTAACTAGATTGCAGTTTAATGCATTGTAAAGCATGATTGTAATATCTCTTCGAGATGCATAACCAGTACGTTTTTCTATATTTTGAAATAAATTTAATTCTTCTGCTTTTTCATAATAATTGCTAGGCCAATGACCTCCAAGAGATTCATCAGTATAACCTAACAAACGAACAATCATAGTAGTTGCTTCTTCAAATCTTATGAAGTTGTCTGGACCATAGGTTTTACTAGATGTTCCTTTAACAATATTCAACACATTTGCCAGTTCTACATAACTTTCTGCCCAATGACCTTCCATATCCACATAAACACTTGTCATGTTTTTAGAATATTCATAATATCCTGCAGCAACAGTGACTATTTTAGCCATTTCTGCACGAGTAACTGAATTTTCAGGTTTAAAAGTATTGTCAGGGTATCCACTTATTATACCATAGCTCGACAATAAAAGCACAGCTTCTTCGCTTATGTCACCTTTGATATCAGAATATCCAGGAGAATAAGCATAAGTAGTATTTAAGGAAAATACACATATTAAAATAATTATAATAATTAATAATCTTTTCATTTATTTTCACCCATATTTAAATACAAGACTTAAATTAATCTTGTATACTAATATCACCTTTTATGGTTTATTTATTTATAAAATAAATAAAATACTATAATTATTATTTATAGTATTTATTGTTAATTTAATTATAATATAAAAAGTTTAATACAGTATTACATTAAAATTACAAAGCTACATATTTTCCCTGCAAGCTCTGCCTATTTTTTAGCTCTTTATCAATATCAGATAAAACTCTAAGTTTATTTAAGCTCCAAAGGGGTTCTATTAAATCCGATTTCTTACCATCACCTGTTATTCTATGAATTATAACATCAGGTTTCAATAACTCTAATGCGTCACATACAATATTTACATAATCTTCTTGGGATAAAATCTTAAAACAAGTTTCTTCATAATATTTTTCTAAATCTGTATTTTTTAAAACATGAAGCATATGAAGTTTAATTCCCCACAAGTCTAAATTAGAAATATACTTAACAGAATCTAAAATTTGATCTTTTGTTTCATTAGGGAGACCAACAATTAAATGAACAACAACTTTAATGTTTTTTTGTTTAAGAAGTTTCACAGCACGATCAAATTCCGACAATTTATAGCCTCTTCTCAGGAATTCTGCAGTATTTTCATTAATGGTCTGCAAGCCAAGTTCTATCCACAAGAAGGTTTTTGAGTTTAATTCACTTAAAAGTGCTACTATTTCTTCATTGATACAATCAGGTCTCGTTGCAATAGCAAGAGCTTTTATGTTTTCACAACTTAAAGCTTCATAAAATTTTATCCTCAGGTTTTCAACAGTATCATATGTATTAGTGTAATTTTGAAAGTATGCTATATAAGTGCTACTTATCCACTTTTTAGACATAAACTGTTTTTGTTCGTTAATTTGTGTAGAAATTGGTTTGTTTCTGTCTGAAGTAAAGTCTCCAGACCCCCTCTCACTACAAAAGATACAGCCCCTATCACTTATTGTTCCATCTCTGTTTGGACAAGTAAAATTCCCGTCAATTGACAATTTTATAGCCTTTTCCCCAAATATTTTTTTCATCTCAAAGTCAAGTGTATGATATCGTTTATCATTCCACATTTTACCACCATCCTTAGTTTTTTAGCTCAATTTTTAAAAGTTATCCACAGCTTTTTTATTTTTCATTTAAGAGTTATCCACAGATTTGATGCCAAATTGGGTAGTTGTGAACAGATCTATCCACAAATGTTGAAAAATTAGATATTTTCATGTGGTAATTTAATATTTTTGCCTTTTAATTTAATTTCCATATAAGTATCAATAGAAGTTGCGATTAAAGCTACTATTGGAGTTGCTAAAAACATACCTACAAGTCCAAATAATCCACCACCGATAATTATAGATATTATGATAATTATTGGTTTTATAGAAAGTCTTACACCGATAATTTTGGGACTTAATATGAGTCCATCAAATTGTTGCAATATAAATATGAAAATACCCATTAAAAATCCCTTGGTTGGATCATATAAGAAAGTTACTAAAGTTACCGGTATTCCTCCAATAAATGCACCAAAGTAAGGTATGATATTTGTTATTCCTATAATTAGTCCATCAATTAAAGGATAAGGTGATTTAATTATATATCTAGAACCTATGAATGCTATAATTCCTATTGCAAGAGAATCTAAAAGTTTTCCAAAAATATAGCTTGTTACATTTCTATTAAGTGAATATCCAATATAAATTATTTCATTAGCATATTTCTTTTCAAACAAGCTGTGACATAATTTATAAAACCAATTTTCAAAGTTTTCCTTATCCATTAAAATATAAACGGATATTATAATAGCTAATATGAAATTCCAAATAGATGAAACAATATTTATTACATGTACTATTGCAGAATTAATAATTGATGTTAACAATGATGTAATCTTTTGTGCGTAATTAAATAAATATTCCTGCAATGTAAAATAAAATGTTTCAGAACTGCCTACTAGTTCATATTTATCAATGAAATTTACAATAAAATTATTGGCCGAAAAAAATAATTGTGGGATATCTTTTAAAAGTTCAGTTAAACTATGTATTGTACTTGGTGCTACTACTGTGATTATTAGTGAAATTATTACAATAAACAATGTGTATGTAGAAAATATAGCAAAACTCCTATTATGAATTTTAATTGTATTTTGGAAGAATATCAAAATTGGGTTTAATAAAACTGCAATAAACAATCCTAAAAAAATAGGTAGACATACTTTTATTATAGTAGAGATACCATTTTCCAAATACAAAAATCTGAATATAATTATATATACAGTAAATGCAGGTATTAAAATAAAAAAACTTTTATTTTTCATAACTCTCCTTGACATTAAATAATTTAATGTATAAAGATTAACTATATTATATCAAAATATACTTTCTTATACTACATATTAATATTATTAAATATTTTAATATATGTATAAAACAAAATAATTAGGTAATAACTATATTAGATAATACTTTTTCAATCTTCTTCCAAACATATAAACATCCCATAAATTATTTTATGGGATGTTGTGTTTTATAAAATAATTTAAATTAAAAGAAGTCAATATCAATTGACGTAAAAATACATATGTTATATAATTGTTTAAATAAGTTAATATTTGAATTTATTTATATATATGGAGGATTAGTAAATTTATGAAAATGAAATTATTAGGAAATACAGGTATGGAAGTTTCTGTAGTAGGCCTTGGTGGAATCCCCATTCAGAGACTCAGTCAAGAAGAAGCAACTAAAATAATATTGGAATGTAAAAATAACGGTATTAATTTTATAGACACAGCTAGAGCTTATACAGTAAGTGAAGAATATATAGGAAATGCGCTAAAAGAAGTAGGAAGAGAAAGTTTTTATATTGCAACTAAAGCAATGAGTTTTACTTATGAAGAAATGAAAGCATCAATTGCACTTAGTTTAAAAACAATGGATATTGATTATATAGATTTATATCAAGTACATAATACAAGCAAAATGGAACAGTTAGATTTAGTTTTATCTGAAAATGGAGCATTAAAAGCTTTGGTTGAAGCTAAAGAAGCAGGTCTTATAAAACATATTGGTATTACAGGTCATATTAGAGAGATTTTAATGAAAGCAATTGAACATGATGAATTTGAAACAATTCAATTTCCATTTAATCCAGTTGAATCACAAGGAACAGAATTGTTTGAAAAAGCTCTTAAAAAGGGTTTAGGTACAATTGCTATGAAACCAATAGCAGGAGGAGCATTCAGCAAACCGGAGCTTTCAATGAAATATATTGTAAACAGCGGTTTAGTAACAATTGCTATACCAGGTATGGATTCAGTTGAACAAGTTGTAAAGAATGCAACAAATGGCAGTAATACAACACCTTTAACTGAAAGTGAAGTTGAAGAAATAAATAAGGAAATAAAAGAACTTGGAAATAATTTCTGCAGAAGATGCGGTTATTGCAAGCCATGTCCTGAAGGAATAGACATTCCAAATGTTTTTGTTTTTGAAGGATATGTAACAAGGTATAATTTAAGTGATTTTGGAAGAGCGAGATATGCTAATTTGCCTGTAAAAGCAGATGCATGTGTAAGATGTGGAAAGTGTGAAAGAAAATGTCCATATAACCTTCCTATAATACAAAAGTTAAAACAAGCAGTAGAGACATTTAAATAAAGAACATATTAAAACATCACTCTAGAAAAACTAATTCTAGGTGGTGTTTTTTATTATAAAAAAATTGTTCAAAAAACTAAAAAAACGAACTTATTTTGATTTTGAATAATTTGTTAAGCAAAGGAAAGAATAAACGAAAGTTAGTTATATAATAAGTTCTTTGAAAATCCCATAACAATATAATTCCATTATTTACATAGGAAAAATATATTAGTAGTACTAAAATTATGTATAAAAATGTTGAATTATATAATTTATTATGATAAACTTCATTGCTGGAACACACAAAAAACATGGCATCCTACGGAAACCATGTTTTTTATAAATTTTATAAATTTGATAAATTTGATAAATTTGATAAATTTGATAATTTTTTTTAAAAGGAGATTAATATGAGAGATTATGGCGTTTTTGATATCCTTGGACCTATAATGATTGGACCATCAAGTTCACATACTGCAGGAGCAGCAAGACTAGCTAAAGTAGCTGGTATTATAGCAGGAGGTAAAATAAAAAAAGTAGATTTTTTACTTCATGGTTCATTTGCTAAAACTTATAAAGGTCATGGTACGGATAAAGCATTAGTAGCAGGTATACTAAATATGGATCCATGGGATGAAAATTTAAGAACATCTTTTGAAATAGCAGCTGAAAAAGAAATTGATTTTGAATTTTTAGAAACTGACTTGGGTGACACACATCCAAACACAGTAAAATTTATAATTACAAAAGAAGATGGCAGTGTAACTCAAGTAACAGGCTCATCTATTGGCGGAGGGAGCATTCTTGTTTCAGATATTGATGGCCAAAAAGTTGAATTTACAGGAGAACATCCAACATTGCTTACACAGCATAGAGATTTGCCAGGTGTTATATCAAAAATTTCTTCCATTTTATATGAAGAAAATATTAATATCGCAAATATGAGAGTATACAGAAATGGAAGAGGTAAAATGGCAACGATGGCATTAGAAACAGATAATCCAATATCTGAAAAAGTAATGGACTTAGTAAAAGAAATTGAAGAAATTGAAAACGTCAAATTTATAAACCCAATTGTGGAAGGAGTTTTATAATGTTTGTTTCAAGCGGTAAAGAATTAATTGAAAATTGTAAAAGAGATAACATACCAATATGGGAATATACTATTAGAGAAGAAATTGAAAGAACTGGCTATGATAGAAAGAAAGTTATAGATAAAATGAGACATAATTTGAGTGTAATGATGAATTCTTCTACTTATGCTCAAGATAATAATGTCATATCAGTAAGCGGGTTAATTGGCGGAGATGCTGTTAAACTTAAAAAAACCGCAGATAGCGGTACATCTTTGACAGGAGATTTCATGGTTAGAGCAATGGCAAGAGCATTATCTTCATCTGAAGTTAATGCAGCAATGGGGAGAATAGTTGCCTGTCCAACGGCAGGTTCATGTGGAATTTTACCAGCAGCAGTTATATCAGCGGGAGAAAAATTAAATAAATCAGAAGAAGATTTAATTCATGCATTATTTACAGCATCAGGTGTTGGAATAATTATTGCAAAAAACGCTACAATGGCAGGTGCAGAAGGCGGTTGTCAAGCAGAGTGCGGCTCAGCTGCTGCTATGGCATCAGCTGCTGTTGTAGAAATGATGGGTGGCACACCAGAACAAGCATTAGATGCTGCAGCAATTGTTTTTAAAAATGTTCTTGGTTTAATTTGTGACCCTGTTGCAGGATTAGTAGAAGTACCATGTGCAAAAAGAAATATAGCTGGTACTGTAAGTGCTCTTACTACAGCAGATGTTGCTATGAGCGGTGTAAAAAGCAAAATACCATTTGATGAAGTAGTATGGGCTATGTATAAGGTTGGGAAAAATTTACCTCCAGAGCTGAGAGAAACTGCTATGGGTGGAATTGCAATAACTCCAACAGCTTTAAAATTACAAAAAGAGATATTTAAAGAATCAGAAGAATAAAAGTTTATAAAATACTAGAAGGTTATAGAAAAAACTAAAAGGTTTGATTCCGATAAAATATCGAAATCAAACCTTAGCTATATATATTTTTATCTCTGCCTACTTTTGCAGGGAACACTTCAGGTAGATCTTAGCTACTTTTTACATTATAATTTTGTATCATCAACAGAGTCAAGCCACTCTTTAATAGGAGCTATTACTGTTTCAATGGTTGAATTTTCAAAAGGACTTTGTAAATTGCCTTCTTTTAATAATTTAAGGAAAGGCTTACTGCCACCAACTTTACAAAGATGTAAATATTCATCCCAAGCTTTTTCCCTATCACCTAAGTTAAATTTAACCCAATATTGAAAAGCACATACTTGAGCCAAAGTATAATCTATGTAATAGAAAGGGTTGCCGAATATATGACCTTGCTTGAACCAGTAACCACCTTGTTCATAAAATTTGTTGTCATCATAATCTATACAAGGTAAATATTTTTTTTCGATTTCTCTCCATTTAGCTCTCCTTTGTGTAGGAGTCATGGCAGGCTCTTCATATACTCTATGTTGGAATTCATCAACTGTAACTCCATAAGGTATAAATAGCAAAGCTTCTGATAAATGAGAAAATTTATATTTCATTTCATTTTCTTCAAAGAACAATTTCATCCAAGGCCAAGTTATGAATTCCATGCTCATAGAATGAATTTCACATGCCTCATAAGTTGGGAATATCAGTTCAGGATATTCTATACCAGAACTTTCATACACTTGAAATGCATGGCCAGCCTCATGAGTCAATGTATCTACATCTCCGGCAGTACCATTAAAGTTAGCAAAAATGAATGGCGATTTGTAATTTTGTATATAAGTGCAGTACCCACCTGACTGCTTATTTGGCTTTGTTTCAAGGTCAAATAAATCCTTTTCTATCATGTATTCGAAAAATGCATTTGTTTCAGGAGAAAGTTCACCATACATTTTTTGAGCTTTATCAACCATCCAATCCTTGTCACCCTTTGGATCTGCGTTGCCTGTAGTAAATTTTAAATCTTTATCATAATATTTAAAATTGTCAATTCCTAGTCGTTTTGCTTGTCGTTTTCGAAGTTCAACTGTTAATGGAACTATGTATTTAAGCACTTGGTTTCTATAACCTTCAATGTCTTGTGCATTGTATTCAGAACGATGCATCCTAATATATCCTAACTCTACAAAGTTTTTGTATCCTAATTTAACTGCAATTTTATTTCTTGTTTTGACCATCTTATCATAAATTTCATCAAATTGAGCCATATTTTCTTCGAAAAAATTGCTGTATTTTTCAAAAGCTTCTTTTCTTGTTTCCCTAGAAGAAGACTGCATATACGGTTGCATTTGAGATAAGTTTAATGTTTTACCATCAAAACTTATTTTAGCAGATGATATTAACTTATCATATTCGCTTTGTAATTTGTTTTCTTCTTGAAGATCTGAAATTACTTCATCAGAAAATGATTTAATTTCCATTTCTGCCATAGTGAAATATTGAGGATAAATTTTTTTCTTAAGCTCTTCTTTAAATTTTGAATTTATTAAAGCTTTATAATATTCAACAGTTAACCCTTGAAATATTGGAGATGAATTGTCCATATATTCATTTTCTTTATCATAGAATTCATCAGCTGTATTTACCGAATGGCGAATAGCGACAAGATTAAACATTGTATCTATTTCTTTTGATAAATTGTTAATTTCATTTATAACTTTATGCTGTTCATCAGCACTTTGAGAATTGTTGAATTTTTCAATTAATGTTGTATATTGTTTTTTAACAGTTTCAACATCTGGTCTAACATATTTGTAATCATTAAATTTCATAAAACCCTCCTATTGATAGAATATTCCTTTTATATATAGTATAACAAATTCATATAAAAATACAAATAGTTTATAAAAATAGATAACATGTATTTTTATAAACATTGATGGTCACCTCCGTATAAGATATGCCTTCAGCTTATAAGTAATAGAAACAGGACTATCAAAAATCTCTGAATTTATAAAAATATTAGAGCAAGAAATTTAAAACGATTAAATAAAAAAATCATACATACAAAAACACCTATAGAATAAACATTGAATTGTCTATGCTATAGGTGTTATATTTTTAGAGCTTTTTTTAATAAATCATTAAAAAACTCTTTTACTAGCTGTATATTCTTCTACTAATCTTAGAGCTTCTCCAAATCTTTGGAAATGGATGATTTCTCTTTCTCTTAACCATCTTAGTGTATCTTTTACAAGAGGGTCATCAGTTAATTTAATTAAATTTTCGTAGGTTGCTCTTGCTTTTTGCTCTGCTGCAAGGTCGTTGTACAAATCTGCTATAGGATCTCCTTTCGCTTGCGTATATGTTGCAGTCCATGGGGACCCACTTGAATCAAGATAAAATGGACAGGTTTCATGATTAGCAAAATATCCACCAAAGCCTGCAGCTATCATTTCATCCCTGCTGGCACCTTCAAGTAACTTCTTGAACAATGACGCAACCATTTCCATGTGCCCAAGTTCTTCAGTTCCTATATCAGTTAGTAGACCTTTTGCTTCATTTAAAGGCATGCTGAATCTTTGAGTTAAATAATTCATGCTAGCACTCATTTCACCATCAGGACCACCATATTGATTTAATACAGCCATTGCCATTCTAACGTCTTTATTAGATACCCTTACTGGGTATTGTAATTTCTTTTCATACATAAACATAATTCATTAATCATTCCTTTCATTGTAGGCTTTATTTTTTTTAATAAGGTATTATTTATTATCCCATTCCCATGGCCATGGACTATTTATATAGCGCCAAGTTTCTCCTGTTTCCATTGAGTAATTATTTAAAGGACCATACATCATCTCATATTCATCACGAAGTTGCTTTAGCTGTTGGGTATAGGCTTTATGCCTATATAAAGCTACAGGATCGTTTGGATGGGTGTCTAAATAAAGGGCAAGATCTAAAACTGCTACTTGATATTGCATAATGTTATGAAGCATCATTTTCTGCCTGTTACTTTGTTCGTTTCTACCAATCATTTATTCCACCTCACTGTGTATAAATTCTAAATATGGTGTTACTAATTCTGGAAATATTGTTCCATAAATAAAAGCTTCATTAATATCATCAAAATATTCTGGATTGATTTGATAAGGTACATAGCCATACCCAGGTCTTGGATCCTCTGGCATGTATGGTACTAATGGTATAAAATTGTCATAATTTTTATCATCTTTACGCATTAATAATTTCATTCCCTTCTAAATTTATTTCACACTGTATAAGCATAATCAATGTTATTGCTTAACATATAATGTTTATATATATTATTCTTGTAATAAAAATAAGTTACTTTAAGTTTAAATATTGTTGAAAATTGTTGAATTATAAGTTGTGGATAAATTAAAATTATGAGGAGTTTTTCAACGTGAAAAGTTAGCAATGGTGGGTTTAGAATATTAATAATCTTAATCATTAATAATAAATTGAAAAATGGCAAACAAAATAATGAGCATATCAGTTGGACAGCCCATTTCTTTTTATACTTTGTATTTAAGTTGGTTTTATTGTGTTAGATTTAGTATTTGTGTTATTTATTATTAGTATTTGAATTTTTGAAACATGAATACCACATATTACAATGAAGCCCTAAACTTTCTTGTTCATTAAATCTTTGCATAGCCTCAGTAAAAGTATGAGGTGGAGGGACAATAGTAGGATCTCCAGGCATCCAATTAGAAGGTGTATAAAGATTATATTCTTCTGTTAATTGAAGTGAATCTATTACTCTTAACAACTCATACGAATTTATACCGCATGAAACGGGATAAGTTATAATTGCACGTATTCTTTGTGCTGGGTTTATTATAAAAATGTCTCTTACGCTTTCTTCGTAAATTCTGTCAGGATTAACTATTCCATAAAGTCTTGATATTTCTGTATCTCTATCAGAAATAATAGGAAATGGAATTATTATTCCTGAGTGGATAAAAATATCATATAACCATTCAATATCAGCAAAATTGCTATCTATGGTCATACCTATAATCTGTACATTTCTTTTATCAAATTCTGGGAAAAGTTGAGCAAATGAGATCATTTCAGTAGTGGCTATCGGAGCGAAATCCCCAGGTGCACTGAAAAGGATAACCCATTTGCCTCTGTATTGAGACAATGTAATTGGCCCTTCAGTAGATAAAGCAGTAAAATCAGGCGCCAATCTGCCTATTGTGATACAATCCATTCTATTACTATGATTATCAGAAACATTATTATTAGAAATCATAAACCCTCCAACATGTAAATTAGTAATATATGGTATAATATGCATGTAATTATTGTTAGTTACAAAAAAGCAATAATTAGACAAAACTATGATAAAGAGTCTCTAAGAAAATAATAAAATTAAAAAAAATTGACTAAATTATTAAATATTACAGATAATATTTACGACATAATAAAATTTAATTTAGGAGGGTACTATGAACAATAGTCAAAATACAAGTGATTTTTTATCGGAAATATATCGTGGTGCAACAATGGGTGTAGAAACTATCAATAATATTTTAATGAAAGTAACTGATAATACTATTTACAATGAGCTTAAATATCAACTTAGAAGTTATGAAGAAATTGCTAATGAAGCTTATGCTGAAATAATAAAAAGAAATAATAAACCAAAAGATATTTCTGTATTTAATAAAATGAGTGCAAAAATGAGTATAGGAATTAATACATTTATTAATAGCAATCCATCCCATATAGCAGATATGCTTATAAAAGGAAACACAATGGGTGTGACTGGCATAACAAAAAGCTTAAATTCTCATTCTAATGCTGATCAAGATATTAAAGGGTTAGCTGATAGATTTATAAAATTGGAACAAGACAATATTGACAGATTAAAGAAATTTCTATAATTAATTTTAATTGAATGTATTGCAAAATCTAATTTTCTGTGATATTATTCAAATTGTAAAATTTAATAAATAATAATATTCGCTAGGGGAGCTTAAATGCTGAGAATTTACCCTCAAAACTTGATCCGGACAATACCGGCGTAAGGAAGACGACGTAAATAGTAAATTATAAGCCCCTCCCGCGATACATGGGAGGTTTTTTAATGTCAGGAGAAATTTTACAGTCATTTTTTGAATCTGTTTTAGGACAAATTGCAACAGTAGTAGTTATATTTTTGCTTTTAGTTTTAACAATGAAATTGAGTGGAAAGAAAAACGATGTGTCAATTATGGTTAAAACAGCCATACTTTTAGCAGTTACATTTGTTTTAAATCAAATCACATTATTCAGGATGCCACAAGGTGGTTCAATTACAGCGTTTGGTATGCTTGCTTTATTCTTAATAAGTTACATGTTTGGCTCAAGGCAAGGTATTATAGCAGGTATGGCATATGGATTATTAGACTTAATCATTAGCCCAAGTGTTATACATCCGATACAAATTTTCATGGATTATCCCTTAGCTTTTGGAGCGATCGGTATTGGAGGATTATTAAGAAAACAAAACTTTGGTATTATTAAAGGATATATTTTGGGTGTTATAGGAAGATACATAGTAGTTGTGTTGTCTGGGATTATATTTTGGGGTATGTATGCACCAGAAGGATTTAATGCAGTTTCATGGTCGCTATTTTATAATATGACTTATATGCTTCCAGAAGCAGTTTTAACTGTTGTAATTTTATTTATACCTCAAGTTAGGAAACTATTTGACAGATATAAAATTGAAGATTAAATAAATAATTTATTTATTGATGAAGGATATGAAATTACATTTCATATCTTTTTATTGTGAATACAACAAGGTTCCCGGGACCCATCAGCAATCTTTGATTGCGCTGACGGGTGGGGTTCTTATTTTGAATGGTTGAA
>Ga0074193_1000605_pt1 | contig 56625 bp, 41 predicted proteins | sample EPASupsiteHSE605_FD_64523 | JGI IMG/M metagenome (GOLD analysis project Ga0074193, IMG submission 64523) | Bioremediated contaminated groundwater from EPA Superfund site, New Mexico - Sample HSE6-05 | ecosystem: Environmental > Aquatic > Deep subsurface > Groundwater > Contaminated ...
CCCGATTCTCTGTATTGATCATAGATCTCTTTGAATTTCTTTTCGTTCAGCATAGATGTTTCTGTTTTTATAGCAAAACTAACATCTGTCAAGTAACATTACAATACGGGCTTCACCGGATGCTTACGCATTAACCGCCTGAGCGGATTGTTGTCGGCCTGCACAGCCTCCTGCCAGGTAGCTTCGCCCGGCATTTCGGCGGGTTGATTTTGTAGCACGGGTTTTACCTTTGGAGCATAGTAACGGGTAGCATCGTATACAAAGGGGCAGGTTACTTCGGGGGTATTCCCGTCGGTGTCTATGGGAAAAGGGATTTGTCCCTGATACAACCGAACTGCCCGGCGGTGTGCGTGTGCATGAAACAGCTTCACCTCCTCTTCGGTATGGGGCAGCGTACCGTCGGGCAGTGTAAAGAGAACGAGAATAAAAACCCTCGTACCGCAAGCATCGGCATAGGCAGCCAGGGTTTGGGGCAACTCGGCTGCCGTTTGTTTAACCTGGCAGACCTCGGCCGTACTGGTAAGGTTGCCTACCTGCAGTACCACCACGCCGTTGTAGCTTGTTTGCATCCGCATTCCGTCTTTCAGGGCAAAGGTAGAGGTACAAAGCAGCGTAGCTCCCTTTAGCCGTTTTGCAAGCAGGCCTGCCTTTGCCCTGCTCGTGTCTTCCTTCATACACTCCATCACATCCGAAAACGAAATGTTGCGGATACTTTTTTTCAACGTCGATTCTTTAAAATAACTAATATTCATCGCATTTATTTTTAATTGTTTTCGTGAAGGTACTACCCGGATGCCAGGTTTTACAAATAATATGCGCACGAAAGAGCTCTTCGGAGATAAATAATTATTACTTTTAAATTAGCTCTTTTTACTTAATAGTTTAGTATATTTGCATGTGAGAACTTCTTCGTCTTCCATATGGGGGACAATGGTCACACAGATGGAGGACCATGGTCACACAGCTGCGTGATCATGGTCCCTCAGCTGAGAGACGAAGAATATATCTTTGGTTAATAGCTAATCATACCGATGAAACGACCTAATTGTTGGAGTAAAAAGGTAATAAAACAAGTATGAAGTTGGGCAGAGGCAATCAGACGGAATACAGACGGGCCCCGCAACCGGCAGCCGGCGAAAAATAATGACAGGTGACAGATGCCGGTGATCCGTCACCTTGCATCTGTCACCTTCAGACTCCGCCTCCACAAAGGGAAATCTCCCAAGAGGTGATGGATGACAGATTGTTTTGCTATAAATCGGTTTTACAGAACCGGTGTTTTGGGTTTGCGGTCGAAGAAGGGATTCTTCGACGAAGCACTGATGGGAATGGTCAACACCTGTTTATGTTGACCATCCCTCTCAGGGATAGCCTTGTTGTTTGGGAAAGTTTACGCTAAAGTTTAAAATTAAAATAGGAACGGGCATTGTTGTAGGATATGTCTTCCACCATTTTTCCCACAAAAGGCAATTCCGATACAGGAATTTCGCCCGATTCTATTTCGCTTCCCAGCACGTTGCACAGGATACGTCTGAAATATTCGTGACGCGGATACGACAGGAAGCTGCGTGAATCGGTAAGCATGCCTACGAAACGGCTAAGCAGTCCGAGAGCCGACAATGCATTGAGCTGATTTTCCATACCCGTTTTCTGATCGAGGAACCACCAGGCTGCCCCGTATTGCATCTTGCCGGGAACAGATCCATCGTTGAAGTTGTAGGCGTTGGTAACCATCAGTTCGTTGTCGCGCGGATTAAGGTTGTAAACGATAGTCTTCGTTAGCGCTCCTTCCAGATCAAGCCGACCGAAAAAGCAGTTCATCGCGCCGGCAACAGCCGAGTCGTGTATGGAGTCGAAACCGGTATCGGCTCCTAATTTGGCAAACATCCTGGGGTTATTGTTACGGTTGGCTCCGACATGAAACTGCTGTACCCATCCGCTTTTTGCATCCATTACGGCAAAATCGTGCAACATGGCCGAGCGGAATTTAAGTATTTCGGTTTCGCAAGCCTCCTTGCCGGCTCTTACTTTGTCGAAAATAGCCCTTATTTCGGCATCGGAATAAGCTTCGGCATAGAAAGTTTCCATTCCGTGATCGGACACACAACAACCCAGGGATTCAAAATAATCGTGGCGAATCTGCAATGCCTGCATAAGCGCATCGTACGAATTGATGGAGATATTGGCAGCCTCCTCCAGTTTTGCAAGGTACGCGTTGTAATCGGCCGGGTTATCAATTGCCATTGCCTTATCCGGACGCCAGGTGGGAAGCATCTTTGAGGCGGTCAGGTTTTCTTTGTGTTGCTTGTGATACTGGAGTGAATCCGCGGGATCGTCTGTTGTACAAATCACTTCCACGTTCATTTTCTTCATAATTCCCAGGGCTCTGTACTCCGGTGTCTGAAGCTTCCCGGTACACTCGTCGTATATCTCACGGGCGGTGACAGGATTTAACACTTTGTCTACGCCAAAGACACGGCTCAGCTCAAGGTGTGTCCAGTGATACAATGGATTGCGCAGGGTATATGGCATGGTTTCCGCCCACTTCATGAATTTCTCGTAAGAAGGTTTGTTCCCGGTGATATAATCTTCGTTAACGCCATTCGCACGCATGGCACGCCACTTGTAATGGTCGCCACCCAGCCAAATTTCAGTAAGATCGGCAAAACCATAGTTTTCGGCAACTTGTCGGGGGTTTATATGACAGTGAAAATCGATAACCGGCATTTTCGACGCATGATTATGATAAAGTTCTTTTGCGGTTTCTGTTTGAAGTAAAAAATCCGCATTTAAAAATGTGTTCATGTTATTTCTTATTTAAGGAACGATACTTCAACAAAGTAAGGTCTTATTTATGAAAGAGAATTAACTTACTCCATCAAAATACTAATAAATATTAGCATGAATAGGATTATGCCTCTCTCAGTTTTTGATAAATAAGCAAATCCAGCAACCGGTCAAACTTTTTGGCAACCTGTTCGATCTGAGCACATTTGGCATACCCGCATTTCTCGAACAGACGAATACTGGCGGTATTCTCGCCTGTTATCAGGGCTACGATATTGTGGAATCCGGCACGCCAGATTTCGGGTTCGAATAGTTGCATGGCTGCATATCCTATTCCTTTGCCGCCAAATTCGGGCTTGAGGTAGACCGTTATTTCTACGGTTACATCGAATGCTTCCTTCGGTTTGAATTTGGAGATATAGCAAAAACCACACATCTCTCCACCACAATGAATGGTAAAAGCCTTATAGCGGTTATCTCCTATTTGAATATTCGAGCGCAACTCATCAAGGGTTAACGGATGGATGTAAAAAACAGCCGTTGAATGTAAAATGTAATGATCATAAATTTCTTTTACAAAATCCAAATCACTTTCTCTCATCTCTGCCAGTTCGATTGCTTTCATAAATAAAGGGAGTATACGTTTTTAAATTGAGAACAAAAGTAAACATTAATATGTACTTGAATTCATTTGCGAACTGTAAAAAAATGAAAACAAAAGCAAAGAAGAAAGAAAGTGTTAGCTTAAGCGGATTTTTATTCCTATGTTTGTAATTATGATAAAAAACAAACACAGAAAAACACATCAACTTTGTATAATCTCTTTTACCGCGCTATTGCTTTTCAATGCATGTTCGGCTCAGTTTTCGAAGATTAACAAGACGGAAAATACGCTTTCGGAATACATTCCAAAGGTGGTTTTGCCGGCACAAAACATACCCCTCCCTGCAAAAGATTTCAGCTTCTGTATGCCTGAGAAAAAACTTGAGGATATGGTAAGTCCCAAAGTGGAAATTACTCAAATATTTTCATCGAGAGAAACAAAGGATATAGTTGTGAGAGACTTAAAACTGTTTCAAAACAGCAACAAATTAACAATTAATCTGAATCTTATCGAAGAAGAAGATTTTGCCTTTCCATTGGCCGATGCGAAAGTAATATCCCCTTACGGTGGCAAACGGCGCGGACATACAGGTGTGGACCTTAAGACTTGCCCCAACGATACCATTGTTTCGGCATTCGACGGAGTGGTAAGAATGGCAAAGCCCTATGCCGGTTACGGCAATGTAATTGTGGTTCGCCATTATAACGGAATCGAAACAATTTACAGTCACAATTCAAAGAACTTCGTAAAGCCCAATGATATTGTAAAGGCTGGTCAGCCAATTGGTCTTACCGGTCGCACCGGAAGAGCCAGCACGGCCCATTTGCATTTTGAAACAAGAATAAACGGACAACATTTCAATCCCAATATCATTTTCAATCTAAAAAGCCAATGCCTCCAGCCGAAACGTATTGTTTGCACAAAAACGTCTGGTGGAAGCATCGCTGTGAGATCTGCCAGCTAACTGTTTGCAGTCAACTAATCAATTTATTTATTGGACATCTGTAATCACGGTTGCAGATGTTGCCTTGCTTACGACGTAAGCCGACGGTGTTGGATTGTTCTCATCCAGCCCCTTTGCCAATGCATTTACCACGGGTGCTTTTGTTGGTCCGATAACCGGAACAAGCAATGGCACATCGTTCAATAAAACAGGACCTGTAAGTGTTACCCTACGCTGTCCGGAAACCGGATGCGTGGCGGTAGTTACTGCCTCTTTTACTGTAAGCAGGGCAAGGTTGCCCGGAAAAATGGATGCGGTATGCATATCCCCTCCTACTCCCAGCATAATGCAGTCGAAACGGGGCAATCCGTTTACCTCAGGTACTCGTTCATGCAGCATGATTGCATATCGTTTGGCTTCTTCTTCCGGATCTGCCTCTCCCCGCATCCTATAAACATGCGCCGGGGGAATATTGAGCGGATCAAATAGCAGTTGCTTAGCCTGTCCGTAGTTACTTTCGGGATCTTCGGGAGGTACACATCTTTCGTCTACCCAATAAAAACGCAACCTTTGCCAATCAATTTTCTCCTTGTACTGATCCACCCAAAGACGAAAGAGATTCTTTGGGGTATCGCCTCCGGAAATGGACAAATGAAACAGCTCTGTTCCTTTTGCATTTATCAACCCAATAAGTGTTTCCGTTAATGCAACGAGTGCTTCGTTGCCTGATTTATATCGTTTAATCTCCATCGTTCAACATTTTTTTACTGTAACATATACACGGGCGCGGATGAATTTTAAGGGGTACACTCTCTTTGGGCCCTATGCTTCCAGGAGTATAGCTAAACAGGTGTTTGCGCCCCAGGTTATTCCAATGCTCCAGTATAGGATCTATAAATTTCCAGCTGGCTTCCAGTGCATCACTTCGTGAATAAAGGGTTGAGTCGCCAAGCATGGCATCCAGTAACAAGCGTTCGTAGGCATCGGGAAGATAGACTTTCGATAATGATTCGTATTTAAAATCCATGCTTACCTGTTTTACTTCAAATCCCGCACCCGGTATCTTGAGTCCGAATTGGAGCGAAATTCCTTCATTGGGCTGAATGCTTATGGTTAGCCTGTTGCAAGATGTTCCTGTACACTGGCCACTGAATAATTGATTGGGAGTAGTTTTGAAATTAATAATGATTTCCGACTTCTTCTCCTGCAATTTCTTTCCGGTGGTAAGATAGAAAGGAACACCTCCCCACCTCCAGTTATCTATAAATAATCTCATTGAAGCAAAGGTTTCCGTAATCGAATCGGGAGCCACCTGTGGTTCCTGAAGATATCCCTCATACTGACCTCTTACCACATTGAGATCTATATCTTCCGCTTTGTAAGGGCGTATGGATCTGAACACTTTTACAATCTCATCACGCAGAGGTTCTGCTTCAAATACAGCCGGCGATTCCATGGCAATGAAACCCATCAGCTGCATCAGGTGATTCTGAATCATGTCGCGCGCGGCACCGGCACCTTCATAGTACTTTCCGCGGTTTTCTACTCCCAGAGTTTCCGACACACTAATCTCAACAGAGTCCACATAATTACGGTTCCACAGAGGTTCGAATATGCCATTTGAAAAACGAAGCACCAGGATATTCTGCACAGTTTCCTTTCCCAGATAATGGTCGATACGATAAATCTCTTTCTCGTCGAAAATGCTCATCAGCTTTTTATTAAGCTCCTTTGCCGAATCGAGACTGGTTCCAAAGGGCTTTTCGATGACAATTCTGCGCCAGCCTTCGGTAACGGTCGATTCGGTCATTCCGTTTTCCTGCAGGAACTGAGGAATCAGTCCGTACATGAGCGGCGGAGTGGCCAAATAATAAATCACCTTGTCGGGGAGATTTAATTTTGCCTGCATCTCCCTGATTTTATCTTTCAGTTTGTAATATTCGGCACTATTAGCCGAATCAAAGCTTACATAGCTGATATGTTCCAGAAAAGCATCGATGTCTCCTGGTTTTAATTCTTTTCCTTTTTGTGAATGTTCAACGTTTACCCGCTGTATTTCCCTGAATTGTTCGTCTGTATATTCCGTACGGGCTGCTCCCATCACGCAAAGACGCTCGGGCAGCAAATCCCTCTTATGTAATTCATATAACGATGGGATAAGCTTGCGACCTGTCAGGTCGCCCGAAGCCCCAAATATAACAATCAACTGGCTATCAACTTTTTCTTTCATATCTTTACCTCTTATACGTTATAATTACCCGAATGGGTGCTACCACCCTTTCCGGTCCAGTCGGTATGGAAAAAGGCCCCTCTTGGGCTGTCTGTGCGTTCGTAGGTATGTGCACCAAAGTAATCGCGCTGAGCCTGTATTAAATTGGCGGACGAATGGAGGGTACGTAATCCGTCGAAATAACTTAGAGCTGCACTCATGGATGGCAAAGCTACTCCCGAAGAAATACCTGCGGCTACAATCTTGCGCCAGGATGGCTGGGCTTTCTCAATTTTATCTTTGAAGAATGGATCGAAAAGCAGGTTTTCGAGCAATGGGTTGTGCTGATAGGCTTCCGTTATCTTAGCAAGGAAAGCCGATCGGATTATACAACCTTTTCGCCATATCTGCGCAATGGCACCATAGTTTAAATCCCATTTGTAATGTTCCGAAGCACGACGTATCAAAGAAAAGCCTTGCGCATAAGATATGATTTTTGAGGCATACAACGCATCCCTTACATCGTCAGTAGGCAATGAAGCAACTTCCGATCCATGATTGGGATACAATTCGGATGCTTTTTGCCGTTCGCTCTTCAACCCCGAAAGCATGCGGGCATAAACCGCTTCGGTTACCAGCGTAAGCGGATCGTTCTGATCCATTGCTGCAATGGCACTCCATTTACCCGTTCCTTTTTGTCCGGCCACGTCCAAAATATTATCTACGAGATAGCTGTTGTCTGATTCTTTAAAGCGTAAAATATTAGCTGTAATTTCGATCAGGAAGCTATCAAGATCGCCCGTGTTCCAGGTATCAAATACAGATGCAAGTTCGCTGTTTCCGGAATTCTTCCCTTCTTTAAGCAGAGAATAAGCTTCGGCAATCAACTGCATGTCGCCATATTCTATGCCATTGTGAACCATCTTTACAAAATGACCTGCACCACCATTTCCTATCCACTGACAGCAAGGTGTACCATCTTCCAGCTTGGCTGAGATAGATTGCAGGAGGTCCTTTACCAAAGGCCACGCAGCAGATGAACCTCCAGGCATGATGGAAGGTCCGTGTAAGGCCCCTTCTTCGCCTCCCGAAATTCCGGAACCCACAAAATAAAAACCTTGTTGTTCCACTTCCTTTACTCTGCGTTCGGTATCATTAAAGTCGGAGTTACCTCCATCGATAATTACATCGCCCGGCGAAAGGAAGGGTACAAGCTGACTAATAAGCTCGTCTACAGGCGAACCGGCTTTCACCATCATCATTATTTTACGAGGTTTCTCAATCGAATTAACCAACGCTTGGATATTATGTGTTCCTATGAACTTTTTATTATTTCCCCGGCCATTGATAAAGCGATCTACTACCCCTTCTTCACCTGGTGCGCTACGATTGTAAACTGCTACCGTATACCCTTTGCTTTCCATATTTAAAGCAAGGTTTTCGCCCATCACTGCCAAGCCAATCAGACCAACATCTGCTAATTTCATATAATTATTTTTTAAGTTAAATCTTTTTTCATACTTTTAAGAACAATTCTATTCGTTCTTTTGTTTGATAGATTTTCTTTATCAGAACGTAAAGAAAAATTATTAGCCAATATATTTATATTTCCACTAAACATTATTGGCGGGTTATTAGTTCTATAGTTGCAATTAAAAAAACAGACCATGCAAATACAGTTTAAGCCAATTACCCTCGAAGACAGGGACATTATAAAGTCATTTACCATTCCCGGCGATTACCGGAATTGCGATTTTTCGTTTTCTAATATGTGTAGCTGGAGTTTTCTTTACAAGAGCGAATATGCTGTAGTTGATGATTCGCTGCTGATTCGCTTCTGGATTGAAGATGGAACCCGCATTGCTTATATGTGTCCTATTGGTAAGGGCGACCTGAAACAGGCAGTGGAATTGTTGGAAGAAGATTCGCTTGCCAATGGTCATCCTCTCCTGATGTTAGGTATTACTCAGGCTGCCAAAGAAAAACTGAATGCGGCATTCCCGGATGCGCTCGTATATATTCCTAACAGGGATTATTCCGATTACATTTATATGAGGGAAGATCTGGCAACTTTAAAGGGTAAAAAATATCAGTCCAAACGCAATCACATTAATAACTTCAAAAAACAATATCCTTACGAATACCTGCCCATTACTCCGGAGTTGGTTCCTCATTGCCTAAGACTGGAGCATAAGTGGTTTAAAGCCAACGATCCGGAATCTGAGGGTGATGATCTTACCTACGAGAGACGTTCGCTTACTTTTGCCTTGCAAAACTTTGAAGCTCTTGGACTAACGGGAGGAGCAATACGTGTAGGTACCGAAATAGTGGCTTTCACATTTGGTTCGCCTATTAATCATAACACGTTCGGTGTACATGTAGAAAAGGCTGATGTAAACTTTCAGGGTGCTTTCACTATAATAAATCAGGAGTTTGCATCGCGTATTCCAGAGCAATACATGTATGTGAACAGGGAAGAAGATTTGGGATTACCCGGATTAAGACAGGCAAAGCTTTCTTATAATCCTGTTATTTTACTTGAAAAGAACGTAGTTGTAAAAAAACCTCAGAGCTAAATAAAGTGACCGACATACAACAACTCAAAGCCATGTGGAGATTGCTTTTCGGTGATACGGAAGCATTCATATCTCTTTATTTCAATGAAGTGGTACGGAAAGAAAATACCCGCGTTATTGAAGAGGACGGGCGTATCGTTTCGGCTTTGTACATGCTCCCCTATCCTTTTTACATTTGGGGTAAGGAGATTACTTCATCCTATATTTCGGGTGCTGGAACAATTCCCGAGGCGCAGGGACGTGGTCTGATGCAACAGCTCCTGGTCGATTCGTTTAAAGAAATGAGCAGGCAAAATATTCCTTTATCAACTCTGATTCCTGCCGACCCATGGCTTTTTGGTTTCTATGAGAAAAGCGGATATGCCACAGTTTTCAACTACGTGCAGGAGAGTTATGAATTGAAGGATATCAGAGACAACTATCTGGCTTTAAGAATTCATCCTTTCGAAAAGCTGGATATAAAGCTTTGCCAAAAGTATTTAGACCAGCAATTGCATACAAGGAAAAGTTGTGTACTACATCCTTTGGATAATTTCCGGACCATAGTTTGCGATTATTCACTTTCTGATGGAAAAATATGGGTTGCTTTTGAGGAAGATGATATTCCTGCGGGTATAATTTTTACTGTTTATAAGGGAGATGACAGCTTTTTGGCTAAAGAATTTATTTATGCAAACGAGAAGGTAAAAGAAGCTTTACTTCAGACTGCCGCTGTTCACTATAATGTACAAAAAGGGATTTACCGTACTCCGGCAACTTCGGACAAAGGGACTCCCTTAGGCATGGCACGTATTATTGATGCAAACGAAATATTGTCTGCCTGGTCTGCCAGCTATCCGGAAAAGAATCTGCATATAAACCTTACCGATCCATTGCTTCCGGAAAATAACGGGGGATATCGGGTCGAAAACGGGCTGTGTACTAAAAGCGATGATTTCCTTACAGACCCTTCTTGCCTGGTAATGAATATTGCCCAGCTTGCCCAATTTCTATTACTTCCGGAACATCCTTATATGAGTTTGATGTTTGATTAAAACACGACCTTCCAAATATAGAAAGAGGGTGAATCAATTGAATGATCCACCCTCTTTCTTTTAGATTACTTAACAAACGGACTGATCAGATAGGAGTAGCTGTATTTCTTATCTGTAAGGCGGTATTGATCCATCGGATGGGTACCCCAGCTTGTATCTCCCCCCAGACCGCGTTGCTGTAAATCGATATTCACAGCAAGAATATCACGACGGTCGATATCAGCGATATGTTGTTGTTTTTTAGTCATGCCCGGGTCGAAGTCTGCGTCATAATTATGACGAGCTGTAAAGTTAACAGGCTGTGCCAATCCCTGGATCTGAACACCAAGTCCTTCGGGATTAACGAAAGTTACCTGGCGAACATCTGCACGGTTACCGTTTTCCTGTGGACGAATGTAATCAAAACCAAGATCTTTTACTTTTGCGTCGTAACGGCCTACAAACGAAGAACGTTTACGGTCCCAGTAATTTTCAAGGGGTCCGCGACCGTACCATGAAACCTGATCGAACGACTCGTCCATCTCCATCTTCATACCAAAACGGGGTAATTCAGGAAGTTCTTTGTTGCCCATATCCATGCTGCTTGTTAGTTCTACAGATCCATCGTTACGTACAAAGTAAGCAATGGTATAATCTACATCCAGGTAAGCAATCTTGAACGAACAAACAACTTCTACACCTTCGGCTGTCTGATTTTTAACATCTGCTTTAATCAGTTTAAGGTTATCGCCGGCTGTTCTCCATACATTGGTTTTAAACTGTAAGTTTTCGCCAAAATCATTATCCGTTGGTGCACGCCAGAAATTAGGTTCCGGTGCCGAAGTTAATAATGCTTTTCCGTCTTTCTTATAAGATGTAAGCAGTCCATTAACAAGACTGATCGAACCCTGTACATTTCCACTTTCGAACTGCAAGGCATTTTCGCTCTTGGTTACTTTCAATGTACCTTTCACGTTACGGTCTGATACAAAATAGTTGCTTGTTGGCAAGGCAAGTTGCTCTGAAGCTACAATGTGACCTACCGGAACAAGCTCGGTACCTTCTTTTTCCAATGCTTTCACATTAAGGAAATACTCTTCGCCGGCTTTCGGCGTATAAGCAGGAAGCGCAATAGTTACTGGCGTAGTAGTACCTGGTTTACCCGAAACGGCAAATGTACCTGTAGCCACAACACGGTCGTTCACCTGGAAAGACCATTCGTAAGCATAGCGGTTTAGGTCGGAGAACTGGAAATGGTTTACAAGTTGAATCTTTCCTTTGGCAACATCGACTGGAAGGAAGTAAACACCCTGATAGGATTTCTTTACTTCGGTTAATCCCGGATGAGGGGTGCGATCGGCACTAATCAATCCGTTTGCACAGAAGTTTTCCTGATGAGCCCAGCGGTCGCCTCCAAAATCGCCTCCATAATAATAATACTTTCTGCCATTAGGATCCTTTGCTTCCAGCCCCTGGTCAACCCAGTCCCAGATAAATCCACCCTGTAACTCCGGCGATTTAAGGATAATATCCCAGTATTCCTGGAAGTTTCCGGTACTGTTACCCATGGCATGTGCATACTCACAAAGAATCCATGGACGGTTTGTGTCGGTACGATCTGCATATTTTTGTAACCGCTGAGGTGAAGTATACATCCAGGCAATAATGTCCGTATGCGGATCTTCGTTTGCACGTTCGCATTGAACGGTACGTGTACGATCGCGTTGTTTCATCCAGTTGTAAGTTTCTACATAGTTAGGACCAAAGTCGCTTTCGTTACCTGTAGACCAACCTATAATACAAGGGTGGTTCTTGTCGCGTTCAACCATACGTATTGTACGGTCCATGTGCTGACCCAACCAGTCCTTAATGAATGACGGGTGACGTGAACGGTCAAAACCGTCGAGGTCGTGTGCTTCGATATTGGCTTCATCGATAACATACAATCCATACTGATCGCAAAGCTTGTACATTTCAATGCTCTGTGGATAGTGACTCATACGAATGGCATTGATGTTATTCAGTTTCATCAAACGAATATCTTCAATACGTGTAGCCTGATCGACTGTATGACCGGTTACCGGATGATGCTCATGAATATCTGTACCTCTGATAATGATAGGGGTACCATTGATCCAAACCTGACCGTTTTTCATTTCAATCTTACGGAATCCGGTTTTAGATGCGGTAACCTCGGTAGTTTTACCCTTTGCATCTTTCAACGCAACAGTTACACTGTACAGGTTAGGATATTCGGCACTCCACTGTTTGGGATTGCTTACAGATTGAGAGAAAGAAACTTTTTCTTCGCCTCCGGCTGCGATGGAAGGAACTCCAATCTTTTTGGTAAATACTGTTTTACCTGAAGCATCAAGCAAACCTACCTCAACCGAATAACCGGATGCGGCTGCCTGGTTAAAGTTCCGCACATTCACATCCATAGAGAAGATGCCATTCTTGTACGATTTATCAAGATCGCCGATAGCGAAGAAATCTTCGAGAGATACTTTCGGGCGAGAGATAAGATAAACGTCACGCTCGATTCCGGCAAGACGCCAGAAGTCCTGATCTTCGAGGTAGGAAGCATCGCTCCACTTAAAGACTTCAACGGCAAGATGGTTCTTACCTGTTTTAAGATACTTGGATATATTGAACTCTGCGGCAGTTTTGGAAGCTTTTGAATAACCTATCTTTTCGCCGTTCACCCATATTGTAGCTGCTCCGGCAATGGATTCAAAATGCAACATAGTTTCGCGTTCGTTCCATCCGGCCGGCACGTTAAATGTTGTACGATATGAACCAACAGGCAGATCCTCATTATCAAGAAAGGGGGGATTCTTTGGAAAAATATACGTAACATTGGTGTACACCGGAATTCCAAATCCCTGCATTTCCCAGTTAGAAGGCACCTTAATATCGCTCCAGTCATTGTCGCAATAAGCAGGTTTGTAAAAATCGAGCGGACGCTCAGATGGTTTAACACTAAATTTAAAACGCCAGGTTCCGTTCAGCGATTGTACAAACGGGGTTTTAAACTTATCTCCGGTCATCGCTTGTTCCATCTTCTGATAGGGAACAAAGGTTGCGCGGGGCTTTTCTACTCCCTCATTCACCAGTTTAGGATTCTCCCAAAAATTGGTCTGACCCTGAAGGCTGGAAAAAGCAAAAAGCACGCAAAAAAGAAATGAAACTTTTCTCATAAGATTATTTCTATGGTATTATAATAAATAGGTTATATACTACTTAGTATATTTAAAAGTCAACAAATATAAAAAGATTCAGTCAAAGGACAATATATTGTTAAGATATTTCATTATTTTGTTAATTTAATTACCTACCTTTGGTAGCATTAAATCAAAATGTTATAATTATGTTCTCAAGAGAAACCTACATTGCCCGCCGTGCCCAGCTTAAAAAGACAGTTGGATCGGGGCTGTTATTGTTTTTAGGAAACGATGAATGTGGTGTAAACTACGCAGATAACACCTATACTTTCCGTCAGGATTCCACTTTCCTTTATTATTTTGGGCTACCCTATGCCGGCCTCTCGGCAGTTATAGATATCGACTCCAACAAAGAAATTATCTTTGGCGACGAACTAACCATCGATTCAATCGTATGGATGGGTACACAGCCTACACTTAGCGAAAAATGCGAAAGTGTTGGTATTAACAAGATGTTACCTTCCGATGCTGTTGGTACCTATCTGCAAGATGCTAAACAAAAGGGACAGAATATTCATTACCTTCCAACGTACCGTCCCGAGCATCAGCTTAAATTGTTTTCATGGCTTAATGAACATCCTGCCTTACAACAGGCTTCACTGCCGTTTATCATGGCTGTGGTTAATCAAAGAAACTACAAAAGCGACGAAGAAATTGTTGAAATAGAGAAAGCATGTATGGTTACTGCCGACATGCACTTAACTGCCATGCGGACAGTTCGTCCTGGGATTCGTGAAAGCGAAGTGGCAGCAGCTGTTGCCGAAGTGGCACTTGCAGCCAATTATCAGCTTTCTTTTCCCATCATAGGAACTATTAACGGACAAACCTTACACAACCACCACCACGGAAATATGATTAAAAGTGGTGACTTGTATTTGCTTGATGCCGGAGCCGAAACGGAAATGGGTTATGCTGGTGATATGACGTCTACCATTCCTGCCGATGCCACCTTCACCACTCGTCAGAAAGAAATTTATGATATTGTTATCGCATCACACGAGGCTTCTTTCGCTGCCCTTCGCCCCGGTGTAACCTTCGAGTCGGTGTACGATCTTTCTGCAAAAGTAATTTTTGAAGGTCTGAAGGCTCTTGGATTTATGCGCGGTAACGCTGACGAAGCCGTTAAAGCCGGAGCTCACGCACTTTTATACCCTCATGGTCTGGGACACATGATGGGACTGGATGTCCATGATATGGAAAATCTGGGTGAAATCTACGTAGGTCATGACGGTAAACCCAAAAGCACACAGTTTGGCAGGAAGTCTCTTCGCCTGGGCAGAATGCTTGAACCGGGTTTTGTACATACTATCGAACCGGGTATCTACTTTATACCCGAACTTATTGATTTGTGGAGAAGCGAGCACAAATTCGAGGAATTTATTAATTACGAGAAAGTGGCTACCTATAAGGATTTCGGAGGTATACGAAACGAGGCTGATTATTTGATTACGCCAACCGGTTCGCGACTGCTTGGAAAGCAACTTCCCCGCACAACCGATGAGGTGGAAGCCTTGAGATAATCATTGCTGATTAATAGCAAAAAAGAGGGAAATACTTAAGCAGCATTTCCCTCTTTTTTATTTCCTTTGGGTGTTATAGCATCCATTTATCGGGGTTATAAGAAGACTCCATCTTTGTTTCTACCGCATCGGGTAGTTTATGGAAGAAGTCGATACCTGTTATTTTTTCGACACGGTCGATGCTAACAGGATATTCACCAAGCGATTTATCTTTGTAATCGCGGTTCTCAAACAAAAAGGCGATACCTTCCAGCGAATTGCCGTTCGAATTTACAACAATCTTATAAAATTGTTGGGGAATTCCTACCCTGTTTTTTCCTAATCGTTTGAGCTCTGTATTAATAACCGGACCTGTTACAATCCATACCGATTTCTTTTCTTTAGCCCACAAACGGCATTTCTCCTCCAAATCCTTCCATACACCTCGGTTTAGACCAGGTTTCTGCGGACATATATTGCTCAGATAAAAAGACTCGCGGATTGCTTTAGCAGACCACTTCATATCGCCAGCCGGAGCCATATGTCCCCTGTCGTATCCAGAGCGTGTATAATCGCCATTTTCGGCAGAAACACTTACTTCGGGATCGCGTAAAAATTTGTCGGTCCGACCGTTCTTTGTACTTCTGGCTTCGCCTGATGTTAGTTTATATGCAACCCAGTTTGCGATCTTATAGGTAGGGTTATAGGAAAGCGTATACCCTTCGTGACGAACTATTTCTTCCGGCTGACCGTTTTCGAGTCGGGACATTTCCACTCCATCAGGAACCTCGAAAGCAACTGTTTCGGGTTCTTTTAAAGAGCTCTTTTCTTCTTCGGGCGTCACTGTTACCGAATCTGGGATCTCCGATTCAGGAAATTCTTCATGTCCGGGGTAATGCTCGACCGACTCTTTTTCGTCCGGTTGAACATCAAACGGGTTAATGTAATTATAAAGACTCCATATTCCTATGAAACAGACAATAACAACACAAGCAGTAACAAATATCTGCTTTATGAATGTCAGAACCGATGCATTGGTTTTACCTTTTTTTCGTACGGGTGCTTTTCTTTTCTTCTTAGCCATTCCTCTTCCTTTTTATAAATGCAGTGCAAATATAAATACTATTTTGTACTTTTGCGCCCCAAATAGAATTTAGATGAGCATATACACACCTAAAGAACTTCCTGTTATTGCAGAAAGAACAGGAATTGACAAAGCAAATTACAATTGGAAAAAGACCTTTACACTGGGGATGTTGGCAGGCGCCTACATTGCCATGGGGGCGACACTCGCTGTATATGTAAGCAGCGGTTTTCCTACTATCAGTGAACAAAATCCGGTATTTCAAAAGCTATTGGCCGGGCTTGCCTTCCCTGTTGGACTTATGTTAGTAATAATTGCCGGTGCCGAACTCTTTACAGGCAACAATGCCATGTTGATTCCGGGCTTTATGAACGGTAAAATAAAATGGCATACCGTACTGAAAAACTGGGCACTGGTGTTTGGAAGCAACTTTATAGGTACCATTTTCTTTGCCTACCTGTTGGTACACGTAACCGGCATATTGAGTCACGATCCGTGGCAGAGTTCCATTATTCATACGGCTGTGTATAAAACAACTCAGCCCTGGCATGTAATATTTTTGAAAGGTATCGGGGCTAACTGGCTGGTGTGCCTTGCTGTATGGCTGGGACTTTCGGCACAGTCTACTTCGGGTAAGATTGCCGGATTGTGGTGGCCTGTTATGGCATTTGTGGTACTTGGATACGAACACAGCATTGCCAATATGTTTTACATTCCAATGGGTATTTTCGAAGGAGCACCTGTAACCTGGGCTTCGTTTGTGTTCAGTAACCTTATCCCCTCTGCTCTTGGAAACATAGTGGGAGGAGCTTTCTTTGTGGGAGGTATTTACTGGTACACTTATATAAAGATTGAGAAGTAAAAAACAAAACCCGACCCGAAAACAGGTTGTTTATCCTTTCGGATAAACGTATTTCGGATCGGGGTATTTTTATAGTAGCATAGGCTTGGTTAAACCCTTCCCTATCTTGTATGTCCTTTAATCAAATGAGTTCCTGGCGCTAACTTCACCTGTTTGCCGTTGGGAAATACAACCTCGGCAGTTGTACCATCGGGCACATCTACATGAATGGACATTGCTTTACCCTTCTGACTAATTGCTACTTTGATGTCTCCGTAAATACTCGGAACCGTAGCGGAAGCATCGGTAAGTGTTCCCATCTGAGGTGCAACCCTGAATGTTTTAAAGGCAGGAGAAGTAGGTTCTACACCACACAACTTCTGACTCAGGATAGTAAGCGGTCCGCCGCTCCAGGCATGATTTATAGTACCTCCGCCAAAGCCATCCACTCCAGCTCCCCATCCTTCAAACAGTGTGGTATATTCCTTATATCCCATCATTTTACCGTACCTGCTTTTTATTCGCTGTAAAGCAAAAGAGGGTTCTCCCATTTTAAAGAGTGCTTCCAGTACATATTTCTCCATATACGGACTTGCGTGGTACTCTTTTTTAAATACCTGAAGCAAGGCTGGATACTTTTCGGCCGAGGCAAGACCAGAAACTACCGCAAGCGCTTGAGCCCGATCGTCTGTTTCTCCATTATATCCCGGCGAACGGTAGCATGTTCCTGTCCAGTATTTCGTATTAAAACAAGATTGAAACGATTTCATCATGGCATCAAGATGCTCAACATCGGCTGTTTTTCCAAGCATACCTGCAAAAGATTTCTCGGCCTTCAATGCCAGGTAATACCAAGAATTGGTTAGTACACCCATATCTATATTTTCGCCCCAGTCACCCCAGCTCCAATCGCCTGCCCTTTCAGGGACCAAACCATTTTGTTCGGGTTGCCACACTTCATGCAAGTAGCGATGCAGTCTGTCGTAAACGGGTGCCACAAAAGAGCTGTCGCCGCTAAAGAAATAATGAGTATAAAAACCGTAATATCCAACAGAAGCAAGCATTTGCAAAGGGAGTTCGCGTCCCCAATTTGCCGAAGGAACCGGCGCAAAGAGAACGCCGTCTTCACGTTGCCAATTCATCAGCTCATAAATTCCTTTCAGAGCCAGCTTATGTCCACGGGCATCAAGCACGTAGAATACTTCGCCCAATTCATTCACCTCATCGCCCCACCACTGCGCACGCTCTCTGTCGGGACAATCCATATAAGTATCACGCATGGTAACATACAGTGTACGGGCCGAACGTTTCCAAAGCTCGTTAAAGAAGGGATCATTACAGGAAAACTTGCCTTTGAATTCGGCATCATATCCCGTCTCACGGTACTTAACATCCAGCACTTTCACACCTGTGGGAATCACATAGATTATCTGGTTACCATTCATCCAACCCAAACTCTCGTAAGTCTGTACCCCATTTTTGGTAACATATTCGGCACGTACGTTCGTATCGCCTCCACCTACATAATTGTCGGTTATTAGTTGGATAGTTTTCCCTGGTTCGGCTTCCACATTCAAAAAAGGAGTAGCATGACAGTTGTAAGGCAACGTACAATACACGGTATCTCTCTTTTCGGAATAAACGACTGATTTATAATCTTTAAGTCCACTGTTTTTCCATAAAGGAATAGGACGTTCCACCAACTTCCCGAAGGGGTATCCTTCCGCTTTGGTCAGTTCAATCGCTTCAGGAAAAGATCCCGTGAAAGAAGTAAGATTCCAGTCTTTTATCTCTTGTTGGGCATCAAAACGAATGTTGCTTTCCGGCAAGCGAAAATTAGGATGAGGAGCTGTAGTGTTTTCGTAAGCCGAATACAAAGTGCAACGCCATGAACGGTCACTAACGAGTGACAAGGATTCCGACTGAGCATCAAATAGAAGCCCCGCCCGTCCGCTGCTGGCATGACTAAACCCATTCTTTCCAAAGTGCCATACCAGAATGGCGATGGTATTTTCGCCGGGCTTCAGCCATTTGGCAATATCTACCACATCAAAATAAGTCGCATTGGGTTCGGGTCCGCGTTTGAGTCCTCCTTCAAAAACAACCAGCTGGTCGTTTATCCAGAGCCAATACTTACTATCAGCTGCTATACGTGCAAGAAAGGAATTTGGGACTTCCTTTATTTCAACTGTTTTGCGATAAGCCAGCCATTCGTTCGTCTGACTTTGGCTTCGTTCAGTGCTAATCCATTTACCTTTCCAATCGTATGCCATCAGGGTAAGGTTAGAAAGAACAGCCAGCACCATAATCCATAGTATTTTTTTCATATCATAGCAGAAATTAGATCAACATATGTAAAGATAGGCAAAACTAGGGAAATAATCAATAAAGCCAGGTTATAAAAATGACTTACTTCCTTTCTAATATGATATTAGAAAATAAATAAGTCATTTCTTGTGCAATTTAGCAGGTATCGATTGTTTAATAGGTATCGGTTGGGATGTTATTCATTTCAACATCAAGACGACCACCAGAGACAATGGTTTTAAATGGAATATGAACACCCTGCAACGGTTTACCGTTTAAGCGGAACTGTTTAACATACGTATTGCGTTTGTTGTTGTTTTTAGCCTCAATCACAAACTCACGACCCTTGTAATAACGATTGTTCAACTGAATCGTAACCTTATCGAACAGCGTACTTCCCAAAGCAAAAGACGGATTAACGTCTGTTAGACCTTTCACATCAAAAAGACCTAAGGATGAGATAACATACCATGCTCCAAGTTGTCCCTGATCTTCATCCTGTCCGTATCCGTACCCATGAATTCCGTCCACTCCATAAAACTCATCCAGGATAGCCCTTACCCACTTTTGAGTAAGCGAAGGACGGCCCGACTCATTAAACAGCCAGGAAATATGTAAGCAAGGTTGGTTTCCCTGATTATATAACGTTTGCAGACCTGCAAAAGCACCTACTTCTTTTCCTCCGCTGAAGATTAGTTTTTGCGAAACAGTAAAAATGCTGTCCAACCGTTGATTAAATACATCGGCTCCTACTTTGGTTACCAACTCCGGCACATTGTGGGGTACATAGAATGTATATTGCCAGGCATTCCCTTCCTGGAAACCACGCCAAACCTTTAGTGGATCAAAGTCTTCAATAAACTGACCGTTTTCTTTTTTGGGTCGTACAAAATTGATGGAAGAATCGTAGATACGTTCCCATCCCTTCGATAAGTCCATCAACTTAGCATATTCATCCATTTTTCCTAACTGCTTCGCCCATTGAGCAACAGCCCACGCACTGTAGGAATACTCAAGAGTATGTGATGCCGAAAAAAGGAAAACTTCGTCGGGACCATCACCCTTGTCCATATGCGGAACATAGCCCAGTTCCACAAAGCTACGGGTATCCATTTTGCCTGCACCAAGCGGACGATTGTTTCCATCCAGTTCATTCTTCAAAGAGGCTTCGTAGGCCATATTCACATCAAAATCGCGGATACCGCACTGATAAGCCCCGGCAAGAATCACGCTCAGCTGGTTGGTTCCAACGCCGGAAACATACCTGCTGCAGGCAATGCCATCAGCCAACCATCCGGCATCCTTGTAGACAAGCAGGTGACTGCTTATGTAATCCGAATAATACTCGGGATAGGCCAATGCCCACACTTGCGAAAGATTCCACTGACCTCCCCATGCCGCATCAGTGTTATAAAAGTTATGTTTAGGTTTTCCATTTTTCAAAGGAATTTGTCCAACCGAACCATCGTTACGGGGATAAGCTCCATTTACATCGCTTGCCAGTCCTCGTCCCAGCAAAGCATGATAAAGACCCGTATAAAACTTTACTTTATCTTCTTTTACCGTAGTTTCCACTTTTATTCTACCCAGGTAACTCTCCCACTCTTTCGTGGCAGCCGACTTTGCCTTATCAAAGGTAAGCGAAGCAGCCTCTTCCTTCAGATTCAGTCGCGCATTGGCAACAGATGTGTATGAAAGGCCCACTTTAGCAGTGATAGCTTCTTGCTGAGATGTATGGAAGGTAAGATAAATACCCGCTCCAGTTCCGGTAACATGCGCATTTCCCGGTTGAGTTGTTTTGCCTGAAAAAGTACCAAAGCTGTCCGGTTTCTTATCCAAAACAGCCGAAAAATACATGGTAACCGATGCATCCGGCTGGTATTTCTTTACATATTCGGGCAAAGTCGTTACCCAACCTTCTACCTTACCGTCCGGGGTAAGCGTAACCTCGGCATCTTGTACGGCACCACTCTCGCCCTGCCTGTTACCGATATCGAATAAGATACGGCTTTCCTTGCTTGCAGGAAAGGTATACCTTTGAAAAGCCACACGAGGCGTAGCGGTAAGCTCTGCTTTCACGCCGTAATCCTGTAAGATTACAGAATAGTAACCCGCCGTTGCCACTTCGTCCTTCCGGTCAAAGCGTGAACGATAGCCTGGTCCATTCCTATCAACCGGACCAGGAATCGTAACCAGCTCTCCTACTGCTGGCATCAAGACGATACCACCCACCTGAAATTCGTGCAGGCAAGGAAACCCTTCAATGGAATTATCTCGGTAATCGTACCCTGTAGCCTCCCATCCCGATTGGTTACCAAGATGACCGTTGGTTGAAGGCGCCGGTTTTGCCATTCCAAAAGGCAAAGCCCCGGGAGTAAAGTGAAACCAACGGCAATGAGCCGTTCCAATACGAGGTTCCACATAGCTTACAAGTGAATCCTGATTCTTTTTACCACTGGCATAAATACCCGAAGTAAAGCAAACGAAAAAGAGCGAAACAATAGCAATATAGAGATAGTTGCTTTTCATTTTATAATCTGTTTTTATATTGAATACGAATAGAATTTACAATACACATTCGCTTACGGTTCTGCTGTTTGTTATAAATGATTTAAGGCATAAACATAGGCTCCCATAGCAACAGAACGACTCGTTCCCTGCTTGCTCACCATTACACCAAAACGTTTAAAGGGGTCGTAATCTATAAGTCGATCCGTTCCGGGAATGGCTACTTTCACAGCTTCCCCTTTGGCAAAGGCAGTAAACTGATCTTCATCTTCCAGATTAAACGCTTTCATCTGCAACCTGCTAAACAGACTTCCATCCATCATCCCAAGCGAACTGTTTAACTCAGCCAGTAAAGAAGGAAGAATGTATTTGGATGCACCAGCCAATCCTCCGCCAATAACAACAATACCATCGATAAGAGTAATGGCAGATGCAATCGCATCTCCAGCCATTTCACCAAGCTCGGCGAACGAACGGATAGCTGCATCGCGGTTACCTTGTCGCTGACCTTCTGCTATGTCGAATATATCTTTCGGAGTAAGGGCCGATGTATCACCCGAATGCGCAGCATATACCCGCTTTACTGCCCGGATACTCACACTCTCTTCGGCGATATATTGTGGATATTTCTTATTTCTTAAGCACCAAACATCTCCACCGGCTCCGTTATCTCCCAAAAGTAAGTTACCATCAAGTACCACTCCAGCTCCGAATCCCGTTCCCAGGGTTACACCAAGCAAGTTTTTATAGCGCCTGATGCTTCCGGCGGCTTCCAGCTTCCGATTTAGTTCTGGTAAAGCACCCGAAAGAGCTTCGCCATAGGCAAACAGATTCCCGTCGTTGTTTATAAAAACCGGAATGCCAAAGGTATCCTGCAGATAAGGTCCTAAAGCCACACCACCTCTGAAAGAAGGGAAGTTTGGCAGATCGCCGATAATACCAGCAGCATAATCAGCCGGACCCGGAAAGGCAAAACTTATGGCTACAGGGGCTTCAGATAAAACTGCCCGGATGGTGTTAAAGCCTTCGGTTATGTGATTCAGACAGACATCCAGGCTGTTTGAAGCAGCCGAAAGTGTTACCGGCGAAACGATTTCCTTTCCTCCGCGGATGGCAGAGAATACCAGATTGGTACCTCCTGCGTCCAAAGTCATTACAATGCGATTGTCAGTTGTATACATGGTTTATGCTTGTTTTATTCTATTCTCTGAAACGGACATACGCCTTAATGGTTCCACATGTTTTTCCTTCGGATACTCCGTACGGACGGATGGTATAACTACCTACGCATGCGGGAATGATAAAGGTTTCCGCATAATGCACAACAAAAGGAACAAAAGCATCCGTCTCACTTTCAACCAGCAGCTCGTCGCCTTCAATCACATTCAATACATTTACTCCACCTCCGGTATGATGAGAAACCGTGCCCGTAAACCAATGTCGACGGGTTTCAATGAATTCGTTTTCATGCAAACCGGTACGCTCCTCTTTCCAACCTTCGCCTTCGGCAATAAGTTCAACTTGATTTATAAGATGCTTCCTTACAAAGTCGGTCTGACGTTCCCACTGAATCACCTTCGACCCATGACCAATATTAATCGGACGAGGCAAACCATCCAGCCCTAAGCGGTCCCAATCCCAAAGTTTGAAGGTAAAGATACTCGGAGTTGCGCTAATTTCCAACACCATAGCTTCCGAACCGGAACAATGAATCGTTCCTCCCGGTATCAGGTAATGGTCATGCTTTTTAGCAGGCCACTGGTTTATATACTTATCCGCATCAAAAGAGCAACCCGATTCCTGTGCTTCGTTTAAAGCATCAACCATTTCATCCGGGTTCACACCTGTCTTCAACCCTAAATATACGGTAGCACCTTCACCGGCATCAAGCAGGTAATAGCTTTCGTCCTGCGTATAGTAAATGCCAAACGTATCGCGGATATACTGAGTAGTAGGATGCACCTGAAGACTCAGATGTCCGCCCCCCATCGTATCCAGAAAGTCGAAACGAATAGGAAAATCCTGTCCGAAACGAGCCTCGACAGGTCCACCTAACAGTTCGCGGGTTTTATAGAATACCAGGTTATTAGCCGGCATTTCAAAGCGTTCGCCAGCTACCTGAAAGTAGAGACTATTCTCTTCGGGAACACAGTCAAAACACCAACCGTAATTATCCTTCTCTTTATCTAAATCGCACACCTCCTTCATCCACTGTCCACCCCAGGGAGCCGGATCAAAAAACGGAACCACTCTAAAGGGAGTGCGTACAGTCTGTTCCAATCCCTGTTTCCAGGTAGCGCTGTCGATCATTCGCGGCTCGCCGGCCTTATGTGTATCGAGCCAGTAATCCACTTTGGAAAACAATCTCTTTTTTAGGTTGTCGCATACATTCCAATCGATAAAGTACCCCCGCTTATAATGCAACGATGGGGCCTCCATACGGTTACTAACACCTAAACCATCAATCTCATTCCGCCGAAAACGCTGCTGAATCTCCCAGCGGGCCATATCGGCATAAATAAGCGTATCCGGTTCCGGGACTACTTCGGCGGCTCCATGTCCATAAACGATAACAAGACCCGACAAGGTTTCGATGTGTTTGAGGAAAGAAGAAACCTTATCCCCGTCCAGGTAATCGGCATACGAAAACGACGCACGTTTGCCAAACAAACGATCGTCGGTCAGGTACGGATAAGTCATGGCTTCTATGGCAGCCTCCGGTTTAAAGAGCGAAGAGGTATCCACCAGGGTATCCGGGGCCATCATGCTGAACTGTTCAAGCAATTCAGCGTGATGTATACCCTGATAACACTCTACAACCAGAACATGACGTTTTCTATCTTTGGAAATACCACAGGCCATTTCCAGCCGAAGTCTTATTTCTTCCCATCCTTTCCAAAGCGTACCATTTACAACGGTTGCGGGGTATTTATCATAGTTGCTTTTTCTCATTTTATATCTTTCTTTATTTTTATTGCAAAGGTATTTCGTTATTACAACACATGGAAGTACATTTGTTCCGATTTACTTATACAATCTTACGATACAACCATGATAAAGATAAAAGAAGGATTTAAAGGAGAACGTTCTGTATCCCTGCCCGAAGAGCTGCTTACAAGATACAGCCTCGACCCGCTTATCGGAAATTTATATGTACGAAAGATCGGATTCTTCCCGAAGGTAAAGTTTCATTTTGTACAAAAGGATCAGGGATGCAATTACGGCATGCTTATTTACTGTGTGGATGGCAAAGGATGGTATCGTATCCGGGGAATAGAGTATCCAATTGAGAAGAATCAGTATATTATTATCCCGGCCAACGAACCGTACTCTTTTGGCGCAGACGAAAACAATCCATGGACTATCTACTGGCTGCACTTCCGTGGTAAGATTAGCAATAGCTTTTTCCCGTCTCAACCGGCGCCGGCTTCTATACTACCCGGAGATCATTCCAGATTGCAGGACAGAACGCAGTTGTTTGAAGAGATATACAGTTGTTTTTCCATGGGATATATTAAAGAATACATGATCTATTCGTCGATGTGCCTCTATATGTTTTTAGGTTCTTTTTTATGGCTGGAGCAGTATCGGCACTATAAGATACCTAGTCACAAGGAATATCCTTTTTCATCGAGGGTCGTGCATTTTATGCAAGAAAATATTGAAAACAACCTTACATTGGAACAACTGGCTGCCTATTTTAAATATTCTCCTTCCCACTTTTCCATGTTGTTTCAAAAAGAGACAGAAGCCTCTCCCATCAGTTTCTTTATCCATTTGAAAATTCAAAAGGCCTGTCAATATATTGAACTTACCAATCTTAAGCTAAATGAAATAGCTATTTTACTTGGATTTGAGGAACCTGCTTACTTCTCGCGGATATTTACCAAAGTAATGGGCATCTCGCCCTCGGCATACCGAAAGAAAGAATCAGAACATAGTCCAACCCAATCGGAATAAAGTTACTTGTTTCGTTGCTCAAAGTCAGCTTCCTTTGCCTCAAATTATACAATTATGAAAAAAGTTCTTCTTACGGCCTTCCTACTTGGTGCGCTAACCAGCGTTTTTGGTAAATCCGCGGATAGCAAACATACACTTTGGAGCATTGGCAAGCCTGATAAATCCACTGCCGAACTGGCATTAGGACCAAATAACTACAAACAATTCCTGGCTAACGACTTTGGGTTCGAAGATAAATACTTTCTCATCGGAAAAAGCAATCCCAACGAATCGTTCCCCTACGTGATTCCGGGACCGGCCGACGAATGGGGCGGTACCTGGTCGACTGCCGGATGGCGTACGCACGAAACAAACCTACTGTTCGGTATCGAAAAACTTCCCGCTAAAGGGGTATGGAAACTGATCATCGAAGTAGCAGACAATGCAGTAAAGAACCCCCCCTTGTTGAAGGTAAGCATCAACGACAAGGCTGTAAAGTTTCAGCTGGCAGCCGGTGGAAACGACTCCTCCATTGTTGGCGATTTGACTGGAGCAAACCACCAGACACTGGTCATTCCCATACAAAACAGTACAATCCTCGAAGGTGGCAATTGTATCACTCTTTCGGTATTGGAGGGATCGTGGATTTTATTTGATAACATTCGCCTCGAAGCTCCCGGGGGAACAACCCTGGTTACTCCCGGACAGCTCTTTGTCCGTGGTGTACAACCAGCAGGTTACGAGATAAGCAATAACAATAAAAAGTATCAGCCACTGTTGGTCGACGTAGAACATCTTGAAGGTTCACCGGTTCTTTCTGTGCAGCTGGATGGAAAGGAAATCTATTCCGCCAAAGCCGACACAGCCCGTTATCAGTTCGAAGCTCCCATGCCTGCGGTAACATCACCCAGAACCAGTCAGTTTCTTATTTACAGTAATGGGAAACTACTACAAAAGGGGAAAGTAAAAAGATCTCCTCAGCCGGTACATTCACCGGCCGGCTATGTGGATACCCGCATGGGCACTGCCCATTCACGATGGATGATTGCTCCGGGACCGTGGATGCCTTTCGGGATGGTAAAACTTAGTCCGGATAACCAGAACGATGGTTGGCAGGCAGGCTATCAGCCCACTTTTGAGAGTGTAGGCTGCTTCAGCCATATCCACGAATGGACCATGGGAGGATTGGGTATGTTGCCTACCAACGGGAAACTGCAAACCGTGATGGGCGACGAGATGCATCCGGACTCCGGGTATCGTTCCCGTATTGACAAATCGACCGAAGAAGCTCCACTGGGCTATTATAAGGTAAAGCTTACGGACTACGATATACTGGCCGAACTAACGGCTACTACCCATTGTGGATTTCAACGCTATACCTTTCCGAAAGACCGCGACAGTTCGCGCATTGTGGTAGACCTCCACATTCCCACCGAATACGATTACCTGCTTCAGGATATGGATATCCGCAAAGTAAGCGATACCCGCATCGAAGGATATAGTCACCAGCTATCCAAAAACGTATGGAGTCACGATGCCGATCAGGAATACACCCTCCATTTCGTTATTGAGTTTGATCAGCCCATCCAATCCATGGGCGGCTGGATAGACGACAAGCTTCAGGCATCCGATCACATAGCTGCAAAGAATAGTAAAGAGGGTGGCGTATGGCTGCAATTCGACACACATCAATCGGGCGTTGTACAAGCCAGATCGGGCATATCTCTGGTTAGTGTTGCAAATGCGGCGCTGAACCTTGAAACGGAAATAAGCAAACCCTTTGGATGGGACTTTCAGGCTGTTCGGTCCAATCAGCTAAATGTATGGAACGAACTGCTTGGGCGTGTCAAAATAACTACCTCCAACCGGTTGGAGAAAGTTCGTTTTTATACCAATATGTACCGCGCACTTTGCAGTCGGAATACATGGAGTGATGTAAACGGCGAATGGATATCGGCCGACGAGCAAGTGCGTCGTTTCACAAATCCGGATGATGTTGCCCTGGGTTGCGATGCCTTCTGGAATACATTCTGGAACCTCAACCAATTCTGGAATCTCGTTACGCCCGAATGGAGCAACCGCTGGGTAAAATCGCAGCTTGCCATGTACGATGCAAACGGATGGCTTGCCAAAGGTCCGGCGGGAATGGAATACATTCCGGTGATGGTAGCCGAACACGAAATACCCCTCATCGTTGGAGCCTATCAAATGGGTATCCGTGACTTCAATGCCTCAAAAGCCTTCGAAGCCGTTAAGAAAATGCAGACAACACCTAGTCAGAAGGTATGCGGAGGCTATGCAGGTAACCGCGACCTTGTCCCCTACCTCAAACATAAGTACGTACCTGCCGATCTGGGCCGTTTCTCCAATACGCTGGAATATTCGTTCGACGACTGGACAGTTGCTCAGTTCGCCAAATCATTGGGTCTCGAAGCAGATTATAAAACATTTGCCGACCGGGGTACCTGGTGGCTCAATGCGATTAATCCTGAAACCGGCTATGCACAGCTACGTAACAGCGATGGCAGCTGGGTACCTAACTTTGATCCGTTTCATTCCGGAGCTAACGAACAATATGTAGAAGGAAATTCCTGGCAGCTCACTTACTTTGTACCACAAGATGTGCCTGCACTTGCCAAAGCCATTGGGAAAGACCGCTTCATTCAGCGTCTGCAATGGGGCTTCGAAGCCAGCGAACCCTGGCGGTACAATGCCCCTAACGACCAATACTGGGATTATCCCGTGGTACAAGGCAACCAGCAATCCATGCATTTTGCCTTCTTGTTTAACTGGGCAGGCAAACCCTGGCTCACCCAGAAATGGAGCCGCTCCATTATCGAGCGCTACTATGGAACCGCGCAAACCAATGCCTATCTCGGAGATGAAGATCAAGGACAAATGAGCGCCTGGCTCGTTATGGCCTCCCTGGGATTGTTCCAGACTGACGGAGGTTGCCGCACGAATCCAATCTACGAAATAGCCAGTCCGTTGTACGAAAAAGCAGAAATCAACCTGGGCAACCAATTCGGCAGAGGTAAAAGCTTCACCATCGAAGCCAAAAACACCTCCCGCAAAAACATATACGTACAAAGTGCCAGCCTAAACGGCAAAGCACTTCACACGTTCCATTTCCCGGCAGCGGAGCTACTTAAAGGCGGCACGCTCGTTCTCGAAATGGGTCCGGAGCCAAATACAACATGGGGAGTAGAATAGGTTACATCACTTTACCTCCAAGAATCACCCGATCTATCAAGTCGGACGTATACGCATAGGGCAAAAAGTAGAGCGACGGAATTTCTTTCGTGATAATAACATTTGCCCGTTTACCGACACAGATAGAACCATGACTATCACTAATGCCCATGGCATAAGCCCCATTGATGGTGGCTGCATTGATTGCCTCTTCGGGGGTTAACTTCATGACGATCGTTGCCAAAGACAGGATAAACTTCATGTTACCCGATGGCGACGAACCCGGATTGTAATCGGATGCAAGGGCAACAGGTAGTCCGCTGTCAATCATCTTTCGGGCAGGCGGATAGCTCATTTCCAGAAAAAAAGCAGCTCCGGGTAATAAGGTCGGCATTGTTCTGCTACCTTTTAACACGTTAATCTCTGCCTCGCCTGTAAACTCAAGATGATCTACAGAAAGGGCGTTGTGCTTCACACCAATCTGGATACCCCCGGAAAGAGCCAGCTCATTGGCATGTATCTTTGGATGCATGCCATAGTTGGCTCCTGCCTCCAGGATACGTTCCGTCTCTTCGCACGTAAAGAACCCTTTATCACAAAAGCAATCAACAAACTCAGCCAGACCTTCACGGGCAACAGCCGGTATCATTTCATTCACAATCAAATCCACATAAGCAGACTGCCTGCCTTTATAAGCAGCAGGCACGGCATGAGCACCTAAAAAGGTAGCCCGGATAGTGAGAGGGGTGGTTTCACGAAGCCGTTTGATAACGCGCAGCATTTTGAGTTCATCTTCGGTATTTAATCCATAGCCGCTCTTTATCTCGGCAGCACCTGTACCCATACCAATCATCTCATTGACCCTAACAAGCGCTTCGGCATAGAGTTCATCTTCCGATGCTTCGTGCAAACGCTGAGCGGAATTAAGGATACCCCCGCCACGCTGGGCAATCTCCTCGTACGAAAGGCCGTTTATCTTATCAATAAACTCCTGTTCGCGGCTGCCGGCATAGACAATATGCGTGTGTGAATCACAAAAGGCAGGCATCACCATCTTTCCCGCCGCATCAATCACTTCGTCCGCTTTCGCATCCGCATCCGATAGCGAAGACATCGGTCCGAACGAAGCAATGCGTTCATCCTCAATCAACAAGTAAGCCTCTTTGATACAAGGCAAATAAGCCATCTCCTTCCCGCACACCCTGGCACGGGGGCTATCCTCCACCTGGCAAAGCTCTTTACAATTTTTGATTAGCAGTCTCATTCCTTTAAAATTTTTCGTTCCTCAGAAACTCCACACTATCCCTCATATAGGTATACATCACACAATCGTTCTCAATAAAAGGAACAATCATACGATAGTCGGCAGCAATCATTTCCAAAATAGGCGAACTCCTTAACGGTCGGCGGAAATCCAGTGCCTGCGTAGCCGTAAACAGTTCTATGGCCAGGATACGTTCCGTATTCTCCACCACCCTATAACATTTCGTAGCCGCATTGGCCCCCATGCTTACATGGTCCTCCTGCCCATTAGACGATTCGATGGAATCGACCGATGCAGGCGTACACAACTGTTTACTCTGACTAACAATGGAAGCCGCCGTATATTGAGGAATCATAAATCCGCTATTCAAACCCGGATTACCCGCCAACGAAACAGGGAGATCCCGTTTGCCGGCAATAAGCCGATAGATTCGCTGCGCAGAGATACTACCCAACTCAGCCATACCAATTGCGAGGAAGTCCAACGCAAGCGCCAAAGGCTCGCCATGGAAGTTGCCTGCCGAGATAATCAAATCCTCGTCGGGAACAATCATCGGATTATCAGTAGCCGAATTAATCTCTGTGGTAAACACATTCTCCACATAGTTAAGCGTATCTTTTGCCGCACCGTGAACCTGTGGCACGCAACGAAACGAATACGGATCCTGCACATGCACCTTCTTACGGGAAATAATCTCGCTACCGGCAAGCAGTTCCCGGATACGACAAGCCGTTTCGATCTGCCCTTTATGCGGACGAATTGCATGAACAGCAGGATGGAAAGGATCGATGCTGCCATCGTACGCATCAATCGAAATAGCAGCCGTTACATCTGCAGCATCAGATAACCTCTTGGCATTCATGATACACCAGCAACCATAAGCAGCCATAAACTGCGTACCATTCAACAACGCCAACCCCTCTTTGGATTGCAAGGTTATAGCCTCCCAGCCAAACTTCTCGTTCACCACCTGCGCAGGCACATCCCGACCCTTATAATTAACCTCTCCCAGTCCCAGTATCGGCAACGAAATATGAGCAAGCGGAGCCAGGTCGCCCGAAGCCCCCAATGAACCCTGCTGATAAACAACCGGAAATACACCGTTATTATAAAAATCCACTAACCGCTGGACAGTCGCCAGTTGTACACCCGAATACCCATAAGAAAGGGACTGAATTTTAAGAAAAAGCATCAGCTTCACAATCTCGTTCGGCACCCTGTCGCCTGTACCACACGCATGCGACACCACCAGGTTACGCTGAAGGACAGAAAGCTGTTCGCTGTTAACGCTGATATCGCAAAAGCAACCAAACCCTGTAGATACACCATAAATCGGTTCTTCCTGATTTTTCAGCTTATTGTCTAAATAATTGCGGCACTTCAGAATCAGCGCTTTCGATTCGTCTGATAATTCCAGTTTATACCCATTCTCAATAATATCCTGCAACTTGTCGACCGACAAATGCGCTGTGCTTATTCTATGTATCTTAGTCATGATTCTATCTGTTTTAATGCCGCTTTAATACTATTCTCATCTGCTATATAAGGCAATGTAACCACCATTCCGGGCGTGCGTGCCATTTCTCTGCGAATAGCATCCATTGCACCCTGATTGCGAGCCCAGCTACGACGGGCCAATCCATTGTTCACATCCCACAGAAGCATGGAACTCAACCGACGATCCGCATCAGCCGAACCGTCAATCATCATCCCGAAGCCACCGTTAATCACCTCTCCCCAGCCTACACCACCCCCATTGTGAATGGAAACCCATGTAGCACCACGGAAAGAATCGCCAATCACATTCTGCACAGCCATATCAGCGGTGAACGAAGAGCCATCGTATATATTGGAAGTCTCACGAAAAGGCGAATCTGTGCCCGACACATCGTGATGGTCGCGGCCCAGTACAACCGGAGCAGAAATCTCTCCCCGTTCTATGGCCGCATTCAGCGCCTTCGCCACCTCCACACGCCCCAAAGCATCCAGATAAAGAATACGCGCTTGCGAGCCTACCACCAACTTGTTCTTTCCTGCCTCATTTATCCAATGGAGATTATCCGCCAACTGCGACTGAATATCAGCAGGAGCCGTCTGGATAAGTCTCTCCAATACATCGGCAGCAATCCGGTCGCTTGTAGCCAGGTCTTTCGGATCGCACGAAGTACAAACCCAACGGAAAGGACCAAAGCCATAATCAAAAAAGAGAGGACCCATAATATCCTGCACATACGAAGGATACCGGAAAGTACCATCCCCTTTCATTACATCTGCCCCTGCCCGCGAAGCCTCCAACAGAAAGGCATTGCCGTAATCAAAGAAATACATGCCACCGGCAGTAAGCCTGTTTATAGCGGCAGCCTGACGGCACAACGACTTGCGAACCTCCTCCTGAAACTTATCAGGCTCTTCGGCCATCAACCGATTCGCCAATTCAAAATCAATACCAACCGGATAATAACCACCCGCCCAGGGATTATGCAACGAGGTCTGGTCGGAACCAAGATCCACATACATCTCATCAGCAGCCAACCGTTCCCATAAATCCACCACATTTCCCTGATAAGCAAGCGACACCACTTCGTTGGTATCAACCGCCTTACGAATACGCGGCATCAGGCTATCTAAATCCGTAAACACCTCGTCTACCCAACCCTGCGAATAACGAACAGCCACCGCTTTGGGATTCACCTCGGCAATTACAGAAACCACTCCGGCAATAGTACCCGCTTTTGGCTGAGCGCCCGACATGCCACCCAAACCCGAAGAGACAAACAACACCCCTTTATCCGAAGGATGTTTGGCACGCTGCATCCGTTTGGCATTCAACACCGTGATGGTCGTACCATGCACGATACCCTGCGGACCAATGTACATAAACGAACCAGCCGTCATCTGCCCATATTGAGAAACGCCCAACGCGTTAAACTTCTCCCAATGATCTTTGGATGAATAATTAGGAATCACCATCCCATTGGTAACCACCACACGCGGAGCCTCTTTATGAGAAGGAAACAAACCCATCGGGTGACCGGAATACATCACCAGCGTCTGCTCGTCCGTCATCGTAGCCAGGTACTTCATAGTAAGCAGATACTGCGCCCAATTCTGGAATGCAGCCCCATTACCCCCGTAAACAATAAGTTCGCGGGGATGCTGCGCCACCGCATCATCCAGGTTGTTAGTCAGCATCAGCATAATAGCAGCCGCCTGCTTAGACCGACAAGGATAATCCTCAATCGGACGGGCACAAATTTTATAATCCGGACGGAACCGATACATATATATACGACCATAGGCAGCCAGCTCCTCTGCAAATTCGGGAGCCAGTACCGAATGAAATTCAGCGGGAAAATAGCGAAGCGCATTCTTCAAGGCGAGCACCTTTTCGCACTCCGTCAGTATATCCTTTCGTTTGGGAGCATGGTTAACATCGGGCTCGTAAGGCTTAGCTACAGGCAACGAATCCGGAATGCCAGTCAACACCGATAAACGAAACTCCTCTTTACTAATCTCTTTCATAGCAAGATTATATTTTACGGGTAACAATCTCAAGAATAGCATCCTCTCTCTCCCGGGCAAGTTTAGCCATAGCAGCCGCCTCTTCCAGTATCGGATCAACCAACGCTCTGTTTTTAATACCTGCCGCATTGATACGCACATTCAGCCAGGCCCCTAACACAGCCGAACGGGCAGCCAACGCCCCCACTCCGGCATCCGATACAGAATTGGGATTTCCCTCTTTAGCCATCTGTTCCACAATATCAAACACAGCCATCGAAGCCTTCATCACGCTAAAAGGTATCTGCGTAGCATAAAATGTAGCCTCCTGAATCGCCTTCGTTCGTGCCGCCTTCTCTTCATCCGTATTCTTTGGCAGCCCAAAAGCCTCCATCACCCTATTGAACGAACGGGTATCCTCGTCCACCAGAAAAGTAAGTTCGTTCACCAAAGCCTGTCCGCGTTCGGCATAATCAGAAAACTCTTCCCAACGCGCATCCCAACCCGGTTTGTGCGCAGATAAATTGGCCACCATTGTTCCCAAAGCAGCACCCAATGTTCCCATATACGCAGCAATAGAACCACCACCGGGAGCAGCCGATTCACTGGCAGTCTCCAACGCAAAGCCGGCAACAGACATATCCACTAACTTCTCCTGGGTACAATCCTCCAGCAAATACTCAATCACTTTGCTCTTCGTATCAAAAGGCTTCAAATCGTCCAGCCCCATCGATTTAATCGCAATCCGAATGATCTCCTTCTCCGAAATACCCACCGACCGCTGCTGTTTGCGCAGAAAATACTTCCCCGCATCAACCAGAACCGACTTAGGAATCAGCCCCACAACCTCAGTTCCCGTTACCCGTACACCACGATACGCCGCTTTAGCCACCACCTCTTCGAAAGCAATGTGTACAGGAGTTACAGCCACGTTGGTAATATTCATGGAAACCTGAGCAATCCCATATTCCTTAATGAACCACCCGATAGCCGCCGTACATTTTAAAGTACCGGGAATAAACAGCTCCTGACCGTTCGCATCTTTCATTATCTTCCCCACAGGCGACCCCCCTTCACGCATCACCCTTCCACGTTCGCGCACATCGAAAGCAATCGCATTAGCCCGGCGGGTAGAAGTCGTATTCAAATTGAAATTTACAGCAATCAGGAAATCCCTTGCGCCCACAGCCGTACAGCCAGTTGCAGCCACACGCTCCGTCCACACCTCGCCCCCAAAGTCGGGCATCTGTTCCGGAACCCCGAAGCGAGGCTTCAACCCTTCGTATTCGCCTTCGCGGCACACAGCCAACTTTTTACGTTCGGGACGAAAAGCAGCATATTCATAGCAATAGGTAGGCACCCCCCCTTCCAGGGCAATTCTATTGGCAAGTTTACGGGCATATCCGGCAGTCTCCTCCATCGTGATACCAGAGATAGGAATAAGCGGACACACATCCGTAGCACCCATACGAGGATGTTCGCCGTGATGTTTCCGCATATCAATCAGCTGCGCAGCCTTCACCACGCACCGGAAAGCAGCCTCCACTACAGCCTCAATCTCACCCACAAAAGTAACAACGGTACGGTTGGTTGCAATACCCGGATCCACATCAAGAAGTCTGACACCTGCTACACCCTCAATCTCATCGGTAATCTGCTTGATAACAGTCATATCACGTCCCTCGCTAAAATTGGGAACGCATTCAACTATTTGTTTATTCATATATGCACTAAAATAAGGTTATTTATCTTTTTCCGAGATGCAAAATAAGACCCCCTAAAGTACGGGTTCGCTTCGAAATAAACAAGATTTTGGCAAAGAATAATTTACAATATGACATCAAAAGCAATCACAACAGGGAATATCCTTGCCTAATCGCTGACTGTATGATGTTTTGAAAGCGGTAGATTCAATGAGGAATCACTCCCCACCCATACCAGAGATAAAGGTTTCGAAGAATGTTTTTATTTTGGACATGATGCGTTCGCTAACAGCTTTACGCTCCATCAACTTGGGTATTTCGCCGTTTCTAAGGGCCAGCACTTCCGTGCGAAGAGGTTCGCGTTGGGAGAATATATAATCAGAGATTATCTTTTCCATCTTCTCGTTAGAGAGATTTTCTTCGGCGCAAAGCTTGTTGAAGGACAGCAATTGTTCGGCAGACCAGAAGCGTTCGAATTCGTCGGGGATGGTGTCGGAATCTTCAATGGCAGGCAGGTTCTCCTGGATAAACTTCTCAATAAGCTCTCGTTTGCTACGTAACCGGGCTTCACCGGCAATAAGATTAATAATCTCCTTCTTTTGTTTTTCCTTATCAGGATTATCCTTCAGGTTGGCAAGAAGTTTGAGGATGTACACCACATTTATTTCGTCCTTGTGAATCAGTTCCAGCTCAAAATCCACATCGTCCAGAATAGAAACCTTCTCCTTCTGCGTATCCGTCTTCACTTTGTCGTACAAATCCAGGTACTTACTCTTGTAATCATCAAAAAGCTGCTCACCCATGGGCAGATCCTCAAAGTTAAAATCAGAAAAGGTAGTCAGCACATTCTTCACACGCATCACCTCGCGGAACGCCTTGATAAACTCCAGCTCCTCCTCTTCATCCCTTAACTCATTTACACTATCCACCGTGGGAGCAACCTGCTGCAAATGCGCAAACGCCTCGCTAAACCTCTTTACATAATCCTCGTAAGGCTCCATCAGAATAACATCCCGGGCATCCTTGTTGCTAAACAATGTAATGGCATCATCCGTGGCCTGCTTCAGGTTGCGGAACACCACAATGTTACCCTGCGACTTCTGCTCGTTCAGTACCCTGTTGGTACGCGAATACGCCTGAATTAACCCGTGGAACTTCAGGTTCTTGTCCACATACAACGTATTGAGCGGCTTACTGTCGAAACCCGTCAGGAACATATTAACCACCAGCAATATATCGATCTCCCGCGCCTTTACACGCTTGGAGATATCATTGTAGTAATTGTAAAACGACAAACTGTCGCGGGTAGAGAAATTGGTCTGGAACATCCCGTTGTAATCATCAATAAACTCATCCAGCTTCTCCCGGCTGTGTACATTCAACCCATACAACGCCCTGGCCTCCTCCACAACCGAGACCTCTTCGGGAAGGAACCCATTCGCATCCTTATCGTCCTCGTTTGCCGCATAACTAAATATCGTTGCAATACGCAGGCTATGCTCACCCGCCAATTTCTTTGCCTTAAAAATCTCGTAATATTTAATCAGCACATCCACACTGCTCACACAAAACATAGCCGTAAACTCCCGGCTGTGCGTCTTGCGGTCGTGATTGGCCAGAATATAATCCGCAATCTTCGAAAGACGAACCGGCGAACGCATCAGCTCGTCCCGATCAATATCCTCCACCTCAATATCAATATTCGTCTTGCTTCCATCCTTGTTCTGATAACGGCCCACATACTCCACCGAAAACTTCAGCACATTCTCGTACTTTATGGCATCGGTAATCACATACTTGTGCAGGCACTCGCCAAACAACTCGCGCGTGGTACGCTTCCCATACTCATTCTTTACCGCATTATCTGCAAAAATAGGTGTACCCGTAAAACCAAAGAACTGTGTATCCTCAAAGTAACTCTCAATCCGCTTGTGCGTATCGCCAAACTGGCTCCGGTGGCACTCATCAAATATAAACACAATGCGCTCACACTTAACCGACTTCATCCGGTAATCGTGCCGCTTCTTGCTGATAGCCGTATTCAGCTTCTGAATCGTGGTAACAATCAGCTTCGTATCGTCGGTAAACTGCCTTACCAACGCATCCGTATTATCCGTACCATCGATACTCCCCTTACTGAAACTGTTAAACTCCTTGGTAGTCTGATAATCCAAATCCTTGCGATCCACCACAAACACCACCTTCTTCACCTCCGGCATATTCATCAAAATCTGGCTCGCCTTAAAAGAAGTAAGCGTTTTGCCAGACCCCGTAGTATGCCAGATATACCCGTTCTTAGTAGAATTCTTAACCCGGTCGATCAATGCCTCCACCGCAAAATACTGATACGGCCTAAGCACCATCAGTATCTTAAACGTCTGACTCAATACAATATACTTGCAAATCATCTTAGACACATGGCACGTATCCAGAAACGAAAAAGCGAACTTATCCAGCTGAGTAATCAGCTTGTTGTTCCCATCGCTCCAAAAGAAAGTCTGCTTAAACGACTGCAACTTGTTATTGGCATAATACTTCGTATTCACCCCGTTGCTGATCACAAAAATCTGAATAAACTGAAACAACGCCAGCGAAGCCCCGTACGAATGCCGCTGGTAACGGTTGGTCTGGTTAAACGCCTCCTTCAGCTCGATCCCCCTCCGTTTCAGCTCAATCTGCACCAAAGGCAACCCGTTTATAAGCAACGTAACATCATACCGGTTTTTATACTTTCCATCGATAGTAACCTGATTGGTAACCTGAAACAAATTCTGGCACCAGTTATCCTGATTGATAAAATCGAAATACAAATCCTCCCCATTATCCCTCACAATATGCTGCTTCTCGCGAAGCGTAACCGCCTTATCGAACACCGACCCCTTACTAAGGATATTCAGCACCCGGTCGAACTCCAGCTCCGTAAACACAACCTTGTTATGCTTCTCCAGCTGTACTTTCAGGTTACTAAGCAGTTCCTTCTCATCACTAACAGGCACATAATCGTACGCCATCAGCTTAAGCTGCGCCACCAGGTTATTTTCTAATAATTGTTCAGGTTGAGTAGTCATTTCAATTTATTTATAATCTCAATAGCTATACTAGTTAGCTATAAAAGACAAATATACGGCTAAAATTAATTAAAAGCATAAATCTATAATATGATTTATTAAAACTATATTTTACTGTTCTTTAAGTAAGTTTTGACGTTTTATCAAATTACAAATTCAACAACTCAACTATTTTATAAATCCCGGCCTTTCCAGTTGAATAATTCTCTATATCAAATCCGCCTAACCTCTTCGCATTTTCTATAGCAAAGGATTGATATGGCTTAAGCAATTGAAAATACCACACTTCCGTTTCACCATCCACAACAATGGAGTATATCTCCTTACCAGCACCTTTCCTTGCACTTTTACTCCTTGCCATCTTCGGTATTGATATAATAATCGTTTAGATTAGGTCTGGCACCGAGCTTCCCTATTTTATATGCATTGTATATGGATGTAGTGTTTCTAATTACAGACGAATCAAAATCAGACAACGAATACAAATCCATACAACCAGCATCACTTTTTTCAGTAAACCAGATAGAATCGTTACGTAGAATGTCTTTTTCCAGTAAGAATTCCCGGTGATGCGTGGTGGCAATAATTTGCGAGTTTTTACTGTTCACCAGAAATGAAAGTACAAAATACTTAAACAGATCCGGATGCAAAGACGATTCCAACTCATCAATCGGAAAGATCACCTCATTACGTATCATCATATCCAGCAATCCGCTAAATTGGTAATACCGCTGAGTCCCTGCAGATTCAGCACTATAAGGCAACGTTACAGTTGTTCCATTATCCACAGCGTGATGAAATAAAACCTCTTTCGATTCGAGAACACCTTTCTCCTTTATTTCTGTTTTTTTACTTTCGGGAATTTTCAATTTATCAAGCAATAAATCAAACAACTCCGGAGAATTCCCTATCTCCTTTTTCTCGATTGAAATGCCCGAAATATTAAAATCAGCCTTCTTTAAAATCTGAACAACATTATTTGTATCAATTTCCTTGTTCTCAATTTTAGAAGACACATAAGCCAACAAGTCTGTTCTTGGTTCAACAAGTGGTTTTAATTTTGTTTTAAACCACTCAGACACTTCCTGCAATTCGTACGATTCAATATTGGTTTTTAAATAGCCGCCCAATACCGTGTTGTTCCAAAGAGTATTTGCTTCCAACGCCGATTTATGTTCGTTAGATAAAGCTATTTTACTACCTATCTCGTCTATTATGGTAAGTTGCTTAGCCATATCTGTCACACGGCTAAACACCAACGCCTTTCGGGGATTATAAAAGTAGAGCTTTTCACTTACAATGGCCGATCTATTCAATTCCACATCATACGTATACCTCACTTCATTCTGAATAAATTCGATAGAAAAAAGTGTATTCTCTGTAAGAGTTTTCGAATCAAACAAATACGGTTCAAAATCGAACGTATCAGTCTTCTTTGCAAACGGATCATTCACAATACGACGCAAAAAATCGAGCGCTTTCAACACGGTAGTCTTCCCCGAAGCATTAGCTCCGTAAATCAAACCTATCTTAAGCAATCGCAGCTTTCCATTTAGTTTCTTATTTACATAATACTCTTCCAGGTCCTTCGATGCGGTAGCTTCAAAAGACAACTCAACTCTGTTTTTGATACAGAGAAAATTCTGCACTGCAAAGTTTACAATCATTTTATGTGCTATTTATGTAATTCGTTTACAAATATGCAAACTTAAATACAAAAATACAACTATTAATAGACAATATTTGAATTTGACAAGTAATATTTAGTAAGTTTTAATAGTTATATAAGTCACCGTCTTTGGTGTAATGAATATAAAATTTATTTTGAGCAGCATCCGTAAAATGCATTTCTTTTATTTTTTTATCGTCGCAATTCCTCACGTACACCTTTTTGAGAGCCACTTTTTTAGGAAGGTTTTTGATTTCACTAATATAAAAATCATTTCTAATTTGAACATTCCCCACAGCATCACTCGTGAAATAAGTAATAATATTACTGAATGTAACCGGCGAGTTTTCCGATGTAAATTTCAAAGGCCTTATTTGATTTTTGGATGGATACAACAACAGGTTACAATCCCTGTAAAGCGTCTTATATACCGAGTATTCGGCAAAAGACTTTGAAGTATGCGGAGGAATAGCAACAACAGGCTGATCCGAATATGTTACAACTTGCCCCGTTGTAGTAGTCTTCCCTTTGGCATCAGATCCACCAAATAAACCTGGCATAAGCACACCCAGATCAGCAATCTTTGAAGGTTTGTCGGATGCCGCTACACTATTCACCACCGGCAATCCATTTTTATATCCCCATACACTTGTAGTTTGCTGATACGAAATACTTTGAGAGATACTGTTTGAGATGGTTCTGTTAAGCAAATAATCGTAGGCCATTCCATTCTTCACAAAGAAACATTCCGCCAGATTCACATAAACAGTAACATCCGTTTTGTTATGGAAAAGGAAACCGGCATTCCCTCCTTCCGACCACAAATTATAATACACTTTACAATTTGCATCCTCAAAGAACAATGCATTCTGTTCTGTTTTCAGGTTTTCTGATTGCGTGGTTACCACCTGATAGAAAGTTGACTTACATGAGCTTAACGCCAAAACAACAAGCAAAGAGAGAAATAAATTTTTCATAATAGTAATAATTTTTATCCCTATTCCCTATGGATAAAATTAGTGGTTTAAAAGCGGGGAATCAACAACTTAAAGAAGTCCGCTTCCTGTTAACTATGTGTTCACAAAATATATTTTCAATTATATCTATCTATCAATACGCAATATATATCCGCAAGAATATTTAAATTCAGCGGTGCATTCTAGGCAAGGTAATGGTTTTGATTCTCTGAATTCTTCCAATGTCATTCTATTCCCTTCCATTTTTTGGCAATTTAAAGATTCATTATCACTCGTAAATAAAGTGACAAAGGACTTTTTATCTATCTGTTTTACCATGATTACATCCCCTCTTGATTTTAATTCAAAAAATAGAGTTGCGTATCTTTTAGCTTTCTCCAAAAGCTCCAGATTTAAACACTTATGTAATACAATATTGCAAATTTGACTAGCATCTGCAAATTCATTTTTTTTAAATAGTATGGCAATTCGAAAATCTGCATAACTTAACATAAAATCATCTTCTGTTCCCGATATATTTTCAGTAAAATACTTATTCCGAAACTGATTATACTCATCCTCAGATTTCCACATCGATTGATATATTTCATTATTTTGCTTATCAATATAAAACTTATCTAACAACATTCTAAGATGATTTCCTTCAGTTTCATTAAGCAACACAGCAATATCTTCATTGGGTTTCTTAATACGAATCATCTTCTCCTTGCAAAACTTACATTTCTGGCTCCTTACTGGGAACTTATCGAGTTTTTTATTACAATAAGGACATATTGCTTCTTTTTGTAAACTCTTGTAGACAGAAAAATCAATCACATCAAACGGATTAAGATTCCATTTTGATTTATCCACTACGGGTGTATCTTTTACTACTTTATTACTTGATGCATTGTTGTTTTTTATTCCCCAATAAATAACATATAAAACAGCAATAAATCCTATTACTAAAATTAATTCCATCACCAATCTTCATTTAAATTATTAATCGTAAACATAGTAGTAAAATCATAATTTAAAAGAGGTGCTGCGCTTTTTAAGAAACTCTTTTTGAAAATACCCTTAGATGATACAGCATAGTCTTTTACATTAAATTCATCGCCTTTATGAGCTAACCCATTTGTAAATGAATACACTGCTTTTATATCCCTAATAGTAATCCTGTAACGTTTATCTTTAAGTTCAATTAAAACAAATCCCGTAAAACTACAATCTCTTACATAAAGTTGAATTTGCATTGAGCTTTTGCCTTGTTTTTTATATGAAACATCAAAAGGTTTTAATGTACCTGTAATTGTATTATCGGTTTCACTTTCTATTATCAATACTCCTTTTTGAATCAGATTCTTTTTAACATCTTCAACGGACATATCTGTATCATATACAGCCTGCCATACCAATTCACCATCTTCTGATAAAAAGTTATATGTACTATTCTCATCAATTTTCTCCTGGTTTGAATAAAATTCATTAGTTTCTGATTGGATAGCCAAAAATGGGCAGAAGCTTACAAAATAGATTGTCAAAATTAAGTAGGTTCTTTTCATAAAGAGGTTTTTTAAAGTATTACGGAATCAACAAATGTATTTAAAATTATCAATAATACAGGATTTCTTAAAGAGAAAATATTTGTTCTCTACTACGATCTTTTCCAAATTTATCATCCCAAATAAATTTTATAGAAAAGTTTGCTATAGAATCTTTACTATTACAAATAATATAAATTTGTATTTCATCGTTAGGATTTACAAGTTTTAAGGGTAATGCTGATGAATTTAATTCTATAAAATTGCTGTTTTTGCAATCCTCTGGCATTTCAATGCGAACATTGTTAGCAGTTGCTTTTCCTTTATTAGTAATATAATATTTTTCATCAAAAGGATACCCAACAATCATTGCTTTTTTATTATCACAATATTTTTTATAAAACTTAATTATAGTACATAAACCAACAATTGCTCCAATTACACCTGATATATTTATACACATTTATATTTTAATTGTTTCTTTATTTCTTATTATTTATACAATATTTTCCGATTTAACTATTTTATCCCATCTCCAAGATAAAGTTATCAAAGAATCCTAATACTTTGGCTAGATTTCATTTACTTGCCAAAGTTTAAGGGAGGTAACCATTGTTCCTAAAACTATGGTATATTATTTTTACAAGCACTTATCAAATTAAACTAACAAAACATTTGCTGTAACAATCCCTTCTTCCAGGCTTCCATCTTTTCGATCTGTGCACTGCTATGGCTTATCTTTTCATCTATAGCAGAGAGGAAGGTGGCTATTTTTTGTTGTTCGGGGAGAGAAGGAATTAACAGTTTCAATGACTCTAAATCACTTTTCACAAAACCTTTAATTGAAGTTCCTTGATTAAACCCTAATAAAGAGTCGGTTTTTAGCTTAATTAAGTAAGCAAGAAAAATACTATTTTGATTTAATGGGACTAGGTTTGTAAAATCCTGGCTTGTACATAATGGTGAATTACTAACCGCAACTTTTCCTACCCCAACCCTCGAAACAATTAAAACACTATTTACCGGAACCAATTTTGTCGCTGATTGAGATATCGCTTCTTCTGAAATAAATCTTGTCGAATTAATTTTAAAAATGCTTCCTTCCGTTAAGTCAGAACTTGAAATCCATGGAATATTGCCACTCCAATATTCGTTATTCTTAGTTGAAGGTGTTCCTCCTCCTATAAATTCTCCTATTTCTCCTAATGTTTTTTCTTGCCAATCGGGGAAGTCTTGGTTGTTGTTGTCTTTGAAGCGGAGTTCTTGGGAAAACAATTTTTGCATTATCCCTTTTTTATATTGTTCCAAAAGGGTTTTCTTCTTTTTCAGCTGAGTAAGTTTTTCATCTACTGACGTTAGGAAGGATGCTATTTTAGTTTGCTCAGGTAAATGTGGAAATCCTAAACTGATATTCTTGACATCTTCTGTACTAACATTTGTTTGATTGCCGGTACCTCCTTTTGCTTCTGCAAAAAAGAAAAAAAGAAATTTTTCAGTCGAAAGTACATAGTTTATAAATCCATTAGCGCTTATAGAAGCAACTTCTCTTAAAAGCACTAATCTTTGATTTAAAAGAAATTTATTATCTTCGTTAATAATTACGGAATATCCAAAATCCTTTTTACCAACTGTTCCTGTCAATGTTAAAATAGAGTCACCCTTTCTTAATAAAAAATCTTTTTGCTTTTCATCTATACTTTCCAAATATGAAGGATTCCTCTCTAAATTCAATTCATTTTGATATACATTCGACATCTTCAAAATCTGGTATTTACATTTCTTCGAAAGCATAAACTCACTTTTAAATGCATATCCAGACTTGAATATAGCAACTTCCCCCAACTTCTTCTCTTCCCACTCCCCGGTAAACTCAGGGAACCGTAACTTGGGTACGTTTTTGTTCTTTTCCATGGTTAGAAGGGGGTTGAGATGTTTAGTTCCTGGCAATAGGCGGCGATGGTTTTGTCGGTTTCGGCCATTGCTTTATCGAGGGCTACTAACTCGGCGGCTAGTTGGTTGATGTCGATGCTGTCTTCGGCTTCGAAGGTATCTACGTAGCGGGGGATGTTCAGGTTGTAGTCGTTGCCGGCAATGTCGGCAAGGGTGGCCAGTTTGCTGTACTTGGCTTCTTCGCTGCGGTTACGGTAGGTGGTAACGATCTTCTCAATATCTTCCGGGCGCAATACGTTCTGGGTTTTCACCTTTTCGAAATGTTGACTGGCATCTATAAAAAGCACATTGTCCGAATTCTCGCGGCATTTTTTGAACACCAGAATACAGGTGGGAATGCTTGTTCCGTAAAAGATATTGGCAGGCAAGCCAATCACGGCATCCAGGTAATTGCGTTCTTCAATCAGGTAACGGCGAATCTGTAGTTCGGCACCTCCACGAAACAAAGCTCCGTGAGGCAGAACAATGGCCATGGTTCCGTTCTCGGCAAGCTGGTAAATCATGTGCTGCACAAAGGCAAAGTCGGCTTTGCTGGACGGCGCCAGCTTACCGTAATGACTAAAGCGGTCGTCCGTCAAAAACAGCGGACTGGCACTCCAGTTGGCCGAAAAGGGAGGATTTGCCACCACCGCCTCGAAACGTTTATCCAGGTGCTGCGGATGCTCCAACGTATCCTCCTGACGGATGTCGAACTTTGAAAAATGCACATCGTGCAGAATCATGTTCATCCTACAAAGGTTATACGTAGTACGATTCAGCTCCTGCCCGCAAAACTCGTTTACATCCTGTACCTCTTTGGCCACACGCAACAACAACGAGCCGCTGCCGCAGGTTGGATCGTAAACCGACTTCAGACGGCTTTTGCCCGTGGTAACAAGCTTCGCCAAAATCTTACTCACCTCCTGAGGTGTGTAAAACTCGCCCGCCTTCTTCCCTGCCCCGCTGGCAAACTGCCCTATCAGGTACTCGTAGGCATCGCCCAACACATCCAGTTCCGTATCTTCCAGGTAAAAATCTATCTTATCCAGATACACAAGCACCTTTACAATCAACTCGTTCTTTGCCGACTCTGTACGCCCCAGTTTGGTACTGGTAAGGTCCATGTCCTCAAACAAATTATCAAAATCGTCTTCGCTTGCCGTACCCATGGTACTCTGCTCAATATTGGTCAGAATCCGCTTCAGGTCCTCCAAAATGAAGTTATTTTCGCCCTCGGTATCGCTGTTTCCCCGCTTAGCCATCTGGCTAAACAACTCCGAAGGTTTCAGGTAATACCCCAGATTTTCCAGCGCCTCGTCTTTAATAACCTCCAGAAACGCCTGGCCCGACTCCGTACGCTCGTCTACATCCACATACTTAATACCATCCGGCACAAGGATGGCATCCGCGTACCGGTTCATCTTTTCGGAAAGGTATTTGTAGAAAATAAAACCAAGGATATAATCGCGGAACTCATCCGCATTCATTTTACCGCGTAAGGTGTTGGCAATATTCCAAAGCTGCTGTTCAAGCTGCTTCTTATGATCTTCGGACATGGTATTTTGTTTTGTTAGATTACTTGTTCACTCATACTACAAATGTACGAATAATAAATAACACTTGTTCATCTTTTGCACACCAGAGTCCAACAATTAATTATAACGAAAACTACCGAAGATCACTGTATAAAAAAATACTATTCAGTAGCTAGTGCCCACTTAAATTTTTATGATATTCCTAAGAGAGTCTCGTAGCGCTTCAATTGAAAAAAACACATTACTCTGATTATAAGCCTCTAATTGAGGGACAGTCTCGGGTGAAACTATCCATGCGGCAGATAAACATCTTACACCGGCTTTACGGCAAGCAGTAATATCAGAAACAGCATCGCCAACATATACCATTTCATCGGATCGCAAATTATAGCTAACCAGCAAATCTTTGATTGCCTCTGATTTCCTGTTCTTCTCTGGAGAACCGGTATCAATTAGGTCAAAGCATGTTTCCATACCGAACTGCTTTAAAGTTATTGCGCAGCTTTTTTCTCCTTTCCCGGTTACGAGAACCACGAAAACTGATTTTTCTTTCAACTCTGCTATCAGCTCTGTTATACCGTCCAAAGGTCGTGGACACATTTCATGCATTTTTTCGTAAACCACATAAAAGTTATCCAATGCCTTTCCCCAATCATTACTAATAACCTGTTTTATCATGCCTTCTTCATTCAATCCGAAAGTCTGAATGATCTCTTCATTCGACAACTCATGTTGAGTAAAAGGCTCTACAGCTTTTTTGAAAGCTGATATGCACATGGGTATCGTATCACCGATTGTCCCGTCCAAATCAAAAGCTACTAATTTAATCATTGGATAGAAATTCATTGATATTACGTAATATTTTGCAAGTATTCCCAACAGCCAGGCTATTGGCAGGAATACTTTTTGTTACCGCAAGAGCAAATGTACGAATAACAAATAACACAACCGAATTTTAGGATTTTATTTACTACTTAAACCCTTTCTTTTTTATCAGCATAACCCGAAAGTATCAGCGACAAAGCTCCGTCGCCTGTTACGTTACAGGCTGTTCCAAAACTATCCTGAAGGGCAAAAATAGTTAGCAGCAAGGCGGTACCTGCTTCATCGAAACCAAGGACAGAAAGCACAATACCCAACGAGGCCATAACCGTACCACCCGGTACACCCGGTGCAGCAATAGCAAATATCCCCAACAAAAATACAAACGTAAGCATCGTAGGCAAGGGCGGAATAAATCCGTAAAGAACCTGCGAGACAGTCATCACAAAAAAGACTTCGGTTATTACCGATCCACAAAGATGCACATTGGCAAACAAAGGAATGGAAAAGTCGGTCACATCCTTGCGAAGCACATCGCTTTTTCCGGCGCATTGCAGGGCAACACCCAACGTGGCAGCAGACGACATGGTACCAACTGCCGTAAGATAAGCCGGTCCATAATGCTTAAGCACACGCAACGGATTCTTTCTTGCATATATACCGGCCAAACTGTAAAGTAAAAATAACCATATGTAATGGCAAACAATAGCAATTAGTATAACTGATATAAAAACAGGAAGCCGACTGGTGATGGAACCTTCATAACTCAACACACAAAAATTGGCTGCGATAAAGAAGGGTAATACAGGAATAAGTACCCGGGTTACAAGCAGTAAAATCATCTGCTGAAATGATTCCAGTAAATCCTGCACTACAGACGACCGTATCCACACAGCTGCAATGCCCAGCATCAATGCCAATACCAACGCGCTGATTACCGACATCACAGGTGGAATATCCAGTTGAAATATAAGTTCGGGAATTTCTTTTATAGCTGCATTGGTGGTATCTACATGAAGAAAAGGAATCGCTTCGTATCCAACAAAAGCAGCAAATAGCCCTCCAGCCACCGAAGAAGTATAGGCCAAAAGCAAAGCTACCCCTAACATTCCCCCTACATTATTCTTTAAACGGGCTATCGAAGGCGCCACGAATCCCAAAATAATAAGTGGTACCATAAAGAATATAAGCTGCCCAAGGATATACCTTACGGAAACAACCACATTCATCACCTGCTCGTTGGCTACATACCCCAGCAATATCCCCACAATCACCCCGGCCAGTAGCTGAACAATTGTACTTGTAAAGAATTTTTTCATGTAAACTTAATTTTATAATCTTATACTATCATTCTATCAGAAGCTTTGTATCAGCAATGGTATCGCCAATCCCTGATTCATGTTTACTTTTTAACCCTATAATCGAGTGCAGGCTTTCGGTCGCCTAACAACGGATGATAGGTAAAACCGCTACCTCTGCGTTGTTCAAACTCAGACTGCACCTCTTTAACGTAAGAAGGATTTGTATAGAGTTCGATGGCAGAAAGGGCAAAAACCTTTGCCGTATTGATGAGCGACTTGGTACCGATAGTTGTTCCGTCCGATGCCACATTTTGCCAGCTATGTCCTGCAGAACCAGGAATAAATGTAGCTGTTGTAAAGCTTACGGTGGGAACATTCCAACTTACATCGCCCACATCCGACGAACCGCCTCCTTGCGATGGCTCTTCCTCTTTTAACGGAGCAACCTGAGCAACTTCTTTCAAAGCAGTAGTATCCTTGTCTACCGTCTTCAAAATTCCTTCGGCAAAGGCCCTTTCGCGGGCATCATACTGAATACCACCCACAATTTCGAGTTTTTTTTGAACCAATTCGGCCAACTTCCGGTTGGGCAGCTTCTCGTAAAATCCTGAGATAATCTCGGACGCCACCTTTGTCTGCGTCCCTAAAGCCGCTCCTTCGGCAGCCTGATTTATCCAGGCAGTCAGCTCCTTCAGAACTTCCCGTTTGGGACTGCGAATATAATAAGAAACTTTAGCAAATTCGGGCACAACGTTGGGAGCTTCGCCTCCATTCGTTATCACATAGTGAATACGTGAAGAGGCAGGCACATGCTCGCGCAGCAAATTCACCATGTAGTTAAAAGCTTCCACGCCATCCAAGGCTGATCTGCCTTTGTCTGGTGCTCCGGCCGCATGCGAAGCCTTTCCGGTAAAGCTAAAGTCTACCATTTGAATAGCTGTTCCGGTACCCGTACTAACCCGGTTTCCTGTACCCGGATGCCAGTCAAGCACCACATCCACCCCTTCAAAGAAACCATCTCTCACCATGTAAACCTTACCTCCGCCGCCTTCTTCGGCCGGTGTACCAAATACCTTGATTGTACCGGTCTGCTTTGTTTCGCAAAGCCATTGTTTAGTGGCGATGGCTCCGGCCACCGATCCAACACCAAACACATTATGACCGCAACCATGTCCGCTTCCACCTTCAACCAGCGGTTTGCGATAGGGAACCGTATCTTGCGACAACCCCGGAAGCGCATCAAATTCGGCTAATATACCGATTACCGGCTTACCACTTCCATAGGTGGCAACAAAAGCGGTTGGCATTCCGGCCACTCCTTTTTCGATCACAAAACCATTTTCCTCCAACTGTTTCTGCAATAAAGAGGAACTGAACGATTCAAGAAAGCCCAATTCAGGGTTGGACCAAATTTGTTTCTGAATAACATCATAATGCTGGAAAGAATTATCCAAATACCTGATGGCTAAATTGTTAATCGACTGTTGCTTATTTTTTTTGGTTGCAGACACTGCCGGTAATACCAGTAACAGAGCTGCTGCTAATAAGATATATTGTTTCATTTTTACTTATTCTTTATTTTATACTAATTACCTGACTTACCTTGACACACCAAGCCAGAGTACTCCTGTTTCTTATAATTTCATCTTTTCAATAACCCGGATTCTGAACCAGATCGGGATCTGCAGAGAGGTCGTTGTACGGAATCGGGAAAATCCACTTTTGCGTATCCGTTACTCCTAAAACCGTACCGACTCTTCCTGTGCGGACAAGATCGAACCAACGGTGTGGCTCGAAAGCAAACTCCACCCTTCGTTCTTCTTCAATGGCCAGGAGTATCTCCTCTTTCGTTGTGGCTTCGAAGGCAGCAAGCGACGAGCGGCTGCGAACGGCATTAAGGTCGGACAATGAACCGGAGAAATCGGGATTGCTTTTCTTAGCCCTTGCCTCTGCACGGATGAGGTATTGTTCTGCCAAACGAAACAAATAAGTGGGGTTATCGTTATTAGGGCGCCAGTATAAAAGCTGTACATAAAAATCTGTTTTAGCGGGTGTCGATGCATCCTTTATCAGTGCAGACCGGGCACCTCCGATGAGCGGGTCGCTTAGCCGGTTGTACAAGGCTTTGGATGGAGCCAGCGTATTACGGTAGGAATCGGACGACCATACCGAAAAGTAGTTGCTTTTATCTGCCGTGCTGAATGCAAGTTCCCATACCGACTCGCGGGTGTTTTTCCCGGCAAGGATGGTCTGCCAGCTAACAAGGCTAAATGCACTGTTACCAATTACTTTGGATGCGTAGTTTTCCGCATTTTCCCATTGTCCTGTATACAAGTACACCCTGGCCTTAAAAGCAAAAATGGCAGGAAGAGTAACCCGATTGATATTGGAAACGTTTCCAATAAGCAGCTCGGCTTTGTCGAGATCGCTCAACACTTGCTGATATACCTCCTGACTGCTACTTTGCTTTAATCCTGAAAAATCGGTTGCGTTAAGGGTTGGCTGTAACACCAAGGGAACATTTCCCCAGGCTCTTGCCAGATCAAACTGTGCCAATGCCCGTAAAGTGTAAGCCTCGCCTAAAAATTGATTGCGTTGCTGATCCGTAAAGCCTGTTTCGCTTAACAACGGCACTTTGGCCAGAATATGGTTAGCACCGTTTACCACTTTGTGAATGGCCTGCCACGAATCGTTCAGTGTTCGATTGTCTGCCCGGTAGGTATGACTCACAAAGGTGTTGTAATGATTTTGGGTTCCTACCCAAATCAATTCGCCACCAGCAAGATTGGCGGCCGACTGAAATCCGTCTCCTCCATAATATTCGCCGTGTTGTAAGGCGCTGTAAACACCCAGTAAGGCTGTCTCGGCCGATTTATAATCTAATATCGAAACATTATCGGCTATGTACTGAGGAGAATCCGGCTCCAGAAAATAACTCTCGCACGAAGCAAGCAGAAGAGAAAGCCCTGCTACGCCCGCTACTATTTTTCCTTTTATGTTATAATTATTCATGATTTCTGTTTTTTAATAAGTAATGTTTACACCAAACACAAAGGTACGTGGATGAGGAGGCGTCGAAAAATCCAGTCCCTGCACCGTGGAGTTACTAAAATCGGCCGCCGCATTCACCTCCGGATCGGCACCCGAATACCCGGTAAACGTGACTAAATTGGTCGCATTCGCATACAACTTTACCCGCTGCAAACCCGCTTTGGCCACCAATCCACGTGGAAGTGTATAGCCCAGCGATACATTACGCAGTCTTACAAAGGAACCATCCTCCATAAACCGGCTGCTTTCAAAATTGTGGTTGTAACTTCCATCGGCATTGGGCAGTGTGGTTACACGGGGGATGTCGGTAATATCGCCTGGTTTGGTCCACCTATCCATCATGCTTTTCTGCAACGACCAGGAAACACCCCGCGAACCCGCATGTTCCTGAAAATAGCGATTCATGTTAAACACATCATTTCCAACAGAAAAATAGAACAAGAACGACAAGTCAAAATTCTTATATCGGAACGTATTACGAAGTCCACCCGTAAAATCGGGCCACGCATCCCCCACTATCTGGCGGTCGTCTGTTGTAATCTTTCCATCCTTGGTACGGGAATCGTCGTACACAGCGTTACCTGTCTGCGAATCCACATACAACTGTTTGTACAACCAGAACGAATACATGGGATATCCTTCTTCCAGGCGTACCCAATCACGGTTATATTGAGTAAATGAAACCGGAAGCTTTTCAATTTTATTGGCATTGTGAGATAAATTGAAAGAAGTAGACCATTCAAAATCAGTGCTTCTGATATTCTGCGAATTTATTTCCAGTTCGAATCCCTTGTTACTCATCTCACCCAGATTATCAAAGGTAGAGGTAAAACCTGTCTTAGCCGGTACCGGAACGCTCAACAACAAATCTGTTGTGTACTTATTATAGTAATTAAGCTGTACATTGAGGCGGTTATTCCAGAAAGCCGATTCCACCCCTACGTTCCACTGGCGGGTTGTTTCCCACTTAAGATCGGAGTTGGCCAGCTGATACGGAGAAGTTCCGGGCAAATCCTGGTAGTTGCTGCCTCCCGTCCACAGACCCAGCGAAGCAAAATCGGCAATCTCCTGGTTACCCGTCCATCCAATACTTGCCTTCAGCTTTAATTCGGTAACGGCCGGTAGGTTATCTTTAACGAACGACTCCTGTCCTACTCTCCACGAAACACCTCCCGAAGGAAAGTAACCCCACTTGTTGCTCTTACCAAAGCGAGACGAGGCATCGGCCCGTAAATTAAAATCGGCACTATACTTATCGGAATAGCTATAGTTTGCTCCGCCAAAGTATGAAATCAGACCCGATGGTATCTTACCCGAAGTAGATCCGGTGGTTACGGCGGCCGACGAGATGGTGGTAAATTCTATCCCCGGAAAATTTGTCCCGGTGATACTGGAACGCTCCACAACATTGCGTTGCAAGGTATTACCCAAGAAAAAAGAGATAAAATTCTTTTCGCCAACAGATGTGTAATAGTTTAACAACTGCTCGGCAATCCACAATTTATTGGTTGTGTTAACATCGGTGGCGCTGCCGTTCGTAGACTTCCCCTCGTTCATTTTTGCGTTGTAGTAGACAAATTCGTGATATGCACTGTTGTCCAGACTCCATGATGTCTTAAAGGAAAGATTGTTCAAAATTTGCCATTTCAGGTAAGTGTTGGCAATAAGGTGAGATCCATTTGCATGATGGTTGCTGTTTTCGAGCAACAGATATGGATTATTAAAACGTTCGGCACTGTTGTATGAGCCATCTGCATTCAATATGGGAGTTAGTGTAGGTGTATGCAGACCTGTATTCAGTATTCCACCGGTGTCGCCGGTGCGGCAAATTTCCCGTAGCGTTTCGGCATAAGAGGTACTGACTCCAAACTTCACCTGCTTCGATAAATCGTGATCCAGGTTAATTCGGAAACCATAACGCTGGAAATCCTGCAACTTGATGATAGACTCCTGGTCTGTATATTCGCCCGAAATATAGAAACGCGTCTGTTCGCTTCCGCCCGACAATGAAAGATTATAGGTTTGCTGTAATCCGGTACGGAACAACAACCCCAGTCGGTCGTACGTTCCCTGCTCCTCCGGCGTACCTTGTCCCGGTACCCCGTTTACAATTTCACTAACAGGGCGATACGGACGGGTTTCGAAAGATTTGCCTTCGTTCACATGGGCTTCATTCAGTATAAGCGCGTGTTCGGGACCGGTTGTAAGGTCCCATAACTTATCGTAATGAGAAATTCCAAATTCGGAATTAAACTGAACCGATGTTTTATTGTTGGAGGTACCCCGTTTGGTAGTAATAATAATAACCCCATTGGCACCCCGGGCCCCATAAACAGCCGTAGCATTGGCATCCTTCAGCACCTCCACACTTTCTATATCCGCAGGATTCAGGTCTGCCAGCGGATTGGTTGTTTGTCCACCGCTGCGAATTCCCTGAAGCGTTTTGTTATTTACAAACACCCCGTCTACTATATACAATGGTTCGTTTCCGGCGTTGATGGAAGTAGTTCCACGCAAACGGACCATCATGGCAGATCCCGGCACACCGTTGGTAGACGATACAAGCAAACCGCTGGCTTGCCCTTGCAGCTTTTCGCCAAAGCTGCTGCCCGATACATCTTTAAGATCTTCCGATTTTACTTCGCTTATCGCACTGGTACGCGCATTTTTTTTGGTTTGTGTGTATCCGGTTACTACAATTTCGTCCAGGCCCAGCGCATCTTCCTCCAAAACAAACTGAAGACGATCCGACGGAGTGTTTTTAAGTTCCTTTATCAGGGGTTTATAGCCGATGTATTTAATAAGGAGTGTGATTTTTGTTCTGGAAGGAATATCGGTTATGGAGAAGTTTCCATCTATGTCGGTTGTCGAACCGATCGAAGTACCCTGTACTTGAATGGTGCTGCCTATCAAAGGCTCACCTGTTTTGTTGCTAACATTTCCTTTCAGGAATACTGTGGCAGGATTATCGTCTGCATTAGCAGGCGACAGAAACGGATATAAAAAAAACAAGAGGATTGTTATTCTGTATATTAACTGGTTCATGTTGGTACAATAATTTACGATTAATAGCCTGATTAATTTGATTCACTTTTAAAACGGGACCTTGGGTTCTACACATGCCATGCATATACATTGACATATTCATCGTGCTACAACACATGGAAGTGCACATAGATGCTGTTACTTGTTTCATAATCTTTGTTTTTTTAATAAAAAATTACACTTAATTCACTGTGCAAAACTAAAGGGTTTCAAACTCATCCAAAATAACACACTACAGGTATACGCATACCGTATATATGGTATATCCGCTACTGCAATAAGACACCTTCCTTAAAGATATTTCCAATATATAGAATATTATTTTGTAATATGAAATATACTTATTACTTTTGCATAAAAACCATCAACGTTATGAGAATTGTTTCACGTAGTACTTTAGTGCTTTTTTATAAAAAACATGCAGATGCAGAAACAGCCATTGAAGAATGGTTTAAAAAGACAGAAAAAGCAGATTGGACATGTGCCGCAGACGTAAAGCAATCATTTAGCTCTGTCGATAGCGTTGGTAGTCAACATTATGTTTTCAATATAAAAGGAAACGATTACAGGCTTGTAGCGGTTATAAAATTTAAGATCAAAATGGTATATATCCGTTTTATTGGCACCCATAATGAATATGATAAAATAGATAGCACAAATATATAATATTATGGCAAAGATAACTTCCGAAATAGCTTACAAAGCGACAATGGAAAGAATTGAAGAACTTCTTCCCCTTGTAGATGATAATACTCCTTTGGATAATAGAAATCTTATCGAACTTGAACTACTTTCTAATCTTGTGGCAGATTATGAAGATGAGCATTATCCTATTAAAACTCCATCTTTATTGGAGGTTCTCAAACTTCGTATGTATGAAATGAAACTCAATCAGAACAAACTTTCTGAACTACTAAATGTTTCGCCTTCCCGCATAAGTGAATATCTTTCGGGAAAGAGTGAGCCTACTTTAAAGATTGCCCGGGAGATTAGCAAAAAGTTAAATATAGACTCAGACATTGTACTGGGTGTTTAACTTGATTTTGGGAGTATAAACTACAAAGCAAAAACCCCGCCAACCCTGAAAAGGCTAACGGGGTGAAGTGCTCACACCAATAATTTATAGAGGTAACTAGTTCCGGCTACTGCGATAAGACACCAACCTAACAAGGTGGCTGCTCCGTTGGCGGAGTTGTCTGCTTTGCTACCGGATTGTCCGGGGGGTTGCGCTGGTTCAGCGTTACAAGAACACCCAGGGCCGCAAGGGCAATCTCCCTTTCTTCCATTACAAGTGCCAGGAGGATAAGGATCTTCAGGAAGGTAATAGTTGCCTTTTTGCTGTTTTTTGCTCCGAAAAAAGCAGCTTGCCAAAACTAAAATAAATTCGATAATCTGTTTAACTTGTTTCATTTTCTTTCTTTTTTGTTGTTAATAGTTTTATTAATTTCTCGTTTTTTCTAGCTTTTCTTCTTACTTTCTTTTGCCTTGACGCAAAAGAAACAAAAGGTCAAGGCAGGCGCCTGCGCAAGCTAAAACTACCTCCCTGAGGCTGAACGGAAAGAACTCGCTGCGCTCAAACAGCTTTCCGTTTTAATCGCCTCCGGAAGGCAGTTTCTTTACGCTTGCTCCGACGAGGCCGGTCCTGCTTTGCGCTACCTCTGCCCCAACGAGTCGTTTGGGAGAGGCTTTACAACAGGACCTACTTACTCCATTAATGGGGAGGTTTTGCATAAAAGCCTGCTCGCTTAATCGCTTCGGAGAAGCGACTCCCTGGCATCAGCGGAGAGGGCGTTAAGAAAATACTTCGGGATGCCGGAGAAGCGGAAAGCTGTTTGAGCGAAGCGAGTTCTTTCCGCGCGGCAGACCGGAGTATTTTTAGTTCTCGTAGCGTAAGCCTTGACTTTTTGGGTACTTTTTTGTCAAGAAAAAAGTGCCGTACCACCAACTTCGTTGAAAAAACTAAACTGATCGGTGCAAGCCGAAACTTTCGATAGCAACGAACATGATGGAAAAAGTGTAAGGGTTAGTGTTGTTTTTTTAAAAGAATTGTACCCCAAAGGCTTGTGCCCCGGGGTACAATCGGATAGTTAAATCACGTGTTCTTTGGTACACGCTTCGGTTTCGGTTACAGTTACTACCTGCATTCTTTCGTACTTCAGGTCGTTCACTACATCGCGAAGCATCGTTCCCGGAGTGAACGTGATGCGGGCTTTGTTAAACAAGGAGCTCGAGAATTCTTCTTCAGTCAACACGCCTTTCGAACCATTGGTTAAACGGAAGGTTCCGAATGTTCCCAGGGAAATGGCGTATCCTTCGGATAACTTATTTGAAAGCTCGTAAATCAGACCTTCCAGCACCAACTTCACATCGCCACGACTGGCGGTACTGCGACCGGCAATTGCGTCGCACAGTTTTTCCAAATCCATTTTGTTAGACACGCGGGTTAAACCGTAAAACATTTTTTGATCGACAGGGGCTCCTTTAGTCATATCCTTTCTGCGAACTAGTAAA
>Ga0074193_1000606_pt1 | contig 56619 bp, 57 predicted proteins | sample EPASupsiteHSE605_FD_64523 | JGI IMG/M metagenome (GOLD analysis project Ga0074193, IMG submission 64523) | Bioremediated contaminated groundwater from EPA Superfund site, New Mexico - Sample HSE6-05 | ecosystem: Environmental > Aquatic > Deep subsurface > Groundwater > Contaminated ...
ACAAAAAAGTATTTTGTCCTACGATTCCATCAGAATTTAATCCGAAATAGGTCTGAAACATCTTGACTGCCGCCTGAGTTTTAGGGCCAAAAATACCATCAACGACTAAATCAGGTCCGGTAATTGAGGCAGGCAGATAGTTAAGCAGGGATTGAAGTACCTTTACATCGTCACCTGTACTCCCCAATTTTAGAATACGACTTCCAAAATTATTAGCCACGAATTAGCCTCCTTTCATGAATTTCACTATATTTTATGAAATTTGGCTACAATTAGTTACGATTAGTACTCGCAAAAAAAAAAACGATATTCGCAATGATGCATTTTCAATTATATTGTTAATTATGTAATAAAGAGAGACAAGCCTTTTGCTGTCTTGGCCTGTCTCTTCGTAAGTTAGGTTATTTTATATTAGCGGAGCTCAGTAGGTACAAATGCGTCAATTAAGCCAATTACAAATGCGGCTAAAAGGGCACCGATAATAGAAACGCTTAGGTAAGCCGGTATAGCGTACTGGGCTAGATAGATAACTATAGCGGCAATAATGAACCCTACAAAACCACGACTGCGCGGTGATATTCTATCACCCAATACTTTTTCTATTAACCATCCCATTATTGCAATAACCGCGGCTGCAACTAGTGCGCCCCAGAAACCTGAAACACGGATGCCTGGAACAAGCCAACCAACTAACAGTAATACAACAGCTGAAACAATAAAACGTACTATAGCACCAATCATTCTAAAAACCTCCTTTTAATAATAGAAACATTTTTCTAAATATAGATTCCCACAAATTATCTGCAATTATTCTTAAACCCCCTTTATTCATTTTGTATCTTGGTTACTGCATCTCCGAAGCTACACCGATGTATAGTTCACATTTCACCAGAGTGGCAACTTCGCCTTAAGGTCCAGGTTATGGTTACGCTGCTTTCTTATATACCAGCCTCTTATTAGTTTTTATCTTGTACAGGAATTCTTTGCAGCTCTGCTTTTGCTTGAAAATAATCTATTAATGCATAAAGTGGGGAATACCAAAGTAAGGCTGTAGCAAATTCAATAGTACCTAAAACCCCGCTGACAGTAGCCGGCCATCCAGTAATCATCTCAGTACCGGAGAGAAAGAAAAAACAAAATGCAAAAATATAACGGGCAATAACTCCATCTTTACTAAGCAATATAATCACTACTCTCTATCTTTTTTACAATAAAAATTAGATTATGCTTATAGTCCTAGTATTATAAGCCTGACAGATAATAATGTATTAAATAGGCTGTTAACATATGGGAGCATAATCAAAGCGCATATTACGGGAGTTTGTATCAGTAGGTTATTGTTACCAGCAGTAACTTAGTAAAGTTACCTGCATAGAATAATGTAAGTCCGGACTAAAAATTCAAGGGGGAGATTAAATTGAAAATAAAGGAGTGCAGCCTGGTTGTTTAAACAAATCGCAGAAATATTCGAATGGCGTTTATTTTTATCAACTTTAGGAGTGGTTTTTCTATCTGAGATGGGAGATAAAACTCAGATAACTACTTTGCTGCTTGCAGGATCAAAACCATTATATGTTTTTTGGGTAGCTCTGGGATCTGCAACAGCACTAATTTGCACTTCTTTTTTTGAAGTGATTATTGGATCACATATTATTGCGCGATTTTTTAAGTCGGATACTATTAATTTAATATCTGCTTTTATTTTTTCTATTTTAGGAATCTTATTAATATTCGGGGTTATTGGCGACATCAAAATATAAGAGGTGCAGACATGAGTATTAAATTCTTAACTTGGTTTACTACCTATATTATTATAATTCTATGTGAACTTGGAGATAAGACTCAAGTAGCGGTGTTATTATTTACTAGCAATAACCCCCGCAAAAAATGGACTATATTTATAGCCAGTTCATTAGCTCTGGTATTATGTGTAATTGTTGAAGTTACTATAGGGCTTAGCTTGGCACGTTATATAGGCCCAGACATAATAAATAAATTTGCCGGGGGTGTATTTCTATTATTAGGCATCATTATTTTCTTTAAATATTTAAATATACCAGAAAAAATAACTAGTACTTTAAACGAAAGTAACATTATAAAGGTAAAAGAACCTGCCAAGAGTGCTGAGGCAGAAGTATGAATAGTAAGGAAAAAAGGTTCTATACAGTCAGAGGCTACGAGCTTTTAGAAAAGGACAGAAACAACCTTACCCCTAGTATGGAAGACTATCTTGAAATGGCATGTCGCCTCTCCAAAGTCAAAAACTATACAAGAATAGGGGATTTAGCAGCAGCATTGAATGTTCAGCCTCCATCAGTTACAAGTATGATCAAGAAGCTTTCGAATATGGATCTAGTCAATTATGAAAAATATGCCATTGTAATGGTGACGGATAAAGGCCGCGAACTAGGCGATTATCTTTTGGAGAGACACGAAATAATTGAAAAATTTCTAACGCTTATTAGCGATGAGAATATTCTTCAGGAGACAGAGAAATTAGAACATACTTTAGGCCCTAAAACAATTAAGGGCCTTAGTATGATAGTTTATTTATTTGAAAATAACGAGGATTTTATAACAGCATTAAGAAATATGAAAGAAAATGATCATGGTTAGTTTTTGCTAATAAGAATTACTGGCTTTGTCCCTGGCTGGAACTTTGGTTTGAAGACTGATTCTGTCCTGATTCCTGACTCTGACCCTGGCTGGACGACTGGCCGGAAGCCTTTGACTCTAAACTCTTAAGGTTATTCATGGCAATTTCGCCTTTAATAATAACTGATTCCATCTGTTTGCTCTGAATAGCTTTTTCTAAATCTAATACTGAAAACTCGGTGCGGCTAAGCACTTTAGCATCGACATCTTTAGCTTGTGCACTTAGGTAAACCCAATGCTCCTTGATTTTGGGTAAATGTTCTTCAGCCGTTGGCCAGTTCTTTTGGCTAGCTTCGTAAACGGCGGCCATAATTTCGTATTTTACCTGATAGAGTTCTGCAGGAACGGAATTAGTGAAAATCTGCGCCATATCCGCATAATTTTTATAAACCATAAGAGCAGCAGAGAGACTTTCCTTAGGTTTTTGTTTACTTATTTCCTGTGTCAGTTGTTCAAGGGCCTTTTCGAACTGATCGCGAGCGTCAATACGCATACCTGCCTGAACGGCTTCCGGCATTAAACTATTCCAATTCGTATGAATATTTTTCAAACTGGTAAATTCCTTCTGCCAATCTGCAGCCTGTGCTTGAGATTGGGACTGCCCACCCTGGGACTGACCGCCCTGGGACTGACCGCCCTGGGACTGACCTCCCTGAGACTGACCACCCTGGGACTGACCTCCCTGAGATTGGCCTCCCTGAGATTGCCCACTCTGAGACTGACCACCCTGGGATGCGTCGTTCTGAGATTCAGCCTGGGGGTTTAATTGAATATTTTGCTGCATAAGAGGCATCGTTTTCATTTTCACCTTCTTATCAAGTTCAGAGATCAGTTTATCCAGATCAGTTGATATACTTTTCAATGCGGTGGGTGCTTTGGGTTTTTGTCCAGTGGTATCGGGTTTTTTCTCAGCCGAACCTTTAGAGCAGCCAGTTATAGAAATCATGAAAATCACTAAAATAAGGACGATTATATTTCGGGATTTATTCATCATTAATCACCTCAATTATTTTATATGGATAAACAGAATTATTGGAACATCTTGTGATTTATCTTGTCCAGAACTTCAAGTAATAATGCTAAACAAATTGATAAATCAATGAAGTGGTAAATTATTCCGAATTGATAGCTTGAATTTCTCGGTTGAACCTAAAATGGTTCGGGTGATTCGAAAATAACGCTCATAAGTGGCGTCCGAACCAAAAATGGACCAAATTATAAAACTATTTATATTAAAAGAAGTATCTTTGATCGGGATGCAGAAAATATTATTGTAGATCTAATGGGGTTTGAGATTGTTTTTAGAAGAAGTTTTTAAAAGTTGGCAGGATTCTTGCAATATAAAAAGACCATATTACAGGTTAAGCCAAGGAGTTCATTCTAAAATAAACTAAATTCATGACATGCAGTAATTATTATAATATAGTAGTTGTTTGTTATTCGCTATCATATACTAGGGTTTATACAAGCATGAATTTAGTTTAAATATAAAGCCTGGTTCGGTTAAGTTCGAACCAGGTTTTTTTACTGAGATAAATCTAGATTGATAGCCGACATAGTATGCCTTTTGTTTCCGGTTGGCAATTGAGGTTTGAATTTGAATGTATAATCAACCATAATAAAAGAATTAATGGTTAAAAGACGAATGAAAAATAAAAAGTGGTTTATTTCTAGTTTAAACGAGAGGGGCAGAGGAAATTGCATTTTTTAAAGAGCCGGAACTCTACACTGTCTAGTGTAGGCCTGGCTAACCTTTTTGTTGTCTATATAGTTTGGAGCAGCACTTATCTGGTTATCCGTGTTGGTATGGAAGAGGGCAGCGGCCTTTCCCCTCTGGCTATGGGCACGATTAGACTGCTGCTGGCTGGGGCTATCCTGTTGGGATATGGAGTTTTTAGACGCCATAGAATTCGAATTACGGTTCATGAATTTACCATTCTAATGGTTACCAGTGTTTTATTATGGGTAATCTGCAACGGCCTCGTGATGTGGGCTGAACAGCAGGCTAATTCTGGCTTCGCCGCTTTAATCCTGGCAACTACCCCAATTATGGTTGAATTAATAAACTATCTGCTGCTGCGACATAGTCCCTCCAAACTTCTGATGGGTTCGCTTTTATTCAGTTTTCTGGGTCTGGGAATATTAATGGTACCTTCATTATTGGATGGTAAGTCTACTGATTTCGTCGCAGGAATAGCTCTTTTGTTATGTGCTCTGAGCTGGTCAGCCGGGAGTGTTTTTCAGGCTCGCAACCCGATAGGCCTCCCGGTTACGGTGAATTCAGGCTATCAGCATATTATAGGAGGCACCATATTTGGAATAATGATGTTAATCTTTCGAGAACCGCTGCCCCATCCCAGTGCTAAGGCATGGGGGGCACTTGTGTACTTGATTCTCTTTGGGTCAGTGCTGGCCTTTACCTCTTTTATTAAGGCCCTTGAGCTATTGCCTATTAACATTACCATGACTTATTCTTATGTTAATCCAGTTCTGGCTCTGTTCCTTGGGTGGTGGATTTTAGACGAACCGATTACAGGGTATACATTATTGGGAGCTGCAATGGTAATATTGGGCGTAGTGGGAGTTTTTAAAGATCGATCCCGACCGCCCCATGTGCAGGAAAGTCAAACAGTTACGGCAGAGGGCTGAAAAATTTGATAAAAAGGCTGAGGATATATGAAAAAAACCGTTCTTGTTACTGGTGGTGCCAAAGGAATTGGGGGGGCAACTGCAGAATTATTTGCAGCTAATAATTATAATGTAATAATAAATTACTTGAATTCGGAAGAGGAGGCGTATTCTCTGGTAGACTTGCTGAAAAAGCAGGGACAATCTGCTATGGCTTTTAAGGCGGACGTATCTAATCGTAAACAGGTTGAAGATATGGTTGCAACAGGCATTTCTAACTTCGGTTCGGTTGATATTTTAGTTAACAATGCCGGCATCGCCCAACAGAGGCTTTTTACAGATATAACGGAAGATGAATGGGATACGATGATAAATGTTCATGTTAAAGGTATTTTTAATTGCTGCCAGTGCGTTCTGCCATATATGATCAATAGGAAGCAGGGGAAAATAATTAATATATCATCAATTTGGGGAATGACTGGAGCTTCTTGTGAAGTTCATTATTCCACGGCCAAAGCTGCCGTTATTGGTTTCACTAAAGCGCTTGCCAAGGAGTTAGGACCTTCAAATATTCAGGTAAATTGTGTAGCTCCAGGAATAATAGCAACTGATATGAATGCTTCATTAAACGAACCTGAAAGAGAAAGTCTGCTGCAAGATACACCTCTGATGAGATTTGGAACACCTGCCGACATAGCCCATGCAGTTCTTTATTTAGCTTCAGAAAAATCGGATTTTATAACCGGTCAGATAATAAGTCCCAACGGTGGATTTGTCATTTAAACAAATGCAATGGGGACAATTTTTATTTGTATTTTATTTTACATTATTGAGTAAAAAAGGCAGATTACCATGATGATGTGGTATACTGTTGTCCAAAAAGGAGCGGGAGGGGAAGGTTTGAAGGTAGCGGTAGTGGATGGACAGGGAGGCGGAATCGGAAGGATTATAGTAGAGAGGCTGCGCCAGGAAATGGGAAATACCTGCCATATCATTGGGCTGGGTACCAATGCCGTAGCTGCTTCCCTGATGCTGAAAGCGGGTGCTAATGAAGGAGCCAGCGGTGAAAACGCGGTAGCTTATTGTGCTGCCAGGGTGGATGTGATTGTAGGCTCCGTTGCAATCATTGCTGCGAATTCTTATTCAGGTGAACTTACCCCGCGTATGGCGGAGGCTATTGCTTCAGCAGATGCCGCCAAGGTGCTTATTCCCTTGAATCGATATAACATAGAAGTCAGTGGTATAATCGATGAACCCTTACCTTTACAGGTTGCCAACTTAATAAACCGTTTAAGACAGATATATGACAGCAGTGAATTTTAATTTTAAATAAACTTGGAATAGTTGCATGGCAATTATCCGAAAGGCTGGTGAAGATAAATGTGTAAGAACATGCCGCCTTTGGAACTGGCTATTCAGTTTCATGGGCATATATGTCCAGGTCTCCTTATGGGTATCAGGGCAGCGGAATTCGCCCAAAAGCATCTGGGTGTAAGCCAGGACTATGATGAAGAACTACTGGCAGTCACAGAGACCAATTCGTGCGGTGTCGATGCAATCCAGGCTATACTGGGGTGCACATTTGGTAAGGGAAACCTTATTTTTAAGGATTATGGCAAAAATGTATATACGATTGCCAGCCGGGAAAAGAACCGGGCGGTGCGTATTGCCCAGAAATTTAAGGACAACCATGATCCGGATTCCATGCGTTATCGACAGCTGAACCATCAGGCGAATTTGACCGAGGAGGAAGTCACTGAGAAGGAAAATTTACTTGCGGTGATTTTTGAGAAGATTATGAGTGCCCCGTTTGAGGAGATATTTAATTGGCAGGAAGTAGAATTTCAATTTCCTGAGAAGGCACAGATATATCCTACAGTGCAATGTTTGATTTGCGGGGAAGGAGTTATGGAACCGCGTGCCACTAAGACCGAGCAAGGTTTTATATGTCCAACCTGTATTGACGATGGAGGTATTTAAATGTGTGAGGCCAACGTTTATATCAGCCGAAATGGGCAGGACGAGCTGTTAATGGAAAAGGTAGATCGGATAGTTCCCAGCGAAGAAAACAGTATTTTTATGGAAAACATCTTTGGTGAGCGACGGGTAATCAAAGCGAAAATCAAAGAAATGGAACTAGTCCATCACCGGATTATCCTTGAGGAGATACGCGACGAGCCAGTTAATCGTCACCTGGAATTATGGTTGGAACCTGATACAGATCATGGTCATTTCCATCCCGGGGAAGAAGTTAGGTTAAAGCTCTACAAAGGTTATAATATGCGGGTTGATAGTGAAGCGGGTTTCTCTAATTTGCAGGCGTTTTTAGTAAATAACGGTATGGTTCAAGAGATAGAATTGCATGAACATCACGGAATGATGGAGATACATCTTAATCAGAATTTGGATGGGCTATTGCAGGTATATGTCCGGGAGCAGGGGGATATGGAACTGTATGCAACCGTCCTGGTGGAGGTTGGACATCATCACCATCATGGGGTGAAGCCTGCTGGACTGCCCCTGGAAATTATGCCTTGTGACTATAGCCATGCACGTTTGGGGGAAAACTACGAAATACAGGTATTAAAAGAAGGGCGTCCCCTGGCAGGAGCAGAAGTAAAGGCAACTTATAGCAGCACTCAAAATCGGGATTATCCGCATCATTTGAAAACCGATGAGGACGGACGGGCACGGTTATTTCTAACTGCTCGCGGCAACTACCTGTTTTCTGTAACTGATGAAAGTATAGTTAGTACTTTCACCCTTATAAAAAGTTTCTAATAGTTTTTTTGGAATAATGTTATTTTTGAAACATGGAAAAATTATTACCAAAAGCAGGAATAATAATCCTTATAGCGAATAGTCAAGTATCAATAGGCGTTATGAAGGCGCTGATGAATTTTTGCATTACTAAGTGAAGCGTTGGTTGATGTATAAAGACAAATACATAATGATCAATCATACCATGAAGGTGTTGGCGTATGAAATAGCGCCGATATTGTTCATGGTTTTTTGTGCTTGATATCCTATAGGAGAGTCTCTGGTCATGGACGAGGCGAAACCTAATTCTTGTTATTATATAGGAGGTAATGTTAAATGCACATTCCCGATGGTTATTTAAGCCCTCAGACAGCAGTCCCTTTTTTGGCAGTCATGGTTCCGGTATGGAGCGTAGCGGTAAAAAAGGTGAAGAGAAAATTGAAAAAGAGAGAAGTACCGGTTTTATCGATTGGAGCGGCCTTTTCCTTTACCATCATGATGTTTAATCTGCCCATGCCCGGAGGGAGTTCAGCCCATGCAGTGGGGGCGGTTTTGCTGGCAATATTGCTTGGCCCATGGGCAGCCTGCCTGGGGGTATCAGTAGCGCTAATCATCCAAGCACTGGTTTTTGGCGATGGCGGTATTCTTGCAATCGGGGCCAACTGTTTTAATATGGGCTTTGTAATGCCTATGGTTGGCTATTACGTTTATAAGTTAGTGAAAGGCCGTATGATTGAACATTCGGGCCGTGCCCTGCTGGCTGCGGCAATCGCGGGCTATATTGGTCTTAATGTGGCCGCCCTGACTACCGCATTGGAGTTCGGTTTCCAGTATCACCTGTTTCAGGCAGCCGATGGGACGCCGCTGTATTTTATGTACCCTGTCAAGGTGGCGGTGGGAGCTATGATGTCCGAACATCTTCTTCTGGCCGGGCCGGTAGAAGGTTTAGTTACTGCGCTGGGATTGCGCTTCGTAAAAACTACATATCCTAATCTACTTTCTGAGGGAAAGCACGATATAAATTACAGTAATCATTCGGAGGTAGCAAATCATGTTTAGGAACTACCGAAATTTATGGTTAGCTCTGGGCGTATTGATTATTCTTTCGCCCTTGGGCCTAATTGCGTCTGGAACTGCGTTTGGTGAATGGGGTGTTGACCAGCTTGAGGAAGAAGTAGGATTTATACCCGCAGGTCTCGGGAGAATGGCCGGTTTATGGACTCATGCACCGCTGGCCGATTACGGTATAACAGGATTTAATGCCAGTTTTATGCAGTCTGCGGCAGGGTATGTTTTGTCAGCTATGGTTGGCGCAGCCTTGGTGGCAGGTATTATGACGGTTCTATCAAAAATAGTTAAGGATTAATAGACGATGAAGCACGGTACGAGCAGCAATGGCAGCAGAATATCGCTGCCTGGGTGGATGAAAGAAGAGAATGGAAATGTAGGCAGGGAAGTCTTTCGGTTAAAACGCCGTCACAATTATCTGGGGAAAAGCATCCTTCAGATGAAGCGGGCGTTAGCGGAGGAATTGCTCACGGAGAGCTATAGCAGCCGGGATGGCCTGCTGCAAAAAATGAACCCCCGCATCAAACTGATAACAGCTGTAATATTAATAATTGTGACCGGTCTTACCAGGAGTATTTCTGCACTATTGGGACTGTGGGCCTTCACCCTCCTGCTCATGCTGCTGTCGCGTTTACCGCTTTTTGCCCTGCAAAAACGTATCTGGGGTTTTATTCCCCTGGTTACATTGTTGGCGTCTGTCCCCGCGATGTTTAACATTATAATAGACGGTACGCCTTTGCTTATGATCCATCAGGCCCCGCATCCATCAACATGGCTGGGTATTCATATTCCAGCTGACATCTATATCAGCAAACAGGGGTTTATGGCTGCTATGTTCTTATTTTTGCGGGTGGGATTGTCGATATCCATGGGGGTTCTGCTGACCCTAACAACTCCGGTTGCCAGATTACTTAAGTCCCTGCAGGTTATAGGAATACCATCCCTGGTAGTTATGATTATTGAAATGAGCTACCGATATCTGGTCCTACTCTTAAATCTGTCCATCGAAATGTTTGAGGCACGCAGTCTCCGAACAGTCGGAGTTTTGTCTATGGGAGCCAGGAGGGCACAGGTTGGTTCTTCGATAGCGGCTTTGTTTGCCAGAAGCATGGCCCTGGCGGATGAAGTTTATATGGCAATGACTGCTCGTGGCTATACGGGAGCGGCAGTTAGTACTGAAGAAATGCGATGAAAACTATGTGAAGCAAGGAAGCGATGGACCTGTCCCCCTGTCCCCAATCGTAGTTGGTACGTAATAGGAGGTTGTACTATTGGATAGAACTTTATTTTGCCTGGATAAGGTTTCCTTTGGCTATTCTTCCGGTGAGCCAGTGTTTCATGATATTAGTCTGGAAATAAGAGCCGGAGAGAAGGTTTGCCTTCTGGGTGCCAATGGGTCAGGTAAATCTACGCTCTTAAAAATCCTATGTGCATTGATTTTTCCCCGAAGTGGGTGCTTTAAAGTATATGGGCAGGAAATCACGGAGGGAAGGATGGAGGATGACCAATTCGCAAGGAATTACCATCGGCGTGTGGGATTTATATTTCAGAATTCCGATGTCCAGCTGTTTACCACCCGGGTTTGGGATGAAATTGCTTATGGACCGTTACAAATGGGCCTATCCCTGGAGGCAGTCCGGCAGCGGGTGGAGGATGTACTGATAATGTTGAATATTGAGAACCTGCGGGAAAGGTCTCCGCATCGTTTAAGTGGAGGGGAGAAAAAAAAGGTTGCGGTTGCTTCGGTCCTTGCCTTGAACCCGGAAGTTCTAATTTTGGATGAACCCAGCAGTGGTCTGGATCCTAAAACAGAAAGGTGGCTTGTCGAACTCCTTCTAGAGCTTAACCGTAATGGGCGCACTATTATTGTTTCTACCCATAACCTGGAATTGGCCCATGCTATTTCGAGCCGAGCCCTGGTTTTAGACGAGTCACACAAACTGGTTTGCAGCGGTCCAACGCAGGAAGTCCTGGAAAACCGGGAATTATTAATAACAGTTAATCTGATTGATGAGTATTGCCATGTTCACGACGAAAGTAAGCATATACACCGCTATACGCATGGATAAATCTCGCTTATGTTAATTGGAATATACAGGCAATTAACTAGTTTTATAGTATAATTGGCTTCATATAGCAAGAGATTCTTATCTGACTATCCAAGAAATTAAGGAGTTAAGATTTGTTATCTACTCAAAATCAAAGTCAAACTGCCCAGAGAAATTATATTTTTTATGAGTCCACCAACAGCCTTTGCCCGAATTGCTTGCAGAGAATTCCTGCTAAGGTAATCTTGCAGGATCAAAAGGTATTTTTGTTGAAGTACTGTCCGGTTCACGGCGAGCAATGCGAAATCCTGGAAGAGAGCGCGGATTACCATCTTAGAAAAAGGCAGTATGATAAGCCAGGGACGGTTGCAAAGATCCATACCCAGGTAGAAAAGGGCTGCCCTTTTGATTGCGGCACCTGTCCGCAGCATAATCAGCATGCCTGCATTGGTCTGATTGAGATTACTAATAAGTGCAATTTGCACTGTCCGCTGTGTTACGCGGATGCCGGCGAAGGTAGTTTTCTTCCCCTAGAAACCATTATCGCAATGATGGATTTCTTTCAAGAATCAGAAGACGGGCAGGCTGAAATCCTGCAAATCAGTGGCGGAGAGCCTACCTTGCATCCGGAAATAGAAAGTATAATAAGATTGGCTAAAACCAAACAATTCAAATATGTGATGCTGAATACCAATGGAATTCGAATTGCTGAGGATGAAGGTTTTGTGAAAATTTTGCAGCAATTCGCAGGGGGCTTTGAAGTCTATCTCCAGTTTGACGGGTTTAAGGATTCTACCTATCTTAAGCTGCGGGGTCAGAATCTCTTGGCGAAGAAGCTCAAGGCTCTCGAAAATCTTTCTCGTTACAAAATACCTACTACCCTGGTAGCAAGCATTTCCAAAGGAATTAATGACTCTGAACTGGGCCAACTCTTTGCTTTTGCTTTAAAACAGCCCTATGTCAGAGGGATTAACTTTCAACCCACTGCTTTTTTTGGGAGAAGCAATCAAGACATTAAGGAGCATCGGATTACCCTTTCGGGAATTATACAAGGTTTAGCATCACAAAGCAGCGGGATGTTGAAAATGGATGATTTTGTCCCTTTGCCCTGTAATGTGGAACGGATTGCGATAAGCTATCTATACCGAACATCCCGAGGCGGTTTTAAACCACTCACCAGAGATGCCAGAATACAAGACTATCTATACTTAATCAATAACACCTTTGCTTTTACCATTGAAGAGGCCTTGAAAAATGCCGGCCAGAGCATAGACGATATAAAAGCAGGTTATGATTGCTGTAAATTTTTATATGATTTCCGTCATATAGTTCCCTGGAACTTCTTTATGAAAAGCAAAGAACAAAAGATGGCGTACATCGACCAGAATACATTCCGCATCCGTGTCAGTTCTTTCTTGGATGCCTATAATTTTGATATGAAATCCATGCAAAAGGAATGTGTTCACGTTATTACCCCCGATCTGAGAAAGATTCCTTTTTCAGCCTATAACACCATACATCGAGGTGGAAACCTATGATAGCGTTTCTGGAACAAGATTGGTTTTATATTGCCATTGAAAGTATCATCTGTTTGTGTGTGTTTCTCTTGTTCGTCTCTATAATCATTGATTTCAGCTTGTATTCTCGAGATGCAGATGTAGAAGCGGAAAAGAAATCCATTGTAGAAACAGGTAGCATGACTATGTTTTTTCTCCTGTTTTATGTCATATTGCTGAGTGGTAAATGGGTATGGCGGATTTCTCCTGGCCACACCCAAGAGATCTTGATATTACTGGGGACAACGATGATTGTGGCTGGCTGTCTTATAAATATAAGCGGAAGATTTCACCTGGGGAAAAACTGGGCCAATCAGATAAAAATCTATGAAAAGCATAGTCTGGTACAGACCGGCATGTATAGATGGGTTCGGCATCCTTTATATGCTTCCCTTATCCTCATGTTTTATGGTGCTTGCCTCGTATTCAGAAATATCGCTGCCCTCCTGGCAGTCACCGTGGTTTTCGTCCCCTTTATGTACTACCGGGCGCAGCAGGAGGAAGGCCTTTTAATACAAAGATTTCCCCAATATGAGGAGTACCGACGTAAGACCGGGATGTTATTTCCCCGGATACTGAAAAAGGATGTGGGTAGTTATGATTGAGTTGCGTCCCGTGGAAATACCCAATGCTGCCTTTAATTTCTGCAAATACAGTATCTCTCTTTTACTATGGATATCATTAATCACCCATAGTAAAATCCTGGTAGGGGTTTGTTTGGCCATCCTGGTATTATCGGCCCTGCTGAAAGTAGAGAGAGCTCCTCTGGTCTGGTTCTATGCCCAGACATTTAATCGTCTATTTCCCTCGCCAGCAATTATCCTGGATGAAAATGCAGTGAGGTTTACCCATATTGTAGGTGCAGTGATTGCTGTCGATGCGCTGGTGTTCTTACATTTTCTCAATCCCCTTATCGGGTGGGTAACTGTAGGAGTATTGGCAGTGTTAAAAACATCAGGGGCCTTCGGACTTTGCGGTGCCATGAAACTGTATGGCTGTCTCAATGACCCCAACGGACAATGCTGCCGGGTGGGTAAGGGTATTAAGAAATGTCAACGTAATTAACCAGCAGAAGGAGGAAGACAACCATTAACACCAACTGGGGCTTAAAGCCAGTACTTTTTTACCTGGGTGGCTTTCCGGTGGAGGCATATCCGGTTTTCGTTCTGCTGGCTTTGCTGAGCGGTATTTTTGTTTATCTAATTGAATTACGAAGAGACCGCATAGAGAGTGCAAATGCCTTGTATATTGCTATATTCGCTATCGTAGGAGGCATTATTGGCTCCAAGCTTCCCATCATTTTAATTTATTGGCATGAACTGAATTCCTCCCCCAATTCTTTAGATGTATTAGTATCAGGCCGAACCATTGTAGGGGGACTTATTGGCGGTGCACTGGGCACCTTTTTAGCCAAGAAATTATTCCATATAAAAGAGCGTCTGGGAAACCAGATCGCCATTCCGGTAGCCGTCGGTATGGCCGTAGGACGGGTAGGCTGCCTCTTAAGAGGGTGCTGCTATGGCCAGGCCACCTCATTACCATGGGGTATAGACTTGGGAGATCATATAGCAAGACATCCCACCCAGCTTTACGAAATGCTTTTTGATATTTTATTGGTGTTCTATTTGGCCTGGAGAAAGAAACAAGGGGTGGAAGCGGGAGAACTGTTTAAGATATTTCTTAACGGCTATTTAAGTTTTCGATTTTTTTTGGAATTTATCAGGGTAGAGAAAATAGGTTTTATAGGATTAACTGACTTTCAAGTGCTTTGTGTGATCAGTTTAGTCTATATCAACCGCAATCTTGGGTCTAAGTTATTCGACAGAAAGAAGGTGCTAAAGGCATGAATGATTTGCCACCTAATGGAGATGATGTAAACGAAAGTAATAACACTCCTCCCAACCATAGTAAGTCCACGAATACCTGGCTGGAAATATTCTTGGGCCTGGGTCTGGCGGCGATAGCCTACATACTATGTATATCGATATCAAATACCAGTTTATCCAATACGATGCAAGGATTGGCCATTTTAGCTGTTTTGGCATTGACAGGAATGGTCAATGTGAAGTTATTTAAAGCTCTACACTCTACTGCAGCCAATGCAATGCTAATTGCCACGTCCCCCCTTTATCTGGGTGCAATGCTTTTAGGAGCATGTTCTGTACTATTCTAAATTGGGAAGTTGGGGGACGCTCTTTTTGCTTACTTTATTCAAACATTAAAAAAAATGTACTAGTTCAACCCCATCCTGCAAAAAAAAAAGAACCCTTTGCGCAAGGCAAAGGGTTAAGAAAAAGATTGGGATTGGATACTAGAAGTTAGTCTGCTTCATCTCTAATCCCCAGCATGTTCACTGCAACTGACTGCTGCAAGTGTGTTTGCTGATTTAAAACGGCAACAAATTAAAGCTGCCAACAATACAAAAAACCAGACCCCTGTGCAAAGGTCTGGTTAAAAGGCAATAACCGAAAAAGCCTTCTTACCCTACTCCTTTCCACACTGGGAGGCACAACTGTTTCCCGTTGTACCCAACGGTTTCAAAACCATAGAAAAATACTTTAGGTTATGAAACTCGGAGATTGAAGACTGAAACCCGATGACTAATTCTAGTAATTTTACTTTACACTTCAATTTAAATTCGCGCAATAGTTTTTTATTAAATTGAACTATCTATCATGGAAAGTGTCCTTAGCATGTTAAGAGAAAGGTGAACATCTTGCCTCGGATTTGTTAAGATCCTAATAGATAATAGTCAAATATTAATAGGCGCTATGAAGGCGCTGATGAGTTTTGGCATTGACTAAGTGAAGCGATGATTCTGTTAAAAATACATAATAATTAGTTATACTATGAAGGTATTGGCGGATTTAAAACCGCTTATATTGTTCATGGTCTTTTTTTGTGCTTGATACCGTGGAAAGTTCCGTGGGTGGACGAATTCATGCCATAGACTTCTCAAATTATATTTTAGTTGAGGGAAGCACTTAATATGCTCGACATTTCTTGTCGGGCTTTTTTATTTGCAATAAATTGATTCATATCCAGTATTAAATGGAATATCAGGTACAAAAATTGCAAGTTAATGAAAAGTGTCCTGAACATGGTTTTGAGAAAATACAAAAGCAAGTCAATATCATCAAAGCAAACAAATTGAAGCTATTATAGGCAAGCTTTCTATGATTTTGCCGGACAGCTTGCAGTTTTGACTTCAGGCTTTAATTCAGGACAAAATTCCGGAACACTATTCTGGATCGAATAACGTGGATATCGTCAGCGAACGGGAAATGTACCTCGACTATAATGAAGGAGACGAGAATTTATGGTACAGGTGAATATGGAAAATAAACTATTAGGTGCCAATGAACTCTTGGCACGAAAAAACCGCAATCTGTTTACCGAGCGGGGATTGCTGGTAATAAACTTGATGAGTTCTCCGGGTTCGGGCAAGACTACTATCCTGGAACAAACTATCGATTTTATGGATGGAAAGCTCAAGATGGGAGTTATAGAAGGGGATCTCTATACGGATCAGGATGCACAGCGCATTGAAAAAAAAGGTGTTGAGGTTATTCAAATTAATACCGAGGGAGCTTGCCATCTGGATGCAGGGATGGTAGGTGATGCTTTCTACAAACTACCCTCTGCGAATTTAGATATGGTCTTTATTGAAAATGTAGGCAATTTAGTCTGCCCGGCGGAGTTTGACCTGGGAGAGGACTTTAAGGCTGTGGTTATAAGTACTGCCGAAGGTAATGACAAACCACGTAAATATCCTCTGGTTTTTCATGAAGCTGAAGTTATACTGCTTAATAAGGTTGATCTGCTGCCTTACACTGATTTTAGTCTGGATAAGTTAAAAGAAGATCTAGCTCAGATTAATCCCTCTGCTGCGGTGTTTATGGTCTCAGGACGTACCGGGGAGGGAATAAAAGCCTGGATTGAATGGCTGCTGGAAAAGGTGAAAAAGAAGAAGTTTTTAGATTAATTAAATTAATTATTTACTGTCAGTGCTTGTTGTTACTAATTATTAAAAAGCAGGGTGAAATATGGAGGCAGCTAACATCAGTTACCAGATAAGAGTTCAGGGAATTGTACAGGGAGTAGGGTTTAGGCCCTATGTCTACCGCCTGGCTCGGGAGTATGAACTTACCGGGTGGGTCATAAACTCTTCTGCCGGAGTATTTATTGAAGCTGAAGGCGATGACGAAAAGCTGAACCAATTTACCCGGAGACTGGTGGCTGAGCCTCCGCCTCTGGCGGTTATTAGGAACTGTGAGATACGGAAGATAGAACCACAGGGATTCCGGGAGTTCACCATTCGGGAGAGCGAAGACCAGGATGAAAAGCTGGTCATGGTATCTCCGGATATTGCCATTTGTGCTGAGTGCAAACAGGAGGTATCGGATTTCGGTGATCGCCGTTATGGCTATCCATTTATTAACTGCACCAATTGTGGCCCTCGGTTTACTATCATAAAGGACTTACCCTACGACCGGGCTAAAACAACCATGGCAGCGTTTCCAATGTGTAAAGCCTGCCAGGACGAATATGAGAATCCCCTCTACCGGCGCTTTCATGCGCAGCCTAACGCCTGCCCGGTTTGTGGGCCGCATACCAGCCTGATAAACAGGAATGGGCAAGTGGTGGGTGGCAGCCCGGTTGAACTCCTAAAGCAGGGCTATATCATAGCAGTTAAGGGGTTGGGAGCCTTTCACCTGGCAGCAGATGCAACTAATCCAGAAGCAATTTTAACCTTGCGAAAGCGAAAAAAGCGGGATGCCAAGCCATTTGCAGTTATGGCCCGGGATTTTGAAATAGCGGACAAATACTGTGTAATAAATTCTATTGAAAAATCCTGGCTGACCTCACCACAAGCACCTATTGTAGTAATGGAAAGAAAACAAGAAGGACAGTTATCAGGTGAAATTATACATCCGGGAATCAATACCCTGGGTGTGATGTTACCTTATACCCCTTTGCATTATCTGTTATTCGATAATGAACTGGAATTGCTTATCATGACCAGCGCTAATATTAGCGATGAACCGCTCATTATTGAAAATCATGAGGCTATAGATAAATTACAGGATATTGCTGATTTCTTCTTAATTCATAATCGGGAGATCTATAACCCCTGTGATGATTCGGTAATGCGGGTTACTCCTTTGCAGACACCCCAGTTTTTCAGGCGGGCCAGAGGATTGGTTCCCATGGGTATAACCATACCCGCCCGTTCTAAGTCCGTACTGGCTCTGGGCGGGGATATGAAAAGTACCTTCTGTATAACTCGGAAGGGGGAGGCCTTTTTAAGCCAGCACTGGGGAGATTTGAACCATTACTTGAACTATTGTAAGTTTCAGGAGGGTATAGAGCGTTTTAAACGTATGCTGGCGGTTGAGCCGCAGGTAATTGCTCATGATATGCATCCTAACTATCAGACCACTCGCTGGGCCAGGGCCCAGCAAGATATACCCAGGATTGAAGTTCAGCACCACTATGCACATATGGCGTCTGCAATGGCTGAAAACGGGCTGAAACAAGAGGTTCTAGGATTAATATGTGATGGCACGGGTTGGGGAACGGACGGTGCTATCTGGGGCTGCGAAGTGTTGAGAGGTGATTACCAGCAATTTACCCGCCTAGCCCACCTAAAGTATATGCCGCTGCCGGGTGGAGATCTGACGGCTCGTAAGCCATATCGTATGGCCTTCGTCTATTTACTGGAGACACTTGGAGAAGAAGGGATGGGCCTGGCCGATCAGCTGTTGCCTGCTTTAGCTAATGAAGAAAAGGATATAATGCTGAGTCGCTGGCAAAAGGGCTTTTCGGAAATCCAGACTTCTTCCTGTGGCCGTCTTTTTGATGCAGTGGGAGCAATCTTAGGGATTTGTGATGTAAATAATTACGAGGGGCAGGCAGCAATTGAGCTGGAGTCCCAGGTCGATTCTCATGGAAAAGGAAGTTATGGTTTTGAGTTAGAAAGGTCTGAAGAAATGTGGATTATGGATGTAATACCCATGTGGGAAGAGCTGATTTCCGATATTAAAAGAGGGTTGCCAAGAGGATTGATCGCCTCGAAGTTTCACCTTACCCTGGTTGATCTTTTTGTACAGACCCTACGCATGTTACGGGAAGAAACTGGCTTAAACCAGGTAGTCTTAAGCGGAGGCGTTTTCCATAACCAGGTAATACTGCTGACGTTAATTCAGAAGTTACTTTCCTATGACTTTATGGTTTATCAGCACCAGCAGGTTCCGCCTGGAGATGGAGGAATATCGCTGGGGCAGGCGATTATAGCAAGTGAGGTGAAGGCCTGATGGTATAACTCCATCGTTAATAGGATAGAAATTCGTTTTTTAATTTGGTTTTTCTAAAATTATCAACTATGTTTCATTTGCTATAGTAATACTCTCTTAAGTCTATTGGGATATGATACCTGAGGACCGCAGCAAGGCAGGCTGTCTGGAAACTTCCGAAACAGTGTCCGGCTATTGTAGAAATTTAGTGCTGGATGTCATAGACATATCCAAAATTATTTAGTTGCTAGAATTAAATAAAACGCGCATAATTTTGTTGAATAATGTCATAATTGCTGATAGCTAAGCACTTAATTCAATTAACTATTACTATTTTAGTAAGTACGAGCTTTTTCAGACAACCTTTTGCATTTGTTATTATTTATGGAGGTGGTCAAATGGAAAAAGGGAAAGAAAATATGTTAACAGAAGCTTATAATGCCTGGGAAGAATTTGTAAAAACTGGTCAAGTGAATGATTATACAGTGAAGAGTGACATACTGGAATCATGGAAACGTTGTAGACTGATGGGAGTAGATCCATATGGAGGTATATGTAATAGCCTGTTAGAGAATTGGCAACTTGATAAATTACTTGCGGAAAATGAAGACTTGATTCATGTTGCACGACCCTTTATGTATAAATTATATAAATTTTTACAGGGATCTGGATTTATCGTGATGCTCACTGATGCCGAGGGCTATATTTTAGAAATATTTGGTGATAATGACGCAATGGAAAATGCCGCAACCATTAATTTTGGTCTTGGAGGTTGCTGGCAAGAGAAACATGTAGGAACCAATAGCATGGGAGTAATAGTAAATACAAAGGAACCGATACAGGTCTCAGGGGCTGAACACTATTGTGTGGGAAGCCACAGTTGGACTTGCTCTGCGGCTCCCATTTTTGAGAATTCAGATAAGATGATAGGAATATTTAATGTATCGGGGTATTCACACGAAACCCATTCACATACTATGGGAATGGTAGTGGCTGCAGTTGAAGCCATAGAACATCAAATGAGACTTAAACGGCAAAATCATCAGCTGTTGTTGATGAACCAAAGATTTACTAATATTTTTACTAATATTTCAGAAGCAGTTATATTTATGGATAGAAATGGAATAATTAAGGAAATGAATCCTGCTGCCAAGAATTTATTGGGGGATTTTACTAATAGAATGGTTGAAGATTTGGTAATTAGGAGGAATATTGGACAAAGCAGTATATTGAGTAACAAAAGCCTTTTATTTTCCATATTTAATGATATCGAACTTTTGTTAAAAGGTAAAACGGGTCCTATTAATTGTCTTGTATCAGGTTCACCTATTAATGATGAATCAGGTGTTGTCAATGGTTCGGTAATGATTATAAAACCTATGGAAAAAGTACAAACATTGCTTAAGAGATACAGCAGCGGTCTTGCCAGTTTTCGTTTTTCGGATATTGTGGGTAATAGTGAAAAAATGAAAGAAGCAATACGAATTGCAACTTTAGCTGCTGATAATAATGGAATTATATTACTTCAGGGCGAAAGTGGAACTGGCAAAGAGGTATTTGCACAATCCATTCACAACGCGAGCTCACGCCATAACGGACCATTTGTAGCAGTAAATTGTGGAGCTATTCCACGTGAGTTAATAGGAAGCGAACTTTTTGGGTATAGTGAAGGTGCATTTACTGGTGCGAAACGCGGCGGAAGGCCGGGAAAATTTGAAATTGCCCACGGAGGCACATTATTTCTGGACGAAATTGGAGACATGCCCCTGGAGCAACAGGTGACCTTATTACGGGTGTTACAGGAACGACGACTTATACGAATTGGAGATGATAAAGAAATACCTGTTGATGTAAGAGTTATTTGTGCAACAAATAAAGATTTATTAATGGAAATTGAAAGATTTAATTTCCGTCAGGATTTATTTTATAGAATTAATGTATTTAACATAAAAATACCTTCTTTACGAGATCATTTGGAGGATATTCCATTCCTATTTGATCATTTTGCAGAACAACTCAATAAAAGAAACAGTTACGAAGTTATCTCTGTTGATTCCAAAGTATATGATCAACTTATGCATTATAATTGGCCAGGCAATGTTAGAGAATTACAAAATATAGTTGAACGAATGGTGACGATGGCAGGCGGAGGACAATTAACGGTTGAGCATATACCTGAAGAAATTATAATTGGTGTAAAAGATAGTGGGTTTCATAAGCATAGTATTGAACAAGAAAAAATTACTGTTGATGGAGTTAGACACGAGAAAGCCAAAGAAGAATGTGAGCAAATACAAAAATTGTTAATTAAAAATGGAGGTAATGTTACTAAGGTTGCTCAAGAGATCGGGTTATCTCGTAATACACTGTACAAAAAATTACGTAAATATAATATTAAAACTTAAACAACTAAATTAGCAAAAGAATCATAAACGTAACCGATTTGTAATAAGAGCGTAATCACATTGCGGTGATTACAGTTGGGTTACGATAGTTAAAAAACAGCGCCTGGAAAGGCGCTGTTTTTGTTTAAACAAAAAATTAGATTGCCTATAAAGTGCTTAAGGATTAAGTTGAATGAAAAAAGTAAGTTCCAACTAATTTTATATGGCACAGTATTTGCTTACTAATATGTTTATAAAATTGCACTAGGTACTACTGCTCATACTTATAATTCTAAAGATGATGTTTTTACAAAAATTGTTTTAGAGGATGGTGAATTATATTAAAGGGAACTAATAAGCGATTTTCACATAAAGAGCAGTAGTTGCAATTGAAGTTGTTAATTAATAAAAAAGGAGGTGAATGGCCCTGACTTTGTTACAGGGCTAAACATGACCAAACTTATAAGAATAATACCTGATAATTGTACTGGTTGTTATCTCTGTGAGCAGGCTTGTTCGTTCCATCATACTGATGAATGTCGACCCAGTGCAACCAGGGTAACTGTTGTAGCGTGGGGACATGTGGGATTATCCACCCCATTATTGTGCCTGCAATGTGATGATGCGCCATGTGCTAGAGTATGTCCGGAAGGCGCTATCAAGAAAATAGCCAATGGTGTTATGGTTATCGATAATGTTAAGTGTATTAAATGTAAAATATGTATGATTGCATGCCCGTTTGGCAACATCAAATATGATGACGTAACATCGACCATGATTAAGTGCGATCAATGTGGTGGAGATCCAGAATGTGTAAAAATATGTCCATCCGGTGCCTTGATCTACGAAGATGCAGGCAGTGCTAATATGATTATACAACAGAAATATGCTACTCAATTAAGGACTGATTCAGGGGAGGCGAGTGAGTAATGTACGGATGGATAGGGCAACTTCTGCGAGTGAATTTAACTACTGGAAAAATAACCAAGGAACCCCTTGATCCAATAGAGGCCAAGGAATATATTGGTGCACGTGGATTGGGTACTCGTATTTGGATACGAGAATGTGATGCGACTGTTGATCCATTAAGCCCTGATAATAAGCTGATCATGATGACGGGTCCTCTCACAGGTACACTGGCAGTTAGCTCCAGCAGGTATGAAGTTGTATGTAAAGGCCCTCTTACAGGTACAATTGCAGCCTCAAATTCAGGTGGATATTTTGGCCCGGAATTAAAATATGCGGGTTACGATGGTATTATTTTCGAGGGTCAATCTGAAAAACCTGTTTATTTATGGGTAAATAATGATGAAGTTGAATTGCGCAGTGCTGAACACGTATGGGGTAAAGGCTGTTATGATACCACTGAATTGTTAGTGGCAGAAACTAATCCTAAAGCTCGAGTAAATTGTATTGGTCAGGCAGGTGAAAATTTGGTAAAATTTGCTGCCATTATTAATGATGTGGCACGGGCAGCAGGACGAACCGGAGTAGGAACGGTAATGGGAAGCAAAAAACTAAAGGCAGTGGTGGTAAGGGGTACTCAGGGAATAAAAATCGCTGATCCTAAAGGCTTTAAAGAAGTCATGGAAAGAATAAACGGTGTACTTAGAACCAACGCCAGCACCGGATGTTGTGGTGGATTACATGAATTTGGCAGTAATGTTACCTACAGTTTTTTAGACGACGCAGGTGTTTTGCCTGTCAATAACTTCCGAGATACAGGAACAGATTGTAATGCTGATAACTTAAGCGGAGAAAGCCAGACCAATGTTTGGCTGGTTAGAACCAAAGGATGTATGGGGTGCCCCATCAGGTGCGGGAGGATAACTCGTTCAACAGGTAAACATGCTAGCTATGCAGAGGGACCAGAACTTGAAACCATATGGAGTTTTGGCTCCGATTGCGGAGTAGATAATATGAAAATACCAATGGCAGCCGGTCATCTGTGCAATGATTATGGCATAGATACGATTACTATGGGTGCAACCGTTGCTGCAGCTATGGATATGTACGAGGCCGGAATACTGGACAAAGAAACAACAGGATGGGATTTAAAGTTTGGCAACGAGGATGCAATAGTTGATCTGGTATCCAAAACAGCGTTCAGAGAAGGCTTTGGGAATGATCTGGCAGAAGGTTCATACAGACTCGGTGAAAAATACGGGCATCCGGAATTATCAATGAGTGTAAAAAAACAGGAGCTGTCTGCTTACGATCCGCGCGGATTGCAGTCAATGGGATTAAATTATGCCACTGGCAATCGCGGAGCTTGCCATGTTAGAGCATTTATGCCTGCACTTGAGATTTATGGGTTGCCCGTACAGGTTGATCGATTTGCTACAGAAGGAAAGGCTGCGTGGGTCAAGATATTCCAGGATATTGCTTCATCAGTTGATTCCTCTGGGAGCTGTTGTTTCATTACCTTTGGGATTACGTCAAAAGAAATAGCTGAAGAAATGACTGCAATCACCGGGATTGAATATACCGAAGAAGATTTTATCAAAGCCGGTGAAAGAATTTGGAACATGGAAAGACTATTCAACTTGAAAAATGGTTTTACACGGGAGGATGATAAGTTACCTCCTAGACTTCTTAACGATCCTATTAAAGCTGGAGCAAGTCAAGGCTATGTAAATCGACTGGACGAAATGCTGGATGATTACTATAACCTTAGAGGTTGGGATCGAAACGGTGTACCCAGTCAATCTAAAATTGAAGATTTAGGTCTATCAAAACTCGAATTATAATCGCCAATGTTAATTGGGCTCCGTTAATCGTAACGGAGCCCAGATGATAAAGATTAATAGATGATTAGATATACTATGGAGCGGTCACAAAATTTATTGGAGTGTAACATTTATGAATAAACCTAAAAAATGTTTTGTTCTATGTACTGCGCAAAAATGTACAAAAATGGCTGAACGTACTGAAGTTTATAAATGTCTGAACAAGGAACTGAAAAACAATAATGATATTACATTGATTCAAGTGCCCAAGTGCGAGGGTGAGTGCAAAGACGGCCCATATTTAAATATCATTTCGGATTATATTGGATACTCAAAGGTTAACACGGATGACGTCCGTAGGATTGTTGAAGAGGAACTCAAGACCCGAAGTAATCCTAGTAATTATATTAATGAATCAATTCAACAAGAGTATTATCATGCCGAACAGTGGAAGATGTTTTCCACATATTGTATTGATGATGAACCTTGTAAAGGGTGTACCCTATGTAAAAAGGTATGTCCTACAGGGGCAATTAGTGGCCAAGCTAAAAAGGTTCATATAATTGATCAATCAAAGTGTATTAAGTGCGGGAAATGTAAAAGTAAATGTAAATTTAACGCGATAAACATAATTCCCGTAAGTAGTGGCGTAAAACCTTTGCGATGTATTAAATGTGGTCAGTTGATCGGGACTGTAGCTACCCGAGATTATGTAATGAAAAAATTAAATCATTTGATTGCTTCGCATGCTCTGTGTAATGATTGCCGCCATACCTATTTTGGTAAAGTTTTAAGGAACAAAGCTTAGCGCTTCGAGATATTAACATACAACTAGTACAAAGTGAGGGGAGATGAGTTAATTGAAAATCGAAGTGCGTTTGTTTGCCAGTTTGAGAAAGAACCGGGAAAAAAGTTTAACAATTGAAATTGAGCCGGATTCTAGCCCAAAACACGTAGCACACATATTAAATATCCCGGTTAAGCAGATAAGTATGGTTTTAATAAACGGTAGAAATAGTACCATGGATGCAATTATTAATGAAAAAGATGTTGTATCTTTCTACCCGGCTATAGGTGGAGGATAATTTAATTCAATTTTCAAATATACCGAAAATATGTTTGAGAATGCCAATAAAACGATGGAACGGGTATTAGTGAAAGAAAGTTATTCTTAATTACAGCCTTTTCAGAAGATAAAAAGTCCTGATTAACACGGAATTGCAAGGTTGGAAGTTTTATTAATGACGATTATTTATTAATCGTCATTGTCTTTAAGTTTTAATTTATAACAAAGGAGAGTGAAGTTTAAATGATGACATCAGATGAATACATTCAGAGTCTTAGAGATTTAAGGCCGCGCAAGATTTATGTTATGGGTGAGCTAATTGACAACCCGGTGGATCATCCCCTGATTCGCCCGTCTATTAACTGTTGTGCCATGACCTATAAACTGGCAGAATTGCCTGAATACGAGGATTTGATGACCGTTACGTCAAGCCTCAGCGGTAAAAAAATTAATCGGTTCTGTCATCTTCACCAGAGCACTGACGACCTGAAAAATAAAGTTAAAATGCAGCGTCTAATGGGAAATATGACCGGTGCCTGTTTCCAGAGATGTGTAGGCATGGATGCTTTGAATGCAATGTTTAGCACAACCTATGAAATGGACCAGAAATGTGGTACTAACTATCATGAAAAATTTAAGAGATATCTGATGGAATGGGAAGACAAGGACTGGACCGTTGACGGTGCTATGACAGATCCCAAGGGTAACCGGGCCACAGGGCCCGCGAATCAGGCAGACCCTGATTTGTTTGTTCATATAGTAGAAAGACGGGAAGATGGTATCGTAGTGAAGGGAGCCAAGATGCATCAGACCGGTGCTATCAACTGCCATGAAATACTGGTAATGCCAACTCAGACAATGCGGCCTGAAGATGCCGCTTATGCTGTTGCTTTCACTGTACCAGCCGATGACCCCAGTATTATATATATCTATGGCCGTCAATCCTGTGATACTCGTAAATTAGAAGAAACCAAGGTAGATGCAGGCAATGTCACCTATGGTGGTCAGGAAGCCATAATTATATTTAATAATACTTTCATACCATGGGAACGTGTATTTATGTGCGGTGAAGTCGATTTCTCGGGTATGTTGGTTGAAAGATTTGCCGGGTATCATCGCCAATCTTACGGCGGATGTAAAGTTGGTAATGGTGATGTACTGATTGGTGCCACAGCTTCCATCGCAGAATACAATGGTGCAGCCAAAGCTTCTCATGTTAAAGATAAAATTATAGAAATGAATCATTTGAATGAAACTTTATATGCTTGTGGTTTAGCCTGTTCAACGGAAGGAAGAAAAACTGCAGCAGGCAATTACCTGATTGATATGATGCTGGCCAATGTTTGCAAACAGAATATAACCCGTTTCCCGTATGAGATTGCTCGCCTGGCTCAGGATATTGCAGGTGGCTTGATGGTAACCCTGCCGTCAGATAAGGACTTTAAGTCACCTGAAGTAGGCGAATGGTGCAATAAACTCATGGCTGGAAATCCAAAGTTTACTACTGAACAAAGACAGCGGATGTTAAGGCTTATTGAAGCTATGACCATGGGCTCAATAGCAGTTGGATATCTGACTGAATCCATGCATGGTGCAGGTTCACCTCAGGCTCAGCGCATAATGATTTCCCGCCTTGCCAATATGGAAGCTAAAAAAGGTATGGCCCGGAGAATATGCGGCATAGATCCCGATGGATTATTCTAATCTATAAGGTGTACTTTGTGGAGATTGTACAATTGTTCAAAGCCCTAGCCGATGAAACGAGAATGCGAATACTAAACCTTTAATAAACGTGAATTATATGTTGGATATTGAGAAAGTTCGCAATATCCAACAATCCAATTTATCCTATTTTGATAGGAGGTTAATGTAATGAGCGAATCAATTACCCGAAAATTATCTTTCTTGGATCGTTACCTGACCCTATGGATTTTTCTTGCTATGTTTATCGGTGTAGGCTTGGGTTTCGTTTTTCCCGGATTTGCAGATTTTTTGAATAGTCTATCGATCGGCACCACATCCATTCCTATTGCCATAGGGCTAATTGTCATGATGTATCCCCCTCTTACCCGGGTCAAATACGAGGAACTTGGTAAAGTGTTCAAAAATCGAAAGGTCTTGGGCTTATCGCTCCTGCAGAACTGGATAATTGGACCGATCCTGATGTTTGTTCTAGCGATTTTACTGCTGCCCCAATATCCCGAGTATATGGTGGGAATCATCCTCATTGGCCTGGCCCGGTGTATAGCTATGGTGATTGTGTGGAATACCCTGGCTGACGGAGACAATGAATATGCGGCGGCCCTAGTTGCTTTCAATTCCATCTTTCAGGTGATTTTTTTCTCTATCTACGCTTATATTTTTGTTACCGTACTGCCGGAATGGCTGGGCATGGGCGGTATGGCCGTAAAGGTCTCCATGGGTGAAGTTGCCAAGAGTGTCGCGATCTATCTGGGGATTCCTTTTGCGGCCGGATTTTTAACCCGGTATTTCCTTCGTCCATTAAAAGGTGCTGAATGGTATGATGGCAAATTTGTTCCAAAATCAGGTCCAATAGCACTATACGCCTTGTTGTTTACTATCGTAGTAATGTTCTCTTTAAAGGGTGAATATATTATTACCTTGCCTATGGATGTGGTTCGTATTGCTATTCCGCTCTTAATCTATTTTGTAATAATGTTTAGCGTATCCTTCTTTATATCAAAAAAATTGGGCATCAACTATGAACAAACTACATCCCTTTCCTTTACTGCAGCCAGTAACAATTTCGAGCTAGCAATTGCAGTGGCGGTAGCCGTTTTCGGCATTAATTCAGGTCAAGCGTTTGCTGCCGTAGTAGGTCCCCTGATCGAAGTACCAGTTATGATTGCCCTGGTTAATGTGGCCTTATATTTCAAGAAAAAGTACTATAGCAAACAAATTTTGAAAGCCAATTGATAGTCTAAATGTAGATCGCGGAGACTGACACAAATGTTTGTGTATGTAAACAAAAAACGAGGAGAGCTGGATATGTTAAACAGGATTACCGAAGTTATTGTGAATGATGTAAAGCCATATCTGCAGAGCCATGGAGGCGATATTGAAGTCATCGATATCGATGCCAAAAACAATGTCACTTTAAGGCTGTTAGGCGCCTGCAGCGGCTGCTCGGCTTCTCGTTTAACCATGGAAGACTTGGTCGAAGCTGTTTTGAGAGACAAGCTCCCGGAATTGGGTTTAGTAACATTAGAAGAAAAGTCGGATTCACAGGAGCTGCTGGATTTCGCCCGGAAAATTCTACGGGGTAATTAAATTCCTAATTTAAATTGATGTTACAAAAAATTGGATTGGACAAACAGCTGACAAAGGAGGAAATTTAAGTTGAGCTGGATTTAATATTATGACGAACGAACTGTAACGGCCGAGGAAGCAGTTCAAGCGGTTAAATCAGGCAACCGGGTAGTACTGGGACATGCCTGTGGAGAGCCTCAACTATTGCCTGATGCACTGGTTGACCGAGCGTCGGAACTTGAAAATGTTGAGATAGTGCATATGGTTGCAATGGGTAAAGGTCTGTACTGCTAAAAAACCTCAAAGCTTGTTATTAAGGACACTACTAAAAGAAACTAGTTCTTGAAGTTTAAACCGACCCACCCTCTGACGTGTAATCAAGATGTAACCACTTTGTAATCTGCCAGGGATGACAATTGAATTACGAATGGTTGGAAAACGTGAAGAGTACAGACAATAATCTAAACCAATTTAAAAATGATTGTGTGGCGAAAAAACCGTTAATTCCGTATAATGTGACAAAATTATTAATTACGGCGATTAATGTTAAGTTTGGCATATATTTTGCTTATTAAATATATATCAGTCGCTATTTCGAGAGGAACCTAATCCAGAATAAATGAGGTGAGCTAAACTGTGGCTAGATTAGAAACTAAACAACCAAACGTACTATTTAAAAAGCTTATAGTTGGGGCAGTGGAACTGCCCAACCGGATTATTTTCGGATCGCACCCTACTAATTTTGCCAAGAAGAACTTATTCACGGAGCAACATGTGGCCTACTACGAGGCTAGAGCCCAGGGCGGAGCAGGTTTAGTTATATTGGAAGAACAGTTGGTACACCCTTCGGATTTACCCTATGAAAAAGCACCATTTGGTTTTAAAGAGGGGATCATTGAGGGTTGCCGAAAAATAGCCGACGCTGTCCACAAACACGACAGTAAAGTGGTTGCCCAGCTTAACCATAGCGGAATGCAGTCAGAAGGCAGTACCGGTTGGCATGAACTGTGGGCTCCCAGCGCCACTGCCGATGTAGTATCCGGGGAAGTACCTAAGTCTATGGAGCCTGAAGATATCCAGGCTGTGGTGGCGGGATTTGCCCGAGTAGCGGCTAATACTGTCGAAGGTGATTTGGACGGAGTGGAAATAAACGCCGGTCAGTTCTCCTTGTTGCGGCAGTTTATGTCCCCTTTGACCAATAACCGGACTGATGCTTATGGTGGTGAATTAGAAAACCGCCTCCGGCTTACTAAAGAAGTTTTACTGGCAGTTCGCCAGCAATTAGGACCTCAGAAGTTGCTGGGCTTAAGACTGTGCGGTGATGAGTTCGCCCCGTGGGGGGGGTTAACCCCCCAGGATGCGGTAGGGATCGCGCGAAATCTGGTGGGGCTAAATATTATTGATTACCTGACGGTAACCGTGGGTAGTCTATATACCTTGCATTTAACCCCGGCAACACATTATGGAGCGGAAGGCCTGGCAGTAGAAGTTGCCGCGGAAATTAAAAAAGCAGTTACTATACCCGTATTTGTGGAAGGAAGAATTCATCGTCCCCAATACGCGCAATCAATTATCGAACAAGGGTTGGTTGATGCTGTCTGTATGAACCGGGCATTAATCGCTGACCCAGAACTTCCGGCTAAAGTAGCGGGTGGTATAGAAGAGAAGATACGCGGTTGCCTATCCTGCAATCAGGGTTGCCAGGTCAGGCGCAGCATGGGTAAACCTCTTTCCTGCCTGATAAATCCCGTGGTAGGGGTAGAAAAAAAGCAAAAAGCCAGGCACATACCGCCCAAGGCCAAGAAAATACTGGTTGTTGGTGGTGGGCCGGCGGGAATGGAAGCAGCCGCAGCAGCTGCTGAACGAGGTCATAAGGTTACTTTGTGGGAGGCAAGCTCCCAGTTGGGTGGCCATCTGACCGCTAACGCGGATAAACCCGAATACGTGAGTCTGCTAAATATGTGGAAAAAGCTATTAACTGAACATCAAGTGCAGGTGGTTACTGCCAAGACGGCAGAAGTATCAGATATTCTCGCTGAACAATCGGATGCGGTTATCGTGGCCACCGGTACCCAAGACGGGGTCCCGCCCGTAATTCCCCAGGAGTGTTCGAATTATTCAGTGAGGACAGCTCTTGATGCCAACTTAGAGGGTAAAACCATTTTGTTTTGGGATGAAGTCGGAGATCAATTAATGGCGCGAACGGTTGAAAAATTGCTTAAGGCCGGAAACAAAGTTTATTTTGTTACCCCTGATCTTTTCGCCGGTAATAAACTGGCCTCTACCTTTGAACTGTCCAGCTGGATTCCATCATTAATGATGGGGGCGGCAGGAATATATCCAATGAACCGAATTGAAGAAATAGCAAATCAAACAGCAGTTGTAAAAAACGTCTATAGCGGCGTTGCTACTACCATCAAAGGCATTGATACTTTTGTTTATCAATGTTGGCCCAAACCTAATGACACCATATATACACTTTTACTCGGGAAGGTGAAAGAACTTCATCGTATTGGAGACTGTCTGGCCCCCCGAGGCGTTGGAGCCGCAATCAGAGAAGGGTTATTGGTGGGTAATAGTATTTAGCAGAGGAGTTGAGAAATTTGAATCCAGAATTTCCCCATCTGTTCTCGCAGGTCCAAATAGGGCCGGTAACATTAAATAATAGGATTGTGTTTTCAGCTCACTTAACCAATTTTGCTGAAGACCATCTTCCTTCGGAACGGCACGCTTATTACTATGGAGAGCGGGCGTGGGGCGGGACCGGGTTAATTATTACTGAAGAACAATCGGTTCATCCGACTGATATGGCATATGAAAAACTAATTGATGCCTTCAAACCCGAGGTAATACCCGGTTATCGCAGGATGACCACAGAGGTTCACAAATATGGCGGTAAAATATTTGCCCAGGTGAACCATAACGGGAGTCAAGGAACGAGCGCTTTCTCACGGCTGCCCTTGTGGGGGCCTTCTTCGCTGGCAGATCCTCTGTTTCGGGAGATATGCAAAGCGATGGAAAAAGCAGACATGCAGGAAGTAATCCGGGGATTTGCACTGGTCGCGGAACACACGATCAAGGGTGGCTTCGATGGCTGCGAGGTGCAAGGCTCGCACAGTTCAATACTGAGGCAATTTATGTCTCCGCTGACTAATCTGCGAACAGATGAGTATGGAGGCAGTTTTGAAAACAGGATGCGTTTTCCGGTAGAAATAATGGCCGCCTTACGAAGGGTTCTCGGTCCTCATCATGCGTTGGGCATTAGGCTTACCGGCGATGAATTTGTTGACGGCGGGTTAACCCTGGAGGATACGAAGCAAATAGCCGCATATCTCTGCAACCTGGGATTAATTGATTTTATAAATACCAGCATCGCCAATTTCCACAACCTCTATATGGTTGAAGGTTCGATGCATGTTCCCTTGGGGTATAACACACATGCTGCTGCTGCTATTAAAGAAGTTGTCGACGTTCCAGTATTTGCCGTCGGTCGTATAAGTGGTCCGGCTCAGGCTGAACGCATATTGGCCAGTGGACAAGCCGATCTGGTATGCATTGCAAGAGGTCAGATATGTGATGCCGAGTTTGCCAATAAGGCTCTAGAGGGCCGCCACCACGAAATCCGCCAGTGCATTGCCTGTAATCAAGGCTGTGCCGCCCGTACCGGATTTAACCGGGATCTGGGTTGCATGCAAAATCCCGCTTCTGGGCGAGAAGAAATCTACAGTCACCGCTTTCTAAAAAAGGCCAAACGTTCCAAAAAAGTAATGGTAATCGGGGGCGGACCTGCAGGCCTGGAAACAGCCATAGAAGCGGCCCGTCAGGGTCACCGGGTGACAGTATTTGAACGGGACGACAAATTAGGCGGACAAATAAACTTATTAACGAAGGTGCCGAATCGCGAAGAGTTTTCGGATGTGGTTCGTAATCAAACTATAGAAATTGAACAACAGGGCGTGAAAATAGAACTTGGGGTTGAAGTAACACCCGAGCTAATTGAGCGGGAAAAACCAGATGTGGTAGTTGTGGCCACTGGTTCCGAAGCATCTCCCAGCTATATAGCTGGGGCCGATCAGCCGCATGTGATGAACTTTTATGAAGTGTTGGCTGGCCGGGAAGTCCCGGGCGACAACGTTCTAATCGTCGACGACATCGGCTTTCATCAGGGAACAAGTCTCGCGGATTACCTGGCTTATCTGGGTAAAAAGGTATTTATCCTGAGCCCCGGACTTTATGTGGCACCGGAAGTGATGTCCACCCATGATTTACAACTCTGGTACAAACGAGCCCTGGGACAGGGAGTTGAAATGATTACGGACAGCATGGTGCGCAATATTGGACAGGATGAAGTTACTGTCTTTAATCATTACACTGGTCAGGAACGGGTATTAGAAGATATTTCAGCGGTAGTTCTGGTCGGTCGTCCCCAACCGCGGGACGGACTGTATCATAAAATCAAAGGCAAAGCGCCTGAAGTTTATAGGGTCGGTGACTGTCTGGCCCCTCGGAAAATGGAACATGCCATTTATGATGGATTTAAATTAGGTCGGAAGATTTGAATGGAGGTGAGGAAGTGCTCGAATGTTTAGTAATTCTGGAAAATAGCGACGAAGAAATAGCCGCTGCCTCACTCCGCCTAATGGCGCGACTCCAGCGTTTTCCGGGCCGATCAGAGGCGCGGATCGCAGGGATGGTTTTTGGTGATGCTAGCACGTCGCAATATCTAGAGGGAGGGGAGTTTTTTGGTGACGCTGACACCTCGCCATATCTAGAGATTTGCAGTGATTATGGGCTGGATAAGCTGTATCAGGTAGGAGGATTAGTCACAACTGATCCAAGAACCTGGATGCCGGCTATCGTGGATATTGTCCGTAAGGAGCAGGTATCCCTGGTCATTTTACCCGGGACTCCAAACGGACGTGAGTTAGCTGCCAGCCTGACGGTACAATTAGATACGGGAGTTGTGGCAGATTGCCAGGAGATAAGTTTTAATGAGGGCGGGTTAGAGGCCGTTGTCGAGGCCTACAACCGGCAATATCAACTGATTGCCAGTTTACCGGGTAAGCAAAATGTCGTAATGATGTCTGACATTGACCCGGGTATGGTTGAACCAATAGCTGGCAACGAATGCGCGTTCACCAGAATAATTGTCCCAACTGCCGGAAGATCGGCTGTGGAGATTTTGGAAACCTTTTATTTGCCGGCAGGAGAACTGGATATCGCAGAAGCAGATACCATTGTCGGAATAGGTAGAGGGGTTGAAACCCGCGCTGACCTGGAACTAGTCCAGGAACTGGCAACGGTAATAAACGCCGCGATAGCCGGGACACGACCGGCGGTTGATGCTGGGTATATTCAATTTATCAGGCAAATCGGGCAAACCGGAAGGATTGTAGCCCCCCAACTCTACTTTGCGCTGGGGATTTCCGGAGCGCCTCAGCATATTACCGGCGTTATCGATGCTAAGATTGTGGCGATCAATAATGACCCGAAGGCCCCGATTCTACGACTAGCAGATTTAGGAGTCGTTGGAGATTTGCGTGAAATTGTACCCCGCCTGGTTAACCGATTGAAAGAAATTAACCGGATGAATGCGCAGCAAGAGATTGCGGCCAGGAAGGTGGAAGGGAGCGGCGATGAGTAACAACACGTATGACGTCATTGTAGTCGGCGCTGGCCCGGCTGGAGCCACGGCAGCCTTGGTGTTGGCCCGCCAGGGTGTGAAAGTCCTCTTAATCGAACGGGGAGAATATCCGGGCTCGAAAAATATGTTTGGCGGGGCTTTATTTGGCGAAGTTTTGGAAGAACTTATTCCTGAATTCTGGAACCATGCCCCTATAGAAAGATATATCGGAAGGAAGATAATATCTATTCTGACCGAAGACTCGGCAGTATCGATGGATATAAATAGTGCTGATTTTAAAGAGCCTCCGTATCATGGATTCGTAATACAGCGTTCTATATTTGACAACTGGTATGCCCAGGAGGCCGTAAAAGCAGGGGCAGTGCTCCTTAACAAGACCACGGTTGTCGATGTTCTGCGGGAAGGTAAGCAGATTGTGGGCGTCAAGGTAGACCGTAGCCCAGGAGAAATAAAGGCCAAAGTAGTGATTGCCGCTGATGGCGTGGTTTCCCTATTGGCCAAAAAAGCAGGCCTGCGGCGTGATTTTAATGCGGAGCAATTTGCTGTGGGGACTAAGGAAGTCATTCAATTACCGCCGGGGGCTTTGGAGCAAAGGTTTAACGTGATTGGTGATGAAGGGGTTTCCAACGAATACCTGGGGCAGATGGGAGAGGGCCTGCATGGAGGCGGATATCTCTATACCAATAAAGACAGTATATCTATTGGGGTGGTAGTTTTCGCCCATTCCCTGAAAGAAAGAAAAGAGACCATCTACGAAGCCCAGGAGAAATTTAAACGCCACCCGGTGATCGCCCCGCTTTTAGAAGGTGGACGGCTTTTAGAGTACTCGGCCCATTTGATTCCAGAAGCAGGCGCAGAAATGGTGCCGCAGCTTTCCTGTGGGGGAATGATGGTGATAGGTGATGCTGCCGGGTTAGTTTTGAATGCGGGTGTCTTTTTAGAAGGAGTAAACCTGGGGATGGCTTCAGGTAAAATTGCCGCTGAGACCGCTATCGATGCTTTGCAGAAAGGCAAATTTGATGCCGGGGTTTTAGCCGCTTATGACAAAGGTTTAAAGCAGAGTTTTGTACTAAAAGAATTAAACCGTTTCAAATCGGCCAGGCCAATGTTGCTTAATCCAAGACTTTATGAGGTCTATCCGTCGTTTATCCTCGGCACCCTGATGAAATGGTTTAAAGCGGACGATGATGGACATCAAAAACTGTCAAAAACCGTGCTGTCAATGTTGAATAAGGACCTTGGAATATGGCAGCTGACCAAAGACGGTATCCAAGCAGGAAGGGGATTGCTATTATGATCGACATAGCAGTACGTCTTAAATTAAGCCGCTATATCCTGGCTGGAGAAAGCCATATCAAGGTGGACTATGAAAAGTGCCGCAAATGCCCGCACCGGGCTTGTTTGACAGCCTGTCCGGCTCAGTGTTATTTGCCACACGAAGAGCAAGGTGCTGTTTTTAATTACGAAAATTGTCTGGAATGCGGTACCTGCTATGTTATTTGTGATCAAAAAGCTTTGCAATGGGAATATCCTAAAGGCGGCTGTGGCATTAATTATCGGTGGAGTTAAAGGAGGTGGGGATTCTGCACATCGCCGTAGTGATAAGAGATACAGTTGATTGCCAGGTTCTTTTACCGGCAGATTCATATGGAGAGAAACCATTAGCGGAAGGTCAAGTCAAGATAATAAACCCAAGTGACTGGTCAGCCTTGGAACAGGCCATTGCACTTAAAAAGCAAGGTGTGGTGCAACATATTACTGTCCTTAACGTTGGCCAATCAGACGGGGAAGAAGCCTTGCGTTGGTGTCTGGCAACCGGGGCTGATGCGGCCCAACGACTGTGGGATCCGGCTTTAGAGGACAGTGACCAATTGGGCAAGGGGAAAACCCTAGCTGCTGCTTTAGAGAGGCTAAAAGTGAATCTGGTTTTATGTGGTGACAAATGCCTTGATCAATTAAACAGCCTGATACCAGGGATAGCAGCAGACGCAGCGGGTATGACCTATCTAACCGAAATCGAAAAAGTTGAAAATATTGACAATGATAAGGCTGTAGTAATTCGACGCCGGCCTAAGGGCAAAAGGGAAAAGGTGGCCGTTCGTCTACCAGCACTGCTGGCTATCGCGGAGGTGAAGTCGGAATCATCAGAACGCGCCGGTATTGATGATACGCTCACGGCTTTGACCCAGAAGATACCTTGTTGGGATTTAGGTGATTTGGGTTTGGTTGCGGAAATGGTAGGGGCACGGGGGGCAAAAATAACTAATATCCAAATTCGGCCTGCCAAGCCGCCGTTTACCAAGCCACAAACACCGGATTACCGACTGCCGGCTCAGCAACGATTGCAGGCCATCATTACGGGTGGCGCAGTAAGAAAACAAGGCGAGGTAGTTACGGGCGAACCGGATAAGTTAGTGGAGAAAATTATTGAATTTCTCTGCCAGGAACCTAATAAAAGATAGAAAGTAACCAATATCCTGGGGGTTCAATATTACTATGGTGCTTAAAAATTCTTCCTTCAAGTGTGCCAAGTAGTAGTTCAACGAAGGAGAAGAGAAAGTTATACATCTTTTGTAAGTTGTTCAATTTCTTGAAAGAGGGTGACCAATGAAAGTATCTGTAAAATCGGGACATGAATATTCTGTAGTCTAGAGGCAAACCAATGGGGTATAAAATTATTAATTTAAAGGAGGAAATAATATGTCATTTACATCAAGAGGAGCTATTCTTAAAAAGGTCGGCGAACCATGGGTTATTGAGGATATTATTTGGGATGAACCGCGTGACGACGAGGTAGTTGTAGATATAAAATACTGCGGTGCCTGCCGTTCGGACTTGCACGTTAAAGATGGTGACTACCCCCTCGAGTTCCCGATCCTTACTGGACATGAGGGTACAGGGATAATTGAAAGAGTTGGAAAGAATGTAACCAAGGTTAAACCTGGTGACCACATTGTTATGTCATGGATGCCTTGTTGTGGACATTGCAAGCCTTGCCAAGAAGGAAAGGGTCATCTTTGTGAAAATGGAGCGAACTTACTTGAGGGACAGAGGGCTGATGGTAGTCTCCGTGCTACGTTGACAGATGGTACACCGTTAAAACAGTTCCTATACCTTGGTGCCTTTGCGACTAAAATTGTTACTCCTCAAGATGGCTGCATCTCAATAGATAAGTCATTTGATATGAGAGATATTCCAATCATAGGCTGCAGGGTTCCTACTGGAATTGGATCTGTTCTGAATGTTGCCAAAGCGGAGCATGGATGCACAGGACTGGTAATAGGTCTTGGCGGTGTAGGATTTAGCGTTATCGAGGGATTAAAGTTAGTAGGCGCAAGACAAATTATTTGCGTAGATATTGTAGACAACAAAGAACAATGGTCAAAAGATTTTGGCGGTACGCACTATATCAATGCAGCGAAACAGGATGTTGTTGAAGAAGTAATGAAAATTACTCATGGCTTAGGTGTTGATTATGCTTTTGACTGCATTGGTCAAGTTAAAGTTCAGAAACAGTGCATGGAATCTATCGGTAAGGGCGGCACGGCTGTCATTGTTGGAGTAACTCCTCAACAGGATATGTCGGTTGAATGTAATCCCTTAATGATGCACCTTTATGAGAGAACACTCAAAGGCAGTATGTATGGAGGAGCAAACCCGTTCCGGCAAGTTGAGCAAATTCTTGCTATGTACAAAGCTGGCTACGTTAAACTCGGCGAGCTGATCACAAAGGAGTACTCACTCGACCAAATCAACGAAGCTTATGCGGACATGAATGCTGGAAAGAATATCTGTGGACTAATCAACATGTCATTATAAAATATCATCTTAGTATATCGAAAGGATATGGAGAACATGGAATTCAAATGCAATAAAAAGACTGACTGCAAAGATAAACCTGAAATTCTTGAAGAGATAGAGATAGAGGAGCTGGCGATTGACGGCATATGTGGCGTCTATTAATAGACCGAGGACGAAGTTATTCGGTGGCCAGCGACAGTGATTGCGATCTAGATGGCGCGATCTAGACCAAAGGCTTAAACAAGCAATCAAGGTCGCCAGGCCGTGGAAACGGGCAGAATGTGGTTATCCGGTCGAAGAATATCTTACAGCTTTACGGACTGTAAATATTATATCTATTAAAAAGTTGCCTGTAAACTCTCATGGTTGGGGCGCAGATTAGTGCCGAGCCCCACCAGGAGAGGACAGGCCGTTTGAAGGGGAATTACACATGTGTACGCCCCCTTCGAACGGCCTGTCCAATTAATTTTAGTCAGGAGTTTTTTATAAATAAAACCTCATGTTTAATTTTAATGGGAATATTCAGTACTTACCAAACAATAATCGCGTGCACCTGACGGTGTTCAGGCAGATTGTCAGCTGTTAATAATTAGTTCCATTGCTTTCTTTTTGACATTGTCAAATACATGCTTGGATGCTAAAATTCATATTTGGAATCGGTGCTTGGGTGGTAGGCCATATAATTTAACATAGAATAATCTGAATTTATTGAAAGGAGTTGTGGATTATGGAACTTAAATCGAAAAAGGATATGCCTAAAAAGAATGAGGCCATTGATAGGCCTGAGATCATTGAAGAGATTGAGATTGAGGAGCTGGCGATTGACGGCATATGCGGCGTCTATTAATAGCTTGATTGCATGAGTTGAGAGTAACGACCGAGGGTAAATTCGGTATTAGGAAGCATGCCTGAAATCTCTCGTGGTGGGGTACAGCACTAAAACTGCCCACCATGAGAGGACCGGTCGTCTGGAGGAGAATTCCACACGGGGAGGTGCCCATAATTAGCAAAATCAGGTATCAGTTAAACTCGAATATCAAAGTTAGAAAAGAGTCTTTCGGGATTCTTTTTTATAATACTGAAGATACTAATTTGAAATTTATGAAGTCCGGTAGTTTAATCTTGCCTGAACAGTTAATATGTGAAGAACAATTAAATTGTTTAATAGAACAAGCCTTAGAAAATCATTCTATAGGTGCAATATTGGAACAATTAATGAAGTGGGGTTTTGTAATTGAAAAAAGAATCGATTCATAATCTCGCGATGTCGGTTCCGGTTAATTTAACGTGGGAAATTACTCGCAAATGCAATTTATCCTGCGCTCATTGCCTTTCTGCGGATGCAATGGCAAATTGTAAGGATGAGTTGGGTTTAAAGAGTTGTAAGAAGTTTATCGATGAGCTAAGCGATCTTAAAGTCTTTCAGGTGAATATAGGCGGTGGAGAGCCTTTTTTACGAGAAGATATTATAGATATACTCAATCATTGTCATGAAAAGGGTATCGTCACATTATTAAGCACAAATGCAACAATTGTTGATGACAATATTGCCAAAAAATTGGCGCAAATGAACTTAACATATATTCAGGTTAGTTTAGACGGGGCAAGATCCGAGTCAAATGATAAAATCAGGGGAAACGGAAGTTTTATAAAGGCTATCAATGGCATTGAAACGTTAAACAGGTACGGATTTAAAAATTTGAGTATTAATACGGTTGTAACAGGGGTCAATTACAAAGAGATACCTGAAATGTATCGTTTATGTAAATATTATAAAGCTAAAATGCGTTTGGCTAGATTTAAACCGTCAGGCCGAGGAAAAAATATTTGGGATAAGTATCATTTAAGCAGCGATCAAATGAACGAATTATCAAACTACTTGAATGAATACCGAGAAGAATTGACAGGAGATACCTTCTTCTCAATTTCATCCGAAGATAGGAAAAACTTAGCTTTAAAATTGTGCGGAGCCGCCAAAATGACATGTAGTTTATCACCAGACGGTAATGTTTATCCCTGTGCAGTTCTTCAGGAAGATTATTTTTGCGCTGGCAATATTTTAGAACGACCATTTGGAGATATCTGGCGCGACTCTACAGTATTTAAAACAATACGGAATTTAGAAGTTGATTCATGCGGAAAATGTTCGGCATTTCAGTCCTGCCATGGTGGCTGTGTTGCCATCGGACTTTTCTTAAGAAATCAGTTGGGGTATACGGGTTCTGAATGCATCCATAATGTTTTCTTAGATTGAGTTAATCTCATAATTACTAAATGAGGTGTGCTATGACTACTATAACTGAAAAGCCAGAAGCATTTAGTTTGTTTTTGAATTGTTTTACATTTCGTTTAGCAAAAGGAATTAAGTTAAGAAACGAAAATGATAAATATAAGATAATATCTACTTCTCCAATGAGAATTATTAGCATAAATAGAGCACTCTATGAACTTATCAACCAGCTTATTACTGGTCATAAACTTTATGAGTTGATAGGTAACAAACCAGCCTCCGAAAAAAAATCTATATCCATTTCAATCTTGTCGCTAATTTCCAAAGGTTATCTTGAATTGGAATGTACGCATGAATGTAGTGGTGTAGAAAATTATCCCTTTGTAACAGTTGTAATACCGGTGAAGGACCGCCGGGATGAAATCCGTGATTGCTTAAATTCTTTGGCCCAACTTGATTACCCCCAGGATAAACTAGAAATAATTGTTGTTGATGATGGATCTACTGACGATACTGCGCAAGTGGTGGGGACTTTTGATGTGCGTTTGATACGCCAGCCAATATCTAGAGGACCTGCATTCTGTAGAAATATTGGGGTAAAGGAAGCAAATGGCGAAATAGTTGCCTTCATAGACAGCGATTGTACGAGTAATCCAGTTTGGTTAAAACAACTCATTCCATACTTTGCATTCGACGGTATTGGGGCAATCGGAGGTTTTGTAAAGAATTATTATAGTAAGTCCCAACTTGATAAATATGAATCGGTGTGTTCTTCGCTTAACATGGGAAATCGTATATTATTTGACCGTGACTCACGTTCAAGTTTCTATGTTCCAACCTGCAACTTATTGGTGCGGAAGGACATTTTCAATACGGTAAACGGGTTTAAGGATGGTATGCATTTAGGAGAAGATGTGGACTTTTGCTGGAGAATGCGAAATTTAGGCCATTTCCTCATATATGTTCCAACCGGTACGGTTGCTCACAAACATCGAAATGAACTGTCAAAAATGCTTAAAAGAAAATATGAATATGGAACATCCGAATCAGATTTGTATAATTGCCATAACGAAAAGGAAAAAGTTTTTCCTGCGCCCATTTATGCAACACTATCCTTTATAGTTTTGCTCCTAATGGGGATATATGGTAAACCAATATTAATCAGTATTATATTGGTATTAATCTGTATTGAATATATTAGTAAGCTTCGAATCTTAATACATATCAAAGAAATTGAATTAAAACCGATAACTTTGCTATGGGCAATTGTTAAAAACACCTTTTCAACTTATTACTATTTTAGTTTTCATATTATACGTTATTACATTATACCTGTGACAATAATATGCCTTCTATTTCCACCAGTTTGGAAAGGCATGGCGATAATTTTGTTAATACCGGCTGTAGTGAATTATTACCAAAAAAAGCCGGAAATTAATTTCTTTTCATTTTTAATATTTTTCATCATGGAACACCTATCTTACCAGATTGGAGTCTTTGCAGGCTGCCTAAAAATTAAAAGTTTCCGATGTTATTCTTTGAGATTTAAGATGTAAATAATATCATTGCTAAAAGCTATGGAAGTGGGTTATAAAATTAGATCGAAGCATTACTCCTGTTGCCAGGTAATGGTTTACCTACTACAAAAAAGAGAGGTTCAAAAAATGAGGAGAATAGATGATGAATAATATTAAATTGGACAGCCGGTATGCGATACCGGCAGGGATAAAATATCGTTATGAGGATTTTGGTGGCATCGTTTATAGACGTCATGATGACAAGCTGTTTTTCTTAAATTCTCGTACTGCCATCGACCTGCTTGACCTGGCAAGTACGGGAACAGTACAGGAAATTGTCGGGATGTTGGGGCAATTAAAGATGCCCAAAGAGAAAATTGAAAATCAAGTACTCAAAATATTAAATTCATTAAAGGAGCTAGGAATTATTTATGAAGTGGCATGATAATGTGGTTAGGCTCCAGGCCCCTGTTTGTATAACCTGGCAAATAACTAATAAATGCAACCTGCGGTGCATTCATTGTCTTGCCAACAGCAGCAAAAGGAAGCCTGACGAGTTAACCATGGAAGAAATTAAGGCATTTCTTGATGACTTGGCGGCTATGCATGTTTTTTATATTAATGTCGGAGGTGGGGAACCCCTTCTTCACCCCAATTTCTTCGAGATTGCGGATTATGCCGAGGAGAAAGGGGTATATATTCAATTCAGTACCAACGGGACATTGATTAACCGAGATATCGCTAAAATGATAGCTGAACGGAACTTGCGTGTACAGGTAAGCCTGGATGGATGGAAACAAGAGATAAATGATCATATCCGCGGAGCAGGAACTTTTGACAAAGCAATTAATGCTGTTCAGTTATTAATAGAGAGAAAAGTGGTAGTTTCCGTAAACTGCGTGGTTACCAAATCAAATATAAAGGATCTAGATAACATCTATCAACTGGTCATCTCTCTGGGAGCAAAATTGCGTTTATCCCGCTTGCGTCCATCTGGGCGGGCTATGGAAAGTACGGAAAGATGGCGGGAGCTTTCACCGGATTCACAACAATACGTTTATTTATATCACTGGTTAAAAGAGCATCCTGACGTAAATACCGGCGATTCATTTTTTTTCCTATCAGCTTTAGGGGAACCTTTACCGGGCTTAAGTTATTGCGGCGCCTGGGATCTTACCTGCTCGGTTGATCCGCAGGGGAATATTTATCCTTGCCCATTTACGGTTACCAGCAACTTGCTGGTTGGAAATATAAGGAACAAGCCTTTATCCAAGTGGTGGCAAGAGTTACCGGTGATTACTCAGATTTCGGGGGAAGAGTCACCCGTTTGTACGGCCTGTGCGAATTATCCTAAATGCCACGGTGGTTGCCGTGGGGCATCTTATTTGGTTTACGGTGACTGGAACAAACCAGACCCGGATTGTTTAAAGAGAGTTAGTCTGGACCAACAGGGAAGTTGATGTCATAATATTTGCGTAAACAGCGACAATAGGAGTAATTGAATAAACACGCCGTTATCTCATTCTTTAAGTAATTGTAAATTTAAGGCCTGTGCAAGGCTACACGGTCCGGGAGGGTGTACAGTCTTGCACGGATGCCATAAAACCGTACGTAATTAAACCTGATTTTTTGCATTTCACCATGATCCCCCCGGTAAGGCATGACCCAGAGCCGCTTCCGGCGTTACCGAATTCTGTTTAACACGATCCCATCAACTCAATGGTCAACCTCCATTAAAACTTTAAATCATTTAATTATCGCTACCAGAATCTCCGATTCCTATATTAACTAATCCATTGTCGCTTGCAACTGCTTAATGGAACTACAGGCCTCAGAAATAAAGGCCACCTCATTTTTTACATATTCATCAAGAATCAATGAATTTTCACTGACTTTGGCTGTGATTTCCTTTGTTTCTTTTATGACTTCCAGTATAGTCCGCGTTGACAGATTCGGATTATCTGCCAGTTTTCGTATATCATCGGTTACGACAGTAATTGTACGCCAATAGTCATCCGCTCTGGGTGCTTCAATAGCAGCACAACCACCTAATATCTTAACCTTAGTCTTAATATCTCTAATTAGACTCAGGGCATCGTTGGCTTTGACGACTTTTGTTAAGGGTTCCATGGACAGGGCATTCAACAAATTACATAGCTTCTTGGCGACAACAATAGACAACTCATTTTCCGAAACCAACATAGAATCAACCATAGGCCCGCTTACCAGAATCCAGTGATGTGCAAGTTCTCGAATTTCCGGGCGGTCGGCGCAAGCAGTCGGGCAGGCGCAGATTAGCAGGGCGGTTTCCCAGGCGCCTCGTTGTGGGTTAGTGACCAGTTGATGACCTTCAGGCAGAATGCTTCTCAATTCCCTAATAACAGCCAAACTGTCAATCTGGGGATTGCATCCCCCGCAGAACTTTACCCCGATCTGATTCATGCGGTTATAGTCCGTCCTTGGCGCATTTTCCTGAATAATCGAAACCACCATACTCTCCACCGCCCTCTAGGAGGCGGGGCAGGGGCCGCCTCTTCCCTTAATAGCGACATTGAACATTCTATCCCCGTTGACGACATCAAGCAGGTAGATATCCCTGTCCAGAGCATAAGTCTTAGCTTCAGTACCTGTGCGATCAAGTCATTGACCAGATTTATCACCTGCTTCACCCCCCCATTTCACTTTTATTCTTTAATCCCGGTTATTATTTAGTCAGCTTATGTTTAAGTTCCAGATTGCCCTGGTGGGCAATCATGATCTATTAGAAGGAAATGAAAATTTGACTGGCTGGCGGGTTAAAGATAAAACATAGCAGATAACCAACCGCAAATAAGGGTCAAAAAAAGCATAGTGGAGATTATCAAAAGCACTAAATAAAACCCTTGGAATAGCCACTGCAAACAAGTCCTAATCAGCTTATACTAAACATATCACACGCTTCATCAATCACATGAGCCCCTGTATACTTAACAGTATGTACGGAGGTGTGAGAAAGGGGGTTTATCGCCCCCCTTTTGCAAAATGTGACCTGCCAGTTGGTATAACAGACAGGTTTATATAATTACCACATGCGGATAAAACGAATACTTTTAAGCTCTACTTCACATAAACGAAACGGAATAAGGCAACTCGTTCCTATAACGCCCCAATAATGCCAGTCACAGAACCCAGTACTCCACCAACGTGGTACGCAGCGAACCGGGTGATTGTTTTCCTTTTCCCCCGGTTTGCTGCGGTAAGGGACAGCAAAAACAACGCCTTAACCCGTGTTAGCAAGCCCTGTAAAAGCGTGATTTGAATCTATTTATATGCGCACAAAGAGGTGCTGGTTGATATCCCCCATTTCTACGGGTGTTATGTAACCGGAGTTTTAACGCGGATTTTTATAAATTGGTGCCGCCACCTTAGCTGACAGCCTTAGGCAAGCACAACTGAGAGCGGGCTTACAATTTTTATAAAATCAATAACCTCCTTACGCAAGCACCCCAAAAAAGAGCAAGGCGGCCAATATGGCACCAACTATCGGACCAAATACTGGAATCCATGCATAACCCCAATCCGAACCGCCTTTACCGGCTATAGGCAGAATAGCGTGGGCGATTCTTGGGCCAAGATCACGAGCAGGGTTTACAGCAGTACCGGTGGGCCCACCAAAAGCGGCAATGACCATCCAGAGGAGAAAACCAATAAACAGCGCTGACATGCCATCAGCCATTTTGCTGGTTACAGATATCATGATACAAGTCATTAGTATGAAGGTAGATATAACTTCACAGAGAAAGTTGGTGCCAGCATTCCGAATTTGAGGACCAGTACTGAAAGCCGCTAGTTTTAATTCCTTGGACTCAGTCTCAGCCCAGTGCGGCAGGAATGCAAGCCATACGATAATACCTGACACAAGCCCCCCTAATGTTTGGGCGATAATATAGCCGGGGACAAGATTCCAAGCGAACTTACCTGTAACCGCTAACGCAATTGTCACTGCCGGATTAACATGGGCGCCACTAATTGGGCCAGCCCACAAAACAACAAACATTAACGCTAAACCCCAGCAACCTGCTATAACCCACCAACCGGCATTTTGTGATTTATTTTTATTGAGTACAACTCCAGCCACAGCAGCGTTTCCGACAACGCAGAGAAGAAATGTTCCAAAAAATTCCGCAAAATATTGTTCCAAATTTTCTCATCCTTCCTTTATTAAACTTTAGTTTCTTTCGAAATCCCAACCGCTTTATATCAATAAATTACTCTAGCTTTATCTTATAAAAACACCTCCAATCTCTTATTAGCTTTTAAAGGACTATCCAGGTGCAATACTGCACCGTGATAACAGTTGTACCCGAGTGAAATTCGATCACATCAGCTATGGCTTGCTAGGGATGCTTATGTAGAACTGGCACGAGTTCCAATTTGATTCTCGAGCACCTCCCAGGCTAGCAAAGAGTTGGTCTGTCTCTGCCGTCCTGTTAATTAGGCAGAGAAGGTGGTCTCAGGCCTGTGACCTTACTGGATACCTCACTTATAATTAGGTTTTCTTTGCCGTAATTTTCTGCTCGACACTTTCTGACAATTTTCCAGGTGTATAAATCTTAATTGCAAGAATGATACCAATACAACGTATCAAGCTTGAGGAAGTCTGCCATCTATCCTGCAGTTGTTGCAATCGCAAGAATTAATACCGCTGGATCTACCCGGTCTATTCCGGTTGATTATAGCTAAGAGGTATAACGCTTATATCATGATCTTTTATAACGATAGAATAGTTAGTATACTAATAAGCTTTACTATGAAATAGTAGTCAAGTATGGTGCACGACAGAGTATGAGCGCCACTGAAAAATGCTATGATAATGCCCGAATGGAGTCCTTTTTTGTCACGTTGCATCTATAAGTTCAAAAGGGAAAACATGGATTAATAGAAAACTTATTATTTGGCTTCTTCCTCAAATTAGCTAGCATTTCAATATGTAACCAAGCTGCAACCTTTTTGTAATCCGATCGGAAGTGACAATTGCATTACGAATGGTTGAATTAAGACGATAATATGTGCATTGACATTGGGGGTTCTATATAATGTGGGCTGTAACAAAACTTAGGGTTTGTTACAGCCCACATTATATCTTCCCGAACCACCTCAATAATAGCCCTCAATACTACCAATTGGGCAAAGGCAAACTGATATATAACTGTAAAACTAATTAGATCACCTATTAACAATCGTAGGACATTATCTTGGATTTAAAACAGCATACATCTGCGGGCCACTTATGACTTCTAAGAGAAAACACCATATTGTCTGGATAGAAAAAGACAGCACGAAAAGTTGGAGTTGGCATAATAATTGCTACACACATAAAACCGATTAGCTGTATGGAAAAATAATGAAGTGTCGAAACAAGTCAAGTGCCCTGAGTAAAGTCTGCAGGTAACCATGGTGAAAGGAGGGAATAAAAGGTGCACATAATGACTACCGACTGTATTAGCTATGGAACCTGTATTGTTGAATGTCCAACCAAGGTGGATAACCGAAAGCAATGATGTATATACTATCAAATTCTTTCCTGTGCACCGACTGCGGCAGGTGTAAAGAGAATTGCCCGACAGATGCCTTCGAGAACTGAATGAACTGAGAATAGTACTGAAATTAGTACTAATATAAACACGATAGGGGTGATTATATGATTTCAAGTAAATATCTGCTGACAATAAGCATCTGGCTCCCGATTTTGGCGGCCCTTTTTTGCCTGTCAGCAAAAAAATATAGCATTAGAAATATAGTAGCTTACCTTACCGGTGTGATACTCGCAGCTTGTTCCATCGGTATGCTGCTTATGGGACCGTTTGATTATCAGCCTGAAGGGTTACTGGGGATATCCTGGAATATGATAATTACAGTGGCAGATTTTGCTTTGCTGGCTTTTATACTGTTCATTGGTATAAAACAACGTCATCTTTTAATAAGCATGTTAGCCATAGTCCAGGCCGTATTGTTGCTATATTTCGATTTTGTTTTAGGTGGAGGACATGTAGAGATAGAACCAGCGTTTGTAATCGATAACCTTGCCATTATAATGGCCTTAATTATCAATATAGTGGGATCATTAATATGTATTTACGGAGTCAAATATATTGCTGAACATGAAGAACATCACCCCTTGACAAGATCACGACAGCCTCGATTTATGTTCTGGCTAATAATCTTTCTCGGAGCGATGAATGGGATAGTATTCTCTAATAACCTTTACTGGATGTTCTTTTTCTGGGAAGTAACTACCTTTTGTTCATTCCAGTTAATCGGGCACAACCTGACTGATGAAGCGATAAGAAACGCCTGCCGGGCCTTGTGGATGAATAGTGTGGGCGGAGTAGCTTTTGCTGGAGCCCTGGTTTTACTTCTGAAATATGGTTCCGGTGATTTCCTATCGATGCGGTTTTTACTAAGCCAGGCAGGTACCCCGGAAATTGCTGGGATATTGCTATTGGCAGTGGCCCTGATGGTATTTGCCGGAATGACCAAGTCAGCCCAGCTACCCTTTCAAAGCTGGCTGCTGGGAGCCATGGTAGCTCCCACTCCGGTGTCAGCCCTGCTGCATTCCAGTACCATGGTTAAAGCCGGGGTATATGTTATTTTACGACTGGCGCCGGTTTATGCCGGAACCTATCTTAGTGATATGGTGGCTGTAGCTGGTGGTTTTACCTTCCTGGTAACCTCAATACTGGCTATCAGTCAGTCTAATGCCAAAAGAGTTCTGGCCTATTCGACTATTGCCAATCTGGGTTTAATAATTGCCTGTGCCGGTATCAATACCCCTGTAGCTATAAGCGCTGCCATAGTACTGATTATCTTCCATGCCGTATCCAAAGGGCTTCTGTTTTTGTGCACCGGATTTGTCGAACACAACATAGGCAGCCGTGATATCGAAGACATGGAGGGCCTGGCAGATAGGATGCCGATTACGAACGTAATATATACAGTAGGAATAATAAGTATGTTCCTGCCTCCCTTCGGAATGCTGGTAGGGAAATGGGCTGCTATTGAAGCTGCAGGTGAGCTACCTTTGGTGGCATTTATGATGGTAATAGCCAGCGCCGTAACCGCATTATTCTGGATAAAATGGCTGGGCCGGATGCAGCAGGGAGTTCCCGGGGCCGTACGAAAAACTGAACCAATGGCAGCTCAATATAAAATATCTTTGGGTGGATTGGCGGTTGGGGCAGTATTGCTGGGCCTATTTATTGTTCCGCTGGTTGCTGATATAGTCTCGCCTGCGGTAAAGAACTATTATGCCAATTCCGGCCTAGAAGCGGCAACTGGTACAATAACTGCCGTAGGCAACGGGGTATTTATGGTCTGGCCGCTGTTTGCTTTAATTATAGTGGTCATGGTGGCAGCCGGGCTAATGTACAAGCCGGATAGAATAAAGCTGGTTCCGGTTTATATGTGCGGCGAAAATAGTGGCGGGTTAAGTTCGACTAATTATATTACTACCGGTGAGACAACGACTGACTTAAGCCTATCCAACTATTATTTTACCGGCATTGTAAATGAATTCAGCTGGAACCGGTTGGTTAACAGCCTGGCCATATTGATGATTATATTACTGATGGGGGTGTCAATATTATGAACCAATTAATTATTGCCTTATTAGTAATAATTATAGCCCCGGTTTTGGGAGGTTTATTATCCGGTGTAGACAGGGTACTTACTGCTAGAATGCAGGGGAGAGTAGGGCCACCGGTCCTACAACCTTTTTATGATGTATTTAAGTTGTTAGGGAAGGAACCGATAGCGTTTAACCAGAGACAGATTATGTGGGCTTTAGGCTACCTGGCTTTAATGATCGCCAGCCTGCTAATATTTTGCCTGGGCGGAGATCTTTTGATAATTGTGTTTACCATGGCATTTGCGGCCGTCAGTTTTATTTTGGGCGGGTTTAGTGTCAAGTCACCTTACAGCCATATCGGCAGCCAGAGAGAACTGCTGCAGATGCTGGCATATGAACCGGTATTGATACTGCTGGCAATAGGAGTGTATATGCAGACTGGCAGTTTCATGGTGGGGAACTTGTTTAAGCAGTCTACCCCTTTACTGGTTTCAATGCCACTGATATTAATAGCCCTGATAATTATATTAACCATCAAGATGAGAAAATCACCCTTTGATTTATCGACCTCGCACCACGGTCATCAGGAGCTGATAAAAGGGATAACTACTGAATACTCAGGTCCTTACTTGGCTCTTATTGAAGTAACCCACTGGTATGAGCTCATACTAGTATTAGGTTTGGTGGCAATGTTCTGGTTACAGCCGATATGGGTAGGAATTCTTCTGGCACTGGTGGCGTTCTTTATAGAACTGGTGATTGACAATATCTGTGCCCGTCTAACCTGGGACTGGATGCTGAAGGTTACCTGGAGTAGCGGCATTATACTCTGTCTAATCAACCTGGGAATAATCTATGTACAGGGAAAGGGGGGGATGTAAATGGGGATTATTAATAAATCACGGATTAAGTCTCCCTGGCTTTTACACTATGACGGAAGTAGCTGTAATGGATGTGATATCGAAATTCTAGCCTGTCTAACGCCGGTTTACGATGTTGAACGCTTTGGTATTATTAATACCGGAAACCCTAAACATGCAGATATATTACTTATAACAGGTGGTGTGAATAACAGGGCTGCCAGGGTAGTTAAGAACCTTTACGAGCAGATGCCGGAACCTAAAGTTGTGGTAGCGGTCGGAGCCTGTGCCTGTACCGGAGGGATATTTCACGATTGTTACAACATGCTAGGTGGAATTAATAAAGTCATACCGGTAGATGTCTATGTGCCTGGATGTGCAGCCCGGCCTGAAGCAATAATCGACGGGGTTGTTGAAGCACTAAAAGTGTTAGAAATAAAAACAGCTAAGGAGGTGGCAGTGTGAGTATAAATAAAATTATCTCAACTCCGGAAGAAATGCTGAATGTGATAAAAAATTGTTATGAGGGTGGCTATCGGATGGTTACTGCCACCTGTATTGATGAAGGGGAAGTATTTCGCCTGATCTATAATTTTGATAAGGATCTTACTATGATAAACCTGGAAGTTACCACGCCCCGGGAAAAAGCCATACCCAGTATCTCAGACATATATGTATGTGCCTTCCTGGTGGAAAACGAGATGCAAGAGCTGTTCGGGCTAAAAATCAATAATATAGCGCTGGATCTGGGCGGCAAAATGTATATGGCAGGCGGAGTAAAAAAGGCTCCCATGGCCAGAGAAATAAAGCCAGCAGTAAAGGGGGACGAGTAAATGGGTAGAATTACAGCTCCGTTTGGACCGCAACATCCTGTTCTACCTGAACCACTGCACTTAAATATAACTTATGAAGATGAAAAGGTAGTGGATCTGTCCCCGGCAATTGGTTATGTGCACCGTGGTCTGGAAAAGTTGGCGGAAACCAAGGAGTATCCGCAGAATGTATTCCTGGTGGAAAGGGTCTGTGGGATATGCAGTTTTATGCATGCTATGACTTATTCTATGGGGATAGAAGAATTAATGGGAATTAAAATACCACCACGAGCTAAGTACTTGCGGGTATTTTACAGTGAGATAAGCAGGATACACAGCCATCTGCTCTGGTTGGGATTATTCGCGGATGCATTTGGATTTGAAAACCTGTTTATGCAATACTGGGCTGCAAGAGAAAAGATAGTGGATTTAATGGAACTAACGGGTGGGCACCGGGTAATCTTGTCTTCTTGTGCTATTGGTGGAATACGTAGAGACCTGAGTGAAGAGCAGATTAAGATCGCTGAAACAACTCTTATGCATGTGAAACATGAGTTGGAACGTATCAACCCGATTATTATGAAAGACTACACGGTAAAAAAGAGAACTGTGGGTAAAGGCATACTAACGAAAGATGATGCTATAAAGTATGGGGCAGTTGGCCCGGTGCTACGTGCCAGCGGAGTAGCTCAAGATATACGTCAGTTGGGATATGCAGCCTACGGGGATTTGGGTTTTGAACCAATTGTTGAAACAGATTGTGACAGTTATGCCCGGGGAGTAGTGAGGGTAAAAGAAAGCTACCAGTCAATCGAACTTGCCCTGGAGGCTTTGTACAGGTTACCAGAAGGCGAAGCTGCAGTCAAAGTGAAGGGTAACCCAGATGGGGAAACCCTTATGAGGGTGGAACAGCCCCGGGGTGAAGTATTGTACTATATAAAGGCTAACGGAAGCAAGAATCTGGAAAGGTTAAGAATACGGACTCCAACTTTTGCGCATGTTCCAGGTCTTTTGAAAATGCTGCCGGGCTGTAATATGGCTGATGTTCCGGTAATTGTTCTTTCCATAGATCCTTGTATAAGCTGTACCGAAAGATAGGGGGCAGAATAATGGCAACAATGATTCCTAATGTGATAAGCAACCTTACCCGCCGTCCCCAAACCAGGTTATACCCGTTTGAAGTACGGCAACCACCACTGGGGGCACGTGGTCATATTGATTTTGACATGGAAAAATGTATATTTTGCAGCCTTTGTGCAAAACGCTGCCCGGCTGACGCTATTAAAGTCGATAGAAAGGGAAAAACCTTAACCTTTGAACCGCTTCGCTGCATAGTCTGTGAAGCATGTATCGAAGGGTGTGCTAAGGATGCGATTACTCTATATGAGCAATGGCGTTCTCCGGTAACGGAACTCTATTCCAAAATATATACACCTTTATAATGACTGTTTGATAGGAAAAGTAACTGATTAAGCAAGTCCCTTGAGCTACATATTGCTATTTTGGTGCGTACAATGCTGATGGAAGGAGATATGAAAGGAATGGAGAAAGATGGTCTATCCCTGTGCGAAATAGAAGATGTGTCCTTAATGCAGGGAGTGATCCCTGTTCGATATAGTCGTAACCTGCCAAGCATAAGTGTTGAAGATCAACAAAAGTTATTTGGTGCAAAAGTGGTAGTTGTTGGCTGCGGAGGCCTTGGTGGGTTTATTATCGAAGAGTTGGCACGGCTGGGAGTGGGGTCAATTCTAGCCTGGGATTATGACTGCTTCGAAGAACATAACCTTAACCGCCAAATTCTTTCTCAAACAAGTACCATTGGTCATAATAAAGTTAAGATCGCCGCAGAGAGGGTCAACGCCATTAATCCTGCGGTACGTTTTAATGGCATAAATTTGAAATTCGAACAAAATATTGCCGAAGAAATTATAACTGGATGGCATATAGTTGTTGATGCATTGGATAACATACCGTCACGAATAGCTCTTGCAAGTGTATGCCGTAATCTCAATATACCGCTTATACATGGCGCTGTTGATGGCTGGTATGGCCAGATTAGTACACAATTCCCAGCAGAATATACAGTTGAAACCTTATATGAAAGTGCAAAAGAGATCAGTAAAACAAGGACTTCAACCCTTGCCTTTACTCCTGCGGTTGTGGCCAGCTTACAGTGTGCAGAGGTAACTAAAGTTATTCTGGGAAGGGGTAATCTATTACGTAAAAAAGTAATGATTGTTAACCTTTTAGAGATGGAAATGGAGATATTGGAAATCAATTAAGATAGTAATTTAAATAACTACAGGGATCTTCTTGAAGCAGTTTATTTGGACAGGATGGTGAAATGAAGCATGAAAATTGAATCTCGTACGGAAAATTGCGCTTCCTGCGTTCATTTTGGGTACTGTATGGTCTATTGGGGAGTAGACTGCAAGCGTCAGGGTGGTAAAAGGATACCGCGTATGAAGCCTACTCCGGTCGTCATACTCGAGAAGGCTGCTAAAACCCGGACAAAACGAATGGAGGTTAGTGCGCATAAGCCTAAAACCTTGACGTCAGTTGGTAAACAAAAATTGGACAATCCGATAACTGCATATAAGTCAGAAATGTTAAAGAAAATTTTGGAGATATTTGAACCTATCAGGACAAAGGTTGCTAATTGGTAATTTAAGAAATAGGGCAAGTTAGGACGGTTACCCCCTTCAATAAATGTGATAGATGGAGACCGGTCTGCTTGCCTTTCTATTTTCCCCAGCACTTTTTATCATCTCCTGTTACGGGTTCCGTTCACTCCATTTTGGTATTTATCAAGATATGACTTTTAAGAAAATTCCCGCTTGCTTCAAGTGCCCTATAAAAAGTGTTACCGGGTTACACAGGAGGTGCGTAACATGCATGAGTTATCTATCATGGAAAGTGTTTTGAATATGGTTGAAGAAAGTATTAAGCAATCCAACATCAGCAAGGTGAATAAAATCAAGCTGGTGATTGGCAAGCTTTCTATGGTTTTGCCGGACAGCCTGCAGTTCTGCTTCCAGTCTCTGAGTCATGATGAACTCTTTAAAGATGCTATTTTAGAAATTGAGCAAAAGGGAATCATAGTCCGATGTACCAAATGTGAGCAACAATTTGTTCCAATAGATTTTTGTTGTTATATTTGCCCGGAATGCGGGGCTAAAGAGATGGAAATAATTCAAGGGCGAGAATTGTACCTTGACTATTATGAAGGAGAATAAAATTGATGGGGCAGGCGATTATAGCGAGTGAGGTGAAGGCCGGATGTGCCTAGGTGTACCAGGTAAAGTAATGCAAATCATGGTTCATGGTATAGCAAGGGTAGATGTTAAGGGAAATCAGACTGACATAAGTATAAGACTTACTCCAGAGGTTCAGATTGGGGACTATGTTTTGATCCATGCCGGATTTGCCATGGAAATAATAGACGAAGAGGCAGCAGCAGAGACTATGTTATATATAGAGGAGTTGCTGCAGTATGACTAAAGATAAAAGTTATCTAAAGCATTTGTTGCAGGAAATCCGGAATGAGACAAGGGAAGTATCACTTATGGAGGTGTGCGGCACCCACACTATGGCTATTGCCAGGAGTGGTATTCACAACCTGGTGCCATCCAATCTTAAGCTGCTTTCCGGTCCCGGCTGCCCGGTATGTGTAACAGCCCAGGGTGATATTGATGCGGTGATTGAACTGGTTAAGAACCCGGGTATAACTCTGTTAACCTTCGGGGATATGATGCGGGTTCCGGGAACTGAAAGCTCGCTTCAGGAAGAGCGCAGCCAGGGTGCTGATATTAGAGTTGTTTATTCACCAATGGATGCACTTACGGCTGCTAAAAACTTGCCCGACAGAGAGGTCGTTTTCTTAGGTATAGGTTTTGAAACTACTGCTCCTACAGTAGGCATTACAATAGAAGAGGCTATGAAGAATGGTATCCGTAATTTTTCGGTGTTATCCCTGCATAAACTGGTGCCGCCTGCCCTGGAGATTATCTTTTCTGATCCGGATATAAATGTAGATGGTATGATTTGCCCCGGACATGTTGCAGCAGTAACCGGAGTTGAACCATATCGTCTCCTGGCCGAAACGTCCAACAAACCTTTTGTAATTACCGGTTTTGAAGCAAAGGATATTCTAGAGGGTATAGTAATGCTCTTAAGGCAGCTGCACCGTTATGAAGCTCGGGTTGAGATCCAATACCGCAGCGTCGTAAAAAAAGAAGGCAACCTGGTTGCCCAGGCAACACTGGAGCGGGTATTCCAAGCTGCAGGAGCACGCTGGCGGGGTCTGGGATATATCCCAGAAAGCGGATTAGAACTGCGGCCCATTTATCAAATGATGGATGCTCGCAAAAAGTTTGATATACCTGAAATAGACGATGTGCCGATTAAAGGATGTGCCTGTGGCGAGGTATTAACCGGCAAGATTACGCCTCGCGATTGTGCTCTTTTTGGTAAGGGATGTACACCTCTGCGTCCTATCGGCCCATGTATGGTTTCCCAGGAGGGAGCCTGTGCGGCCTATTATCGCTATACCCCATTAAGGGATTAAAGGGAGAGATTCGATGAAAGTAGATAGAGTATTAATGGCTCATGGCAGCGGTGGGCTAATGAGTCAGGAGTTGATTGACGAAGTTTTTAAAAAGACCTGGAATAATCCGTACCTGGATCCAATGCTGGACGGCGCTCTGCTTGATTTACCCCCGGGACGGGCAGCTATGTCCACGGATTCCTTTGTTATAACCCCGCTGTTTTTTCCAGGAGGAGACATAGGCAAGCTTTCTATATGTGGAACAGTCAATGATTTAGTAGCATGTGGGGCACGTCCTTTATATTTGTCAACCGCGTTGATTATAGAAGAGGGTTTGCCTTTGTCTGATCTTAAGAAAATAGCTCAATCAATGGCCCAGACTGCACAGGAGGCCGGGGTTTCTCTGGTAACCGGTGATACCAAGGTAGTAGAAAAGGGCAGTGCAGATCGCCTATTTATAAATACCACGGGGATAGGTATCATACCGCCAGGTATTGATTATCGCCCCAGCCGTATACAGGCAGGCGACCAGATTATTGTGACCGGTTTTGTAGGTGATCACGGACTATCTATACTGGCTCAGCGTGAGGGTTTGAGTTTCGCCACCCCTGCAGTTAGTGACTGTGCCCCCCTGGTTTCCATTGGCAGGGCTTTAGAGAAGTACGGGGATGCTGTCAGATGTATGCGTGATCCCACCCGGGGCGGATTAGCTACGGTTCTGAATGAACTTGCTCAACAAGCAAAGCTGGGGGTGTTTATACAAGAACAGAAGATTCCAGTTTCAAGTACTGTTCAGGGAGCTTGTAATATGCTGGGGTTGGATCCTCTGTACATGGCTAACGAAGGAAAGATGGTTATCTGTGTTGCGCGGGAAAAGGCGTTGGAGGTCCTTGCCGATTTGAAAAACTTACCTGAGGCCCAAGCATCGGCGGTTATTGGTGAGGCCATGACTGAACCTGCGGGTATGGTCTTATTGGAGACTGAATTGGGGGCTAAACGTATTTTAGGAATGCTGGAAGGAGAACATCTGCCTCGGATTTGTTAAGGAAGGGTTTTACAGTAATAGGACAGTATGTGTATACTATGAGAATAAAACCCTACTTAATTAATGAAGAGGTTATTATACGATGGCAAAGCGCATAT
>Ga0074193_1000607_pt1 | contig 56610 bp, 36 predicted proteins | sample EPASupsiteHSE605_FD_64523 | JGI IMG/M metagenome (GOLD analysis project Ga0074193, IMG submission 64523) | Bioremediated contaminated groundwater from EPA Superfund site, New Mexico - Sample HSE6-05 | ecosystem: Environmental > Aquatic > Deep subsurface > Groundwater > Contaminated ...
ACACCTGATTCATCCATTAAATCAATACAACCTTTTGTGTTGTCTGATTTAGCCATAACGATTAACCTCTCTTCAACAAAACGAGAATCGATCTTGTGAAGGAAGGATAACGCATGATACTGATTGCTATATACTAATATCCTTTTTAAACCAGTTCTGAGTGATCTCAGTGGTTCTTTTTCATTAGAAATTGCTATGTATTTAATGGGTGCTGGTGTTCCATCGATAATCTCTCGAAGAGATTCTATATAAAGTCGAATTAATAACTGATGAACTTGAAAATCAATAAATTTCTTGTCATATATGCAGTACTCAAGAAAAGAAATTTTTGACTGAGATCTGGTTTTAGTTTGAAGGCCTTTAACATCATCAAAATACTGAGATATAGGTATGGCTTGTCCAATTAACAAATTAGGAGAGCAAAACAATTTTGGAAGATTCTCCGGTGATTTTTCAATGATATAATTGGAACATGTTTTGGTAACAATTTCAAATCAGAGCTTTATTGGATATAATTCACCAAATCACTGATAGGACATGAGTCTTTAAGATATGATAAGGCAATTGTATGTTTGCAACTATTTCTACATAATACTAAAAAGGCTGAAAATGCATTGTTTTTCAATAAAAACTTAGCAACGGTATCAAACCATAATGGAAGATTTTGAGATATGTAAAACTGAATTTTTTCGGGTTTTAGGACAAATATGCACTGAAATAATACAGTATTCATTATCATAATTTCTGATCCAGTTAATGCATATGATTTCATCGATTCTTCAATAAAAATCATTAATTGCCCAAGTTCTTCTTTTGATTCTTGGGCCTCTAATGGAAGAGGATTTTTATCCAGCCAAGACTCAATACTAACTTCATTTCCAATTTTTGTTGGAATTAAGGTGGAAAACCTCGATACAATGTGCCTTGGATGCATATTACTCAACCGAAACATTTCAAATCCTAAAGAAAACTGCTTTTCTTCAAAAAGTTTCTGGGAATTCAACATATTTTGATCTTTCAAAATTTCTTTAGTCCCATTTGGAATTGATAAACAAAGGTTAATTGCTTCGTTTACATGTTCTTGTTGCTGCAATATTCCAACATGGATCAATGATGTAGCACTTCCGATTTTTGCCAATAAACTCACCTGTATTTCAAATATTTACATCCTATTATTTGAGATAATGTTTAGATCAAAAAAAGATATATGAAAAACACCATTATTATTGTTTCAATTACCATAGCATTGTTGCCTTATTATCGATTATTTAGTTGTAACTGGAAAGAACTAAATATATTCTTAAAAAGCATAAGATTTGAAGACTTTTTTGCCAAATTTGATCAAATCATTGAGGAAGATATCAATGAATGCTCTGTTCGAATGAGTAATTTACCAACTGAAAGCGGAAAAATAAATTGGAATTTTCGCTTAGATCGTTTTTTAATATCTTTTATGTATTGTTTGGTTCAAGTTATTAAAGAGACCAATGTAGTTATAACGGAGGGAAATAATGAAACAAAAATACCATATTATTCACTTTATTTGTATTGTGAAATGAGACGTCAAAGAATCCAAATTTGCAGATCTTTTTTTGGGTGCGATAATGAAACAATAAGTCAAGGAAGATCATATCTGAATAATAATATTGAAGTTTTTGGCTGTAGTTTTTTCAGATCATCTATGTTTTCTGGAGACGGAGGGATTATATATGTTTTAGGTGATTCGTTTTCCATGAATGTTTCTCAATCGGTATTTTTTGGCTGTATATCATATAATAAAGGTGGTGCGATCTACTTTAACTCATTAAATTCAGCAATGAATCTTTTATGTGCACAGAGATGCTCGGCATCTCAATATCATTTTGCATATCTTAGAGCCAAATTGAAAAATCATATCGAGTATTTGTCAATATCAAATTGTTCTTATGTAACTTCTGGTTACTATTCATTGTGGTTGCAGGATGGGGAGCAAAGAATGGGATTAACGAATTTTTCGTTGAATAATGCTAATCAGGTTGCTGGAATATATGTGTATTCTTCAAAATCATTTATATCATCATATTGTACAATATCAAAAAACCAGGCATATGAAGGAATTTGTATTCTTTTTTGGTATGATTCTGGGAAAATTAGATTTAATAACATAATTGATAACACTAGTCCATCATGGGGTGTTGTATATGTTCGTGGAGGGAAGCCAACTATTGATTATTGTGTGTTATTATATAATCATGATACATTGTTTTGCATTTGGGATGGTTTTTTAGAAATCTCTCATTCATTTATTGTTCTCACAGGGTCGTTTTCAACTTCAACTGAAGTGCTGACATCTAGCAATAACACTTTTTCGGAAATAGAAACATATTCGATTGATTTTTTAGGTAGTATGTTTTGTACGAATACTGTTCATGTGAATGAACAACAAAAAAAGGGAGATTCATCCATTATATTTCTTATTTCAGCCATCTCAGTTATTTCAATAATCATTCTACTAGTATTTGCCATGAATTACCGAATGATTGCATCTAAATTAATTGTCAGACACCAACTTGAAGATAGCATTCAAAGCGATTTTGGATAAATATTGAAAACATTATTCATTGAATCAAGAGTTTGAAGAGTTTAAATCATTCAACTTAATAATGGAAAATATAGATCTGTGAGTTTTATAATCTCATATGTTTGTTTGTGAATATTTCCGGTAATTATCGACAATGATTAAGATGTTAAATTAAAAACAAAATAGAATAAATGAGATTATGATTGGATAAATGTAATATTTATCCTTTCTTTGTTTTGTTGAAACAAATCGATTCAAATGGTCACAAATATCATTGAATATCCTTTGAATGGTCATTTTAATGGTGTTTTCAATTGTTGGGTTAGGTGTATCTGTTGCGCAATAATAAGAACCATAGAACTCAATGAAATATGTTTCACCCGATCTCAATGTATTGTTATTAGTAATTGTAGTAAAACCAACATGTGATATCATACTATTTGAAATTTGGAGAGAACCAGAAAAAATATAAAATAAAGCATTCTGGTTCAAATAAAAAATACAAAAACTCATTTGGTATGATCCACTGTTAGACACATATATCACACCAGATCCTGTAGGACTATTATTACCGATAATATTTACAAATTTAAATATTCCAGAATTCCTAAATAAACAAATACAAATGCTTTTTGAAGCCTTATTGTTTGAAAATGTACAAAATGAACATGTGAATGTCTTAGGAGTATCAATAACCACACCTGAAACCTCGATAGCCTTATTAAGGGAACAATTTAATTTGCTTACAGTCATATCCCCTGATTCAATTTCAATTGGTCTATATGATGAGAATGAATCCGAACATGATGTGATTGAAAAAAGTTCCACATAGTTGACTACAGTTGCGAAAATCCATCCAAAATGCTTGGAGCTAGAAGCGAAGCATTTAGAGGCACATATCATTCGTAAATCCGATCTTGAAGACACAAAATAAATGGCCCCTCCAATATCAGATGATGTGCAGCCGAAAAACATTGAATATGAAACATTCATATTATATGATCCTCCGCTTACATAAAAGACTCCTCCGCTCCCAGAGTTTTGCTTAGATCGAACAAAAAAACAATCAGCAACGTTAATATCCGTATTTGTATAGCTTCTTCCACTACTAATGCTTTCATTCAAACATGTGGATACAATATAATTCCTTCTGCAATTTATGCTAATTAAAAAACATTGATGATGGTATATGATAATAGAAAAGCAGGTTAAACAATTCAACATAAAACAAATAATTACATTTGGCAAATTTTTCCCGAAACATTACATAATGGAGACCAAGATACTCTCTGGAGAAGACTACACACACTTAATTCGTAAAATTTATCAAGGTCCGAATGGATTAACTGGCCTTCGATATCTTGATAACTGGGTTCAGCCCTTAGTTTTTTATCCAAAAACACGTATTTTAAAACAATACTCGCAGGGTCCTTGCGGATACTTTGCAGTATTGCAATCATATATTAGGTTTTTATTGCAAGAAGGGGAGAATGCAGATACTTCCAATTACGACCTTTTAGCAATGGCGATTATTAAGATACAAACATTAATTGGAGGAAAGTATTGTTTTTTTGTTGAATACAATGATATTGAGAAGCAATCTTTATACGTGGAAACAGATTCTGCAGATGATGCCCTGATATATATCCTCGATTCTGGAATCTTAAACGAAAGTCGCGCCTCAATGCTAATTCTACTAGGAATGCTCCAAACTTGCTCCAATAATGATTGGTTTTGGGAAATAAACCCATTAGTGTCTCCCGATAAGAATTCTAGTTTGTCACTAGTTTTTCTCTTGTTAGTTGGCACTTTAAGCGTGGATATAATCTCTTCAGTCGAATCAAATGATGGTTTTTATCATAAACAACCACATATCGGGCTTTATGTCAAATCAAATAACACCGAGGTTGCAGGATTCCATCTGAATCGCTCTGCAAAGATATTTGTTGTGCTGTACCAGTTTCATCTCTTTGCAGTTGAAGATGTTAATGGCGTAATAACCAAGTATGATACACTATTCGAAAAAAACAATCTAAAACAAGAACCAAGATCTCAGTTCCTTAACTAAAAGCGAATAAAAATAACGCTTTAATTTGATATACAAATTATGGCTTAAGAGGGCTGTCGACAGGGTTGCTCTGTACTTGCTTCTCATCATCGGAGTTTGACTCTTCTATACTGATGGTATTAGCCTTATGTGGGGTAGATTTGCTCCAGAAAACTGGCAAAGGAGTTGACATTGGCTTCTCAAGCTTTGTCTTAGGGATAATAAATGGTTTTGAGTCATCTGTTCCGAAACTGCTTTTTCCATCAATGTTAAGAGCAGCAGCACATAACTTCCTGTACGCTCTTGGCTTTCTTTCAAGCCGTGAAAGCTGCATATCCCTAAGCCTAATGGCCTCTGATGTGGTCTTTGGATTCAAAATGCAGCTAAATCTGTCATTGAGTACATCACTCTCCCTAGTCATATTTATCCACTTCTGATCCAGAACGGAATTCGGACTATTCTTGATAACAAATAGTATGTCGTTGTTTTTTATCCCGCAAAAAGCAAAAGTGGAAGAGTCTGTCAGTTTTGTCCCATGCAAAATAAATTCTACCGATTGATCGGGCAAAAGAACACGCAAATCTCTAATAGAAGCACTACGCAATACATTAGCCCGATATACCCAGTTGTTCGGATAATAAACAATCATCGTTATTTTTTCATCCACCTTTTTTTGCATTCTTTTCATTAGAAAGATGAAAGTTGTAACCGCCGGAATTTGATTAAATCGGAAAAAATTGAATTGAACGGTTGATATCGGTTAATGTAGATAAACGGGTTTAGTTTACTAATATTTAGCAGCACTTTGATTTTGGCTGTTCCTCCTGGAACTTTATTTTATCCCTCATTGACTTTCCTGAAGGTTCTATGTGAGCTCCAGTGGATAGTATTTGGTTCACGATGTGATCACAAATTGAGTTAAACAGGGGCTCGATGTTATCTCTTGTCTTCGCACTCGTCTCGAAATACGGTGCCTTGATGGACTGAGCCAGTCTTTGTGCGTCTGCACTAGAAACGACTCTTTTGTCAGACAGATCGCTCTTGTTTCCGGCAATAACGATATGAATCTGGTCTCCTCTGGCCTGCTTTAATTCGTGGATCCATTTCTGTGCTCTTGAAAACGATTCCATGTCAGTTAAATCAAAAACTACGATTCCGGCTTCGGCATCACGATAAAATAGGGGCGATAAAGCGTGATATCTCTCTTGGCCGGCTGTATCCCAAATTTCTAAAGACAAATCGTGATCTCTGTAATTCAGCTGTTTCTGGCAAAACGCAGGCTGCGTAGTTGACACAGTATGCAATGTGAACGATTTGAAAACATATTGATTCACAATTGATGTTTTACCTGTATGTGCTGAACCAACTAAAACAACTTTAACTTTCCTCATTAAATGTCACTTTTGGCCCTGTAGCGATTGAAAAGTGACAGATTTTTAAACGATTATTTTACATATCAATATAATATAATGTGTTTAAAAAGTCCAGAAATGTTAATAAATTACCGCTTCCTGGCGTGAAAGAATCTCGGTTTAATATCTTCTGTGATTCTTATGTAATAATTTTTCGTTGCATTTTTCAATTATTCACAGCAACTCAAATGAAACTAAAGAGATTTGTTACTCATCTCTTCTTATACTGAGAGGTGTTCTGGTAATAGATATTGTAATCCCTCATTATCTACCTTGTTAATGGTGACAACATTAATCAAAGGCCTTGAAAACACCCTATCATAATCTGTTACGAATGATCATCCACACGATATCATGATATTAAACTTAAGCCAATGAAAAATTGACATAATTTGCGAGAACAATAAGTAATCACCCCTTTTTTATTTTCACTGAAACATGATATTGCATCAATTCAATTTTCCAAAACATATGCACCATGTTTATTCTCCTCAAGACTCGCTCACTCATTAAATATAATGAATCTCTAACCAGATACTATCGTTATAATATAGATGCATTCAAATTGTCAATACATTTTTCTATTTATTGTGACAATGTTTGAAATTGATCGCTCATTTTTCACTGCCAAGCAAATCATCATTTATCTGGTGGTTAGCCTATATTTGTTTTCTGATTTATGAAAAAAGATATTTATTATCAGCATTTATTATTCCAGTTTGCCCATTTTATATAACAATATTGTATGGAGCTATCCAAGACGCAAGATCCAGAAATTCTTTGTTAACAATACCCGTTTTGAATTGGTGATTTTAATCCAACTTTTTGGAATTATTCTTCCTAAGTTTTCTAATAGGTTTAAAAGTCTCCTTTTCGAAACAAAATCATATGTTAAGACAAAATCGATTCTTTTAATAGTTTTCTTCGAAGTATTATCAGGGATTGTACTCAAAACCAACAAAAAACATAGTCAGAAAAGATACTCTATCAAGAATTCTACGATTTTCCTGTATATTATCACTTTTTTCATTGCTCTTATTCATGGATATTTTGACGATTATAATGAACCAAAACAACACATAACATATTATGGCGATATTATCAAGTTTTTTAAAGCTAATCATATATCATCGATTGGGTCCCGATTTTATATCAATAATATTATTTATTGTTCTGGTTTTGGGTGTGAAAATGAGAATTTGGGACAAGGAAGGTCTTATTGGAATGATTATATCAATATTTCCCATTGTTACTTCTCGAGGCATTTAACGTATTCTGGAAATGGCGGTGTGATATTTGTTGATGGCGGAGCTTACTCAATGAATGTGAATTACTCAATGTTCTATAATTGTGTTTGTTCTTCTCAAGGTGGTGCAATATATTTCTCATCTATAAATTCATATCTCAGAATGATATGTGCTAATAAATGCTCTTGTGGAGCTTCTCATATGTATCATTTTGCTTATCTATATGCGTCTCCTGTGAATTATGTGGATTTTCTATCTGTATCAAATTGCTCTCATTCTACATCTGAGTATTATTCTATTCGTTTACTATCAGGTAATCAGAGAGTTGACAACACAAACAGTTCAATGAACAATGCTCAATATTTTCCTGGAATTGGTGTTAATTCTCCTTTCTCCTTCACAAGCTCCCTCTGTACTTTCTCAAATAACAAAGTAGATAATAGCGTATGCATTGGCATCTCATCTATCTCGGGTGAAATATCAATCTCGTATGCTAACATTGTTCATAACAACAGTCCAGCCTACTATGGAGTTGTATATGTTGAAGGATCAGGATCAAGAAAGATGATGTATTGTATTTTCAAAAATAATCAAGACTTTCTTTTCTGCGTATGGGATGGATCTCTTGAAGTGTATCATTCATTCATTGATCACTCATTATCCTCCCTCTCTTCAGCAACTTCAGTATCAACCAATAATAATTCTTTTACTAATAGAATGACTTATCAAATCCAATTCTTCAATTCTCCTCATTGTCATGCTGATATGCCTCTTATAGATAAAACACCAAAGATAACATTGGAGGATACTCCAATGAGATCGTTAATAGAAACAATCAGTTCCACAAATGAAGAAACATTGAAAATGACTTTCGAGAGAACATATGATCAAACAATAAGAGAAACTGCAAAAGAGACAATCCCAAGAACATTTGCTGAATGTATGGTATGCTCATGTCATTTAGCTAATAAGAGAGAGATCAAAGTTATTTTCTCTTTCTTATTGTATCCATTAATAGTTCAGATGGGTTTTTTGATTTAAAAACTAATTTGGTGATTTAATATTTTTGCTGTGGAGATTGGTACCTTTGTTTCATTATGTTCAATGAATACAATATAATTATAATATTCTTGATGGGATTCAAAAAGCAAAATATCATCTGAATGAAGGAATAGAACAAAATATTATTCTCCATGAATGGTTAATGATTCTTTTACTTTTTCAAATCTCCATTGTACAAATATAGTACTTATATAAACATTGATTGAGACATGGAAATGTTTATTCATTCATTGGGGGCAGTGGTTGAGTTAAGTATTCAGGCTTGAGTGGGTATATTTCAGATGTCTCCCAATTATCAATCAAATGCTTTAGAAAATCTATTGCAATTGTTGAGAACTTTTTAGCCTGATTAGGCTCTGTTATATCTGATGTCTGAACTATGTTGGGTCCAAAAACAATACCCATATTCTTGGAGTCCATCTTGGTTACGGACGAGGATTTGACCAATTGTTGCAAGAAACCAACCAAGTACATTAAGATCATTTTGTGGGGTTTTGGTAAGCTGCAAGCAAATCCTATATAGTCTCTATTCTCATCTTCAGAAATATTTAAGAGATCAACTACCCTATTAACTGGAACCACTGGATCAGGTAAATCACGGAACCATTTTTTGAACAAAGACGCAATATCATGAAGAGGTGCTGCCGAAATGCAATCTTTGCCATCGTTGATCCCTGCAGCCATTTCCTCAACTCTTTTAAGATTTCCAGATAATCTAAAAATACCTTCTGTTTTTTCTGCTCCCCTTCTTAATAGAAACTGAGACATATAAAATATTATGAATGGAATAGACAGCTTTGGTTCCTTCAACCTTTGGTTCCATAGCATTTCGTAAATGCTTGCTCCAAATGTTTGCCAACTCATTGTTACTTGCTGTGGTATCTTCTTTATGTAATTAAGCTCAAGTTGGTCTTTTGGCTTTCCGCATGCGCATCTAGCGCTGAATCTAATGTATGCAAATTGCGAAATTGAAGCAATCAGCAAATCAGAATGCTTTGACATCATAACCAGATGAGCTTTGATCCAATTTTCACTATTCCTTGAAGATGGGAAAATGGTACCAATAATTAAAAACAACTCCATTCCCTTCACCAAAAACTCATTTGAGGGTGTATGTGATGTTTGCTTAATCAATTGGAAATACAATTCGTCTCGAAGAGCTGGATTAACCATCAGTGAATTAACAATACTCTCTGCAGCTGCAGCAGGGGATTTTGATTGAGAAACACCAGTATATTGCAATATCCACTTAAAACATTGTAGAGCAATCTTAGTGCAATTCTTATCCAATGCTTCTAAAAGGGGCTCGGTTATAAGTTCATCTGAAAAAGAAACAAGAGCATCCAAAGCAACTCTCTTTCTATTAAATACGTGGTTTGTTCGATGTTGACGGAAGAATTGCTTGGCATAATCTTGAATCTGAAACTGATGAATACTTTGACTGATATCAGAAGGAAGAAATGTTTTATCTTCAATAATTGTTGGAACAAAAGATCCTGTGGGTTTTGGTGGTTTTTCAACATTTGGTTGAAACTCAGCAACGCTTTCAGGAACATCCAATTCAAAAGGCACCAAATTAGCATATGTATCTTCTTTCACTGCGCCGACAATAACATCAGTTTCCACTTTCTGATCACCATTTTCAGCAGGGATTTTAATCACCGGAGTTGAATTTTCTTCAACATTTTTAATCGCGATAGATAAAGGATCTGTATTATTTGATTCACCATCTCCTTCAGCTCTAGATTTACTCCTCCGATGCCCATGCTTTTTCTTCGATGTCTGATCCGTATTCGGATTTTTCCATAATTCAAGCGTTTTAGGATCATAAATCGGACCATCCGTTGGACATTCATACGAACTCTGTTGTGTTATCGCATCTAAATAGAAAAATCTCCCTTCAGAGTCTTGATAAACATAATACCCTTTTGCTGACATTATGAAGAAAAACGGTTTTTGGTGGTTTAATTCAAAAAGCTGAATTTGGTGTAAAGTGTTTTCAAAAAAAGACTTTGAATTGGGGAATAAATCTTAACAAAATCAAGCATTTTTTGAGACCTATCAAGTTTTGTGGTTGTATCCATAAATAGAAGATTATGGAGTGACAGCGTCTCCTAAGGTCTTATCGGCAACGCTAATCCCTTCATCGTGTTTTGGTTTGGTAAATATGAAGATAAGAGCCCCAATTCCAGATAATGTAACAGTACCTAATGCCAATGCAAGTATTGTGTTCTGTGAAGAAGAGCTCTGATCACCATCGGCTATTGATGGGATTCTCCATGATGTTTCGTTATGAACGCGAAATCCGTATCCTCCCTTCCTCGTATACACCATTGTTTGATCTGTTCCCAATTTTTTATATTCAAGAATTGGATATGCGTGCTCGATGCCATCGTCCAATGATACAAATATTGTTTGATTTAACAACTGAGCAGAGAGAACTATTTGATCAATAACAAAATATGAATCGAATTCTTGGTTGACAGCTTCAATAATTGTGCCATGGAAATGTGGCTTATCACTGAAAACTTTGTGTGTTAATGATAAGAAATGAGTACCACCAAACATACCACAATTTCCATCGAATGTTTCAAAAGCTATGGAGGCATCTGATTGAATATATCCCTGATTAATCAAGCTAGAATTGAATGAACTAACGAATACATCGTCTCCTTTTGTTGTATGAATCGTTATTATTACATTTCCGTCACCAAGATCTTTTGTTTCTACTCCATTAACAAGTTTATTCCCATTATAGTATCCTTCAAAAACAGCTGTAAATGTGGATATTGGTTCTTTCCTTTTGTAAACAGATATATAAGGCAATTTGGCACCATAATCAGAATTATCATGGAATCGCTGTCCCCAGTCATCTTTAATGGAAACAAGATCCTTATCACCGCCCGGTAAAAATGATGTAAATGAATAATTCTGGTCGATTTTCCATGTAATCGACCAAGGCTTGAGAGATTTTGACGAGTTGAGAACCGACTGATATGAAGAATCTATTATAAATGACCCTTCATATGTTTGCCATGTGTTATTTGTAGGTGGTTGTTTAGAATATGTAACTGTTGAATATAAACGACCAGAAGAATTATTTTCAGTTCCATTCATCCAATAAACAACATTTGTTGATGGACTTACATTTCCCCTCATCTTAAATGAAAATCTATAGCTATGCCCTAATTGGCCTTTCAAAGCATTAATGCCAACATACCCATTTGAATTTCCAATGATCATTGCAACATTAACGATACCATTTTGCGCTTGTGTTGCATTGAAACGTATACCTTTTCCATGTGGTGTATCAATAACTGACCATTGTGCGTTTCCATTCCCAACATAATAGCACCATGTATTATTAAGAGGGCAACTAGAATTAACATTTTGGGGAATTGATTGTAGCATTGTGCTGCCGATTGACCCGTTTGGAAAAACTTCTTTTAATGTAACATCAGTTAAATCTATGTATCCAATTTTATCAAGCCTTAATCTCATTGCAAACCTGATATGTTGTGGATCCTCTTCAATTTGATAATCGAAACTCGTATCATAACTATAGTTTTGATTTGGTCCATGGAATAGATACTCTCTTAACTCCCCGCCATTCGCCCGGAAAATATCCAAAATATAATTTGAATCACCATGTTCAACTTGGACAACTGTCCGATTATAAATACTGGAACTAATATATGGATTAGATGAGGCCTGCATAACCCTTATATTTTTTATATGATTAAACATATGAAAACTTCCCATTGTTCCTCTTGATATTTGTTCTTTGTTATCAATCATAACAAGATTATGAGATCTGGTTCGTTTTGTCCATGATGAATTCACATGATCCCAGAGGTAACCTAAATCATTCAATAATTCTCTCCCATCTTTGGAATAAAACAAATTTAGAGCATCATTGTGATGATGATTATCATAATCTGCGGCTTGAAGAACACAAGTTGAATTGCGACCTAATGGGCCTGTTCTAAAATACCCCTGTTTATAATATGGGAAAACAATATTAGGTAATGATAAAGGATCATAATTTGTTTCATTAAAATCTACATCTCTAAAAAACAATGCATTTGAACTTGGAACGCTTCCTTTAGTCTTTTCAATTAATAATGACATTCGATGTGGAAGAGGAAATGCCATAGAGGAAAACTCGGCATATACTGAACTCAAAGATGATGTAACGTAACTGTCCCCAATTGCTGGATAATATAAATTCTCTCGAGATGATAGTTCTAATGCTTGCCAGCACTCATCATAATTTGTAACCTTGTTAATGTTCATCAACTCGTTATTTGAACCACTGAAATTTCGAAAAGCATATCCATATCCAGATATCCCTGACATTGTCATAAATCCATAAGCAGATGATTCGATTGTACCACCATCAGGTAAAAACATTGTTCTCAATGTTTCATAAAAACCTTCCAGTCCAAATTCAATGAGCTTGGCAATTCCACATACCAATCCAACAAATGCTGCACCTGCACGGTTTCCAACAGACTTGTTATTAATTGGCTTATCATATACAGCTAATAAAGCAGATTCTATTAATAGATCATTCTCAATATGCAATTTTTCAGATTGAGATATAACTGGGGTATTGTTGGGGTATTTTGCATGATATACCATATCATAAGCATCAGCAAGTTTGGTAACAAACATACCATCCATTCCAGATGTGCCAAGACGAGATGATGACCAATAACCTGCATAGAGAGAATTTGTTCGAACATTTGGAGGAGCTGCAATCTTTTGTGTTGGCAGAGCAGACAAATTACGCACTGCTATATGAGGATCACAATCAGCTACTTCTCCATAAGAATATCCAGATGAAACCAAATATTTCGGAAAAACATCAGCAAGTCGGATCATTATCTTTTTCACATATAAAGCGAAAGTGGCATTGTTAGATAAAATATAGCCTTGCGATAGAGTTGAAAGACTGTTAATCATATATTGGACTTTATAGCCATATATAACTCGATTAATTGAAGATAAGCAATATTTATATTGCATGCATTGAACAACTTCTCCATCAATAAAAGTAAATACTTGTGAAGGGTCGTATTCAGATCTAATTTGAATCGATTCTGGGTAATTTTCATTTGGGAAAACTGTTCCACAAACATTGCATTTGATAGTATTTGGGCTCTCTATGGTCCATTTCCAATTCCCATTTGGATGCCAATTAAACTTTTTTTTAACACAATGTGGGCAAAATGTTGTTGATGTTGGTGTGTATGGTAAGATCATATTGTTTATGAACGAGTCATTGAGCATCCTAACATAATAGTGAGCAGAATTAACAATACTATTTGCTCTTTTAGTTGCCCATTGATGTTTATCCATATTTTTTTGGGCTCTAATTATGTCGTTGTCATTTAAAGAACATGTCGGATGTTGTGGTTGAAAAGTTCTAACATAATAATCTTCAATATTCCGAATTACATTTGCTAATCCCATTTTTGGCTGCGGATTATCATGGATATCAATATCTCTACAATCAATGTCCGGATTAAAATCAATATGATCAAGAACTAGATGTCCAAGAATGCAAAGAAGAAACATAAAAATAATTCACTACAATGTAAATCCACATTCAATTTTAAAAAATCGGAAAGAATGTGGTTGAGTCAATTCATTGCCAATGAGATACTTGATGATTTTTTCTCAATAATATATATATATATTATGGTCGCAATGGATTTATGGGAATAAAATATATTCTTTATATAGGTATTCATATTATCAATCTCTAGCAATAATATATATTTTATTACTGAGATAACATTGTTAATAAAGCATATGAATGGTTTCACATTGCCTTTTCCATCTGGCTTAGTTCTGGATTCAAAGTAATTTGAAATTGCTATATAACTTTCTATCCTTATATTCGTTTCATGCAATATTTTTTGGCCAAACAAACCAATCAATTCCCAATTGGGAATATTTCTTTCTTGGGCTTGGGGAATCATTTCACATAATTTATCAATTTCATCTGGCTTCAAAAAGTACTCTTCATCCATTATCATATTTATTGTGATGTTGAATAATTTATTAATATCACTTTCATTAATGGCTTGGGATTTCTCCTTTTTCATATTCTTTCCATAAATACTGTGTTTTTTATGACTGGCTTGGAATTACAGAGGGCTATTCCACTTATTGGATTTGATCAGTGAGTCTTTTTGAGAAAAAATATTTCAATCTCCAATTTTGTGGCTAATTTCATTGCTTTTTCGGTCATATATGATCCATATTGATAAACAAAGAGGGTAAAATAAGCTTTGTAATTATCTCTCGCTATTATATCCATTGATTTAGGGCTATTATCATCAATAAGAGTCCAAAAAAGCCTTATTCTATTTTATAATTTGAGTTTTATATTGAATTGATTCACCTCCGCTGAATAAATGGTCTTCTTCTTTTTTCCTTCTTGAAATCTGAATGCAAAACAAACCTCTTCTCTCTCTCTCATTCCATCAGAAGAGAAATTTTCTATTGTAGGTCATTGAGTACATTAGAAACACTTACAATTTGTCAATTGGATGAGAATTATGGTATTGTTTCCGGACTTTTTTTTTGTGAAATATTTTGTAATAAATTGAGGATTTACAAAAGCAAGTCCTGCAAATGAGAAATTTCCCACTAAAGTGTCCATTCTATGACTTTCTAGTCGCTGCCATCAAGATTTTTGATATCCGAAAATATTTAGATAAAAAAACAAGTTTTTTCTTGGTTCCCGGATTGTTGTTTATATTCTTTCTTAAATACTCGAAAAATGAGCATAAAACCAAATTCTCCTCAATTTTACCTCAACTTTACAGCAATATAATTGTTTGTGATGCTGTATTCGCGTGCAAATCGGAAAATATTCTAACACAAGGTCATATTATCAAATGAATATCCATATTTCTGACTGTTTTTTCATAAGATCTTCAGAATATGATTTAAATGGTGGTGTCATATATGTTTTAGGTGATTCCTACTCAATGAATGTTAATTTCTCAATGTTCTATGGCTGTACATGTTCTTATAATGGAGGAGCCATATACTTCTCTTCTTCTAGTTCATATCTTAGAATGATATGTGCTTATAGATGCTCTTGTGGAGCACCTTATGTTGGTCATTTTGCTCTTCTTTCTACTTCTCAGAAGAATCATGTGGAGTATCTATCAGTATCAAATTCCTCTCATAATGCATCTGGAAGTTATTCTATTTACTTAAGCTCAGGAAATCAGAGAGTTGACAACATAAACAGCTCAATGAACAATGCTTTTCAGGTTTCTGGTATTTGTATCGAATCTCCATCTTCATTCACAAGCTCACATTCCACATTCTCAAACAACAAGGTATCTGATTACGGTTGTATATCTTTCTCTTCTAGCTCAGGAACAATATCAATGTCATATGCTAACATTGTTTATAACAACAGTCCAACTCAAGGAATAATATGTGCCTATGGAGGACAATCGCTTAAGTTGTTGATGTATTGCATATTCCAAAAAAATCAAAACTATCTATTCTCTGTAGATTATGGTTCTCTTGAGGTGTCTCATTCTTTTATAGATCATTCATCATCATTCTCTACATCAAAAGCAGTATCAACAGAATCAAATAATTCATTCATCATGACACAAACTTTTTTAATTTATCACTCAGGGGAACTGATGTGTAAGATTCCCAGTCAATCAAACTTAATTTGGATTATATTCTTTATTGCTTATATTTTAATTGTATCACTACTTATTCTATTATTCATTTATAGAAAGAGTTTTGTAATTCATATGAATAAGTGTTTTAATGGAAGTAATAATGTCTCTCCATGATCCATAATATTAAGGTAATTGTATCATAATGCTTATGGTTTATCATATCATTTAATAAAAATAATTTTTTGCTAATTCTAAATATTTAGAATCATAATTCGAAAACATAAGATCAATTTTTAACATACTTATAAAATGTTAATTAATGAGTTTAATGTAATCCTCCCTAACTCAGTTGGTTAGAGTGTCAGACTGTTAATCTGAAAGTCGTGTGTTCGACTCACACGGGAGGAGTTTTTTTGTTAAGGTTCAAACAAAAAAAGTGTCATTATATGGGGTTGATTCTGGCAATCGTAATTATTGGACTATTGCTGCTAATGGGCTATTCTTTTTATTACGTATATAATCATCGAGATGAAGTATTTGAAGTTACTGGAATAGAAATTCCTTTAATGCCTTGGATGAAACAGAAAAGAGTAAAAAAGGTTCAAAAACACCGACCAAATGCTAAAGCTAAGTATTTCCACCAAAATTCTAAGTCTCAAGTTGTTGAGCCGCAAGCAAGATCACAACCCCGGAAACAAAAAACCGAGAACAAGAGCGAAAAAATAATTTATAAGAAAACCAGTTTATCTGATTACACTATTGAAACTGATAATTCTCCTATAAAAGATATGTGTTTAGGTCAGAATGGAATTATTGCATCCGTGTCAAAAGATGGGAAGTGTGGATTTTATGTTACATCTACTCTTGATGAAGCCCATCAAGTACTAACTCAAAATTTTCTTTTGGATAGCAATGAAATTACTTCAATTTCTTTATTACATGAAGATCAAATGAAAATTTGCTATGCTTTGAAGAAGAATAAAACGCTTGTGGTATCAAAACTCAAATTGAACAAAGAAACTGAATCATTTGAACCAACTGAGCCACTCGTATTTTCTGACTTGTATACAAAAGCCTTGAATTATCTTCAGGCTAATCCATCTGGAAAATATATAGTATTGGTTGTCGATCATAATATTATTAAGATTATTAACACAAAAGGTGATGTTCTTTGCTCAAAAGAATTTGAAAACTTAAAGATCACTAGTTTTCTTTATCATGGGCAATCTGAGCATATATATATTGGAACCAATAATTCTATTGAAGTGGTTCGAGTTGCCAATAATGGGGAACACTTAGAACTCGTTTGCACCATTCCATCAAAATCTCAAATTGTTAGCTTGGCGTATTGTTCTAGTACAAAAGAGTTGGTTTCTCTCTCTAGCAACAATAGTGTCACTGTTTACAATTCAAAGATTCAAACCAAGAAAGTTAGAGAAGTGTGGGAAGTTCCATCAAGCAGAATTGTCGTGGCATCTGATAGCAAACCATACATTGCTATTATTTGCGGAAAATCTGCAATCAAAGTGGTTTCAATGAAAGATGGTTCAATAATCGGAGAGGTTTCAGAAGCACATAAAGGCGAAATCCACCACGCTATATTCTCCCAAGCGGTAGAGTGGCTATTTTTGGCTTCAAAGAGTCAACCAAACATAGAGTCTTTCAAGCTCTCCGAAAAATAAACTCTATACGATAATTCTTACTCATCGTTTTACAACTGGCCAGTATGGAAACAAAAAATCAGGCTAAAGTACCTGTTGTTGTTAATGTTTCTGTAAAAGGCCAACCAAAGGTTAGTATTATGGTCTCTGATTTGGGTTATTCTGAGATTATCTCATCTATTCAATCTGATGAACATCTCTGTTGGTATACAAACTATAACCTCGAAACGAAGGATGGAATTATTACTCATACTAGTACTTTTGATGGCATAAATGAAAATGAAATTCTTGATATACAATTAGTGCCTTTGAATAATAACGAGGGTGCATTAATAGAGCACGCAAAGCATTTTTTGAGAATTGTCTTTATATTAACTGAGATGCATAATATGATTGATTGTTCACAATCTGTTATTGGCTCAATTTTGAGGTCAATACCCAATGATAATCAGACTGTACCTGTTGAAGATTTTTCGCAGCTTTACCCACATTCTTACTCGAACTATTCGAGTTATCCGATAATAAGTCATTTTGATTTGGTTAACAGCTCTGTTTCTCTATCTGATCACTTTATTGGAATTCTTCAAAAGTTTAATTTAAGGACACATGAGGGTGAAGAGTTTATTGTGAAAGGATCTGAAACCGGCTGGTTTGTTAAGAATGAAAAAGTATTTTCCTCTCTACACATGCTGATTGCTGATATTTCATCCCATTTTAGAGATAATTATCTCAAAGTATCTAAAAAGTGGTGCTCGCTCATTCAATGTGAGAAGAATCCTTTCTCCCCTCTGATGAAAGTTCAAACGATATTACCCTCCCAAATCAAAAATCAAGATCGTCCAAAACTTAAACTCTTTTCTGGTTCGAAAAATAGTCTTCTTTCAACATCTCTTGATGATTCTATTGAATTAATTGGAGATGAAGATTACAAAGATATTCTCATTTCATCTGTTGAAGATGTATATATAAAAGATCTTCTTGATGGGATTTCTCAAATTAAAAGGGGCTTAATACCTCCTATTAATGAAAACAGAAACTATATTTGGAATGATCTTTTTATTTCCCATATTGGAGATCTTTCAATTTATTTTGAAGGGAGAGGAGGTGTTGAGACGGCACATAAAGTTGTATCAAACGAGATTAGAATATATCCTGTTTTAAAGAAGAAAATTAAAAATGCCAAAGTGGTCAGGACATTCGTAATCGACCTCTTTAATGAGAGATGGATGGCTCAAACTCTTATTCCTGGATTATTAAAGGGGAAAGCTCAAATTGTTTATGGTTTTCCTCCTGGAAATAAAGCAACATTCCAAATTCCCTCAGAGTTTAGTGGCTTGTTTGAAGATATAGCTCCAGAATTGAGTATAAGTCCCAGCATTATTAAAGGTGTGGATTCTCCAATTAGGAGTTCTTCCGATGTGAATGGTGTAATTGGATCTGATGGACAAAAATATATAGTTGATATGCATAGAATTACTCCAAGAGATGCAAATTATCCGGATCCTGTGAAGCATTTCTCATTTGTTGTTAGAGAATCCGCTCTCAAGAACTTCCAAGTTATGAAAACTCTTCAACAACACCATGATGAGCTTGTTCAGCTTGGAGGAAATCCAAAAAGGCTTTATTCTGGTAACAATGAAGAGCTTCATAAGAAGAGATCAGAGTATTTGAATGATCTTAAAAAGGTATCATTCGATATCAATTCTTTAACTCCTGATTCATCAGTTCAGAAACCAACAAATGATCTTATTGAACTTGCTACATTCATCAAAGAGGTGTTGATCGCACAATTTATTGAAGAGTATTTTATTGAAAGTCAGTTTATCAATTCTGGTTCTGCAATTGTTTCAGAAATGCATGGCAGGGGAATCAATGTAAGATATCTTGGTGAAATTGCAAAAGAACTATCCTCAAAGCCTGAAAGTGTTGTAACAGCTTCAGGTTTGTTATTAGTGGAAACAGAAATATTGATTAGGTCATTCAAAGTTTATGTCAGGAAGAACAACTTGTCTTTACCTCGTTTTATTGACCAATTAAATCTTCTTCTATCATCAGCGAATAATAATGAAGAAAAAAGGATTCTTGTTTCTCAGCTCACTGAAATTGGAAAATTCAAGTTTTCGTACACTATTCGCTCTCTACAATCCTGTCAAAGAACTCTCCTCCTGAAAGGTATATTGTCGTCATTTGGCATTTCAATACATTTAAACCCAGCAGATTCCCATATATCAATCTCAGATATTTCACATGTGAGTCCAAAACTCAAGTATTCATTTTATGAATCCCCTTTTATTACCGAATTGATTGATTTCGGTACAACTTGTTATCAAAACGGGGATTATACAAATGCTGAACAAATGTTTTTATCGGCTGTTTCACTATCGGATGTATCTATAAATGGAATGGACAAGATTATAGGTGTAGCATTATTTTACCTTGGCTTAATCTACCTTGGAAAGAATCAATCAAAGACTGCATATGATTTTCTGATTAAGTCAATGATAATTCAAGAAAGGTATTCTGACCAATTGGATCAAGAAATTATAATTCGTTACTCTGTTCTTTCTGAAGCCTGTAAGCAATTGGGACAAAAGAATATGTCATTTATTTTAGCATATCGTGCTTTTGTTTTATCTGCATTATTGTATCCTACTCATCCGTGGACAATGAAAGCATCAAGTGTTGCCGTCGAAAATGCTTATGAAGCAAACCCGAAGTATGCTTACAATATTTCAGTGTTTTATTTTGAACTTTGTGAACAACACAACATGGAAGCATCTGTTTTGGCTCAATTATGTCATCAGATCTCAATGCTATGCATTACTATCGGGTTTTATAGTGAAGCAATCAAATATGCAGAGAAGGCTACAAAGATTAACCCCATCCCTGAATTAGTATCCTCTTTTGAAATGATTAAGAATACTTATTCGAATGAGAAACAACCCAAAAAAGCCAAAAAATAGAGTTTAATAATAATAAACAGTTTAACGTTGATGTAGATTGCTAATTTATTCTTGTTTTTATACTGGCATACAATGTTTATGCTTCATCCGCATCAAGTTTATTATCTTCACACTGTTCGGATATTTTAGTTGATCGTAATCTTTTCTTATTCTTTGATTTGGGATTTGCAGAAAATAAATGAATAATTATTGATGGATTATCAATCATAATTAATACAACAGGAAGAGAGACAAGTGAAAGAACATATGGCCAATATATGCTCTGCTCACCTTCAGCTCTCAGATTGTTTTTAAAAATGCATAAATCCTTTCTAACGCGTGCATCATTGAACGAAATATGTCTTCCTAATGATTCATCTTGAGTCTTGATTACGAATGAAGGGAGTTGACCCCATTTATCACAGGAACATGATTGAATATATACGCTAAACAAGGGCCCAAATCCAGAACCAATATATGATTTATGTTTGTTTTGAATAAAAATGCACTTGGATATCCTTGATGTCGTTGAAAACATGAACATTGAATCAACAAGACTATTATTAATAAAATTCGATTCAGATATCAAAGAAAACCCTAAAGAACTCGAAATGAAAATAAGATATTTCCCTGTATTTCTTTCAGAGTTAACCCTAATAAATACAACTGAAGGGGAATGATGAATATATAAAAGCCCCGATTCCCTTATAGGGCTGTTATTTGAAGAATTCAACCCATCTATGCTGGTATCAGATTGGGTAATACTGGCAGTGTCTTTATTCAGGCACACTGCAGTCTGAACTGAATTAATAATTGATGATAGAATTATATTAAATATCGATTTTTCATTGCTAAATAAAAAAGCATTTGATCCTTTTAAAGCTAAACAATGTGTAATGCAGACCTTTAATAGCTTCATTTTGCTTCCTGTAATATAAAATGCTCCTCCTTCATTAGTAGAGGAACATTTATGAAAAATGGTATTTGATATATCAATATTTCCAACAAATCCGTTGGAAAAAATTGCTCCACCTGGTTCTGTTGATTGGCAAGAATCAAAATAACAATGAAATATTGTTGATGATTCAAAAATAGTTTCTCTTTGTCCTATTGTTACATCATTTAGGGATAAAAACAGGACAAAGATTAGACACATTAATTTAAAAAAATAATTTTTCTCCCCAGAGGAGTCGAACCTCTATTCCGGGATTCAAAGTCCCATGTGCTAACCGCTACACTAGGGGAGATTTACAAAAAAATCTCCTAAAAGGCAATCTGAATGAGATTCCAGTTCTCTGTTCAAAGTGTAAATCCATTTAATGGGAATAAATTTGTACCATATTTGGGCCGTTGTATATCGAAGGTTCAAAATTCACAAACGTTCTAAATCACAATTACTGAAGAGTAGCTTAATGACCATATTGTCATCCTTGGCTGCTTTATCTAGTCAATTTGTGATGAATCGTGCCGACCTATTAAGATCTTCCCCCGTAAGATTTACTAAAATGGCTTCTAAATCCCAATCTATTGTTGTTATTGGATCTTCCAGTGTTATCTCATCAAGATTTGGACAAAATTTGGTGAACTGTACAATCTCAACAATATTTAAAGAAACAAAGATTTCTCCTAATCTTATTACCTTTGAGAACAGTTCGTATTTTGATGAATGGTTATACAAAAACCAAAAGAACTCTTCTGATCAGATTCGATCAATGATATATAGTTTTGTTATCGATGAGGATTCTAATGGATATCACATATCTATTTATAATAACTTTAGTCTATCTGATTCAAGGAATCGACTACTACTAATGAACAGGTTAATATCCCAAGCTATTAATGAAAATCCAGAGTATGATATTTCAATCACCCCTGTATCATTATCACGGCATATATCTGGAAACTACGTGTCACTTATGGTTCCAATATTTATTACTTTTGGTGTTTTGAATATATGTATGTTATTTGTTGGTCAGGCAATTGAAGATGTTTCGTCTGAAAAGAGACCATATATGCTTTCAACAGGCCTATCCCTCCCATCATATTGGATAGGTTGCTTTATTGCGGATTATATTGTTTGGATAGGAACAACATCTTTGTTGTGGATGGTTTATTATTTGAGTGATACCCCAATTTTTACAAATCATCTTCTTGAATCATATCTTTCTCTGATAATATCAGGTCCAGGTGTGATTTTACTTGTTTATTGTGTGTCTTTTGCTTTTTCATCACCAGAGACTGGATCAAATTACGCTTATTTTTTTATAATGATTCCTTTTCTACTCCTAAGTGGTGGTAGCAACATAACTCCAAATGCCAAGTTTAATAAGCTGTTGGGGAAAATTCGAATGTTATATCCCGTTTCCAATCTCTTTCATTTGTTTAATCTTATTGCTAATAATCGCTTTAAATATAGTTCATTCTCTATTATTCCATACTCTATTATAATATGTGTTATAATGTTAGCCTTTATTGAATGGACATTCTATTTTAGTGAGAAGAATCAAGCTTCATTAAGTTTTGTATCATATCGTGATGAATTTTTATCTCATCGAGCGAAACACATGGCAATTGGAGCTAAAGAACATGAAGATAGTGTCAAAAAAGGAGACAAACAGTTTATTATGAGACTTATTGATGTTTGTAGGCTTTTCTTTTCTTCAAAAAGGAAAGCAATTGCGGCGGTAAATCATGCAACTTTTGGTATTTCCAAAGGTGAAATCTTTGGACTTTTAGGTGCAAATGGAGCCGGGAAAACGACATTGATGAAAATGATATCAGGAAGGCTTTCAATGAGTTATGGATCAATTTTATTTGAGAATAGCGCTAATAATATCCCATCAGTTGCTTTGTGTCCTCAATTCGATGACCATCTCAGTCCTGAATTGACAGGTGCTGAGACACTCAAGTTTTTCTCCCTCCTATATAAAATTCCATCGATCGAGTTTGATCAGATGTTTGAAAAATTTGTACATAAGTTAGATCTTCAAGATCATATACATAAATGTATATCAGAAATGAGTGGAGGAAATGCTCGGAAAGTATCCATTGGTGTTTCTTTTCTCTCTCAGTCCCCAATACTGATGCTGGATGAACCAACATCTAGTCTTGATCCAGTTGCTCGCCATTGCATTCATGATTTGATTGTTGAGCACAAAGGGAGAAAAACCTTTATATTATGTACCCACCTCTTAGGAGAAGCTGAAAATCTATGCGATAACATTGCAATTATGATAAAAGGATGCATCTATACATATGGATCACCTCAATTGCTCTCCAATCATTTTGGAAAAGACTGGAAGATCGATGTTTTATTCCAAAACATTCAATCAATAACAGAAGGCGAAAAATATATTAATGAAAATATTCCATCTCCAAAATTACTCTTTAAAAGACAAAGAACCCATGTATATTCTGTTCCCTGCAACTTAGTGTCACTGCCAGATCTCTTTACAATCATGCAAAATGGGATAGACAATGAATGTGGGATTGCATATTTCACCTGTTCTTCATCGACTCTCGAGAAAGTATTTATGGAATTAGTTAAAATGACAGAAAACATTGATGAATCTCCCAAAGATGATAGATCTCTTCTTTAGATTCAGCGGTTGTCTCATAATGATTTGGGCTCTTCAGCTGCTCATTTCTTTATGGTTTGGCTATGCTTTGGTTTCATATCTTGTTAAAAATCGTTTTAATCATCTTATTAGGATTGCGGCTGGCATACCAATTGGATTTTTTTTCTTCTCATGGCTTGTATTTATCTTTTCATTTAAAAGAGTTCTTACCGAGAAGATTTCATATATTCCTATGTTTTTGACAATTGTTTTATCAACTTATTTAACTAAAAAAGTACGAGAAATGCATTTATCACCATATGTTAAACTGGGTCTGGTCGAGTTCACAACTCTTGTATCGTTTGGGTTTTTCTTTGTGCTATTAATGTATAAATCTATGTTATATAAAGGCCGAGAGTCAAAAGGAGCTGGATACGGTGACATTCCTTTTCATTTGAACATTGTTTCTGGATTTTCGAATGGCTGCAATATAAAAAGGGACAGCTTTTTTAAAGTTGATACAGTATTCTATGCTGGAGAAAAACTTGCTTATCCCTATATGACTAACTATCTCACTGCTGTATATATGGCGACAGGCAATGCAACAATGAGAGCTGCATTATTGTGGCCATCTTCATTTATGATTTTATCTCTGCTATTTGGGATATATTATCTAGGATATGAGTTTCACCAATCTCATTTCTCATGTTTATTATCTCTGTTCTTTTTCTGCAATCTGGGTGGCCTGGGTTGGATTATGTTATTTTATCCTGGCAAAGGTACCACTGATATGATTCATAATTGGGGGAATGATCAGTATGAATACTGGTTCCATCCAATAATGCATGTCTTAATACCTCAAAGAGCATCACTGTGGTCTATGCCCCTTTGTTATTGGACATTGATGTGTCTTATTTATGGAATAAGAACCAAGGAATGGGAATTTTTTGCGCTTGCAGGTATTTATACAGGAATAACCCCTCTTGTTCAGGCACATAGCTTTGTTGGAATGGCTCAATGGGCAGTAATATATGCCATTCTTACTTTTCCATGGAAGAGGAAAGAATATTGGGTTGAATACATCAAATTGTGGGCAATATTTGGGGTGGTAGCAAATGCATTAGCATTGCCGCAGTTTATTCCATACATGAATAGGGTGAAAACAAAAAATGATGAGTTTGTTGCTTTCAATCCAATATGGTCAAAACATAACACCGGTAAGAAGATTTATACTCCAATTGTTATGTGGTGGAGAGGTTTGGGAGTCTTTGGGGCTGTTGCTTTGGTTTTTGGATGGGCTACTTTGTCCAAAGAGCAAATCATACTTTATCTGCCTTCTATTATAGTATTTGTCATTACTAATTTCATAAGATACCAACCATGGGAATTAGATAATACTAAAGTGTTTTATGCTGCATGGATACCATTAGCACTTCCTGTTGTTGGGCAGTTCTTCGCCAAGCTTTTCAAGAGACCAACAACATCAATTATTGCTTTGTTATTAATTTTTGCTGGGACAGCATCTGCTTTAAGGCATTTTATTAATGCCTTTTCTACAAAAAGTGATATGTTTGAGTCTGATGCTGTAGTTTTTGGAGACTGGATATCTGAAAATACTCCTATTAAATCCATTTTTTTGACATCAAATTGGCATGCACATCCAGTTTTAACATTAGCAGGACGTCAAGGTTTCATGGGCTATGGAGGATGGGTCTTAAGCCATGGGTTAGATTATTGGGGTCGAAGTGCGTCAATTAATGATATGACAAAAAACCCTGACAAAATAACCAAATTCAATAATAACAATATCACATATGTTGTTTCAAGAAGAAAAGAATTCCCAATATTTGAGAAAATTGAAGTGAATGATCTATGGACATTGATATATTCAAATAATGACTACAAAGTATGGAAGAGGGTTGTTTAAATTCTTTCTGAAGCCCATAGTTTTATTAGTTCAATAATGATCTCGGCGGAAGCAACCATCTGGGAAAGTACGGCAAACTCCTTCCTTGAATGCGGATTATATCCTCCAGTAAAAATATTCGGGGTTGGAATTCCGTTTTCTGTGAGAAATGTTCCATCAGTACCACCTCTAAATGGAATTTCCTTAACTTCTTTGCAGACCGATTTGCACGCTGTCAATAAATGATTCCTGATATTTGGATTCTTTGATATTCCAATTGATATATTGCTATATTGTTTGGTAAACTCTATTTGAACATTCCCATCTGAGTATAATGAAGCAACAGTTTCAGCAATACTCCTAACTTTTTTAAGTCTCTTTTCCATGTTTTCCTCACTAAAATCTCGGATAATCAAACCAACTGTGGCACAATCAGTTTCTCCTTGAATATAATTTGGATAGAAATAGCCATATTCCTTATCTGTTGATTCTGGTGACTCACTACGAGGTAAATTCGATACTAATTGCGTAGCCATCAACACTGCATCTGAAAATCTCCCACGACAATAACCCGGATGTTGGACAAAACCATTAAATGTGATTTTAGCCTTGTATGCATTGAAGCATGAAGTATTGATTGAAGGTGGTGGAAATGAATCAATGGTGTAAGCAATTCGGGAATTTATTTTTGAATAGTCTAAAAACTTCATCCCCGCTGAAATTTCTTCATCTGTGTTAAACAGCAACTCAATTGGACCATGGGGTATCTCGTTTCGGACCACAAACTCAAATGCAGCCAGAATATTAGCGATACCCGCTTTATCATCAGCTCCGAGCAGCGTGTTACCATCGGTCACAATAAGAGTATCACTAACACAATCTTTTAGTGCAGGATTTAAAACTAAATCGATCTCTTCCCCATTAATGAGTTTAATCGCACTTCCATCATAATTTTCAATAATAGTTGGTCTCACATTTTTTCCAGATGTTTCATCAGATGTATCAACATGTGCATTAAACAATATTGAAGGTGCGCCTTCATATCCTTGTGTAGCTGGTATTTTTGCCAACACGAATCCATACTCATCGATACTAACATCATTTATCTTAAATTCATTAACAAGTTCGTGATAAAGCAACCTACAAAGATCCATCTGACAGTCTGTTGAAGGTTTCTTCCCATCTTTCCGCAATGAGTCCGATGAAGTATCAATAGCTACATACCGCAAAAACCTATCTAGAATAGGCGAAGAAAGCTCCTTTCGGGCTAAGCGCCTGGAAATTTCCTGGTGAGAGAACATTACAAAAGGGTAATAATTACCTCTGGAAAAAATGACATAATGAAAATTGCCTCGTCATCTAACAACGACTCGAAGGAGTATATGGATTATGTCAAGCAGAATTTTGATACTAACGATGTTATAATTTCCCGAATAATTGAGATTTTGGGCGATATAGGTGATTATAAAGCAAAACTTGCGACATGTAAAGATTTGAGACCAAACTTTGGGGGGATATTGAAGAGTATTGAGGACCAAAATATGGAATTGAAGATATTGGAATGCAAAAGGGACTATTACAAGGAGAAATGTGCAAATTTTTTGAATGAAGAGCAGATTCTTGGGAAAATGTTAGAATCTGATGTAAAGGATATAAAAAATGAGCTAAAATCGATCAGCATTGAGGAAAATGATCGTACTACAGAAGAACTGAACAAAAAAATTGAGTTCCTTACTATGCATCTCACTCAAATGAAACCTAAATAAATAGTCCTATTATCAATAGTCTTTTACTTTAGCACCGCTATTAATTAACAATAACATATTTTCATTCCGATTAAGAGAACTTGCCCAGTGATATGGTTGCAACCCTGATTTAAAAACAAAAAAAGAACATCCTTGAGGCTCACGTTCGCTCCGTGTTCGATCAATACAGACATAATATCAGTATTAGATTTGGATGAGGCAAAGTGTAATGGAGAGGCTCCCTATAATGTTGAAAAATCCCATAAAACATGTTAGAAAAGTGGTGATACTGTTAACATTCCCACCAAGTTGACAAAGAACGCGCACCATATCTATATTTGAACAGTCCACAGCAATGTGAAGTGGTGAAATCAACTTATTTGTTAAACAGCATAGCAAATCTGGAAATAATACCGCAACATAGCACACAAAGTCTATTTTGTTATTCGATACAGCATGATGCATAATAGAATATCCATCAATATCTCTATATTTTTCACTTGCCCCGTTATTCAATAAAACCTGGAAACATTCAATATTCCCTCCATATGATGCATAATGAGTTGGTGGTCTTTTTTTTCTATCGCATCTATTTATGTCAGCTCCGTTGTTTAACATGAATTTTTCGCACTCAATACTATTAAAAAATGCAGATAATGATAATGGGCAAATTTCTTTTCCAAAAAAAGGATAGTCATCATTTCCTACTTCAATATCCATATCAAAAGTCCCGTTAATACAATAAAATCTCTCCAATTCTTCTACATCATCATTCATAATAGATAGAAGAAAACCATTGGACATAAATAATAAGAATCGACTCCAAAAAATATTAATTAGTGAGTATTAGTTTTAATGGTTATAAACACACAATTAACTAGAATCATTAAAGCAGAAAGTTATGCTATCATTTAACATTGATTTCATTTGGTCTTGAGAACAATCATATTTTGGTCGGGGAAACACTTATAAAACTGTTGTTGTAGTGCAATAGTATTTGTTAAGTAGTAATTATCAATATTGATGTTATTTCAATTGAAAGATACAACATCTTTGAATTATGTTTAGCTGACTACCTCGATTCACAAATTCATTAAGCTACAAATTAGTGAACAAAAACTTGACAAATGATTCTCCATTTATATCCAATTTCTGATCAATTTGATAATTATATCAAAACAGATCACTGAATACATAGATGAATAAAAATACTATTTAAACAAGTTAATACCCGAATTTACCTATTATGTTCAATACTTTACTCCGATTAAAGATTAAATAAATAGAATTACAAGTTATCCCAATAATTCGACATTTATGTCGACCATCCGAATTCTCATTAATATCGATTAGGAATATTGCTAAAATGTTTCGAAATTGGGCTTAGAGCCAGACAAAATACAATTTGGTTCTTATATTTTCCCTTATAGGGAAATAAAATTGGAATAATTTGATCCCCTACTTTGTTTATCTGTGAGGTTAAAGATTAGTATAATGGCTTCATATTCGCCATCATCTATTGGTTCATATCATTCCGATATAAGAGTTGGTATAAGAAAATACTTTGTGATTTTCAAAGTAAGAACATATAGATATTCGAATTAAATGGGTTTGAATCACTATCAACATAAAAATCACCTCAATATCCATCGTATTTTTAATATTTTGATAAGAAATGATTTGAAATATTGATGTTCTTATCTATAAAAAACAGTCCTTGATCAATATCTTTTTACTATTAAAAAAATTCATTATTTTATTATAATGCCCTCATTTTGGAAACAATACAACAATATATTCAAAAAATTCTCAAATATGAGTTTGTTTTTTATACCAAGTATCTCATGATATTCAAATTACCATTGGATAACAAATGCTTCTTTTTCATTCTTATTAGGATCAGGTTCCATAATATTTCAGAATGGAGAAAAATTGTTTGGGATAATTGAATAAATAATCTGGTTTTGGGATTCCAAAAAATACTCAGTCAACAAGAGATGTTTCTGGAATTTTGTGGAAGAATCGAGGAATTTTTTTTCTAGTAATGTCAAGGGTCTAATTACATTCATTTCATTTCGATTGAATTCATCTGATACATAATAAAGCCATAAAAGCCTATATTTTGAAGAAATTCGAATATTTAGGAATAAATAGAATAAATCCAATTTTTCAATGAATAACCAATGTAGAAAAAAGGATCAAATCCCAAATTTTATCCCAATTCTGAAAAAAAATAACATTTCGGTTTTTGGCATTTTTTCCATTGATTCAATGACACATCATTCATCTCCCACAAGTAACACTCAAGCTGGATTTTCGCATCATATTGAATTTATCGATAATTATTTAGAATTATTAGCCCAATACGAGTCAAAGATCCCAGATATCATCAGGTTTGTCAACTATTTTGATTCTTCAAAGAAAGAAGGATATTTCGAGGGTCAAAATGATGAAGATTTTATTTTCAATAAAATCTTAGATTGGGATAATTCTTGCAGCCTCAAAATGTTTGAAAAAATTGGAGAGAAAGAACTACGAACAATGCTTTATGGATGTTTTGAGCATTGTATTCATAGAATGAAACAAGTCAATTTCCACAAAAAGATTATCAAAGCAGCCCAAAATGGACAGATTATGACCATTATTTATCTTCTTCAACACGGTGTTGATATAAATAGGGAAGTATCACCAGGTACCGCACCACTATTAAAAGCTGCATCAGAAGGATATTTTTGTATCGTTGAACTCCTTATTTCTCATGGTGCCGAGATAAATTCTAAAGATATGGCCATTTTTATTGTATATATGGAAAAACTCCCATTCATATGGCTGCATTAAATGGGCATGTACATATAGTGAAGCTCTTGATTGAGAATAAAGCAGATGTTGATCCAAAAGATTCATATTTCGAAATGTGATTATTGAAGATACTCCTTTGTATTTTGCTGCTGGATCCGGCCATCTAGATATTGTTCAATACCTTATTGACAATGGTGCAAATGTTTATTTAAAGAATAAAAATGGTGAGACATCTCTTCATTATGCTGCCAAAGCGGGTCACTTAAATATTGTTTATTATTTGGTCAATAATGTAGCAAATCTGGATATTATGAATGAAACTTTTTTTTGTGTACCCACCCCCATTGATTTGGCTTTAAAAAATGGTTTTACAGAAATTGCCAGATTATTATTTAAAAAACAAGGTTCTTACCTGAATGGAATTGACAGTAATAAACAATATCTTCATTGGGTTTCAGAATATGGTTATATTGATATTGCCAAAGATCTTTTGAAGGCTAATTTTGATATAAATGCTAAGAGTATTATTATAGAATTGTTAAGTTTGGAAAAACCCCTCTTCATCATGCTGCAAGCTTTGGACATTTAGATATGGTGGCTTTTTTAATCGAGAACAATGCTGATGTTCATGCTGAGGATAATGATGTAATAGATAGTGATTTTTGGAAATACAGCTCTTCAATATGCAGTGTTCCAAAGACACATTACAATTGTTGAATTTCTCATTAGTAATAACGCTAATATTAATACTTGTAATAAATCAAATAATGTTTTTATTATAAACAAACTCCTCTTCATCTGTGTATCTTGACGAAATGTCAAGAATTAGCTACAATTTTGGTAAACAAAGGATCTGATATAAATGCAAAGGATATTTCCATAGTTCTTTGATTATTGGTGACACTCCTTTTCAATTAGCAGTTAAAGCTGATAATCTTGATCTTATTCGATTTTTTTTAAAGCAATTAATTGGTTATGATCACAATGCTGGCAATTGTGAAGAATTAATGTTTTGTGCTGCAAAGAGCGACTCGATCGAAGCAGTTCTATATGCATATCAGATAAATAAAGATTCTATTCGAGCAGAAGATGAAGAAGTTCATATTTGGTTTAGAAGCTTACTCCCCTTCATTGGTCCGCAAAAAAGGGCAATCTCTGTATTGTTAAGTTTCTCATTAAGAATAATGCCAACATCGATGCAAAATCAAAAGATAATAAGTCCCCTCTCTATTTTGCAGCTCAAGGAGGTCATTTAGAAGTTTTTATCTTTCTTATCGATAATGGAGCCAACATCAAAGATGGTATTGATAATATGGGCTATCTTCATTGGTCATGCAAAAATGGATATTTAAAAATTGTTGAGTTGCTCTTTAATAAGAATGTTTGCATAAATGATCAAGATGGAATGATATCCATTATTATTTTGGACAAACACCCCTTCATTATGCAATTGAATATGGACATGATAAAATTGTAGGATATCTCATTAAAAAAGCAGATCTTAATAGGATTAATAAGAATGATTCTCTTTATATACTAAATTAACTCCATACAATTTGGCTTGTCGACTAAAAAATCCCTTGATTCACCAAATATTTGATGATTTTTTTGGAACAACATTTATTCCACCACCTAGATTGTAGGAATCCTAATTAAAGTAAAAAAGATCTAAACAGTATTATTCCATCATTGATATTATTTGGAAGATCAAATCATAATTGAATTCCAAAGTGAATTGATCCAAAAAATCTCTAAAATTGATTATTTGAACAAAAACTTCATTAAATCAATTAATTTACCTTGATCCTCATATAAATTTGTAATTATAGCAGTATTCAAAACCAAAATGTCTCAAAAAGATTCTTTTGCTTGGTAAATTATTTAATCAATATCATTAACAATCGAATCAATAATCCTCAAAGATATTTAATCATCATTGTGTTACTATTATCGTAATGGGAACCAAAACGAAGAGAACAGGGGTTCTCTATTAATGATTTATCCTTGATTCCTAATAAGGCTCATGTATTCATTGTTAATGTGAATCAAAAAATGATCCATTCAAAAAATTTACTCAAACTTCAAAACAACAAACCTAGGTCTATAAATTTCATTGGTTGTAGGAAACTCAGTTAAACTGAAAACGTTGACGTTATATGATACCAAGAGGGTTCCTGGAGCAGATATATGAGGGTGAGCTTTTGCATTGTATGAAAACGAGTTGTTGAATTGTTTGGGTTCTGGTGTTGTGTAGAATACCACAGGGCTACCGAAAACCAATGGAGATGTACCTATTGCATACTTCAAGTAATTGCTTAATGTATCATGCTCATATATTAAAAAGTATTTTCCTTTATAATTTCCTGATGTTATGAATGTAACACTTAGTTCGGGAGATACATGATCAAAAAGAGACGAAGAGTCTGTATCGCATTTAGAAACATCATTAATCCAAGATTTTCCATCATAAAAAACCCAAGCATCCGTATTATGGAAATTGGCTTTTGAAACTCTTGCTACAACCATTTGTTTGTAAGCATCAGAAAGCCTATTCCTAATCCCATATATATAAACATGCCCATCAACCTTTGTATTGTCCATAATTGCAGCCCCAAAAGTAATGATGTGTGAGGCTGTTTTGTGGAACAGAGGAATGCCAAATTTGATTTCATACTCAGAGAAATTTGCCCAACCATCAGAACCAATTGGAATTGTAATTAAATCTGTTCTGGATGGGTTCATTGTCATATCATATGTGAAAGATATAATATATACCTTATTTCCGATAGCAATTCCATCACTTAGCCAAGAATTATAACCAAAAATGCTGGTATTTGTCATTGTACCCCTATCGCCATAAATAAAATGCCTATTATTATTTAAAGGGGTCTTTCCAATAAAATTTGCGGCAGAATTGTGGATCATTAATGGGCCTTCCATATATTTATGGGTAATATGGTCACACCACCCAAGAAGCGTATCGCTAAATATAAAAAGTGTTTTCGTTGAACCAGATGCACTCCATATTGCGTCTTCACCATCCAATGAAATCGAATAAATGCCATCAGCACCACTCCATCCCTCATAATTGTTAAAAAGCTCTGTCCACTCGGAATCATATAATGATGTAATTGCGGGAAGGCCTTTACTCGAAGTAAGAAGAGAAAAAACTAAGTAGACTATCCAAAAACAAATTATGAAGCAAATCATCACAAATATGAATCTGATAAAATTGAGAAAAAACTGTGTCAGTCGTTCCTAAAAACAACACATATTTACAAAATAATCGGCTTTACAAATAAACTAACCGTTTTGGCCTATTAAGTGGTAAGAATTTTACCCTTTATCTCAGACAGTTTTCTGCATGACGCAAACCTTCATTATTCGCAAGATCCCTGTCAGTGTTAGTCAAGAGGATTTTATTAACCACCCTAAGATACAGACCATTATTAGGGAATATAAAGCAGAAATTAATTTTATACCATATCATTTGATAGGCGAAGAATGTTGTGGACCATGCACTAGCATTGCTCAAATTTATACCCGTGAATACCCTAATATCTCTGTTTTAACCGAACCATTTAGCAGTTTAACCGAAGACCCCCTTTTCAAATCTGTGATTATTGAACGAAATCCACTATATTACAACAATCAAGATTTATCTCAAGAAAAAGCTTTTGCTTCAATCGATGAAGAAGCGGAATTCATTGATTTTAAGAAGAGTTATGAAGAAGAAATTACTATGAACGATGGTGAGTTAAAGAATGATGAAAAAGTGGTCAATTACGAAGAAATGTATCAAAGAAAGGTCGCCCTTCTTAATAAGTTTGCAATGCTAAATGAAAAGAAAGACAAACCAAAGAAGAAGAAGAACCAATAATGTGTGCCCCATTCATCGTTAATAAAGGGATTAAACAGTTTTTCCATTTCACACAATTTTGTGAAGAACAATAATAATGATCGTTGGGGCTTGAATTAAAAAGTGTCAGACTAATGTTTGTTCTAATTCTGGTTCAAGTCTTAGCAATAGAGAACAAACCGAATTTATTTAAAAAACTTACTATGAAGAACGCAGATGGAAAAAAAGAGGAAAATATAATAACTAAACCAGATGATAAGAAGAAGGAGGTTTCTAAACCAGATGATAAGAAGAAAGAGGTTTCTAAACCAGATGATAAGAAGAAAGAAATAACCAAACCAGATGATAAGAAGAAGGAGGTTTCTAAACCAGATGATAAGAAGAAAGAGATTTCTAAACCAGATGATAAGAAGAAAGAGATTTCTAAACCAGATGATAAGAAGAAGGAGGTTTCTAAACCAGATGATAAAAAGAAAGAGGTACCTAAACCAGATGATAAAAAGAAGGAAATAACTAAACCAGATGATAAAAAGAAAGAGGTACCTAAACCAGATAATAAGAAGAAGGAAATAACTAAACCAGATAACAAGAAGAAGGAGGTACCTAAACCCGATAACAAGAAGAAGGAGGTACCTAAACCCGATAACAAGAAGAAGGAGATACCTAAACCAGATGATAAGAAGAAGGAGATACCTAAACCCGATAACAAGAAGAAGGAGATACCTAAACCAGATGATAAGAAGAAGGAGATACCTAAACCAGATGATAAGAAGAAAGAAGATACAAAGAACGATGATGGTCCAGCACCAATTGTTGAAAAAAAGGATCCCCTTGAAGAAGTCAGCGCATCTAACAAATGGATTAACATTGATGACTTTTTGATGCTTTCTTTATTTGGGTTGTTTGTTCTTGTTCTTTCAGCAGCCTCATACTATTTTTTGGTTAAAAGGAAAAGTTCAAATGAAAAGGTTGATGAACAACTATTAGTAACAGAAGATTATTTCGAATAAAAATAAGAATATCATTTTAGAGGTCATACCCAAAAGATCTGCACATATCTCTGTATGTTGTAGAGGTTTTTGGAAGGTTTGTTGATCCTTCACTGTTGTCACATGATGGTATAAATCCTGAGTACCCAGTTTTGTGTGTATGGTACTGCCATGAATAATCCAAAAGATTTCTGTCTTCTCTCACAGATTTTCCTCGATTTCCTTTCCATTCATGAGGAATATGCCCTGTGTATCCAGGTGGAAAGTGAGTAACCCTTGTCGTTCCTTCAACATCTGACTGGGTCATTTTACTCAATGTTCTTGGTTGGGTTGGAGGAGCTCTAGGTTCAGAATCCATATTGTTGATTGATCCGAAGCACTGTCTATATGTCGTAGTGGGGAAGGGTGGATCAAGTTTTGGTTTAACAGTACTATTAAACTCATTAGGATATTGAACAAGATCCATTTTGTAACTCTTGGGTCTGTGATATACAATTGAAGATGGCTTTTCTGCTATATCTGAAGAATAAAGACTTTTTGGTGTGGCCGAATAATGAACAGAGCTTGTAGTAACAGCAGTAGAAAGATTCCTCCCACGAACCTTTTTAACAGTTTTTCCGGTAAAATTACTGCCGTATGTGGTTTGATGAGCTGGATTGACTGCTCGAGAAAACATTAATAACGTATTAGACGATAAAATAAAGAAAATGTAAAACATTTATTGTCTTGTTGATCCACTATAGATTGATGTTGGCATTTCGAAAGTGGGTCTAAGTTTGGAGGTTTGGGTTTGGTGTATTCTTGATGAGATTGTTGACATGACTGAAGGAGGTGGATCATCAGATTCGAGAGAATCAGAACTCTCGCTTCCTGTGAATAACTGATCCTGTTCTTCCCTTTGACGGATGGATACTGATCCAGGCCTTCTGATACATAATGAATTAAACTGAAGTGTTTGAAGATCAGATAAATTAGAATCCACATGTTCAGTGATTTCTTTTGTCATTTCCGGAGTGTCATATTCGGTTGAACCAGGAACATCGATGCTTTTTACAGTGTTAGTGTCTGAGTTTTCACTGGCAGAATCAACAAATGGAAGAGGGAGCCCAATCAACGAAGATATTCCTGAGTGTGTATGCAAATCAGTTCTGTGAAGAGTTTGTACTAATTCAACGTTTTGATCATCTATTAATTCATCTAATGCTGGAATTCCTTTTGATGCCAAGAATGAATGAATGTTAAAGAGAGCCATGTTTCTCAAAATTGTGTTAACCACATTCTTTTGGTTATCAGAGAGTTGTTTGATTACACTATCTTTTTCATTGGCCTTTACTTTGGCAAGAGCCTTGTAAATATCATCCCTAGGAAGAGCACATGAAAGTATTGATTGAGATTCGGACAAACCCTCAAGGAATGAGATTATGCTTTTAATTGATTTTGGACGAGCGCCATCATATTTAAGTTCATTAATACTACGGCTATGTTTCACAACTTGAGTAAGTATCTCCATTCCTTCATCTCCACAGTAATTAAGCCGAATATCGAGGCTTTTCAGAGATTTATTGTGTCTTAAAGCATTCAAAAATGGTAAAAGCTCTTTCCTCAATCCTTTCTTCTTTTCACCAACTAGTGAAAGCATATACAAATGCTTTATATCGAGAATTTTAACAAGTAAATCACCAATACCCTTATTTGAACTTGAAAAGTTTTTCCCAATTCGAAGACATCTGAGATTCTTAAACTTGTGACATTGATGAATAATTCTACTCAAATCTTCTGCACTTAATCCATTGTTCTCAAAGCTAAGCATTGACCATTTTTTAGGGGCGAAAGTTTCCAAAGCTACCAAGATTTTGATAAGTTTTTTCCCATTTAACTTTAAACTGCCCAACCAAAGTTTAATAGATGTAAGATTTTCATTCTTCGTTATCGTAAAAATAAGTCTCAGAATTTGCTCAATTGATAAAGAGGTACCACTAATATCCAACTCTTCAAGTTTATCTGAAGCAGCCAAGAATGATACTAATGATGAGAAAGCCCCAGATTTCAGTTTAGAGTTAGGAAGCTTAAGAGTAACAAGAGGTTGGGGATAGGAAACCAATGTTTCGAGGATTCTTTCAACTCCAGAAGAGGCACCACCAATATCCAAGGATTTCAAAAATAAATATCCTCTTTCACTCATATTCTTATAATGCTTATGAAATTCGTTTGCGCTTTCGTCAGATATAATCCCCCCAGATATATGCAAATACTGTAGTTTCCAAAGATTATTATTAATTGATAATGATTTGAGTAAAATATCAACAGATTGCTTGGATAAATTGCAATCATTAAAATCCAAATAAAATACTGGGGTTTCAACAGAAGCCAGTGCTGCCATAAAAGGAGAACAATCCTCAAAAGAATTACCAGAAAGATCCCAATAGTTAATTTTGCATGAAGGGTTTTTTAAGAGAGCCTGGCTCAGTTCCTCAATTCCATTTTCTATCATGCAATTCTTTAAAGACACTAAACCTAGATTCTCTGATGACCCAATCATTGGTGACAACGAAGCAAGCAAATCAGGTCTGCATATATCATTACAAACGATCCCAAAGACATAAGGGGAGTGCATTATACTGTTGAAAAATGGCAAGAAATCCATTGGATCTTTAAGATTATTCTCAATAATATTCATCGGAAGCTGATTTAAATCAATTATACCCTGACCTGTAATCAAATTCTTGTGATAATACCTCACAACATCATGATAATAAGATGTACTATAATACGAACAATAGGCATTATATGTAAACTGAAACTGCTGAGAGGGAGAAAGCTTTGGCTTGAAAGGAGGAAAATGCTTTGTATCATGGGGCGAAAACCTGAACCCTCGTTGAGATATGAAAATTGATGCAGATAAATGGTAATCTCGTATCACATTTCGAGCTAAACGCATTGCCTCACCAGTGTATATCATTATTTTTGCATCTTCGGTGAAAATTGTAAAAGTGTAATCATTTGAAGTTTCCATAGACACAATATCAAGAAGGTGGACTATTTTCAGCTCAGAAAACGATTTCCCAAAAAATCTCTTTTTGGCTAAAACCAATAAATGCTCAGACAAACAGCACGCCCCATGCTCATATTCCGTGCCGTTTATTGTCAGGTTAGCCCTCAAAGCAATATGGATTTTAGCTTGGTGCAATGGAACTAATTTTTCGACAGACTTTTGCTCCGAATTAGTCAAGTGATAGTCAAATGAAGGAGATGGAGTAGAAGACATCAATAATAAAATTGAGTTTGTGGTTTTATTCGGACTACAGATATTGGTATTCAAAATTTTAATCTCTTATTTCAATTTTCTGAATATAATTGGCAGGTTTTGTGAGAAAACCACATTTGTCTTCGGTTTATTTTACTAGGTTATTCCGGACGATAGAAAAGTGGGTGAGATGTCCAGGAAGCGCACAGCTTATTTCTATGATGAGGAGATCGGGAACTATTATTATAGCCAAGGGCATCCCATGAAGCCTGTCCGAGTTCGTATGGCACATGATTTAGTGTTATCTTATGGGATTCATCGCCATTTTGAAGTTTTTCAACCGAATCGAGCTTCTCCGGTGGAAATGATGGGATTTCACACTGCTGAGTATGTCAGATTTCTTGAGGGCTTAACTAGGGATACACAATCTAACGATTTGAAAAAGTTTTCTTTTGGTACTGATTGTCCCGTTTTCGATAACCTGTTTGAGTATTGCCAAATATCTGCAGGCGGAAGTATCAGTGCTGCGAAGCGGCTTAACTATGGGCTTTGTGATGTTGCAATAAATTGGGCTGGCGGGCTTCACCATGCAGCAAAGGATCATCCAAGTGGCTTTTGCTATGTTGCTGATTGCGTTTTGGGTATTATGGAATTGCTAAAATTTCATCCTCGCGTTATGTATATTGATATTGATATCCATCACGGCGATGGTGTTGAAGATGCTTTTATTGACAGTGATAGGGTCCTTACTTGTTCGTTTCATAAGTATGCGAAAGGTTTTTTCCCGGGTACAGGACATGTATATGATATTGGAGGTGGTTTTGGGCAGTACTATGCAGTTAATGTGCCTCTTCGCGATGGTCTTGATGATGAATCTTTTCGGGCTGTTTTTAAACCTGTGATATCTAGGCTAATAGAGTGGTTTCGACCTTCTGCAATAATGCTTCAATGTGGAGCAGACTCTCTTGTTGGTGACAGACTTGGATATTTTAATTTGTCGACTTTTGGCCATGGGGAATGCGTTTCATTTGTTAAGAGTTTTGGGATACCTTTATTGGTTGTAGGCGGAGGAGGATATACTAAAACTAATGTAGCTAGATGTTGGTGTTATGAAACTTCTCTCTTAGCAGGTGTTGAAATCGAAAATCATATGCCTGAAACAGATTATTATAATTTTTATGGACCCGATTATGAGATTCACATCAAACCCAAAAGTGAAATTAAGAACTTAAACACACCAGACTATATAAATGGACTTGTTGCTAATGTTATCGAAAATATTCGTCATCTTCCTGGTTCGCCATCAGTTCAAATGACAGAACTGCCTCCTCGTGATATTTTGGAAAAGGCTATAAAAATGTCAACTGAGAAGCCTAAATACTCACAGAGTTTGATCAGGATCCTGAATTTGGAGCCTAATCAAAACGAGGATGATGAAGAGTAATGTATATTAAAATATTATCTATTTATACAACAGAGACGAGTTTTTCAGGTTGGAGAACATTCTTCAATCTTTTGGTAATATAAAGATATTCTGTGATCTTTTTTCTCTCACACTGAATTGACACAATGGATTCAATACCTGCATCTTTATCATTCACACAGACAACCGCAAAATCATTAATATAAGGAAAACCAATTGTTGTTGTTTCATCATAGTACATTGAATGCTCATGTGCCTTTATAAAACTAGTATGAATAATACTCCTTGACTGAGGATTGATATGATCGCTCAGTGAAATGTATGTTTGCATATTTGTATAATTGGATGATAGCACATAAGGAAATGGACAGAAATTGGGTCTTTTCGGATTACTAGTGTTAAGGAATTTTACTATTTCTCGAATTTTAAGCGGCATTGAGTCATATTTCTCTTCGCAAAAACCAAGTTGGTTTGAAACAGTCAAGACAATCTTGAACTTCTTAAACTTGAATGCAATAATACCATGAGGTTTTCCATCAATATAAACAAGAGGTTGGTATAATGACTTTAAGTTATTAGCATTATAATACAACCCTACAAGCCAGTGGAGAGAATCAGATTTGACCACAGGTTGATGAAGGTATATATATGAAAACTTCTTTCTCATTCCATAAGACAAAGCTCTGGTAACATCCTTATTAAATGATGAATAAACAACTCGATTCTTTCGATGGAGAATGATTATATTATCGAAATATTGAGGATCTGACTGAATTAGGGAATTACATAGATGTGCAAGCTCTTCGTTCCCACCTTCAAGCCCTTGTGATGGGTATGAATTAAATAAAAGCGTGAAGTTGGTTTGGAACCAATCTATAGAATTAATAATATATGGAAATATGGTGGTAATTGATTTTGAGATCTCTTCACGTGAGCATGTTTGATTGATCACAACATCTGAATAAAAAAAACTAAAATACATTGATTTGCAATATTCTAACAACGATCTTAATAATGACCTTTTTGAAGAAACTGCTTTATGAGTGATAAGTGCTAATGTTAGAGAATTTTTCAACTCAAGCACCGTAATCTCATGCAGATTCGTTAAAATATAGTCACAAGGAGAATTTGCTCCCCATTTTTGGGAAAAACTCAAGAATGTTATTATTAGGCCAGTTAAATTAAGTTTTTGGTCTGAGGAAAACCCATCTGATGGGTAGAACCAATAAATAACAGGATCTGCCCCCTCGCCGTTAGGAGGGACCGAGTCAAACACAATAAATGCATAAAGAATGGACTTGTCAGAATGAAAGCTCTCCATGCACAAATATGAAGATTTATTTACTAGAAAAAGGTCCTTTTTGTCCAGAAAGTGGAGCTCCTGGTGCATTTGGCTTCGTTGTACTCGATCCGAGTGTGCCGGTGGTTCTTAGACCAGAAAATCCACCAAGTTTAGATGGAGCTGGTGGCGGAGGAAGTGTTGAAGCACCAAAGAGATCAGTTGTTTGTCTAAGTTTTTCTTCTTTCCTTTTCCTTTCTGAGAAATACTGTGCAAGTCGGCTCTTAATACCGTCTGCGCATGTTGATGTTGTTTTTTGACTGGGAATCTCTTCTAATTGTGTTAATGATGGAATACGGAGTTTGTGTTGGTAATTAGTCTTGAGAGTCTCATATTTTGATCTGATGTTCACTATTCTTCCAGAGCTTCGGATCAAAGCATGATTCTCCTGCTTCAAAAACTCTTTCAAAATCTTAATAGGATCTTCTTTGGATATTGGCATCATTCTACTTTCGTAAGCTGCAAGTGCCTGAGAAAGAGAGACAGACCTTCTTTCAATTCTTTCAACAGATCTAATTATAAATGGGGTGGGAGTGGTTCTTACATGAGAAGAGTTATTCAAATCGCTTGTCGAACGAGTTAACTCTGTCGAAAAATCATTAACAGAATCTTTTCCCGAATCTATTAGATGAGCAACAGCCATTAACGGTCCATCAATAGCAGCAAGCGTTCCTTCGGTAATTAATTGCAATGTGCTTTCTATTTCACTTCCTCTACTCAGAGGAGCGACATTTTTAAAATCAGACGATTTCTGGAACGTAGTAACAAATTCGTCAGAGATTTCTTGCGGCAAATCATTTATAAGCATTTGTTCTGTAAGTTTAATTTGTGGTTCTTCGTTTTGTGTTTCGTTCTTCTTACCAAAAAGGGAGAAGTTCATATTATTTGTATAGCCAAAGTAAAAGAAAAAGTACCCATTTTACTTCTTGTATTTCTTCACTAATTCTGCAAACGAGTTCGCATTCATCTCCTTGATTGCATAAAAGGCATTTCTCATTGAGTTTGGTAACTCTTTGTTGGTTAGAGCAGACTTCATTAAGAAGCACAAATCATTAGCTGTGGATGGAATTCGATCAGAATCAAATAGTTTGGAGCCTTGTGGATGTTCTGTAATTAACTTTAAGAATGTTTCAAGAACTCTCCATTGTAACTCTGGCTTCTTATCAAAAGCATATGTTGATAGTGCAATTTGAACAAGGGAAACTGGTAATCCGGCTTCAACAAAGCGAGAAATATGTTCAGGCTCAAATAATCCTGGGATAAAGCAAAAATCGAGGAAAGATTCAAATAATTGATTTTGGAATGGAAGAGAATGGAATAAGCAAAATGGTCTCGATGGCGCTGATGCTGTAGCAACTAATTGAGTCAAAGAACGAACTAACTTTTGCATATGAGGAAGAATCAAAGACGGTTGCTTCAAACCGATATTGGAGATAGCCAAGAATGAAAAAGATTGCTCAATTTCTTCTTCAGAAGTAACCATATCGATAAGATATGGAATTATTGGTTCAACCTTTTCAAGTCCACTGCATTTTTCTGCAATGGTTCCTACGAGTAAAGCTGTTTTTGCTCTAATAAATGGCTCCCAAAGTACAAAATATCTATCATGAATATCAATACCGGGTTCAGCAGAGTAGTCAATAACGTTTTTCTCTAAAAGATCCTTACCAAGGAAGGGAAGAAGCTTCGAAAAAACTTCGGAATCAGAGTAATCCGCCTTAAGTAAAGTGTCTATGCACCTGGCAATGTGGGCAACTTCGCTACCCACAACGATATTAGCGATTGCTGTTGAGGTGTCCATTTATTCAATGGCCAGTTCCACTTTTTGTTTAGATGTAAACAACGACGATTAATTCGTAAATTAGTTTATTCATGGTCAGAAAGGTCAATATCTGATTCAGAATCACCTCCTAGATTAAATTCGCTTACTGAAACAGTTTTTGACTGATTTTGATTGCTATTATAAGAATAATCTAATGATATAGTGCTATCAGAGAAATCATCGATTGGAGGTAGATCTAAGAACTGGAAATATGTGGATCTTAACAACCCATGTGCATTAATTAAGTCTTCAGTCCACATAACATCTTTCTCGGTTGGCTCTTCTTTAACAATATCGAAGAATGAAGGAATAATGCTTCGCTTAATTTTCTGGTCTTGAATTGAGAAAATAAAACTCCAAAGAGAACTAAGGAACAGTGTGACTGATGTATCATCTGTTTCAAAAGGCTTAATGCTTGGTAAGCAGTTTTGATCGATTTTGAGTTTATCATAGAATGTATAGCATCCGATTTCTTTAAGCTTTCTGTAAGAGAATTTGATTTGATCATCAATAATATTAAAACAATAATTTTCTGAATCTTGAGAATCTAAAAGCTTTGACATCCCAATTGCAGCATTTATCTTCCCATCTTTGGGCAATGAAAACGAAATCACAGAGAGATGCTTCTGCAATTTTTCGGTAAAGTTTGAATCAAAAACATTTGATGATTTTAGAATAATTGTATTTATCATAATAGTGGAAATTAAATCAACATTTGACTCAACTAATGAATTATCTTTATTTAATGAGCATAAAAATTCAACCATAAATTGATGATACTTGATATCAGGGAATAATGTACATATATAATTAATAAAAGAATCTATTGAACATATTACCGATTCATCATATATTATTATCGTTTTTATGGCTAATGATGATTTTTTATGAATAAAATACCTAAAACCATCAATTAGTATAGCATATAAGTGACACCAATTTTGTTTTGACTGAGAAATTGATAACAAATTTGAGATCTCTTCAAGAGTTTCTATTACCAAAACAACAATAGGGTCGGAAAATGATTTGATACCTTCAATAAATTTTGAGAAAAGAGATGAAATAAAAAGATCTCCTTTCATTGCATTAATAAGATCAAACATAGTCTTACTTAATAAAAATGCGCTTTCTTTGAGGCACATCAATGAACAAAGACTTTTTATCAATTTCATTATATGAACAGAAAAAGAGTCCCTAATTCGTAAATACAAACAATTGATGAGCAATAATACTGATGGAATACATTCTTGATTAAATTCGGAAACAGATATTTTTGTAGAAACTAATCTTTGGTGTAGATTATCAATGAGGTAATCAATAAGTTGTAATCTTGAAGTTTTAATTGAGACCAAAAGAAATAGCAAAAGTTGAATCATCTTTTGAGTTGATAAGAAATCATTCAGACCCAACATAAATAGAAATGGGTCCATTTCTCGGTCGGAAACACTAACACTCAAAGCACAATTAAAAATGATATCAAAAAGTTTATTTGAAAACCCAGAATATTGTGATTCAAAAGTATTAGTTAAAGAACTAATTGTTTGGCGGTCATAAAAAATAATTAATTTTGAAGAATCATCCTCAAGAGAATAAGATAATCTATCACCATAAATATGATTAAAGAAATTCAATTCACATAATTTTTTGAATATAGAAACAACCTCTTGAGATCCAAAACGAACCAATGAAGCATCAATTAATGAAACAAACAACGGTTGGAATTTTCCTATTTGCATCTCTTCAACATGATACATTAATGTAGAAAAATAAAACAACAAGGGCAAATAAGGTGCGATATACTCATGAAAACAATCATTGTTATTCATTGTCATTAATATATAGCTGATTGCGTTGGAAAACAATATATCTTCTTTGTTAACAACAAAATTAAGAGTACCCTTAGAAATGAATTTAGAAAACTCAACATAGTCATTGGGTAATTTGATATCATATTTTTTCATTGAAGATAATAAGAGATCCATTGTATATGATGGAAAGAGATCAAAAATATATTCAAATATATAGATCATGGAAGAAAATTCTTGAGATTTCATTGATGGTAAACCCAAACAAAAAAGTTTGAGTATTCCAAGAAGAATCAACGGAAACTCGCTACATTTTTCAATAGCTGTTTGCATAAACTCTATCCAAAACATCCTAATTGCTTTACTTGAAGCAGTGTCATTATACTGATAATTAGAGGAAAGAATTAGAACAACAGTAGTAGATGTTTCAATTGGAACAGATTGTAATAATATTGGTATCAATAATTTCAAAGTAATTATTATATACTCTTGACAGCTTGTCAAAGTGTTGAAACACGACGAAAATAGTTGGAAAACTGGATAAACAAGAGATGTCGGGATTAGTGATGAAATAAGTATAGATATATCAGATCCTTGTTTTCTATATCCAAATGGTGTTTCAGATGTTAAAACCTTTGATACATTTACAGCAGTCAAAGAAAGCTCTCTGTCATTTAATAGCATTAGGTGAGCAAAAAGAGTTAACGATGCTTGTCTTTCAATAAGATTATCATTTTGAATATGAACAATCACGATTGCATAAACAAATAGTAACAAATCAGTATTCTCGCAAATATGTTTGTTTCGCTTTTGAATGCAATTAGAAACAGATAGTATGATTTGAGAATTTCTGAATGAATCACATGAGCATGAGAAACTGAAATAGCTTTTAATTAACAAAGGATTATTGTTAAGAAGTTCAGTCATCAATCTAGTGAATAGAAGGATTAATAATTCATTTGAATAATGATCCTTAATGAAATCAAAAACCCATTCAAAGAAAAATTCAAAATCGGTGTTCTTTGGAATTACATAATTGGAGAACAAAGTAATGAGTACACCAAAGAAAGACTCATAATAAGATGATGAGCCATTGATTTTTTCGGGTTGTGATACAAATATGTAGAAAAACCGAATAAATCTAACATAACTCGAGGCAAACATATCAATAAATCGTAAAAGATTAAAATTCTTTTGCTCAAGAAGAACACGGAATATTTTCAAGCTCTTTTCATAAATGATATTGTATGATGGATCAAAACGACTTTCTAAAATTTGATTAAACACTTGTGTCATAAATCTTTCAAACAACAACTCCAAATCTTGATCATCACTAATTTGCAAACTAAAATCTGGATGAGATAAAAAGCAAAAAAGTAGGTTAGTGGTTTGTATCCAAAAAGATGACAGTGGTAATTCATGTTCAGCCATCCATTTTTCATAAAATGTCAAGAAAGTTATCCATAATGGAGACTTAAGATTGCAAATAACACTAGCTATATCGAAGCGAGCATTTGATTTATGTTCTTTTAATACATAAGAGAAAAACAAATTCAAGCCATTCTCATTTGGTTGACTCATTGATGCAATAAAAGAAATAAACTTCTTGTCAGTTTCGATGTTGAAACTTGATCTTCGGTTGATCCAAAAATCGAAAACAAAAAGGAATAATACTTGGGCTAAAGCAGGGTTGTTCGAAATTAAAAGTTTAGAATAACTATGCAAATTTAAACTATCTTTCATATCTCCAATCCAATTAGGTACATAATATGAGAAATTTCTGTTAAAAGCCATATCAATTGCCTTAATTCCATTATCTCTCAACAGTTCCACGAGTTGATAAATGTGATTGCTTATACTTTTTTCTCCTATAATTAGAAGAATCACTATTATTTTATCAATTTTGTTCCTCATACTTGTCCAATTTGAGGACTTCATTTGAGATTCACCATTTCTAAGAGCGGTTATTGAGTCATGTGAACCAAAGCAACAAAGAACCTCATTCAATAATGATTTAAGAATATTTAAACGATATTCAATCATGCTATTATTCATTGATAATAAATTCTCACATACTTGGTCAATAAATGTCATAGGAAGTAATGGATAATTACTAATAGTTATATGATGATGTATATATGCCAATATTGAATTCATTGCTATATTTGCTGATTGATCACGAGGATCAAGAACAGAAACGAATAAATTGGTCACAATAAGATTCATTTTGGTTTCATCTTGAGGATGGATAATTGGAAAAGTCTTTATTGCATATTCAATTTCTTCTGGAAGCCCCGGATAATTGAGCATTAATATAGACTCAATATATGGAAATAATTGTACATTAAATGTAGACACAATATCGGGTTTCTTTTCAATAATATTAGCTAATGCTTTCAAAACAATAAGTCTAACCAATCGATGGTCTTCTGTTGGTTTATCAACGCTATAAACAGATCTGAAGAAATCAATGAAGAAAAATATATTTTTGATTCCTATTGAAACAAAAATCTCGGTAATACCTTGTTGCTGTATTAAATCATTATATTTTAGGCATCTCTTTTTTTCATTGCCAGAAAAAAGAGAAGGAATAATTTGCATTTGAATATATTTAGAAAAATCATCAACCCTATTCATTGTATATTCCATTGGAAGATTTGATACATAGATACCAATGAGTTTTATTATCTCAGTCGGGCCTGCTTTGAGTGCCTTAACTAAATTCTCTCCAAATCCCAATCCAACATCAGAAAAAAATGTAACATCAAAAAGAAATAGCATTTTGCATAAAAACTCATAACAAAAAACGGTATGTTTTGACTTAGATGACCATTTCATTACCTGAGCCCATATAGATCTAATAATAAGGTTAAAATCGCTGTTTGTTTTGGAATTAGGGTCTTTCGATACTCTATCAAAAATTGAGATGAGAGCTTCAAGAATCTTCATTCGTAGGACTCCTCGTTCCATTCTTTTAGCATTTGTTATGAACATCATAAAGAATTTATTTGTCATCTCTGACATTGACTGAGATATATAACAAAACCGCAAATCCACTATCCCATCTATCCAAGAAGCAAAGTTCCTAAAATCTTCATCTTTCTTGCAACCATCGAATCTTTTCCAGAAAAAGTCACTAATGTATGAAAGTTGAACAGGAGATGCTGAAAGGGCAGATAAAATCTTTCCTGCATTTGACCTGACCGAATTAGGTTGTTGATGATCAAGAAAACCAAATAACATTTCAATTGTTGAAACATCGATAAGACCAAGCTTGACAACCGGCACACATATAGCTTTTTCAAGAATAGTTGCCAAAAAAACCAAAACATTACATTTGATCTCATCATTTTCAGTAAGTTGTGTCTCAGCAACCAGAGATTCTGTATGAAGAACTTTGATTTTTCCTTTTGTTGCATCTATATTATAGCTAATTCCTAATATTCCATGTGATAATTGAACCAATTGACTAAATATTGAATGAAACTGAGAATTCCCGTTTAATTCAATAATTGTCCTCTGAGAAGCACTAAACATATTGTTTATATCTTCTTTAGAATATTTTTTTAATAGTCTCATAGAATCATTCAGTTTCATTCTTATGTCTTTTATATTTGAACAATTCTTCTCATTTGCTTGAGCAATCAATTCTATATTATCGCTATTTGCATTGATTGATAAAAATACACTGGATAAAAGAAGTGTGGACCACTGATCTATCTCAACTCCAATGCTATAAGATTCATCTCCCATTTTCCGATTTACCGACGATTATTTTGTAAAAAATGCAATAGAATACTCCATCTCGTTGATTATCAAAATAATGTCAAAAATTTCTGGTCCATTTTGACTATGCTATCAAATTTTCTAACAAATAGCAATTACATCCCGATATTTTCGAAATCTGAATAAAATCCAAAGAAAAAAGGATTTTGAATCATTTGATTAAGGAATTCGGGTTAATTATAAGTTAAATATTCTGCAAATATTACATAAGTAATGAATTTCTGGAAAAATCAATAGAAATTCTCATTAGAGAAAGAAAACCAATGAGGGTTAGTTAATTTCAATGATTTGGCCAGCTTTTTAAGTAAAAAGATCAAAAAAACTAATTTTTCTTCGCAATTTAGAATAATAAAGGCATTTTTTTTGATTTTTTGGTAATTGGGAAAGAAATTGATAAAAAACCTCAAAACCATTAAAATGACACCAGTATAGGTATTTTCTATTCAGAAACTTGTGATAACACAAGAGCTTCAAACAATGAAGGAGTAATTCCGAATATTGAATCGGTATCACAAGTATTTTTGACTACTTTTTTAGATAGAGCCTCATACCATCTATTCTTAACCATGTTATCAGTTCTTCCATCAAAGAATTGAGAAATCTCTTTCCATCTTGGACCAATTTCCATGTATTTGTTGATTAAAAGAACATCTTCTTCAGATGTCCACTTCCTTGGTTTTATATGAGGAGCAAGGTACAATTGATATCTATCTCTGCATTGTCTGGGAGTAACATTACCAAGAGTTTGTGCTGCAATTTTCCAATTGAATCCAACAGACTCAACAACATTCTTCAACAGTTCATCTTCTTCAATGGAGAAGAAGTGCCTTTTCTTTCCTATCAATGTAGAAGCATTTGATCTTACCTGAGAACAGTTATCAGACATAACAATTAAAAGTTGTGAAGTATTTCATCACTATTGAAAAATTCGAAAGGTCATTAATTTTGAGAGAATTCAATATAAAGACCTAGGTTTCATACATGGGGACAATCGTTGTTCTGAAAATTCATAAGCCTTTGCAAGGCCTCTATTCAATCTTTTGACCTTTCCAGTTTTTATTTGTGAGGATTGAAGTGATGTCAAAATAACTCATCTTGGTCAAAATATTATCTCAGAAATATCTGTGGAAAATGGAATAAATATTTCAAATTTTAATTTTTTGTGGAACATTTGGAAGTCAAATACAAATTGATAATGTCAAAAAGCAACAACGGCAAATTGACCTTGATTTGCGTGACAAATTGAAAGGAGAGTGATATCATGATAATCAATTTTTCTGTAGAATAATATTAAGAAATAAATTCTGTCAATGATATTGACCTTATACTTTTAATACAATATTTGACCATTCATATGCATTCTCGATCAACCGTTAAATTCGAACAGCCATATTAATTCGTAATTTAAATTACACTGTAAATTTCAAACCGTAATAATGCATTGAAAAGATTCTGAAACTCGCTATGGCATAAACTGACTCGTTATTTTGCTTTACGAAAGAATTCTGTTAGGAACGTTATAGAATTCGAAATGGGTTGTAATAGTTCCACAATAGATGCCGCAGCTAGAAGACGAACTAAACCAAATAATGGAAATAATAAAAATAATGGATCTAATACTCAAGCTAATCGTCCCGACCCTTCTTCTAATTTGGGGTTTTATTTTGACGCAATTTTAAATGGGTGCCATACAATCGCTGCACCCAGCAATATGATGCCAGTTGTTTGTTTAGCACGCGAATCCTTCCCAATAATAACTTCTTTTTTGCATTTGGAAGATTCTACGCCAACAGATATTCAACTGCCAATTATTGCTGCTAGTTGTGTTGGCAATGGGCGCGTAATATGTTTTTCTCAAGTTCAGTTTTTAACTCCTAAATGCCTTCATGTTGCTGACACGGCCAAAGTAATGAATAATTCTATTCAATGGATTTCTGAAGGTCAATCTTCAATGACCCCAATATATGCAATGGGATTTGATAGATCGCTTCAGCCAATTGTTCAAAGGTCATGCCAGGATTTGGGATTTTTCGTCGAAGCAGGGTCTTTTAGGCCAAGTTATAGCAATTACAAGGCTTTAATAATTCCTAGTGATATTGATTTATCTGATTCCAAAAATTTTTCAGATATTATTGAATATGTTACTAATGGTGGTGGTTTGGCTGTTTTTTACAATCATTCGGATATGGGATCAATGGCTATGCCAATCAACAAATTGCTCTTTAAGTTTAATTTGGCTTTTACCTATTGTTTTCTTAATGAAGATTTAGATTCTGCGGACAATATTGGGGTTCCACCAAGCTACAATTACGTTAGAGATCACAATTTCATTCCTCTATCAATGAAATTTAAGGCTACTGTCCGACAAAATCAAGTTGATACATCTGCTTTAGACGATTTGGTTACAACTTTGAGGTATTATATCATGGTATGTGATGAGGGACATGATGACCAGCTAATCGATATCTCTGAAAGTTCCTGGGAGTTTTTAAGGAAAACCAATTATAGTACTGACCAAGGCATTTGCCCTGAACTTACACATGGAATTGTAGCAGTATTGTTAATTGATTTATACACAAAGTTGCCTCTTGATCACATTCACGCTATCCCAGAAGCCAAATTCTTACCAGGATTAACAGGTGATGTTACCCTTGGAGAATTCGAAATTGAGAGAGATATTCAAAACGAAACATGGATTTCAACTGGTTTATGGCTTCCTGCAGGTACTATTGGGACAATCGAAAGCGCAGAGCCTCTTCCAGATGTTCATGTTCAAATCGGTTCTCATCATGAATCACTTGTTACTAAACAAGCTCCATGGAAGAGATGGCCATTAACAGTTAGTGTTTCTCCACTTTCCGAAACCGTAACCCGAGTTGCCTCTCCTTTTGGAGGAATAGTTTATATTGCTGTGAATAATATGGCACAAGAGATTCAAAAACATGTTGTGTTGAAATTTAAAAACTTTTGTCATCATCCCACAGCTGATTATAGGGATCCTTCGATATGGGAAGCAACAAAAGATATTCAAGCTCCTTGGGGAGAAATTGTTGCCAACAATGTAATATTTACCCTTCCTTCTGATACAATGAGGAGTATACAAGACTTTTCCACTATTTTTAAGAAGTTCGAGATTATTGTTGAAGAATTATCAAAGTATATGAGTTATGATGTTGATCGTCCATATAGATTTGTTTTTGATATTGAACTCCCTGATGAGCAACCAAGTTGTGGATATCCCCTAGTATTCCAACTCGAAGACGTTAGTGGAATTCTTTGTGAGTTTCATAAACCATCAAATCAACTATTCACTGCAGTTACTTTAATGGCAATTGTATCGATTAGAGAAAATTGCTTTGATGATGTTACAGAAACAGCCATAGCAACAATTGCAACATCTGTAATTTTCAGAAAGATATTTGATGGATTTGATCCATTTGATTTTGCAGGATACATGTTACCAACGCTATTTCATGAACTATGGGAGATTCATACTAATTTTGATGAGAATTTGATACCAACAACGCTTAAAAAATTCCAAGATCCAAGTTTCCAAGTTTCAGATGTTCCTGATGATATGTGGATATCATTTGTTCGTGAAATGTGCAGAATCGGTAAGAGAGATTTCACGAAGCTGTTAGAAAGATCAAGGCCTATTCCATTGAATATTTCTATTTCCTTACAAGGCCTCCCCGTATATCAAGCCGGAAATCCCAAATAAAATCTGTTTTGATAATTTGTTTGACCACTTATGAATGTTATCCTATAAAGCTGAAGCAACAGAACAAAACAAAATGCAAATGTATTTAGGTGATATGAAAGTGTCTGATCCGCCTATCCAAACCATTCCTAAAAAACCAATGAAATTGAATAAATATGCAAATATGATATTAGAATTGGAGAAGACTTCAAGTTGGAAAGAAATAAAGGATATTGTCAAATATTTAATCGAGAAATCAAGAAGTTTTGAAACTATTGACTCCAAAATTATTGCGGATTCTGGAATCACCGAAATTGTTTTACGTTTATCGAGTCAAAATTCTGATTTAGTGTTACAACAGAGATCATTTTATCTGATGTGCTTATTTTCAATGAAATCTCAAGAGTTTATTGGAATTGCATTGAGTTATAACGTTACCTCATTGCTTCTTTCTGTTTTAAATCACTCGTGTTTGAATTTAAAACTCTTGGCATTAAGCATAGTATGTTTTATGAGTCATTCATTTGATGCTTTTCGATCATTCCTCGATTCTGGGATTTTTGAACTTATTATGAATGAAACAAACATTATTATTTCCAATTTTGATCAATTATTCATAGAAAAGCAAATAATTGCATTAATTGGGGTCTACAGCATGATTGTTAAAAAGCATATGTATTTCCCTAAGAACTATATATGTTCAATTCTTGAGATTGTATCTTATAGTACAAGAAAAGAACCCACAATATTTAAGTACTTATCAGAGTATTTAAGTTATATGATTGAGTCAACAGAGTTTTGTTTGCTTCTTGTTGGGTCTATCCTTTTCACAAATATTCTATCAATGGTTTTTTCATCAGAAGACCCAAGTATTCGACAAATCATCAATCAAACAGTTATTGCAGTGTGCAAATCCAATAATGAAAAAGTTCAAAAGATAATCCTTAAGCATATTTGTGTCAACTCTGTTTTCCAACATCTCAAGACGGTTGATGTGGGAATGCATTCATTTTTCTTAAATCTGGCAACACAAATATCGGTATTTGACGAAAGTGCGATACAAACCCTATATTCGCCAGAAAATGAAATATTTATTCTTGCTTTGCTCGAATCAGGTTCATATAAAAACAAGTATCACTCTACAAATTTCGTAATTACATGCTTTACAAATGCATCTAAAGACGATAAATCATGTATTGTTGACTCTGTTCTATTCCAACGCTCATTGGATGTAATAGAGACATTGAAAGGTAATAAAGCATACAAGATTCTTAAAGCCCTTCATCAATTACTGGACTCTCTTTCAAAAAGTGGAATAGTAACCAAAGATTTATCCAGGATGTCAATCAATGAGTTTTTATCCAAGATTTATCAAATAACCGAAACATTCATTGATGATAGTATATGTAATAAGATGGCTACAATGATTAGAGATGACTTTTTCCCCGAAACGATTATGTAAACAATCCGTTTGAAAATAGTCAAACACAGTTAAAAATTTGAAAGCAAAATTTAGTTTTTTTAATGCGACAAGAAGAGCTGCATGAAATAATTTTTTCGGTTCTTTTTCGTCACATTTCAAATCTCAAAGAAAGTTCTTCTGCGATCCCTAAGAATAAGATTAGTGAACTTATAGAAGCAACTGCCCAGGTTTTTGAATCAGAGGAATCGGTTTTGGGTATTCAGGGCGAAGAAATCGTTGTTGTTGGCGATATTCATGGAGATATCGAAACAACTCTAAGGATTTTTGAAAGATTTGGATATCCTCCTCAAAAAACCTATCTGTTTTTAGGTGATTATGTTGATAGGGGCCAAAACTCTGTCGATGTGCTCCTATTATTGTATTCATTAAAACTATTATATTCAAAAAGTATATATCTTATCCGTGGAAACCACGAAAGCCATCAGCAAGCTAGTGTTTATGGTTTCCAAGACGAGTGTGTCAAAAAATATGATAAGTCTATTTATCATCAGTTTTTGCATTCATTTTTAGTCCTCCCATTGTGTGCTGTAGTGAATTCTGCACACATATGTATGCATGGAGGACTATCCGAGTATTTAACATCTTTGGATCAAATCCAAGCCATTTCCCGCCCCATTGCGGAATCTGATGTACCATATGTCATTGACATGCTATGGAGCGATCCAAACCCTAGTGTTGAGTACTACGGAAAAAATGAAAGGCACATAGGCAACTGTTTTGGGCCAAAAAGCCTCTCGGCATTTCTCGAAAAAAATAGGCTGAAGGGCTTGATAAGAGGCCATCAGTTTTGCCGAATGGGATTTTCATATCCTTTTGATTCAAATGGTAAGTGTATTACCATTTTTTCTAGTGCAAATTATTGCCAAAAAATGAACAATGCTTCTATCGCAAGGGTTGATGCCGAAGGGGGTATCAGTTTAGAAGTAATTCCACCCTTATCTACAGATATAAAGAACCGGAGAAGACCAATTCTTCCAGAATGGTTGATGAACCATGATGCATGTAAATCCAATAAGGTTGAGGTTGATTTACTGCATATAATACATGAAACAAACATAGATCTAACCAAGATATTATAAAGAAAAGTTTACTGTATATTGCTCAAAAAAGCATTGATTTTCTTCTATGGTTGCTATCAAATAAACGGACAGATAAAATGAATTCATTTGATTCACCTAGAAAGACCAGGTCTCCAGCCCGATCTGCTTCTGCTAAAAATGAACTGGGAAGTCAACTTGAAGCACAATCGAAACATATATTTGAACTTCATCATTTTATTAAAAATACCGAAAATGAGATTGAAGATTTAAAGTCTTATCTTGGGTTTGATAGTGGAATTGGTAATAAACCAAGTATGGATAATATTAATATTGCTATAATCGAGCCATATTATAAAGATTTTTTTCAACAGATCAAGAATTTATTTGGTTCGTTGAAACATGAATCAGATAGTCAAAAGGTAATGATAAATGATCTAAAGAACTCAAATATGGATATTGAAAAGAAATTGAAAACCGAAACAACTAGACTAAGGAAATGTGTTAAAACTATTAATATGAATAGCAAATTGTTTGAAGAAGAGAAGGAAGCACTGAAGAAAGACTTTTCGCGACTGCTTTCTGATAATGAAAACAGAATAAAAGCAGAACTTGACAAAGAAAAGCTAATGAAAGAATCATTTATGAGATCTCTTGAAGAAGAAAAGCAAAAGAATGAAGCATCTATTCAGTCACTTGAAGAAGAGAAAGAGAACTATGAAAGAGAACTTGTAAATCGTGATCAATCAATTCAATCTCTTGAAGAAGAGAAGCGAATGAATGGAAAATCTATTCAATCCCTTGAAGAAGAGAAGCGAAAGAATGAAAAATCAATTCTTTCACTTGAAGAAGAGAAGCAAAAGAATGAAGCATCTATTCAGTCACTTGAAGAAGAGAAAGAGAACTATGAAAGAGAACTTGCAAATCGTGATCAATCAATTCAATCACTTGAAGAAATGAAGCGAAAGAATGAAGCATCAATAAGATTACTTGAAGAAGAGAAAGAGAATTATGAAAGAGAGCTTGCAAATCGTAATCAATCAATTCAATCCCTTGAAGAACAGAAAGAGAATTATGAAAGAGAACTTGCAAATCGTGATCAATCAATTCGATCACTTGAAGAAGAGAAGCAAAAGAATGAAGCATCTATTCAGTCACTTGAAGAAGAGAAAGAGAATTATGAAAGAGAACTTGCAAATCGTGATCAATCAATTCAATCACTTGGAGAAATGAAGCGAAGGAATGAAGAATCTATGAGATCTCTTGAAGAAGAGAAGCGAAAGATTGAAGAATCTATGAGATCTCTTGAAGAAGAAAAGCGAAAGAATGAAAAATCAATTCTTTCACTTGAAGAAGAGAAGCGAAAGAATGAAGCATTTATTCAATCCCTTGAAGAAGAGAAAGAGAACTATGAAAGAGAACTTGTAAATCGTGATCAATCAATTCAATCTCTTGAAGAAGAGAAGCGAATGAATGGAAAATCTATTCAATCCCTTGAAGAAGAGAAGCGAAAGA